>Ga0302202_10005432_pt1 | contig 12994 bp, 12 predicted proteins | sample II_Bog_N3_3_FD_194579 | JGI IMG/M metagenome (GOLD analysis project Ga0302202, IMG submission 194579) | Peat permafrost microbial communities from Stordalen Mire near Abisko, Sweden - II_Bog_N3_3 | ecosystem: Environmental > Terrestrial > Soil > Wetlands > Peat | place: Sweden: Abisko...
TTATCGGCTGAGCCCACATCGATAGCCAGGCCGTCAGCCAGCCACGGAAGTTGGGGGCGGCGATGACTGGAATGATGCGCTCGACACATTCGGGAAAAGAGGCCGCCCATTCGAAGGTCTGCAAGCCGCCCATCGAAGGCCCCATGACCGCGCGCAGGCGTTTTATGCCGAGGCTGTCGATCAGGGCTTTCTGCACACGCACGAAATCGGCGATGGCGACGGCAGGAAATGTAAGGCCATAGGGCTTTTGCGTCGTCGGATCGAGGCTGGCCGGGCCGGTGGTGATGACGTTGTTGTCATGAACGTTGAGATTGACCAGCGTATCGGAGGAAATCACGAAATAACGATTGGTGTCCACCGCCTTGCCGGGTCCGACGATGGCGTCCCAATAACCGGGCAGGGCATCGTCGGGCGCATATTTACCGGCCGCATGGCTGGAGCCGGAGAAAAAATGCGCGATCAGAATGGCGTTGTCGCGCGCCGCGTTGAGTTCGCCATAAGTCTCGTAGCCGACCGCGACATTCCTGATCGTTGCGCCGCTCAAGCAATGCAATTCGGGCAGGTCGAAGCGGCGCTTGACGGCCAGTAAATCCATATCTTGATTTCCTTTTTCTGGCGGCGCAATTTGTCGCTGCGACTGCGACGCACTATATTAAGGCGATCATAGGCGCGAAATCGTCCTTTCGCGAGCGCCGGGGCGCCGCGCGCACAGCCGCCATTGGGCTGAGAGCCATTATTTTCTTGCATCCATTTCTTGCGAACGGCAAAGGGAAAGCGATGCCAGAAAGTACAATAGCCTGAAGCATGTCTATGCTGCATTGCAACATACGCAATGAAGGAAGTTTTGTCGCGACGGTCGGGTCCGTCGTCTTTTAAGGCTTCTGAAAATGACAACGGTCAAGAACATCGAGAGCCAGCCCCTGCCAAACCATTCGCAGCCTTCCCTCGCCGTCTCGTCCGCGACCAACGGACAAAAGACACTCGTCGTCGCGCCGATCAGCGCGGTGAGTTCTTCGTCCGTGTCTTCGTCGCTTTTCGCCCGCCAGGTGCGCATGGCCTATGGCCTGCTGCAGACCGCGATCGAGGAGGTCGCGGATACGGTTGAAACCCAGAATGTGAAGATCGCCTCGGAACTCGAGGATTTGCAGGCGAAGGCGCTGCGCTCGATTCACGAAAGCGCGCTTGTCACCATTGATCTGATCGAGGCGATCGGCGCGGCGCAAACGCCAGGCGAGTTCGCCAACCGGCAGATCGCGTTGGCGCGGCGGCAGGGCGAGACGGTTAATGACCGGCTGGTCGATTTTTTCGCCTCGGCGCGGAGCATGGTTTCGGTGATGACCGACCCGCTCAACCGGCAGATGGGTGTGTTTTCAGGCGCGATCTCGACGGAGCGCGGTCCGGTCGAGGCCGGCGACAGCGTGCTGGCGCGCCTGAACAAGCTCACGGCGCGGCAGAAAAAAGTGTTGGAGTTGCTGGCCGAGGGCCTGCCGAACAAAGTGATCGCCCATGAACTCGGCATTAGCGAGACCACGGTGAAGGCGCATGTCGGCGAGATCCTGCGAAAGCTAAAGGTCTACAACCGGGCGCGGGCGATTGTCATGCTGGCGCAATACGACATGAGGCAGATCCGCGATCTGCCCGCGACGGAAGGCGCCGACGGCGAATAGGTTTTCAGTCAGAGCCCTGATCTGGTTGCATCAGATCAGGGCTCTAAATTTTTGTCTTTACGCGTTTTCTTCACGCCAACGGGTGTCCACTTGGCTTGAACCGAAGGTCCACGTTAGCGAATACGCTCTAGCCTCGGTTAAGGACTTTGGTCGCGGCCTCGACCTGCTCCGCCGCCGCCTCCAGCGTCGCGGCGGCCTGATCGGCCCATTCTTGCCGGTGGATTTCGAAACGCGCCGCTTCCTCGCGCGCGCTCGCCAGAGCCGCATCCTTTTCCGACAGTTTTTTCCTGGTGGCGAAAAGCTCGTCGGCGAGCGTCAGCGCGGCCATGACGACGATGCGCTGGTCGCCGATTTCGCCGAAGGCGCCTCGCAGCTCGGCGATCTTGCCGTCGACTTGAAGCGCCAGCTCTTCAATATGCGGCTCCTCGCCCTCGTCGCAATTCATGCGATAGGTGCGTCCGGCTATGGTGACGACGGCCTGCGCCATATCAATTCTCCCCCGAAAACGCGGCGCCGCAGTCGGCGGACTTGTCGGCGGTGAGCAGCGCGCGGACGGCCTCGCTGGCGCGCTCAACGCGAGCCAGGGCTTCGCCATTCGCCTGCTCAAAAGCGCGCAGCCGGGCCGTCGCCGCGTCGAGTTCCTGCGCCAGCCGGGAGCGGTCTTCCTGCATGGCGGAAAATTCGGCGGATTCGTCGGCCGTCTCCAACGCCCGCTCGGCATGGAGGGCGAGCGCGGCGTCCAGCCCGTCCAGCGCCGCGCGCAATTTGTTTTGCGCCCCGGCCAGCCGTTTTTCCGGCTCATGGGTCGGATTCCCCCCCGGCGCAGCGCTTGCTGGCGGCCCCTTGACGGGGTCTGTTGCGGTGGAACTGGCTTCGGTCGAAGGGAAGGACAAGGGCAAAGGCTTTCGAATGGCGGAAGCGCGTTTGGGAGAGTCGAACGATTCCCACAGTGTAGCAAAGTGGCGGCCCACGCCAAGGGGCCAAGGTCCCGACGGGCCAAAGAGAGCGTCGCGTTGACTCGCGGGCGCGACCTGTTATCAACCCGCGCATGTCGGCAAATCGTCGAAAACGGGGCCTGGAGCCGAAAAAATGAATTCAGTCAGCCACGCCGAAATGGCCAACGCCATCAGGGCGCTCGCCATGGATGCGGTCGAAAAGGCCAAGTCCGGTCATCCCGGCCTGCCGCTGGGCGCCGCCGATGTCGCGACCGTGCTTTTCACCCAAGCGCTCAAGTATAACGCCGCCGATCCGTGCTGGCCCGACCGCGACCGTTTCGTGCTGTCTGCTGGCCACGGCTCGATGCTGCTCTACGCCTTGCTGCATTTGTCCGGCGAAAAGAGCATGACGCTCGATGAAATCCGCAATTTCCGCCAGTTCGGCTCGAAAACCCCGGGTCATCCCGAATTCGGCCATACCGCCGGCGTCGAAGTCACCACCGGCCCGTTGGGCCAGGGGCTGGCGACTTCCGTCGGCATGGCCCTTGCCGAACGCATGCTGGCGGCGGAATTCGGCGACATCGTCGATCACCGCACCTATGTGCTCGCCTCCGACGGCGACCTGATGGAAGGCGTGTCGCAGGAAGCCATCGCCATCGCCGGCCATTTGAAGCTCAACCGGCTGATTGTGCTGTGGGACGATAACGGCATTTCCATCGATGGCCCTTTGTCGGTGTCCGATTCGGTCGATCAGCTCAAGCGTTTTGACGCCTGCGGCTGGAACGCCTCGCGCATAAACGGCCATGATCCGGCCGCCATCCTCGCCGCGCTGGAGGCGGCGCAAAAGTCGGACAAGCCCAGCCTGATCGCCTGCCGCACGGTAATCGGCTTCGGCGCTCCCAAGCGCGCGGGCACTTCCAAGGCGCATGGCGAACCGCTCGGCTCTGAGGAGTTGGCGGGAACGCGCGCCGCCCTCAACTGGCCGCATGCGCCGTTTGAAATTCCCGAAAACATCCGGGCCGCCTGGCGTCAGGCGGGGGCGCGCGGCGAAAAGGCGCAAGGCGAATGGCAGGCCAGGCTCGACGCCCTGCCTGCTCCGACGCGCAAGGAATTTTTGCGCCGTCTTGCCGGCGACATGCCCGCCGCGCTCAACGAGGCGGTCGCGGCGGAAAAGCAGCGGCTGGCGGCCTCCGACGTCGCTGTCGCGACGCGCAAGGCGTCGGAAGCGGCTCTAAAACTCATCGCCCCCGCTGTGCCGGAACTGATCACCGGTTCGGCCGACCTGACCGGCTCCAACAACACCAAGGTCGAGGCGACTCCCGCCATCTCGCCGGGCAATTACGCCGGCCGCTACGTGCATTGGGGCATTCGCGAACATGGCATGGCCGCCGCCGTCAATGGCATGGTCCTGCATGGCGGCTATATCGCCTCGGGCTCGACCTTCCTGACCTTCGCCGATTATTGCCGCCCGGCCTTGCGTCTGGCGGCGCTGATGAATCTCGGCTCGATCGAAGTTTTCACCCATGATTCCATCGGTCTTGGCGAGGACGGCCCGACCCATCAGCCGGTCGAGCATCTGGCATCGCTGCGCGCCATCCCCGGCCTGCTGGTGTTCCGCCCGGCCGACGCAACCGAAACTTTGGAGTGCTGGCAGGCGGCGATCGAGGCGCGGAAAAACCCGTCGGTGCTGGCGCTGACGCGGCAAAATCTTGCACCCGTGCGTCATACCTATGTCGAAGAGAATCTTTCCGCCCGCGGCGCCTACGAATTGTCCCCGGCCTCGTCGGCGGCCAAGGTCAGCCTGTTCGCCTCCGGTTCGGAAGTCGAAATCGCGCTCGCGGCGCAGAAAATTCTCGAGGCGGAAGGAACGCCGACCCGGGTGGTGTCGGTTCCGTGTTTCGAGCTTTTCGCCCGTCAAAGCGAGGATACGCGGAAGCGCGTGATTGGCGATGCGCCGGTGCGCGTGGCGGTCGAGGCCGGGCTGGCGATGGGTTGGGACCTTTTCCTTGGAATTCAGGGCTGCTTCGTCGGCATGACCGGCTTCGGCGCCAGCGCGCCCTATAAGGAGCTTTATCAACACTTCGGGATCGACGCCGGCGCCGTTGCGCAAGCGGCGCGAAAAGGATTAAACCCGCTTTGATCAAAATCAGGGCGTAAAGCCATGCTGGGCGCGTATAGAACGGGCTGGAATGGGCGATATGACCCATAAGGATTCCCCAAGGAGCGAATAATATGACGGTGAAAGTTTTCATCAACGGGTTTGGGCGCATCGGCCGCAACGTCTTGCGCGCCATCATCGAATCCGGGCGGACCGACATTCAGGTCGTCGGCATCAACGATCTTGGCCCGGTCGAGACCAACGCCCATCTGCTGCGCTATGACTCCGTGCATGGCCGCTTCCCCGGCGTCGTCACGGTGGTCGGCGACACCATCGACGCCGGAACCGGCCCGATCAAGGTCACCGCGATCAAGGATCCGGCTGGCCTGCCGCTCGCCGCGCTCGGCGTCGACATCGCCATGGAATGCACCGGCATTTTCACCGCCCGCGACAAGGCGGCTTTGCTTTTGACCGCCGGCGCCAAGCGCGTGCTGGTTTCCGCTCCGTCCGACGGCGCGGACCTGACGGTGGTTTATGGCGTCAACCACGGCAAGCTGACCAAGGAGCATCTGGTCGTCTCCAACGCCTCCTGCACCACCAACTGCCTCGCCCCGGTCGCCAAGGCGCTCAATGACGCCATCGGCATCGACAAGGGCATCATGACCACCATCCATTCCTATACCGGCGACCAGCCGACGCTCGACACGATGCACAAGGATCTCTATCGCGGCCGCGCGGCGGCGCTGTCGATGATCCCGACTTCGACCGGCGCGGCGAAGGCGGTGGGACTGGTCCTGCCCGAACTCAACGGCAAGCTCGACGGCTTCGCCCTGCGCGTGCCGACCCCGAATGTCTCGGTCGTCGACCTGAAATTCGTCGCCAAGCGCGCCACGACCAAGGATGAGGTCAACGCCGTGATCAAGGCGGCGGCTGAAGGTCCGCTCAAGGGCGTTCTCGGCTATACGACCGAGAAGAATGTCTCGATCGACTTCAACCACGACCCCCATTCCTCGATCTTCCACATGGACCAGACCAAGGTGCTGGACGGAACGCTGGTTTCGGTCCTGTCCTGGTATGACAATGAATGGGGTTTTTCGAACCGCATGGCCGACACGGCCGTGGCGCTGGCCAAACTGATCTAAAATTCTGGCGCGCTCTTATGGAGCGCGCCTTTTTCTTTCCCCATTCCTTTTTCAGAGGCTGCCATGTCCGCCTTTCACACGCTCGACTCCGCCGTCTTGAAGGACAAGCGGGTGCTGGTCCGCGTCGATCTCAACGTGCCGATGGAAAACGGCAAGGTGAGCGACGCCACTCGCATCGACCGCATCCTGCCGACCCTGCGCGAAATTACCGCCAAGGGCGGCAAGGCCATTCTGCTCGCCCATTTCGGCCGGCCGAAAAACGGCCCCGACGCCGCCAATTCGCTGAAGCCGGTCGCTGCGGCCTTGTCCGAGCATCTCGGCCGCCCGGTCGCCTTCGCATCCGATTGCGTCGGCGAACCGGCGCAAACCGCCATATCCCACATGGTGGATGGCGACGTGCTGCTGCTCGAAAACACCCGCTTCCACAAGGGCGAGGAAAAGAACGATCCGGCGCTGGTCGCGCAAATGGCGGCGCTCGGCGACGTTTACGTCAATGACGCCTTTTCCGCCGCCCATCGCGCCCATGCCTCGACCGAAGGCCTGGCGAAAAAGCTCCCCGCCTACGCGGGCCGCACCATGCAGGCTGAAATCGAGGCCTTGTCCAAGGCGCTCGAAAATCCGGCCCGCCCGCTGGGCGCGGTGGTCGGCGGCGCCAAGGTCTCGTCCAAGCTGGAATTGCTGGGAAACCTGACCAAAAAGGTTGATTTCCTGATCATCGGCGGCGGCATGGCTAATACCTTTCTCGCCGCGCAGGGCAAGAAGGTCGGCAAGTCGTTGTGCGAGCATGATATGCTCGACACCGCGCGCGAAATCCTGAAAAACGCCGCCGCCAACAAGTGCCAGATCGTGCTGCCCACCGATGCGGTGGTGGCGACCGAGTTCAAGGCCCATGCGCCGTCGCATGTGGTCAGCGTCGATCATGTCGGCGACGCCGAGATGATCCTCGACGCCGGCCCGCGTTCGGTGGCGGAGGTCGAGGCCGTGCTCGGCGTGCTCAAGACTTTGGTGTGGAACGGGCCTTTCGGCGCTTTCGAACTGGAGCCTTTCGACGCGGCGACCAATGCGGTGGCGAAGGTGGCGGCGCGCCTGACGGGCGAAGGCAAGCTGCTGTCGGTGGCCGGCGGCGGCGACACGGTTTCGGCGCTCAATCACGCCGGCGTCGCCGACAAATTCACCTATGTCTCGACGGCGGGCGGCGCCTTCCTCGAATGGCTCGAAGGCAAAGTCCTGCCGGGCGTCGAAGCGCTTCGCGCCTGAACATAAATTTTTAGGGAGTACTCCATGGCCCGCATCACACTTCGCCAGCTTCTCGACCACGCCGCCGAACACGACTATGGCGTGCCCGCCTTCAACATCAACAACATGGAGCAGGCGCTCGCCATCATGGCCGCCGCCTCCGCCCTCGACGCGCCGGTCATCATCCAGGCCTCGCGCGGCGCCCGCCAATACGCCAATGACATCATGCTCAAGCACATGATGGATGCAGTGGTGGAAATCTATCCGCAAATCCCGGTCTGCGTGCACCAGGACCACGGCAATAGCCCGGCGACCTGTTTTTCCGCCATGCAGGCCGGCTTCACCTCGGTGATGATGGACGGTTCCCTGAAGGAAGACGGCAAGACCCCCGGCGACTGGGACTATAATGTCGGCGTCACCAAATATGTGACGGACATGGCGCATCTCGGCGGCATCTCGGTCGAAGGCGAATTCGGCGTGCTGGGCTCGCTCGAAACCGGCTCAGGCGAGAAGGAAGACGGTCACGGTTTTGAAGGCAAGCTGTCGCATGACCAGCTGCTGACCAATCCCGACGACGCCGTGAAATTCGTGCGCGCGACAAAAGTGGACGCGCTGGCCATCGCCATGGGCACCTCGCACGGGGCCTATAAATTCTCGCGCAAGCCGGACGGCGCCATCCTCGCCATGAATGTGATCGAGGAAATCCACCGCAAGATGCCCGGCCTGCACATGGTCATGCACGGCTCCTCCTCCGTGCCGCAGGACCTGCAGGACATCATCAACCAATACGGCGGCAAGATGCCGCAGACCTGGGGCGTGCCGGTCGAGGAAATCCAGCGCGGCATCAAGCACGGCGTGCGGAAAATCAACATTGACACCGACAACCGCATGGCGATGACCGGCCAGATCAGAAAAGTTTTCGCCGAAAGCCCCGGCGAATTCGATCCGCGCAAATATCTCAAGCCCGCGCAGGACGCCATGAACAAGATCTGCCGCCAGCGGCTGGAGGAATTCGGCACGGCCGGCCAAGCGTCGAAGTTCAAGCACATCTTCACCCTAGGCGAAATGGCCAAGAGCTATGCTTCCGGCAAGCTGGACCCCGCGGCGGCCTGAGTTTTTCGCGCGGCGCTAACATGACGAGTGGGGTCGCGGCTTGCCGAGGCCCCATTTTTGCCGTTCAATTCAGCTCAAGACGCCCTATTTGAAAAACGAGACATGACCGATTTCATCAAACCGCGCCTTTACCTGATCACCCCGCCGGTCGCTGACGCCGAAAGCTTCGCGTCGGCGCTCGAAGCCGCTTTGAATGCGGGCGATGTCGCCTGCGTGCTGCTGCGCTTCGCGCCGCCCGACGAGGGGTCGCGCAAAAAAATCTGCCGCCTGCTGGCGCCGCTGGTCGAGAATCATGACGCGGCGCTGTTGGTGGCCGATGACGTCCAGCTTGTGGCGCGGGCCGGCGCCGATGGCGCGCATGTGACCGGGCCAGGCGAAAATTTCGACGCCGCGATGGAAAGCCTGAAGCCCGAGCGCATCGTCGGGCTGGGCGGCCTCGCCACCCGCGACGAGGCGATGGAGGCCGGCGAAAAGGACATAGACTACATCATGTTCGGCGATCTCGATCCGGGCGGCGAAAGCGCCGAATCGGTGTTGGAGCGCGCCGCCTGGTGGGCTGAAATTTTTAATGTGCCCTGCATTGGCGTGGCGCATGATTTGGCCGAGGTCGCCAGCCTTGCGACAACTGGTGTGGAATTCGTCGGGCTCGGGCCGATGGTGTTCAGCGATCCGCGCGGTCCCGCCGCCGTCGTGGCGCAGGCTCAAGCAGCGCTCGATCAGGCGGAGGCTGAGGCTTGAAGTTTTTGAGCTTGAAGTTTTCGCGCGCAACCGCGGGGCTGGCCTTGGCGCTGCTGATGGCGCAACCCGCTTGCGCCGGCCTGGCCGCAAACCAGCCCGATCTCGCTTTCGGCGCCTATCAGCGCGGCCTTTACCAGACGGCGTTTCAGGAGGCCATGAAGCGCATCGACGCCGACAAGCATGACGCCGCCGCGATGACGCTGGTCGCCGCCTTGCTGGAGCAGGGCGCGGGCGCGGCGCAGAATACGGCTGAGGCCATGCGCTGGTATACGCTCGCGGCCAGCGAGGGCGACAAGAACGCGCAATTCGCCCTCGGCCTCGCCTATCTGACTGGCAAGGGCGAGGAAAAAAATGCCGCCACAGCCGCCGTGCTGTTTCAGAAAGCGGCGGCGCAGAATCACGCTGGCGCCTGGTTCAATCTTGGCGTAATCGCGCTGGAGGGCAATGGCGTCGCCTCGGACTTTAAGCAGGCGGCGGTGGATTTCCGACACGCCGCCGACCTCGGCTTCGCCGACGCCGCCTATTCGCTCGGGCTGCTCTATCGCGAGGGGCGGGGCGTCGACAAGGATCCGAAACAGGCCGCCTTCTGGCTTTTGCGCGCGGCGCAGGGGGATAGCCTCGCGGCGCAGGTCGAATATGGCATCATGCTGTTCAATGGCGAAGGAATCGCCGTCGATGAGCCCGGCGGCGCCAAATGGCTTCTTCGCGCGGCCAATCGCGACAATCCGGTGGCGCAGAACCGCCTGTCCCGCCTGCTCTTCGCCGGGCGAGGGTTGAAGCAGGACCGCGTCGAAGCGGCCAAATGGAACATCCTCGCCACGACCGCCGGCCTCAACGACCCCTGGCTCGACGGCGAGTCCAACAAGCTCACGCCCGAAGAACGGGTTAAAGTCCAGAAGGCGTTGCGCGTCTATCTGGGGAAGTGAGTTCGGCTCCCCCCAACCCTCTCCCCGTAAGAACAGGGAGAGGGGGTAAATGGCGCGCGGCTTGACGCCCGCGCCGGGGCAGGGCACATCACCCTCACCTCTTTCAACGCCAACGGCCAGACGTCCCTGCGGACGCAGCCCGGGAACACGCCATGATCAATTCCGCCCTGATGAATGTGATGACCGCCGCCGCGCTCAAGGCGGGGCGCGGGTTGAAGCGCGATTTCGGCGAGGTCGAGAATCTCCAGGTTTCGGTCAAGGGTCCGGGCGATTTCGTCACCATCGCCGACAAGAAATCCGAGAAAACCATCTTTGAGGAATTGTCCAAGGCGCGGCCCGGCTATGGCTTTATTCTTGAAGAGGGCGGCGTGGTCGAAGGCGCCGACAAGAGCCACATCTGGCATGTCGATCCGCTTGACGGCACCACCAATTTCCTCCATGGCCTGCCGATTTTCGCCGTGTCGATCGGGCTGGAGCGCGAAGGCCAGATGGTGGCCGGCGTGATCTACAATCCCGCCAATGACGATATTTTCATCGCCGAAAAGGGTCAGGGCGCCTATTACAACAACCGCCGCCTCCGCGTCTCCGCGCGGCGCGACATGGCGGAGGGGCTGATCGCCACCGGCATTCCGCCGCTGGCCAACGCCAAGATCCATCCTCAGTTCAAGGCCGAACTCTCCTCGGTGATGACGCGGGCCGGCGGCGTGCGCCGCCTCGGCGCCGCCTCGCTCGACCTCGCCTTCCTCGCCGCCGGCCGATTCGACGGGTTTTGGGAGCGCGGGTTGAAAAGCTGGGACATGGCGGCGGGTCTGGTGATGATCCGCGAAGCTGGCGGCTATGTCAGCGACGCCGATGGCGGAGCCGACATGCTCACCAAGGGTTCGGTCTGCGCCGGCAATGAGTATATCCAGAGGCAATTGCTGGATTTGTTGAAAAAAGCGTGAGCCGGGCTTGAAACGTGGCAGGCTAGCGCTCATCCTCAACTAGCCTTGCGATTTTTCGGGAAAGCCATCATGCCTTCCACAGACGCCTATCGCCTCTCCTCGCCGGCCATTTTCCTGGTGCGCATGGCCGTCTTCCTCATTCTCGTCGCCTTCGTCGCGCTGATTCTCTATCGCCAGATCGAAACCGCCTTCATGGCCAATCCGGGCCTCAATGGCCTGATCCTGCTGGTGGAGCTGTTCGGAATCGTGCTGGCGGTCAGTCAGGTCACGCGGCTTTTTCGTGAAATCGCTTGGGTCAATGCGCGTGTCGCCGGGCCGGAGGAAAGGGCGTTGGTCCGGCCGCCCGCTTTGCTCGCGCCGATGGCGCGGCTTCTCGGCGGGGAAAAGCGCGCGATGTCGCCGCAAATGCTGCGGCTGGTGATGGATTCGCTCGGAACGCGGCTCGACGAATCGCGCGAGACGGCGCGCTATCTGACCGGGCTATTGGTGTTCCTTGGCCTGCTCGGCACCTTCTGGGGCCTGCTTGAGACAGTTGGTTCGATCGGCGGCGTCATCGCCTCGTTGCAGGGCGGCGGCGAGACCGCCTCGCTGTTCAACGATCTGAAAACAGGGCTGGCCCGTCCGCTGGCCGGCATGAGCCTCGCCTTCACCTCATCGCTGTTCGGCCTCGCCGGCTCGCTGGTGCTGGGCTTTCTCGACCTTCAGGCAGGGCAGGCGCAGAACCGCTTCTACACCGAACTCGAAGACCGCCTGTCGGCCGATGTCGAAGCCGAAAAGGCTGCCGTGACGCCGGCCGATTCCGGCGACTCAATCGATCATCTCGCCGCCGGCGTGCAGTCTCTGGTGCGCAATATGCGTCATGAACAGCAATTGATCCGCGATTGGGTCGAGGCCCAGGCCGAAAGGCAGGAACGCCTTCAATCGGTGCTCGAACACCGGCTAGCCGCGAAAAACGTGGAGCCGCACTGATGGCTCTGGCGCGCGGGCGGCGACGGCCGGAAGCGATGAATTACTGGCCGGGATTCGTCGATGCGCTATCGACACTGCTGCTGGTGTTCATCTTTCTGCTGTCGGTCTTCGTGATGGCGCAATATTTTCTGGCGCGCGACGTGGGCGGCAAAGACGCGGCGCTGGCGCGGCTCAACAAGGAAATCGAGGAATTGACCTCACTGCTGTCGCTGGAAAAAGGCGGCAAGGCCGAGACGCAGCAATCGCTGGCTTCCTTGAGCGCGACACTCGAACAGACGCGGCGCGAGCGCGACGCCCTGCGGCAGGACTTGAACGCCGGCGCCGGCGCCGCGGCGGCCAATCTCGACGCGGAAAAACAGCTCTCTGCCAAGGCCCTGTCAAGGGTCGATCTCCTCAACCAGCAGATCGCCGCCTTGCGCAACCAGTTGGCGGCGATCCAGGAGGCGCTGTCGGCGCAGGAGGGCAAGGACAAAGAAAATCAGGCGCGCATCGCCGATCTCGGCTCGCGCCTCAATGTCGCCCTGGCGCAGAAGGTGCAGGAACTCGCCCGCTATCGCTCCGACTTCTTCGGCCGCCTGCGCGAAATTCTTGGCGAGCGGCCGGGCGTCAAAGTGGTGGGCGACCGTTTCGTCCTGCCCTCCGAAGTGCTGTTCGAATCGGGCCAGGCCACTCTCACGCCGGAGGGCCGAACCGAGATCGACAAGATTTACCTGGCGCTGGCTGAAGTGTCGAAGGAGATCCCGCCAGAGCTTCCCTGGGTGTTGCGCATCGACGGCCATACCGACAAGCGGCCGATTGCGTCGTCGCAATTCCGCTCGAACTGGGATCTTTCCGCGGCGAGAAGCATCGCCGTGGTGCAATATCTGGTCGGCAAGGGCTTTCCGCCGCAGCATCTGCTGGCCGGCGCCTTCGGCGAGTTCCAGCCGATCGACGATGGCGCCAGCGAAGACGCCTTGCGCCGCAACCGCCGCATCGAATTGAAAATCACGGAAAGATGAGTTTTTGGCTGCGTCCCTATAAGGACGCCGACTGGCCGGAGCTGCTGGCGCTGTGGATCGAAAGCTGGACCGTGACCCGGCCCGACATCGATTTTTCCGCCCGCGCGCCTTGGCTGGCCGAGCTTTTCCAACGCTCCGGCGATGAGGGCTCCATGATCGTGGTGGCCGAGGACGAAAAAGGTCTGCTCGGCTTCGTGCTGTTCAATCGCGCGCAAAAATGGCTGGAGC
>Ga0302202_10005436_pt1 | contig 12987 bp, 5 predicted proteins | sample II_Bog_N3_3_FD_194579 | JGI IMG/M metagenome (GOLD analysis project Ga0302202, IMG submission 194579) | Peat permafrost microbial communities from Stordalen Mire near Abisko, Sweden - II_Bog_N3_3 | ecosystem: Environmental > Terrestrial > Soil > Wetlands > Peat | place: Sweden: Abisko, Stordalen...
GCCCCCAGCCCGGCCCTCGACCTCGCGGAGAGCGATCTGAACGATCCGGGCGCCCCCCCTCCCCCCTATTTCACGTGAAACCGTGAAACTGTGATCCGGGCGGTCCATCCTGAGCGCGCGCCCTGCGTCAGGAGTGGAAAGCCGCAAACCGTGCCGCCGCCGCAAAAACCCGCCCGTCCCGCATTCCGCCTCCCGCCAAGCAAAAGATTCCCATCCGCGCCAACTTGGCTTATGCTGTTAACAATCCTTTCTTGCTTCGGCAGGCCACGCCCACCCAACTTATGAACCCAGTCGCTTTGGCGGTTGACGATCTTCGGGAGCAGTATACGCGGGAGATGGCGCTCGTCCGCCAGACCTGCGAGCGCACCGGCGACGGCACGGCCGCCATCCGCCGCCGCTCCGCCGTGGTGGATCGCATCCTGATTGAAATGTGGCGTCGCGCTTTCGAAGGCCAGCCCACGCTGAGCGCCGCCCTGCTGGCCATGGGCGGCTATGGGCGCAAAGATCTCTTCCCTTACTCCGACATCGACGTCCTCTTCGCCTTTGCCGACGACAAGACCGAGGCCAGCTCCAAGGATGCCGTCCGCGCCATCATCCAGGGCATGTGGGACATCGGCCTGCGCGCCAGTCCCAGCTCGCGCACCGTCAAGGAGGCCGGCCGCTTTGACCCCGACAACCTCGAATTCACCCTGGCCACCCTCGACCGCCGCTTCCTCGCCGGCCACTTCCCGCTCTACCAGCAGCTCCACCAGACAGTCCTGCCCGGCCTCGTGCTGAGCGAGTGGAATACCATCACACAAAAACTAGGAGAAATCGCCCGCTCGCGCCACGCCAAATTCGGCAACACCATCTTTCACCTGGAACCCAACCTGAAAGACTGTCCGGGCGGCCTGCGCGACTACCACCTCGCCGTCTGGTTCGCCCTGCTCTTCCACCTCAAAGAGACCAAGGAGTGGCCCCGCCACCGCGGCGGCGTCTTCCAGAGCGCCCGCGGAGATGCCGAAGCCGCCTTCGACTTCCTCGCCGCCGCCCGCTGTTTCCTCCACTTCCGCCACGGCCGCGACGACAATATCCTCGACTGGCAATCTCAGGACGAGGCCGCCGCCAACTCCATCGGCCTGGAGACCCGCGGCACCGCCGACCCGGCCTACTGGATGCGCACCTACTATCGCCACGCCCGCGTCATCTATCGCCGCGCCGCGCTGCTCATGGAGCATGTCCCCGCCCCGGTCAGCTTCTACCGCCAATTCCGCCGCCGCCGCACGCCCATCGCCGGCACCGATTTCATCCTCGACCAGGGCCGCATCGACATCGTCCCCGGCGCGCAGTTCAACGACACCAGCGCCATCCTGCGCATCTTCGCGCTGATGGCCACCCACGGCTATACGCTTTCCCAGGCCGCCGAAGACCGCATCACCGATGCCCTGCCCGCCTTGGCCATTCACATCCCTGAGGGCCCGTACCTCTGGAATGCGCTGCGCGAAGTTCTCCTCGGACCCCACGCCGCCCACGCCCTGCGCACCATGCACGCCCTCGGCGTTCTCGAAATGCTCATCCCGGAGTTTCACGGCATCGACGCGCTGGTTATCCGCGACAGCTATCACCGCTACACCGTCGATGAGCACACTCTGCTCACCATCGACAACGTCCACTCGCTGCGCCAGCCCGCCAACGCCTGGGAACAGAGCCTGGCCCAACTGCTCCCCGAGATCGAGCGCCTCGACCTCTTCTTGCTCACCCTCCTGCTCCACGACACCGGCAAGGCTCGCCGCAACGTCGAGCACGTCGCCCCCAGCATCGAGTTGGCTGACGCCCTGCTTGCCCGCCTGGAATTCGACGCCGAAGAGCGCGAGGCCGTCATCAATCTCATCCGCCTCCATCTGGAAATGTCCAACGCCCTGCGCCGCGACATCTTCGACCACGAAAATGTCCGCGGGTTTGCCGAGAAGATCGGCAGCCCCCAGATGCTAAAAATGCTCACGCTGATGACCTTCGCCGACATCAAGGCCGTCAACCCCGATGCCCTCACTCCCTGGAAGGCCGAGAACCTCTGGCAGCTTTACATGGCCACCGCCAACTTCATGGACCGCTCGGTCGACGAGGTTCGCTACCATGCCGCCATCGATCCCACCCTGCTCAACCGCCTGCGCTCCATGGTCCCCGCCGCCCAGCATGACGCACTCCGCCATTTCCTTGAGGGCCTGCCCCAGCGCTACCTCCAGACCCGCCTCCCCGAGCAAATTCGCAATCACTTCCAGATGGCCGCCAAGCTCGACGATGACCCCGTCCAACTCGACCTCCGCCCCCATCGCCAGCTCTTTGACCTCACCGTCATCACCCGCGACCGCAGCCGCCTCTTTGCCGACGTAGCCGGCGCGCTGGCCGCCTGGGGCATGAACATCGTCAAGGCCGGAGCCTTCTCCAACGACGCTGGCGTCATCGTCGACAGCTTCCACTTCACCGACATCTTCCGCACCATCGAGCTGAACCCCACCGAGAAGGACCGCTTCCTCGCCTACCTTCATGATGTCGTCTCGCTCAGAGTTCCCGTCGAGCAGCTCCTCGAAGCCCGCCGCCACGCCTACCACCCCTCCAACCTCAAGACCGAAGTCGCCACCCGCCTCGAATTCGATTCGGAATCCTCCACTCACTCCACCATCCTGCAAGTCGTAGCCCAGGATCTCCCCGGCCTGCTGCGCCAGATCGCCATCACTCTGAGCCTCCACCAATGCAACATCGAGGTAGCCCTCATCGACACCGAAGGCGAAACCGCCATCGATGTTTTCTACCTCACCAGCCAGGCCGCCAAGCTAACCGAAGAAGCCCAGCAAACCCTGGCCAAAGACCTCGCCGCCGCTATCGATTCCATGCGCAGCCTCGCCGGCGCATAAGCCAATCCTGCCAGCCCGCAAAAGTACTCGCGCCCCTTGCGCATGGACCCGCTCCTCGACTAGAATTGTCGCGGCTGTTCGGGATCATAAAGTTCGCTTGTAATGTCCTGCGCGCGCCCCCCCAAGCCAGCTCCTGAACGGCCCTCCCCGCGAGGTCTGAAACAGCGCGACTGCGAAGCCGCCAGAGGAGCTTTGCCTCGCAGCCGCCTTCGACACACGTTTATGTGATGGCCGCGCAGGCGGCTGTCCGGGCCCGCAATGCTTCAAAACGTTTGCAGGAGAAAGAGGAGTTCTCAAATGTGCAAGATCGCGAAGATTGAGACCGTGAATCGCCAGCCGGGCCAGTGCGCCCGGACTGCCGTTGCCCAAACCATTTTTTCAACCGGATTTCGGATGGTTTTTATGGCGCTCTGCGCCTTTCTGCTGCTGGCCGCAAAGCCTGCCGCGGCGCAGACCACCTACACCGTGACGCGCTTTGACGATACCGCTCCTTTGGATTTCACTCCATCGAATCTGGTTGTTACTTACGGCCAGTTGGGCACGGGTCCGGGCGTCAAGGGCGATCTGCGCTATGGCCTGCAGCAGGCCATATCTCATGGCGGCACGCAGATTATCAAATTCGCCTCCAGTTGCACATCCTCCAGCCCGTGCAAGATCACGTTGGCTGGCCCGCTGCCGGCGATCGAATCGGGGCAGGACGTGGTGACCGAATCGGCGAACGGCTATGAGATCGGCTCCTACGGAATTGGCGGGATCACAGCCGCTCCTTCAGCGTTGGTGCTGACCATCGACGGCGGTGAGTACGGCTATGTAACCATCGACGGCAATAGTGCCGGAACTGAGGCCACCGACGAAAACGGCTTTATCACCACCAGCAACGTCAACCGCGTCTTCTTCGTCGATAGCGGCACGGTGACGCTGGCCAATCTATCGATCCAGAATGCGAAGGTCACAGGCGGGGCTGGCGGCTTGGGCGGCGGCGGCGGCATGGGCGCCGGGGCCGGGCTCTTTGTCAACAAGTCGGGCGCTATCGTGAGCGTACAGAACACCTACTTCCTCAATTGCCAAGTGGTTGGCGGCTTGGGCGGCGGCGTCAGCCAAAATGGCGCGGGCGGCGGTGGCGGCATGGGCTTTGCCGGCGGCTCAGACTCCGCTGGCAACGGCGGCGGCGGCGGCGGTATGTTGACCACAGGTTGGATGGAAATTGTGAGCGGATACGTCATCCAAGATGGCGGCTGGGGTGGTGGTGGCGGCGGCTACGATGCCATCACACAACTTACTTACGGCGGTGCCGGCGGCTTCGCCTATGGAAGCGATGCGCCGGGCGGCGATGGCTACGCCGACCTCCCCGAGTTTGGAGGTCATGGCGGCTTCGGCGGCGGCGGCGGCGGCGGCTGTTTCGGCGGTTATGGCGGCTTTGGCGGCGGCGGCGGCGGCGGCTATGGCGGAGGTTATTGCGGTGGTGGCGGCAATGGCGGCTTCGGCGGCGGCGGCGGCGCAGGCGTCAATGGCGGTTTTAGCGGCACGAGCGGCTTCGCCGGCAACGGCTACGGCGGATCCGGAGGCATCGGCGGCACTGTAACCAGTGATACTGTAGGCAATGGCGGCGGCGGCGCGGCTCTCGGATCGGCCATCTTCGTCCTTTCTGGAATCCTCAACACCTACAACAGCGGCGCGGCATACGATAGCACCCACGTTGCGGCAACCGCGGGAGCGGCTGGAGCATGCGGCGTATGCGCTTCTGACTCCTCCGTAACCGCCGCAACCGCCGGCACGGCGGACCAAACGCCGGTCTTCAATGCCTTTGGAACGGTGAATGGCCAGCCTTCGGCCTCCACATACCAGGATTGGGAGAATAGCGGCGCAGCGGCCGTTGGCGGAGTCGCCAGCGCGCTGCCCGTTACCGTCTCCGGCGCGGTACCCTCGACGCTGCCGGCGACGCAATTCAGCGTAAGTGTTACGCCCACCACTCTCTATTCAGGCGTTGCCGGCCAGATTACCGCAACCGCGCTGGACATCAACAACGACGCAACGATTGCCTACAGTGGCACAGCCAATTTGACCGCCACGAACGCAAGCAGCAAGTCTATCCCTGTATCGCCCGCCAGCCTGGCGTTCAGCAGCGGCGCGGCGTCCAGCGGCAGCCTGGCTCTGACGTCGACAGGCATCGACAATACCGTCACCGCGACCGACTCTCTGTGGCCGTATATCAATGGAACCTCCGGCGACCTTACAGTCGCGGCGATTCCTTCGTCGATTACGGTTAGCGCGCCGGCCTCGGCGATTCTCCAGGGCCAGACCATGCAGCTCACGGCCATGGGAAACTACACCAGCGGCTCGCCATTGAATATCACCTCAGCGGTCACCTGGAACTCATCCAATCCCAGTGTGGCAACCATCAGCGCCAGCGGCTTGGCGACGGGTGTTGCCGCCGGCGGCACCAATATTTCCGCCACTCTGGGCAGCGTCACCTCGAATTCCGTGACGCTGACCGTCGGCGACACGACTCCGTCCACGGTCAACATCCTTCCCGCTGGCAGCGGACAGACAGTTTACTGCGGCGTCACTTTTCCCACTTCGCTCTCGGTACAGGTGCTGGATTCGAACGGCATTCCCTTGCCGGGCGTCACGGTGACCTTTGCCGGTCCGACAAGCGGCGCGGGCGTGGGCTTCCCTAGCGCATCCTCGAACACAGCCACCACCGACGCGACTGGAACGGCCACCGTTACGCCCACGGCCAACGCCACGGCGGGCAGCTACACAGTGACGGCGACGGCTGGCACGGTGAGCGCCAGCTTCAGCCTGACCAACCAGGCGATGCCGGTTTATTTGGTGACAACGCTGACCGATGACGCGACCGGCATAGCGGCTCATTGCACCGACCAGATGCTGAGCGGAGCCACGCCGGACGCCTCGTGCAGCCTGCGCGACGCCATCGCGGCGGCCGCGACGATTCCCCAATCCACGCCGACCCCAAAGCCCCCCATGCCCACCATCAACTTCTCGGCCAGCGCGCTCAATTACAGCGCCGCCAGCCCGGTCACGTATTCGGTGGCCAAGCACGGCACCCTGAGCATTACCGGGAATATGAGCATCATCGGTCCGGGAGCCAACCTGATGACCATCAACGCCGAAAGCGCGGCCGGCATCTTCTCTGTGAGCAGCACAACCGAAGACGTAGCCGCAACCATCTCCGGGTTCACCCTAAGCCAGGGCCTGGGAACCAACGGCGGCGCTATCTCTGACGTCTGCGTACTACACACCCCAAATGGCCAACTGACGGTGAGCGGCGTTACCTTCAACGCAAATTACGCCACCGAGGGCGGAGCCATCTATGTTAATAAGTGCAATAACGTGGCGGTGATCGATAGCACCTTCAACGGCAATACGGCCACCGGCAACGGGGATTCAGTCAACAAGGGTCAAAATGGCGGCGGCGCCATCCATATCGAGGAAGCCAATGTGACGGTGACAAACAGCACCTTCTACAACAACACCGCCAGTGGCAGCCAAGGGGGGCAGACCGGCGGCGGCGCCATCTACTACACCGGTGGCGCCGTATCGGTGATGAACAGCATCTTCACGGGCAATACCTCCGGCGGGGACGGCGCTGGTATCTATTCGGACAATCCCATGAACTACGCCGACAGGAATGTCTACTATCAAAATACCCGTGGCACTGGCGCGGAGAGTGACTGCTACGGCTGCAATACCAACAACCACGCGGTCAGCGGCAACCCGATGCTGCTCCCGCTGGGCTACAACGGCGGCACAACGCAGACGATGTTTCCGCTGCCCGGCTCGGCGGCCATCTGCGCCGGATCGATATCGGATTTCATAAGCGTAAATCGCGTCCGCATGACCACCGATCAGCGCGGCGATCCCAACACCAACTCAACTTACCCCGGCTACTCGACCACCGATCTCTGTGTGGATGCGGGCGCGGTACAAACCAACTACGCGCTGACTTTCTCGACCGAGCCGCCCAGCGCCATCTTCACCAATCAAATCCTCACGCCCGCTCCGCTAGTCGCGCTCACCGAGAGCGGCGCGGCTGCCACCTTGGCCAGCGGAACCGTCACCGTCACCGACAGCGCCGCATCGCTGACCGGAACCACCTCGGAGAGCCTCACCCTGGGCTCGGCCGCCTTCAGCAACCTCATCCTTCCTTTACCGGAAAGCGGCGACACGCTGACAGCAACCATGGCGCTGACCTCCTCGCTGAATCTGACGGCAACCAGTACGCCGGTCTCTGCCAGCCTTCAGTCGCAAACCATCAGCTTCTCGCCGATCGCCTCCATTCAATACGTTTCCACGCAGATACCGCTCTCCGCCACGGCCACCTCCGGGCTCACGGTCAGCTTCACTTCGAGCACGCCCACGATATGCACCGTCTCGGGTAGCACCGCATCGCTGCTCGCTCCAGGCACCTGCATCCTTCATGCCGCGCAAGCAGGCAACAGCAATTACGCCGCGGCCACATCGGTATCGCAGGGCTTCTACGTCCATCCGGCCTCCCAGACCATCACCTTCCCAACCATCACCGGCGCATGGTATGCGCTGCAGCAGATCACGCTGAGCGCCACGGCCAGTTCCGGCCTCGCCGTCAGCTTCGCCTCCACTACTCCCACTGTCTGTACGGTCTCGGGCAACACGGCCTCGCTGCTCATTGCGGGATCCTGCATTCTCCACGCCTCGCAGACCGGCAGCACCGTCTATGCTGCGGCCCTGCCGGTCACGCAGGTTGTCGCCGTGCATCTGGCGCATCAGGGCATCACGGTCACGCCCGTCACCACAACCCAGTACGCACTGTCGCAGTTAACGCTCAGCGCCAGCTCGAGTTCCAGCCTTCCGGTCACCCTGGCCTCGGTCACACCGAATGTCTGCACTCTCTCCGGCAACACAGCATCATTCCTCACCGCGGGGACCTGCGACATTCACGCCACCCAGGCGGGCAATGCCACTTATGCCGTCGCCCCACTGATCGCGTACGACATCGATGTGCATCCGATCATCCAAACGATCACCTTCACCACCGTCCCCGCGCCCGTGTATCCCTTGACGAAGGTGACTCTGTCGGCCACGGCGACTTCCGGCCTGACGGTCAGCTTCGCCTCGATCACGCCCACGATCTGCACGGTTTCCGGCACGACCGCCTCGCTGCTGACTGCCGGGAACTGCTACCTCCATGCGCTGCAAAACGGCAACCCCGACTACGCCGCGGCTCCCATCGTGACGCAGCAAGTCGTGGTAACCCACTTGAGCCAGACCATCACCTTTCCGGCGATCGCCAGCCAGAAAGTGGGAGCGAACGTAACGCTGTCGGCCACAGCCAACTCCGGGCTGACGGTCGCCTTCACATCGGCTACCGGCACTGTCTGCTCTGTATCGGGAACGACGGCCACGATGCTCACCGCGGGCAGCTGCGTGATTCACGCCACGCAGGCGGGCAACAGCATCTACTCAGCCGCCCCGCTTGTCTCGCAGAGCATCACCGTGAAGGCTGCGAGTTAATCCCCCGGCCGGGGAGCGAGATCCGCTCCCCGGCTTGCTTCAGCTCCGGGTCGGAAAGCCCCAGGCCTTTCCGGTTCGCAGGTCCACCATCCCAACGCCCACAGCCCACATCTCAGAAGCCCGGCGGACGCTCGCTTGCGACGGCGAATTCCCTCTCCAGCGCAAGCCCCGCCTGCGCCAGCGTGCCTTCGTCAAAAAGCCGCCCAATCAGCGTAACTCCATGCGGGACGCGGCGCGGCGGAGAAAACCTGGGCAGCGGATGACTTGGATCTGGAGCCCAGTCGCTGCGCGCCTCCGAGACCTCGACAAACCCGGCGCGCAGCGTCAGCGACGGGTGCCCCGTGGCGTTGGTAATCACCAGCATCTCGTCCCTCAGCGAAGGCACCAGCAGCAAATCCACCCCGGAAAACACCCGCGCCATCTCCTCGGCCACCTTGCGCCGGAAGCGGTCCGCCTGAACCAGGTCAACCGCCGACAGAAAGCGCGCCTGGCGAAAGACGTTGGGCCAGGCATCCGCCACCTGCTCCTTCAGTTCGTCCACCTGGTGGCTCAGGGTCAGCTCCTCAAAAGCCGCTCCCGCCTCGGCAAAGAGAATCAGGTCGAGCGAATCATAAGGCCAGTCCGGGATCGCCACTTCGACTGGCGTCATGCCGAGCTTTTTCACTGCCTCCAGCGCGGCCCGGTCCACATCCGTCGCGGGAGCCTCCTTCATCCAGCCCGGAAAGTAGCCAACGCGCAGCCCCTTCAAATCCGCCGCGGCATCGAATCCAAGCTCGCTGGGCACGCACGCCAGATCGCGCCCATCCGGCCCGGAGATCGCCTTCAGCGCCAGCATGGTGTCTTCCACGCTCCGCGCCATCGGCCCCAGTTTGTCGAGAGACCAGCACAGCGTCATGGCGCCGGTGCGCGGCACGCGGCCAAAGGTGGGGCGCAATCCCGTGACTCCGCAACGCATGGACGGGCTCACAATGCTGCCGCCGGTTTCGCTGCCGATGGCGAAGCCCACCAGCCCGGCAGCCACCGCCGCGCCCGGCCCTGCGCTCGAACCCGAAGAACCTTCCTCCAGCAGCCAGGGATTCATCGTCTGCCCGCCAAACCAGATATCGTTCAGCGCCAGCGCGCCCAGGCTCAGCTTGGCCACCAGCACCGCGCCCGCCGCGTTCAACCGCTCCACCACAGTCGCGTCCGCCGCGGGCACGCGATTCCGATAGGGCTCTGCCCCATAGGTTGTCGGAATCCCCGCCGTATCCAGCAAATCCTTCGCCCCCCACGGAATGCCATGCAGAGGACCACGGTACTTCCCCGCCCCAATCTCCGCATCCGCCTGCCGGGCCTGGGCCAGGGCGTGTTCCGGCAGCAGCGTGATGACGCAACGAAGTTGCGCGTTGAAGCGCTCCAGCCTTTGCAGGTAGATTTCAGTCAGCCGCGTCGATGTCAGCTTGCGGCTCTCAATCCATCTTGAGAGCTGCCAGACGGGCGCGAAGGCGATAGCTTCTTCGGTTGCCGGCAGCGCCAGCCCGGCGTCGGCGCTGCGAATAAACGATTCTCCGCCCCGGCCGGGTTTCACAATCCCCGGCAGGCTCGGATTCCATTGCGTGGCCGGCGCGAGCGTCGCTTCCAGCGCAATCGTCCGCGGCCCTGTGCGGCGCTCCAGCAGCGGCGCCATCTGCATCCGCCAGTTGCTCGCCGCGGTTGCGCGGTCGGCTGCGGTCATTTGCAGCCAAACGAGCTTTTCGGCCTCCGCAAAGGTTGCGGCCGATACCTCCGGCCCAACCGCCGGAGCGGTGCCGAAGGCCGGCGGCGCGCCCGGCGGCAATTCCTGAGCCTGGCCTTCCGCCGACTGAGCCCTGGCCCGAAGGGCGGTGGCCAGCATTCCAAGCGAACCATAGGTGAGAAACTCTCTGCGCGTGCGGGGCATAATCCTCCTTTGCCGTGGAGCGTGGTAACCTGCTCGAAGCACTTCCAACCATAGTATCCGCCTCGGCCCGGAGCCGGAGTTATCAGCGCTCCAACTCGAAGAAAGTTACCCGCCCCGTTCTCCGCTCCGCCGGAAGCTCGGAGCCTCTTGCAAAATTGTCTTCAGTTAGCTGATAAGCGTCAGGGCACGACTTTAGTCGTGCCGCAAAAGGCCCATTCCGATTCCGGCTTTAGCCGCTGCGGAATTGCAAACAACTGAGAACAAAAAGACGCAGGGGCTAAAGCCCAATATCTTCTTGCTGAACTGGCGGCACGACTGAAGTAGCGCCCTGACGCTTCTTGCACTCTCCATGGAATTTTGCAACTGGCTCAACTGCTTGGTTCTCCCTTTGCTGGTTTAGAATGGTTGCGGCATGAAGACAGAGAGAATCCGTAGCGATTGGGTAGGACAGGTCGTTGACGGAAGATTTACCCTCCTCCAATGGTTAGGCGGCTCTGAAAGAAATGGAGTCTTCCTGACGGAACTGCACGGGCATGGCTCGCGGAAAGCCGCCATCAAGCTCATTCCTGCTGATGGCGAGGACGCTGAGGCTCGCATCGCCCGCTGGGGAGCGGCGGCAACCCTCTCTCATCCTCACGTGATGCGCCTCTTCCACTATGGGCGTTGCCAGGCCGGCGAAGTGCGGCTCCTCTACGCCGTCACGGAATATGCCGAAGAGATCCTCTCGCAGATCCTTCCGGCCCGGCCGCTCACTCCCACCGAAGCCATCGAGATGCTCGACCCGGTTCTCGGCGCGCTCTCCTATCTTCACGGAAAAGGCCTCGTGCATGGCCGCCTCAAGCCATCGAACATCATGGCTGTCGACGATCGGTTGAAGCTCTCCTCTGACGACCTTCAAATTGCCGGCCAGCCCGCCACACATGTTGAGGCGCAGGCAATCCGAAATGCGCCGGAGAACGCTGCCGGGCCGATCACGCCGGCTGCGGATCTGTGGTCGCTCGGCGTCACCCTGGTTGAAGCCCTGACCCAGCATCTGCCAATCTGGAACCGGCCGGCACAGAGTGATCCGCTGGTGCCGGAGTCCATTCCACAACCCCTCGCCGCCATTGTCCTGGAGTGTCTCAAATCCGATCCGGAGCGCCGCTGCACCCTGCGCAGGATCAGAGTCTACCTGGGAGTTGCCCGGTTCCTTCCCGACATCATTATCAAAGCCAGGGGAATGACGCCGGCTAAACTCGTCACGGCTGCGCTCGTTGTCCTTGCGCTTTTTCTGGCCGCTGTCGTCGCGGTCCCGCTGCTTTGTTCTCACAAGACAGATCCGTCGCCTCCAATCGTCATCGAGCAGCCCGCGCCCGCGGTCGTTCCCATCCCGCCTCCATCGCCTCCATCTCCTCTTCCGCAAACCCAAAACGCCAAAGGCGGCACGGTGAAAGGTGCGGTCGCTCAGCAGGTTCAGCCCGACGTACCCCAAAAAGCGAGCGAGACCATTCACGGCAAAGTCCTGATGAACATACGGGTCACGGTCAATCCGGACGGCGACGTTTCAGATGCCGCATTGGATTCTCCGGGGTCAAGCAAGTACTTCGCCAGCCTGGCTCTTGAGGCGGCGCGGCGCTGGCAGTTCAAGCCCGCGCAGGTTGATGGCAAGGCAGTCTCCAGCGAGTGGCTGCTGCGCTTCGACTTTGGGCCGGCCGGAACCGTGATCACGCCAGTCGAAACATCTCCTTAGGCTGGGTTGGGGAAGAATGCGGCGATCTCCTTCGTATAATCACCACAGGAACCCGCCTGGGTTGAAAGGGAATCCGCAATGCCGGCTTACGACTATCAGTGCAATGCATGTGGACGCTCATTTGAGGTGCGTCAAAAGATGTCTGATCCAGAGATCCGATCCTGCCAGTCATGCGGCGGGCCCGTGAAGAGGCTGATTGGTGGTGGAGCAGGGGTTATTTCCAAAGGGAATCAACCTAGCTTCTCAAAGGCTGGCTCGGGTTGCGCTCCTGGCGCGCCTTGCTGCGGTCAGAATGGCGGCTGCGGCAACATGGAGTTCTGCGGTCAGTAAGAAGCTCTTCCGGTTTCCCTCGACGCTTGAACTGGCCCCATGCCTGGCTCGGAAATCATGCCTCCTCGATCACACATCCAATCGCTGGGACTCATCTTCCCTACCGCTGTTGCCGGACTGGCGATCCGGTTCGCCCCGCTGGGCCTTCCGCCTTTTGTCGTCAAATATGGCGGCTCAACGCTCTGGGCCGTGATGATCTACTGGATCGTCTCGACTCTTCTGCCATTGTGGCGTCTGCCTGCCGTTGCATTGCTCGCGGGAGCTCTTGCCACAGCGGTCGAGTTCGTCAAGCTCTGCCACTTCCCCGCGCTGGAGGCCTTCCGCGCTACCCTTCCCGGCATCATCCTTCTCGGCCGCTTCTTCTCCGTCTGGGACATCGTCGCATACTGGCTCGCCATCGCTGTTGGAGTCCTTGCGGATATGGGCATTCGTTCGACAGCAGGCCCTTCATCGCGCCCCGGCAAAGCCACGACAGGTGGACCCATGAAACTGTAGCGCTGGCCTCCCGGCCGGCTGTAGCGTGGACCTCCCGGTCCACGCTTGTTTCTAATCAGACCGGCACTCTATCGAAGCTGCCCGGCCAGGGAAGTCGTGCCTGAACCTTC
>Ga0302202_10005438_pt1 | contig 12984 bp, 14 predicted proteins | sample II_Bog_N3_3_FD_194579 | JGI IMG/M metagenome (GOLD analysis project Ga0302202, IMG submission 194579) | Peat permafrost microbial communities from Stordalen Mire near Abisko, Sweden - II_Bog_N3_3 | ecosystem: Environmental > Terrestrial > Soil > Wetlands > Peat | place: Sweden: Abisko...
AATCGAAATGTTTTCGTGAACTAAAACACTTAAAAGAAAGCATCGGAAGTTGTAAGTATCGGACCATGTGAGAGTAAATATTCAATTTATGAATATTATTCTTATATCACATATGAAATGAGCTGGGCGGCCATAGCCAAAACGCCCGCGACCGTTGTTGCAATTCCTTACGAAGTTGACTCCCTACCCCTCCGCCCGACGCCCCTTCCAGCCGAGATGCGTTGGCCCGAAGGCGCTCGGGTATTTCAGCCCATAGCCGAGCAAGCGGTCGAAGCCGATATGGGCGGACCAGATCAACGCCAGACTCCACCACATCTCGCCGCCCGCCAGCCAGCCGATCACGCCGAGCAAGGCCGGGGCGAGATAGCTATGGCCGACATTGTAGCAGGCAGCCCCAGGCGCGGATTGACCAGATAGCCCAGCATCGAGAGATCGGGGGCCAGGAACAGCACGGCGAACAACAGCCAGCCGCCGCCAAGCGCGTGATAGGCGAGCACGGACGCCAGCAACGCCGCCGCTCCCTCACCGCGCAGAATGCCGCCAACCGCTCCGTTCACCGATCCACTCATCACACTGCCCCCGAAACACCCATTCAAAAATGCACATCGATGATACACACTTCAAGAAGTGCCATGCACAAATCATTGGGGTATCTTCCGCCCATCCTCAAAGCCCACGACTTGCCGCATAATGGCGGTGAAGCCGAATAGGAACATTCCCATGACTCAGTACAATGTCGCCGTGCTTGTCGGCAGTCTGCGCAAGGACTCGTTCAACGCCAAACTGGCAACCGCCCTCGCCCGTCTGGCACCTGCGGATGTCACATTCCATCGGGTCGAGATCGGCGATCTGCCGCTCTACAACCAGGATGACGACGCCAATCAGGCCGCCAGCGTGCTGCGTTTGCGCAATGATATTGCCGCATCGCAGGCGGTGTTGTTCGTCACGCCTGAATATAACCGCTCGATTCCGGGCGTGCTGAAGAACGCCATCGACCATGGCTCGCGTCCCTGGGGCAAAAGCGCGTGGGGTGGCAAACCGGCCGGGGTGGTTGGCATCTCGCCGGGCGCCATGGGCACCGCGATGGCGCAGCAGCATCTGCGCAACGTGCTGGTTTTCCTCAACATGCCAACCCTGGAACAGCCGGAGGTCTTCCTGCAGGCGAAGGAAGGTATGTTCGATGCCGAGGGCAATATCGGCGAGGCCAGCCGAGGCTTCCTGCAGAGCTGGATGGATAAATATGTGGCGTTCGTGAAGCACAACGCGGCCTGATCGAGGAGCGGTGGGGGGCTGCGCTGCCTCCCACCGCCCGGCCGCCTCAACGCGCGGGGCGCATCCGCTCCAGCACGCCGTCTTTCTTGATGAAATGGTGCCACAGCGCCGCTGCGCCGTGCAGTCCGCCGAGAATGAGCAGGCCGTTGGCCGCCAACCCGTGCCAGTCACCCACCCATTCGCGCAGATCCTTGTTGCCTGGTGCGAGGGGGGGCACTTGGATCAGGTGAAACACGTAGTCGCCCCGAATGAGCTCCAGCGAGATGCCGAGCAGCAGCGTGATCGGGATCAGCAGATAGAGCACGTGATGCACGCTCACCGCCGCAAGGCCGAGCACGCCCTTTTCCGCGTTGGGCATGTGGCGTCCGCCGGTGAGCTTCCAGAACACCCGCGTGCCATAGATCCCCACCAGCATCAGGCCGAGCACGATATGCGCTGAAATCGGCCAAATCCGCTCCGGGCGGGGGAAAAAATCGACGATTTGCGCGATCCCCCACATGGCGGCAATCGCCGCTGCACTCAGCCAGTGCAGCAAAATTGTAAGCGAATCATAGCGCTGAACTTCAGCCATCCCATCTTCTCCTACTCAATCTGCCCCTCTGATCGGACAAGACGCGGCTCAGGTCACGTGAATTCATGGCGAAATGTAACAGTTCCGGCAAGGATGACATGATCGCAATCTGCATGGGCGGTGGATTGACAGATCACCGCTGGCCCTGGTGGCATCGCTGCAGCCATCAAGGCAACTGCCACAGAGCAGGGGGAAGCACATGTCCAGCAGCATCAAACGCAGCACGGCCGGGTCGGTTCAGGTGAAGGGCGGACGATTTCTGATCGTCGGCGGGGCGAGCTTGGTCGGTTCCGCCACCTGCGAGGCCCTGTTGGCGCAGGGGGCGGCGGAAGTGCGGGTGTTCGATAATTTCTCCTTCGGCTCGAACGAGGCACTCGCGCATGTGGTCGGCGATGCGCGGGTGAAGGTGATCCAGGGCGATGTGATGCGCCTGCACCAATTGCTCGCCGCCAGCGAGGGGATCGACGGCGTGGTGCAGCTCGCCGCCTTCATGACGCTGTCGATGGATCGCGACCCGTGGTCCGGGATCGATGTGAATATCCGTGGTGTGCAGAACGTGCTGGAGGCCTGCCGCGCCAACCGCGTGCGCAAGCTGGTGTTTGCCTCGTCCAACGCGGTCTATGGCTATGGTCCGGGCGTGAAGGGAGATCTGGTGGAGGAGACGCCGCTGCATTCGATGGGCGCACCACCGGCGGCGATTTTGTATGGCGCGAGCAAGATCATTGGCGAGCAATTATGCCGCGATGCGCATCGTCGGCATGGGCAGGATTACGTGGTGCTGCGCTATTCCACCGTCTACGGCGAGCGCCAGCATTACCGCGCGGCGAATGCGCTCTACATCATCGAGACGCATGACGCGATCAGGCGTGGCGAGCGGCCGAAGGTGATCGGCGATGGCGCGGAGACCAAGCATTTCGTCTATGTCGGCGACCTCGCGCGCGCCAATCTGCTGGCGCTGGAATCGGACGCAACCGATGTGGCCGTCAACACCTCAGGCCCCGATCCGGTGACGACGCTGGAGCTGGTCACGCTGGTGGCGGAACTCGCCGGACGGCCGGACCTCGCGCCGGAATTGGTCGCGCCCGATCCGAGTAAGGTGCGGCTGACCTCGGGCGGGGCGTTTCGCATCGATCATACGGCGGCCAAGGCAGCGATTGGCTGGCAGCCGGAAATCGGCATGCGCGAAGGGCTGCGGCGGCTGCTGAAGTGGCGCGATGGGGTGTAATTTTCACCCCTGACCGATCAAAATCCCCGTCGCGAACACCAGTGCGCCACCGAAGCCAACCTGCATGGCGGCGGAGAACGGCGGCGTGTCCATGTATTTCCAGCGGATCCAACTGATCACCGCCAACTCCGCCACCACCACGGCAATCGCCACCGAGACGGCGGTGTGGAAGTTCGAAATCAGGAAGGGCAACGTGTGGCCGATGCCGCCCAGCGTGGTGGCAAGGCCGCAAATCAGGCCACGAATCCAGGGGGCACCGCGACCCGTCAGCGAGCCATTGTCAGACAGCGCCTCGGCAAAGCCCATCGAAATGCCGGCACCGATCGAAGCCGCCATGCCGACCAAAAAGGCATCCCAGCTCAGCCCGGTGGCGAACACGGCGGCGAAAACGGGGGCCAGGGTGGACACCGAACCATCCATTAACCCGGCCAAAGCGGGTTGGACGATGCGCAGGACGAACATCCGGCGATTGGCTTCGTCTTCCGCGTGCACCGTGTTCGCGTCGAGATTTTCCGCGATCAGCTGGTCGGCCTTGTGCTCGTGGCCTGCTTCAACCTCGGCCAGATCGCCGAGCAGCTTGCGGATGGAGGCATCTTGGCTGCGTTCGGCGGCCGTGCGGTAGAAATTGGTGGCTTCGGCCTCCATGGACGACGCCTGCTTGCGCACAATGTCCAGCCCCAGGGCGGCGGATTGCCAGACCGGCTTGCGGGTGATGAAGCCGCGCACGTCCTGACGGCGGACGAGCGGGATGTGTTCGCCGAATTTCTCGCGGTAGATGTCAATCAACATCCGCCGATGCTCGCCCTCTTCGGCGGCCATGTCGTGAAACACCTTGGCGGAGGCTGGGTAGTCAACGCGCAGACGTTCGGAGAAGTCCCCGTAGATGCGGCCGTCTTCTTCCTCGGACGAAATCGCCAGCGCCAGAACTTCGCGTTCCGTCAGCTCATCGAAATTGCGCATCGCCCATCTCCTGCTCGGTCAAAGCCGGATATAGAGGCGAGGTTGCTGTTGCGCAAGGCAATTGCAATTACTGCAACTGCCTCGCAACTACAGTATTTGAACACTAAAACCGCAAATGCGAAGAAATCGCAATTGGTCCGTTACGATGTCAGTCTGCCGAGCCGGTGCCGCGTACCGCCGCCATCGGGTAGACGCCCATGATGCGGGTTTCGCGTGAGAAGAAGCTGAGTTCCTCAAAGGCGCGGCGCAGATTGGGGTGTTCCGGATGGCCTTCCACGTCGCACAGGAACTGCGTGGCGGTGAACGCACCGGCGAGCATGTAGCTCTCCAGCTTGGTCATGTTCACCCCGTTGGTGGCGAACCCGCCGAGCGCCTTGTAGAGGGCGGCGGGCACGTTGCGCACGCGGAAGATGAAGGTGGTCATCAGCCCCGGCGTGGTGGCGGGCAGATGCAGCGGCTGCGGCGACATCACATAGAAGCGCGTGGTGTTGTGGGCGGCGTCTTCCACGTTGGAGCGTAGAACCTCCAGCCCGAACAATTCGCCCGCCAGCGACGAGGCAATCGCCGCGTCTTCGGGGCTGTTCATCTTGGCGATCATCTCGGCCGAACCGGCGGTATCGCTCTGCACCACTGGCTGCACGCCGAGTTCGGCAATCAGCTTGCGGATTTGGCCGAGGGCGACGGGATGGGAATGCACGCGCTTGATCTGCGCGATCTTCGTGCCCTTGGGGGCCAGCAGGCAGTGCTCAACGCGTTGGAAATGCTCGCCGACCACATGCAGACCGGATTCCGGCAGCAAAGAGTGCACATCCGGCACCCGTCCGGCGAGGGTGTTTTCGGTGGCCAGCATCGCCAGATCGGCCTGGCCCGCATGCACGGCGGCGATCGCGTCGCTAAAGCTGTAACAGGGCAGCGTGTTCCAGCCCGGATAAGCATTGCGGCAGGCGAGATCGGAATAGGCGCCGGGCGTACCCTGGAAGGCGATGATCTGTTTCATGACAGCGATCTAGCCCATGATAGGCGAAGATAGAAGCCATCCCCGGTGAGGTTCGACATGTCTGTACGTCGTCTCTTGTCTGCTGCGTTGCTGCTGCTCGCGGTCTCCGCACGTCCGGTCATGGCGGCAGAGGAGGTTGATCTCTTCCCGCGCCCAGGGGTGAGCGAACCTGTCACGCTGCTGATGGCACCTGGTGCGGTGCGCAATGTGGTGCTGTTCACCGGCGGGGCGGGCGGGTATGGCGGGATGGCGAGCAATTTTGTCATCCGAATTGCGGCCCAATTGCAGGCGGCGGGCTTCAACGTGGCGATGCCGGAAGTGCCGAGCGACAGCTCTGGTGGCATGAGCAACGCGTTCCGCGCCGGTGCCGAGCACGCGGCCGATATTGCGGCGGTGATCGACCTGCTCCGCAGCCGCGCCCACCTGCCGGTCTGGCTGATCTCGACCAGCAACGGCACGCTGTCGGCGGCCAATGTCGCCATCCGGCTGGGTCCGGAGAAGGTGGCGGGCTTGGTGCTGACCTCCACCGTCTGGCAGCGGATGGCCGCCTTCGATGATCTCTCGCTTGTGCGCGTGCCGACCCTGGTGGTGCATAACCGTGATGATGGCTGCCGCGAAAGTCCGCCTGCGATGGCAGAGGGGGGCGTGGCGCTGCTCACACATGCGCCCGTTAAAGAACTTATCATGACATCTGGCGGTATCTCCCGCAGCAACCCTTGCCAGGCGATGTCACCGCACGGCTATCTCGGCGTGGAGAATCAGGCGGTCGTTCCGATGATCGCCTGGATCAAATCGCATTGAAGGTTTGCTGAACGATGGCCAACGATCCCGCATCGACCAAAAACATGGGCAAAACGCCCGTCATTCACCGCACCGCCTCGGTGCGCGCCTCCACGTTCGGCGTTTACAACGAAGTGGGTGCGCGCACGAAAGTCGCCGAGTGCAGCTTTGGCGACTACTCCTATGTCGTCAACGACAGCGACATCATTTACACCACCATCGGCAAATTCTGCTCGATTGCGGCGCATACGCGGATCAATCCTGGCAATCACCCGTTGCAGCGTGTGGCGCTGAGTCATTTCACCTATCGGTCGTCGAGCTACGACATGGGGCCGGATGATGGCGAATTCTTCAATTGGCGGCGCTCATTCCGCTGCGTGATGGGCAATGACGTGTGGATCGGCCACGGTGCCATCATTCTGCCCGGCGTAAAGCTGGGCAATGGCGCGGCAGTGGGCGCCGGGGCGGTGGTGACGAAGGATGTGCCGCCCTTTGCCATCGTGGTCGGCAATCCGGGGCGGGTGCTCCGCTATCGGTTCTCGCCTGAGATCATCGCGGCGTTGGAGCGGATTTCCTGGTGGGATTGGGAACACGACAAGCTGCGCCTGGGTATGCAGGATTTCCGGCATATGTCGGCGGAGGATTTTTGTAAGAAATACGATCCGGTGTGATTTTAGGGCGTGCCAGCCACCCGCCCCGCGATCTCATCGGCCAACGCACCCAACGCCGCACTCATCGCCTGCGCCTGTGCTGCCGCTCCGTCGCCGACCATGGTCTGCCGCAACCGCAACGTGGTCGCCTTCGCGGTGCCGTCCAGCGGGCGCAAGGCGAGTTGGGCGAGCAGCACAACGTTGCCATCGGCTTCGGTGTCCAGCCGCTGCACATCCAGTTCCAGCACCAATTCCGGCTTGGTGGAAATCGCCCCGGTTTCGGCGAAGACTGAGGCGGCGGGCAGGCGTTGGACCAGATCCTCGGTCAGCACCCGGTTCAGCATCGCGCCCAGCGGCTCACCCCAGCGCGACTGATCATCGACCACCAACCGGAAATCGCGTGGGCCGCGCACCAATTCGGGGCGGTCGAGATAACCGGCGAGCGAAATCCGTCGCAACTCCACACCCACCGGCCGTGTGGCGATCTTCGTGCCGGGCACGGATTGCAGCACGTAGAGCGTGGGCGTCGGCGACGTGGCGCAGGCGCTGAGCAGCAAGGTTGCAGCCAAAGCGAGAACAGGGCGGATGGTCATTTCTCGGTCGCCTTCGCGCTGCGGCCCGCGATCAGAGCCTCGGGGTGCTGGGTGAGGTAATCGGCCAGCAGACGCACCGAACGCGCGGTGTCGGCAGCCTGCACGATCAGCCGGTCAAGGTCGCGCCGTGTCTGCGATTGCTCGCCGTACCCCTCCTGCATCGATTGCAGCAGGGTGGCGGTGCGCTGGGTGGCGGCCTGCAGATTGGCGGCGATGTCCGGCAGCTTCTTCATCATCGGGGCTGAGCCGTCATCGATATGCTGCACCAGCGCCTGCGCCTCCTTCAGCGTGGTGGCCAGCGCGGTCAGGCTCTGTTTCAACTCCGGCCCGTTCACCAGACCAGAGACGCCATGCAGCGTGGTTTGCAGATCGGCACCGATCTGGGCGAACGGAATTTTCGCCACTTCCGCCGAGATCGTCGTGACGTTGGCGGTCAGATTGTCGAAGCTGCCCGCCATGCCCGGCAGCGTAATCGTGCCGTCAGTGGCTTGCGTCACGTCGGCCAATGGGGCGTTGGGGAGGAAATCGAGGCCGAGGAAAAGCTGGCCGGTGAGGTAATTGGACGTGTGCAACTGTGCGCGCATGCCGCGTTTGACCAGATTGCGCGCCGTCTCCAGCGGTGGCACGCCGTTGAACGAGGCGAACGGGGCCAGCCGCTCGGGTTGCAGATCGTAGCGCACATCCACATGCGATTCCGTGCCCGCCGGGTCGAAGACCAGCTTGATGCTGGTCACAGCGCCAATCTGGATGCCGTAGAACTCCACCGGTGCCCCCACCGCCAGCCCGCGCACCGAGCCGTTGAAGCTCGTCATGAAGGGCAGGTTTTGCGTGTAGCTCGCCGCATTGGCGGCGGGTTCGTTGGCATAGAGCCGGAAGGTGACGCCGCCCATGCTGGGATCGGTGTTGCGCGCTTCGGCGGCGGTGTCGAAGGCGATGGCACCGGAGAGCAGGGCTTGCAGATTGCTCACCTTCGCCTGCACGCCATTGGCACCCAACTCGATCGACAGCCCCGAGGCGTTCCAGAAATGCGTCGCCGTGTGCACGAAGCGGTCATAGGGCTTGCGGACGAAGATGTTCACCACAAAGCTCTGCCCATCAGGTGCGAGCTCCCAGCTCAGCACTTCGCCCACCGGAATGTCGCGATACAGCACCGGAGAGCCCGATGCGATGCCGCCGACATGGCCGGTATGCAGGATGTAGGAAGTGCCCGGCTCATCCGAACGGACAGCGGGCGGATCTTCCAAGCCCCTGAAATCCCGTTGTGGCTTGGCATCGGCGGCACCCGCCGGGCCGGGGTCCATTTCGATATAGGCACCGGAGACCAACGTATCGAGACCGGAGATAGCACCCGCATTCAGGCGCGGACGCACCACCCAGAAGCGCGCCTTGTCGGTCAATTCAGCCGTCGCCTCGCGTTGCATGCGCACTTCAACGACGACATGCGCCAGATCGCTGCTCAGCCGAATGGTCTCCACCGTGCCCAGATCAACCGCCTTGTGTCGCACCTTGGTCTGTGTGGCCTTCAGGCCGTCAGCGGTGGAGAAAGTGAGGGTGACGAGCGGGCCGCGCTGCGAGAGGGCGGTGAAGGCGAGATAGGCAGCAATCAGGGCGGCGACGATCGGGATCAGCCAGATCGGCTGAAATTGGCGCGTGCGGATCGTTTCGGCCTGCGGATCGTCAAGCGGCTCGGTCATGCGCGTTTCTCGGCATCAGGCTTGGGGGAAGGCGGGGCCGCGTCCCACATCAGGCGCGGGTCGAATTCATGCGCAGCCAGCATCGTCAGGATCACCACGGCGCAGAAACACAGCGCACCAGGGCCGGGCGTGACAGTGGCCAGTGCTCCCATTTGCACCAGTGCGGTGAGGATGGAAATCATGAAAACGTCGATCATCGACCAGCGCCCGGATGCCTCGACAATGCGATAGAGCCACGTGCGCGTCCGCAGATTGGCCGGGTCACGGCGGCCGGTGGTGAGCAGCAGATAGCCCAGCCCGAATAATTTGAGCATTGGCACGGCAACCGATGCGGTGAGCACCAGCGCCGCGAGCGGCCACAACCCGCCCAGCGCCAATTCCATCACCCCTTGCATGATCGTATGCGGCGAGCCGCGTCCAAGTCGCTCCACTGCCAAAATCGGCAGCGTGTTGGCGGGAATGTAGAGCAAAGCCGCCGCCGACAGCAGCGCCCAGCAATGGCTGAGCTTGGCGCGCGATGGCAAAGCGAGTTTGCCGCCACAGCGCGGGCAATGTTTCTGCAGCGGGCTCACCAACCCGCAACAGCCGCACGCCACCCGCTTCTGTCCAGGCAAAGTGGGCAAGGCGGGCCTTGTTGGGGCGATGTCTTCCCACACCGCCGCGCGGTCCAGCGTGGCATCAGCCGCCGCCGTCATCAACATCGTCGCCCCCAACGCATAAGCGGCGATGCCGATATGCACCGGGGCGAGGTCGATCAGCTTGGCGTAGGCGACGAACACGCCGAGCAGAAACACCTCCAGCATCGACCACGGCTCCAGCCACTCTGCCCAACGAAACAGCCGCGCAAGATGGCGACGTCCCGGCAAGGCCAAACTGGGGCGGTGCACGGCGAGCAGCACGAACAAGGTCAGCCCCAGCCGGATCGCTGGTGCCAGCATGGTGGTGATGAGCACAACAAGCGCGAGCGGGGCGAGGCCGGTTTGTTCCAATGCCTCGGGGCCAGCGATCATCGTGGTGCTGCGCAATCCGCCGAGATCGATGGCCAGAAAGGGTTGCGTGGCGGCGAGGGCGAACAGCAGCAGGGCGGCGATCGACAAGGCCAATGCGCGCCGTGCCGGATCGGTACGATGCTGACGCAGCACGCTGCCGCAGCGGCGACAGGCTTCATGCGTGCCGGCGGCGGGGGTTCCGACCGTCTGAAACAGGCCGCAAATCGGACATTCACGCAGGATCGCGGTCATTCCTTGGCATGTTCCTTCGGCAAACGCGTTCGGTGCATGGACGCAACCCTACTTGGTTGGCATAACGCCAAAGATGAGGAGACTCTTGGCGTGGCCATGACACCGCAGGAACAGCGCGCCCATGTGATCGTACTGGGCAATGAAAAAGGCGGCTCTGGCAAGTCCACAGCCGCGATGCACGTTATTGTCGGCTTGTTGCGCGATGGTTACAGCGTCGGCGCGATGGATTTGGATGCGCGTCAGGCAACGCTGTCAAACTATCTCACCTCCCGTCGCCGCTTCTCAGAATCGCATCACACCCGGCTGCCGCATCCGCGTGTGCTTTCTGTGCACCGGGTGGAAGATGACAGCCGTCAGGTCGCCGAAGCGGCCGAGCGGGCGGCGTTCGAGGCGGCGATCACCGATCTGTCGCGCGATTGCGATGTGGTGGTGATCGACTGCCCAGGCTCAGACACCTTCCTCTCCCGCCTCGGCCATTCCTATGCCGACACGCTGATCACGCCGATCAATGACAGTTTCGTCGATTTCGCCATGCTGGCCAAGGTCGATCCCGACAAGCTCGATGTGGTCCATCCCAGCGTCTACAGCGAGATGGTCTGGACGGCGCGCAAATCGCGGTTCTCGCGCGATCGCGGCAAGTTCGACTGGATCGTGATGCGCAACCGCCTCGGTGCATCCGTCGCGCGCAACCGGCGTGATGTCGGCACCACGCTGGAGGCGCTGGCCAAGCGCATTGGCTTCCGCACCGTGCAGGGCTTCGGCGAGCGCGTGATTTTCCGCGAATTATATCTGCAGGGCCTGACGCTGATGGATCTGCGCGATGCCTCGCTGGGTATTTCGCTGAGCATGAGCCACGTCGCGGCGCGTTCTGAAGTGCGCGCATTGCTCTCGGCCATCCGTCTGCCCGCACCAAGATTTATGCTGACCGCGCCGGAGGGTTAATCGGCGCGCCGATTGCCAGAATTGGGAGCCAAGAAAACGTGATGAAACCATCAATTGGGATGATTGGCATTGGCCTGATGGGCCATGGCATTGCCTGGAATATTGCCAATTCCGGCTACAACCTCACCATTCTGGATCATCCGGGCAACCAGCCGGTTGATGATTTGCTGGTGATGGGCGCGCATGTGGTGCCGAGCCTGGCTGCCGTCACGCAGGCGGCCGATATCGTTCTGCTCTGCGTCACCGGCTCGCCACAGGTGGAGGCGATTCTCACCGGCGCGGACGGCGTGGTGGCCAATCTACGCCCCGGCATGATCGTGGTGGATTGCTCGACGGCATTGCCCGATTCCACCGCGCGCATGGCGGCTTTGGTGCAAGCGGCGGGCGCGCAATTCCTCGACGCGGCCATGACCCGCCTGCCACAGCATGCCCGCGCTGGCACGCTCAACCTGCTGATTGGTGGTGATGCCGCCCTGCTGGAGACCGTCCGGCCGCTGCTGGAAACCTTCAGCGAGAACATCACCCATATCGGTGGCGCGGGTGCCGGGCATCGGATGAAGCTGCTGCACAATTACGTCTCGCTCGGCTTCATGACGCTGCTCGCCGAAGTCTCTGCGCATGCGCAGACGGCAGGGCTTGATCAGGCGATTCTGGTTGACGTGCTGGCCAAGGGCGGCGGCGGCGGGGCCGCGTTGCAGCGGATTTCACCGTTTCTGCTGACCGGCAATCCGCAGGACGTGCCGTTCTTCATCAGCAATGCCGCCAAAGATCTGGGCTATTACCGGGCCACGGCGGCCAGTGCAGGCGTCTATCAGGCGATTGCCGACGCCGTCGGCGGCACGCTGGAGGCGGTGGTGGCGTCTGGCCATGGCCAGGATTTCGTGCCGCAACTGGCCGAACTGCTCAAGACGCAGAAGATGCCGAAGAGGTGAGGCTGCGGGCTGGTGCCCCCTGGGGGGCTCTCTGCGCGAGGTATGGGAAAACTGGTGCCGCTTGTGGGAATTGAACCTACGACCTACCGATTACGAATCGGTTGCTCTACCCCTGAGCTAAAGCGGCGTGAGGCGGGCGTATAGACTAGGGTGTGGGGATTTTCAAACCCCCTTTTTTGGCGGGCAGATAGTCTTGTGCGCCATCCCAGACGGAACCGCCTGCTCATACGATGATCCGGGGTGGGGGAGTGGCAATGCCGGACAGCAACATTGAGGCCAAGCGCGGCATATCAGCCAGTGCTGGGTGGCTTGAGCACGGCATTCCGCTGCTCTTCGTGGTGATCTGGGCGACCGGGTTCATCATTGCGCGCATGGTCGCCCCGCATGTGGCGCCGCTCACCTTCCTGTCGGTGCGCTATCTGCTCAGTGCCGGGATATTCGTGCTGATCTGCCTTGCAACCGGTGCCACTTGGCCACGAACCCGCACGGCCTGGGCCAATGCCGCTTTGGTGGGCGTGTTGATGCAGGGGGCCTATCTCGCCGGGGTGTTCTGGTCGGTGCGGCACGGGCTGCCCGCTGGGCTGGCGGCGCTGATCGGTGGATTTCAGCCATTGCTCACCGCACTCCTCGCCCGGCCCTTGTTGGGTGAGGCGGTGGGACGGCGGCGTTGGATGGGCGTGGCCATGGGATTCGCCGGAGCCGCTCTGGTGCTGTTGCCCGGCTTGGGCCGCCCGGACGGCATTCCGCCGGTGCCGCTGCTGGTCTGCTGCTGCGGGGTGATGGGGCTGACCTTCGGCACCATTCTGCAAAAGCGTCTGCCCGCCGGTGCTGATCTGCGCGCCAATGCCGCCATTCAATTCATCGCCGCCGGGATCGTCACCCTGCCAATGGCGGTGCTGCTGGAGCACCCGGATTTCCGCTTCGGCGTGCAGGATTGGGTGCCGGAGGTTTGGATCGGCATGGCGTGGGCGGTGCTGGGGCTTTCGGTGGGGGCGATTTCGCTGTTGCTGTTGATGATCCGTCGCGGTGCGGTCTCGGCGGTGGCGTCGATGTTCTATCTGGTGCCGCCGACAGCCGCGCTGATCGCTTATGCGGTGTTTGGGGAACGGCTGATCGGCATCCAGATT
>Ga0302202_10005439_pt1 | contig 12983 bp, 9 predicted proteins | sample II_Bog_N3_3_FD_194579 | JGI IMG/M metagenome (GOLD analysis project Ga0302202, IMG submission 194579) | Peat permafrost microbial communities from Stordalen Mire near Abisko, Sweden - II_Bog_N3_3 | ecosystem: Environmental > Terrestrial > Soil > Wetlands > Peat | place: Sweden: Abisko, Stordalen...
CCAGAGACGCTGGTCTGCGTCGTCCCTGGCTTCGTTCGTATATACCCGTTGTCGTGCAGATCGAGCTGGCCCTGGAAGAGGTCCGTGTTCGGCGTGTGACCGATCGCGACGAAGAGACCCGTGATCTCGACGTGACTCTCCTTGCCGGTGACGACGTCCTTCAGCTTCGCTCCGGTGACTTCGCCCTTGGTGACGTCGAGGATCTCCGACACCACCGAGTTGTAGACGACACGAATCTTGGAGTTCGCGAGCACCCGCGCCTGCATCGTCTTGCTCGCGCGGAACGAATCCTTGCGATGCACGAGCGTCACCGACCGGCAGAGCCCGGAGAGGTACATCGACTCTTCCATCGCGGTGTCGCCGCCGCCGACGACGATTACATCCTGGTTGCGGAAGAACGCGCCGTCACAGACCGCGCACGCAGAGACGCCTCGGCCCTTCAGCGCATGCTCGGTCTCGATGTCGAGCCACTTGGCCTGGGCGCCCGTCGCGAGGATGATCGTGTCCGCCGTATGCTCGACGTTGTCGTCCCCGACCCACACCCGGAACGGCGACTTCGAGAAATCGACCTTGTTCACGTCCTCCGTGACGAGCTCCGCACCCTGGCGGGCCGCCTGCTCGCGGAACGCCTTCATCAGCTCCGGGCCGGCGATCTTCTCGGGAAAGCCCGGGTAGTTCTCGACGTCGTTCGTGATCATGAGCTGGCCGCCGGGGATCCCACCGCGCGTGAGCCCTTCGAAGAGGAGCGGCTGCAGGTTGGCGCGAGCGGCGTAGATGGCCGCAGTGAAGCCGGCGGGGCCGGACCCGACGATGATGACCTTCCGTGGCGTGCTCAATTCTGACTCCCTAGAACTTGTAGCCGAGGCCGACGTTCAACACGTTGATCGAGTTGGTGATCGTCCCGAGGTTGACCGCCCAGGGCGACCTGTAGCGGGTCACGTTGTTCGAGCAGGTGTAGTTCGGGGTCTCCGTGTTGGAGCCCGAGCACGGCGTTCCCGCGAGCGCCTCGACGCCCCCTGTCCCCGTGTACGACTCGTTCATGTAGAAGACGTGCTCATAGCCGAGGGACAGCTCCAGCGCGTTGGTCTTCACCTTCGAGAGGTGAATCCGGTAGGTGCCTCCGAGCGCGAGCCCGAAGTTCGTCGAGGCTGGAAAATCGATGTTCTGGTCCTGCGCCGTGAGCGCGCTCGACTGGAAGAAGGCGCCACCGCGGATCGCGAGGGCATCCGGAACCACGTTGACGTCCCCGCCGAGGCGGATGCCGTACACATCGTGGAAGTCGTGCGCGACATCCGCGTTCGGCGGCCCGAACGCGCCCGCGACACCGTTGATGGGGATGGTGCCATCGCCGACGCTGTTGCCCGGCAACCGCACCTGAAGGTTCTGGAAGGTGCTGTTGTTCGCCCAGGTCAGGTCGGCTTCGATGTCGAACACATCCTGCGCCATCGGGTCACGGACGTGCTCGTCGTACGGAACGTCGCTGCGGAGCTTGTGGTAACGGAAGCCAATCTTCGCTTCCATCGGCTGCGCTACGGTGATGTGCAGATTATTGCCGCTCCCGCACAGGGTCGCGTTCTGCCCCATCGCCATCGCGTTTCCGCAGTTGGCTTGCGATGTGATCGTCTGGCTCCCAGGGCTGGCTGGCTTCCCTTCGGCGACGGCAGGCGAGTAGTACCCGAGCGTCGTCGTGATGTCGCCGACACCGTCGATCGGCGCCGCCCACTTGTACCACGCGGCAATGTCGAAGCTGTCGCTTGGGCTGTAGATCGCGCCCGCGGTGAGCCCGGGGATGAAGTAGTTATGGACCGACGCGGTCGCCTGGACCTCGCTGTTGGTCAGGTAGCTGGTCACGGCAGTGTTTGCCGTCGCCGCGACTGCGTTCGTGAACGAGAGCGACGCGATCCCCCATTCGAAGCTCACGCCGAGGCGGAGGCGGTCGACCACCTCCACGCCGATGCCGATCGTCGGCGTGACCACGACAAGGGTTGCGGACGTGAGCAGGTAGCGCTCGGGCCCTGGCTCGTAGATCGTCTTTCCCGAGCTCGAGTTCGTCGTCGAGACGAACGACGGGAACGAGATGTTCGAGGCGCCGCCGCTCGGCGTCATGAGCGGCGCGATGCCGAGGCCGATGCGGTCGCTGATGCGATACGTCAGGGCGAGCTGAGGCACGATCCCGGCTCCGTCCTGGCTGCAGACCTTGGGATAGTATTGCCCGGGCTTCACGAGGTCGGGATCGCTCGTCAGGTCGTTCAGCGCCTTGTAGCGAGTGAAGCAGGTCGACTGGAAGTTGATGTTCGACTGGAGGGCGAGGCGCGTCGGCTGCCCCGCGAGCCCGGCGGGGTTGTAGAACGCGGCCAGCGGATCGCTCGCTCGCGCGATCCATGCCCCGCCGCGGCCTCCCTGCTCGGACCCGTTGTCCGGAAACTCCGTGATCCCTGTCGCGTGCGCAGTCGCCGGGATGCCCACGACGGACACCGTCGCAAGGACCGCCGCAGACGCGCGGCGTCGAACACCAATTCGCATGAGGGTCCCCTTACTCTTTGACGGGCGTCGCCTTGAGCGAGGCGCGACCGTCCTTGATGTACACTGAAAAACGCACTCGTTTGCACTGATGGCGCTGGACGAGCGCGTCACGGTTCTTCCGGAGGGTGTTCTGGAACTTCTCGAACGAGAGCCCGTCCGTCGGTTCGTCGCATTGCTTCTTCGTGCGCAGGAACTCGTCGTAGACGCTCATCCACTCGGCCGTCTCGTCGCTGACGGGCTTCACGGGGCCGCTCGCCGCGGCAAGCAGCTCGCTCGGCGCCTTCGCGATGACCGTCGACTCGTCCTGGTCGTCGTTGTCGGCGGCAGCGGCAGCGGCGGCTGACTTCGCGGCGGTCTGAGCCTGAAGCCCCATTCCCATCATGGTCTGAGTTCCGACCGGCGCCGCAGCACCGGTTGCGGGTCGGTTCGCCGGCCCGGGAACCCCCATGCCGAGCTTGACGGCGGGCTCGGGCGCCTTCGGCTTCCCAGCGCTGGGCGCCGCGAGGGTCGGGGCGTCGAGCACCGGGCTGGGCGCAATCGGCGTACCGACCGGTGAGAGGGCCGAGGCCATCGTCGGGCCGTCGCCGTCGACGGAGTCGGGCGAGTCGTCGAGCGCGATCTGGAACGCCGGCCGAGTCGGCATCGCCCCGATCGGAGGCGGAATCGGCGGGCCAGGAGGCGGAAACGCGGGCGAGCTCGCGCGCAGCGGCCCCCCGCCAGGTGACGGCATGGCGACCGCAGACGCCCCGCCGCCGGGATGCGGAGACGACGCCGGTGACGCAGCCGGCGGGCGGGGACGCGGCGGGGGACCAGGCGGCCCTTGCATCGGCGGCGGCTGCGCGGGGAGCATCGGACTGGGAGGATGGGGGTTCGGTGGCGGCGGGCCGGCAAGCGCTGGGACCGCGAAGCCACCCGACATCCCGCGCGCAGGCGGAACCGGCCCCGGCCCCGGTCCGGCGTCGGGGAGCGGGAATGAAAACGCGCTCATCGAAGGCTGTGCGGGAACCGGACCGAGGATCGACTCCAGGTCTGCGGGCTTCCGCGCCGCTCCGCCACCCTTCTCGAGCACCCGCTCGATGCCAGCGTTGATGTTCTCGGCAATGCCGCGGTAGCCGCCACGGAAGCGCGCCACCTGCAGGTAGTCGAGCTCGCCCCGGCGAAACGCGCCGGCCTGTTTCTCCATCTGGCGGAGCGGCAGCGTCTGCTCGAGCACCGTCAATCCGAGCCCGATCGCAAACGCGAGGAAGACGACACCGCCGATGAGGACGATGTTTACGCTCTGCTTGTCCTTGTCGTCCGCTCCGTTCAGGAAGCCGAGCGGCCCGCCGATCGTGGTCTTTGCTCGCACGACGACGAAGCCGGCACCGAGGTCCCATGCGTCGCCGACGAAGCGCGCGTAGATCGCGCCGAGGTCGTCGGCGAGGCGGAGGTCCGATCGACCCTCGCCGTAGCTCTTGTCCGTCCCCAGCGAGATCATGTCGCTATCGATCGTCGAGAACCGGCTCTCCTCGAAGCCCGGCAGCGTCGCCGTCGCGATGCGCTGCCCGCCCGCGAAGAAGGCGAGGTTCGCCCGCGTACGCTTCGAGATCTCCTGTGCGAACTTCTTGTCGACGGCCTTCAACGCGACGATGGCGCCGAGCGGCGGCTGGGTCGAGTCGGCCTCGACCGGGCGCGCGACGACGCGGTATGCTCTTCCGCCGAGGACCCAGGTATCGTCGCGCAGGAAGCCGTGGAGGGCGTCGAACACCGCCGGGTATCCGCCAAGCTCGAAGTCGGGGAACGCGTTGGCGGCGTCGAACCCGATCTGGCTGACGACGCGGCCGTCATGGTCGACCTCGAACATCACGTCGGGGCGAAAGTCCGCCGGGATCTTCTCGGCGATCGCGGTGAGCGAGCGACGGCCGTCCTCGCGCGACTTGCCCGGGATCGTGTCCTTCCCGGTGGCGGCCTGCAGTGAGTCCTGGATGCCCTTGTCGACGGCGCCGATGAGTAGCGCGTCGAGGCGCTTGCGAGCGTCGATCTGCAGCGCCCAGCCCACCGTCTGGCTGTCGGACGCCAGCTCCTCCTCCATGGCGACGCCGTTGCGGCGGTCGTACTCGCCGACCGCGAGGAAGACGACGTACGTCGTGATCCCCAGCAAGATCGCCAGGACGACGTACCAGAGGCGCGAGAGCACCATCATTGCGTCTTCCCGCCCCCGCCCGCCGATTCGCTCACGGAGAGCGGGTCGCGCAGCTCGGCGACGCCGCGGTCCTTGGCGGTGACGCTCACGGCGCGCCCGACCTGGTGGCCGTCGAAGTACGCCTTCAGCGTGTACTCACCGGCAGGCACGTCGAGCGCGAACGAGCCGTCACGCCCCGGAAACGCGATGCCCACGACCTGCGGATCGACGACGACGAACGAGCGCACGCTCGGGAACAGCTCGTCACGGATCTCGAAGCGGCCCTGCCCCGGCGGAGCCGACCACTCGCGGTGGCGGTTCGGCTCGATGGTCTCGGCCTTCCACGTGTTGCTGCCCACCATGAATAGCCGGTGGGGGAACGGATCGTGATTCTCGAACGAAAGGCGCACGCCGGGCGCGATCACGAGCGTCGTGGGGAGCGTTCGTCCACCGGTGATGCGAACGAGGATCGGGTCGTGCGGCGGCGGCGGCGTCGTCGAGAGCGCCGCGATGCAGACGTCTCGCGACGGATTGGCGGTGAGCGCACGGAACTCCGCGCGCACCGTCGGCGACGGCTCGCGCCAGGTGAAGCGATGGGAGTCGAGGCGGGCCGACTCCACGAACACGGCTGGAATGAGGCCTTCCTGGCCGTCGATGCGCCCCTTCACCTGGCCGCCTGAAGCCATGCTGTCGTGGACCAAGGCGGCCGCGACCGCGACGACGACCAGAGAAGCGGAGCGGACCGACCGGCGGAGCGAAGGGTTAGAGAGGGCGGGCATGAACCTTCGGCGACGGGCGGGCAGAAGGCCCAGGTCGACCGCCCGACGACGGTAGCTGACGGCCAAGACCGATGTAAACGTCTGTCTTGTGCGCAGGCGCACACGACAGCCAATTTACTCGATGGGGAACGTGAGGACGAAGCGCGTGCCGATCGAGGTGTCGCTCTCGGCACGGATGTCTCCGCGGTGGCTGTCGACGATCGTCTTCACGATCGAGAGCCCGAGGCCGGTGCCGCGCCCCGCAGCCTTCGTCGTGAAGAACGGGTTGAAGATCAGCGCGAGATTCTCCGTCGAGATGCCGCAGCCGCTGTCCTGGACGATGACCTTGACCCGTCGGCGCTCCTCACCGTCGCGTGTACGGGCGGTCGAGATCCTCAGCACGGGGCTCCGCGCCGGGTGGATGGCGTCGCGCCTCTCCGGGTCGAGCGCCATCGCGTGGCAGGCGTTCGTCACCAGGTTCACGAAGACCTGCGCTAGCTGCTCCGGCAGACCTCGCACGATGCCGATCTCCGCGTCGAACGATCGCTCGACGACCACGGAGGCGTCGGCGATCTCGTGCTCGCAGAACGCCAGCGCCCGGTCGATGACGACGTTCATCTCGACGGCGATGGGCACGTCCCCGGAGGGCCGCGCATAGGACACGAGGTCTCGGGTGAAACGCAGCATCCGGTTCGCCGACTCCGCGATCCGGCGCAGGCGCTCGACGTCGTCCTCATCGGCCCCGTTCTTCGCCGCGCGGCGGAGGAGGAAGTCGGTGTAGGCGGCGATGGAAGTGAGCGGATTGTTCAGCTCGTGGACCATCCCGGCCGCGATCTGGCCGAGCGAGGCGAGCTTCTCCGCCTGAACCATCTGCCCCTCGACGGTCCGGACCTCGATCTGCAGCGCTGCGGCCCGATCCTCCGCGCGGACGCGGGCGAGCGCCTGCGCAGCGACCATCGCCACCCGGTCCATCAGCTGTACCTGGGGGCACTGCTCGCTCGAGAGCACGTCCTCCTCGGAGGCAAAGTGGACGGCGCCCGCCCCGACCCCCGGCAGCGTCACCGAGCGCTCGTGGGCGGCGTCGGGGAACATGCGGACGGACCGCGCGCGCTCATTGCTCTTCGGCGGCTCTGTCCAGCTCGCGCGGCGCTCCATCGACGTCGTCCGCTGCTCGCCCGTACCGGCGCGAGGCAAGAGCCGCAGCCCCACGCGCACCTCCGGGACGATGCGCTCGACCGCGGTGGCGAGCGCCGCCAGCACGGCGGCCTCGCCCTGGTCGAAGGGGAGCTCGTGACCGACCGCCAGCAGACGGTCGAGCCATGGCGGCGGGACGTTGACGGCCTCGGCGAGCATCGAGATCCGCGTCGTTCGCCCGACCGTGCCGGGCAACGGGCTCGCGTCACGCTCTCCGTCCGCTTGCCGCGCGGGGGCCTCGCTTTCGGGAGCTACCGCCGATCTGGTCATGGCATCTCCGGCACTGGCGATCTCCTCATCATGGGTTGCCATTGGGGACGTCCGAGCGAGGGGTGACGACCCTTGGAGTCGGGCCGCTCTGCGGGGTCTCCTCGTCGTCGGAGGCCGCCTTGTCCAGGTCCAGAATACGCGCACGCCCGACGTACGACTTCGTCTCGTACTTGGTGATCTTCCCTATCTTGCGGACGATCTCGGCCATTCGCTCGGCCTGCGTGAAGATGACCTGCGCTGCGTTCCATGTCGGCGCGTCCTTCTCCCCCTCCTTCGTCGGCTCCAGCTTGCGCATCAGGAGCTCCGTGTATGCCATCACGCTCGTGAGCGGCTGGTTCAGCTCGTGGGCGGCCGCGCCCGCGAGCTTCTTCTCCATCCGCATCTTCTCGCGCAGATCCGTGAAGATGCCGACCGACCCGATCGCCACTTCGCCGTCGTAGATCAGCGACGCCGACAGGAGAACCGGGACCCGGTCGCCGACGCGGTCGACGACCTCCGTCTTCAGGCCCTCGATGCGCCCGCCGCCGACGCGGAGCTTCGCCATGATCTCGCGCGCGTGGCCCTCCGGGTAGAGCGCCTCGGCGCTCGAGCCGAGCATCTCCTGGGCCGTCCGCTGATAGATGCGCTCGGCCGCGGCGTTCGTCAGCAGGATCCTGCCGTGCATGTCGGCGCTGAGGATGCCGTCGACGGACGAGTCGATGACTCGCTGGAGGAAGTTCTTCGTCTTGAGCAGCTCCGCCTCGACGGCGCGTTCGGCCGTCACGTCGCGGAACGAGCAGAGGACGGCTCCTTCCTCGCGGAGGACGGAGTTGAAGTTGCTGCTGAGCGTGACGGCGTGGCCGTCCTTGTGACGGATGACGATGTCGACGTTCTGCGGATAGACCCCGTTGCGGAAGCCGTGGCGAATCTCGCTCAGACGCCCGCGCTGCCCAGCCGCGATGACGCGCTTGAACGTCTGGCCGCGCAGCTCCGGCTCCGTGTAGCCCGTGATCTCGCGGGCCTTCGGGTTGGAGAACAGTAGGCGCGCTTCGTGGTCGATGACGACGATGCCGTCCGCGGCGCTCTCGAAGAAGTCGGCGTAGCGCTGCAGGGTCTTGAGCCGCCGCTCCGCTTCGAAGCGGGCGACGGTGACCTCCTGGGTCTGATCGCGGAGCGACTGGAGGACGCGGGCGTTGCGCAGCGCGATCGCCATCGCGTTGGAGACGGTCCGGCAGAGCGAGAGCTCGTGCTCGCCGAAGGCGAAGGTGTGGCGCGCCCGCAGGAAGAGGACGCCCATCGGCCGCCCCTCGTAGACGATCGGGAGGATCGCCAGCGAGCTGAACGACATCTGGTTCGGGGAGTCGTGGCGGACGATCTCGAGGATCGGGTGGGTAGCGGCGTCGGGAATCACGAGCGGGTGGCCGCTCGTCAAGACCTGCTGGATCTCCGGGTACTTCGTGAGGACGATGGGCAGGTCGCGGAGGGTCTCGTCATCCGACGCGGCGACGACATAGCCGACGTCGCCTTCGCTCGCCTCGCGCACGAGCACGATCGAGACGCGGTCGACCTTGGCCACCTCGGCGATGCGCTGGGTGACCGTGAACAGGATGCCGCGAAAGTCGAGGTTCGACGCCAGCGCCTGCGTGAGCTCGAGGACGACCTGGCCGTCCTTCTCCTTCTGCGCGAGCATGTCCATCACGCCGCGCAGCCGCAGCTGCCCGCGGATGCGCGCGACGAGCTCGACGGGCTTGAACGGTTTCCTCACGAAGTCGTCTGCCCCCGCTTCGAAGGCGCGAGCGATCTCGTCGTCGGCGTCGAGCCCCGTCATCACGACGATGGGCACGTCGCGCGTCTGCTCACGCGCCCGCAGTATGCGGAGCACCTCGTACCCGTCGGGAGGCGGCATCACGAGATCGAGGAGGATCAGCGACGGCTGCAGTCTTTCGAGGTGCGCGATGGCTTCCGTGCCCGACGCGACCGCGACGTGCGGCAGATCTGCGCTCGCGAGCGCCTGCACGAGGACGTGTCGGCTGACCGAATCGTCATCCACCACCAAGACGGGCCCGACAACCATCCTGGTGAGAGTGTACGCCCCGAAAGCAGCATGTCGCAACTCGCCTGATTTTCGGCCTGATTACGGGCGTGTCACGATCATCGTGTCGAGCCAGGCGCGCGCGGCCACCGTCCGGCCGCCCACGACGGCCTCCCCTTCCTTGCTGGTCTCCACCATGTCGTCGGCGCACTCGACCTTCATCGCGAGCCTCTGGCCAGGCGCGTAGCTGTCGCCCGTCACGGCGGCGCCGTTCGCCTTCGCCGTCGCGAGGCACGGCCTGGTGCTCGCGAAGTAGTCACGGCCCGTCGTGAGCCAGAGCGCGTCGACGGTCGCGCCTCCCTCGTACTGGCCGGACACCTCGTAGGTGCTGCCGCCGACGACGCCCGAGCATTCGAACCAGAGGAACGGAACCTCGGTGCCTGCAGGGTAGCTCGCGACGTGCGTCCCGATGACCGAGGCCTTCACCGCGCCGCCGACCTCGATGCCACAGGCCTCCGGCTTCTCCTGGGCTGTCGCAGACGCCGCGTCGAGCCCGGCGTCGGGGCCGGCCACTTCGATGTCGGCGAGGTCCTCCGAGTCGACGCGACCGCACGCCACGCACGCGGTCGTCGCGGCCGACGTGAGCAGCGCTGCGGCGATGGCTCGCGAGGCGGCACCCATCGGCGCACGCTGTCTTCGCCCCGTCGCGGCGTCAACCGGGCTTTGGCGCGTGGTACTGATGGGCGCATGCACGACGCCGCTCCCCCGCTACGCCCGCCGCCTCCGACGAGCGACGGCACGGAGGTCACGACGTACCGGGCGAACGCGCGGCCCAAGCGGTCGTTCCACACCGTCCTCGACGCGAACGAGCTCTTTCACAAGGACGGCAAGTCGACGGTGACCACGCGCATCCACGCGGACGGCGGCGCGCGCCAGGTCGAGATCCGCGCGGAGCACGCGCTGCGAGGGGGCTCCATCGCGGAGACGCTGCAGCTCTCCGCCGACGGCCACCTTCGCTCTACGCACCTCGAGCGCCGGCTCGTCGACCACGACGGTCAGGTGAGCCGCGAGGAGCGCGTCGCCTTCATGCGAGGGCCGCTCAAGCTTCCGGAGGCGACCTATCCGGAGGTGATGCTCCCTTTCGTGCTGCGCTGGCAACCGTGGGGCGGCGAGCGACGCCCCGTGTACGCGTGGAGCGTCGACCGCTTCGTCGCGCGCGTCTACTGCGAGTGGGTCGGCCGGACGGTCCTCCACGTGCCTGCTGGGCGCTTCGACACGTACGAGATGATCATGTACCCGGACCTCAACGACTGGGTCTCTCTCGGGAGCGTCCTCAACTCGCTCGCGAAGCCGCTCCTCCCGAAGTACCGGATGTGGTTCGAGGCGGGGGACGCGCGACGCGTGGTACGCTTCGAGGGGTCGTACGGGCCGCCCGGGGCGCCGGAGATTGTTCTCGAGCTCGCGTGAGCGGGGCCACCTCGACCACGAACGGGAGGATCTCGACGAGTTGACGGGGGACCGCAGGCCCACAGCCATGGCGCCCGCGATCTCGAGGAGAAACCGGGTGATCTCGATGGGATCCCTTACGCGCACGATGCTTGACCGCGGGATTGCAACGGCTGACCGCGCGATCGAAGCGAGCTCGTGCACCCACGCGACGCGTGACCGCACCCTCGCGACGCAGGACCGCACCCTCGTGATCCATGGCTGCGGCCTCGCGTCACCTGCCTGCATGCCCGCGTCGCGTCACCCCGCGTCCGCCTGGCGTCACCGCACCTCCCGCGCTGCGTGACCCCACGATCGCCTCGCACTCCTGCACGACGGCGTCGCGTGGCGCGTAGCTCGAAGCGCTAACGCCCGGTATAGAACGCGACGCGCCCGCCGAAGAGAGCCGCCGAGCGCTGGTTCGACTGCGTCACCTCGGCGTCGTACTCGACCGTCGGGCCAATGCCCCAGTGCTTGCCGACGAGGAGCTCGTAGAAGACGCCGCCGCCAAGGTACGACTCGGTGCCGGTCGACAGCTCCTGGGAGCCCGACGTGGGGACCAGGGTCGTGGTGCCGATGCCGAACTTCCCGAACACGGCGAGGTCGCGGAGGGCCGGGACGGCATAGGTGAGCGGGTACAGGTCGACGCGAAAGCCACCGCCGCCGCCGTACGAGTACCAGCTGGCGCTGCGGAACTGCGCGCGCGCATAGAAGACGCCGAAGCTGAGCCAATCGGACAGCGAGTACATCGCGAAGAGAGAGCCGCCGGCCCCGCCGAGGACGTCGCTGCCGTCGTAGTACGACTGCACGCCAATCTTCGACGAGTCGTTCGGGTATCCCGACGCGCCGGCGACGCCCATGCCGAAGGTGAAGCCGAAGATGAACCCCTTCCTGCGGTCCTGCGCGCGCACGAGCTGCTTCGACGTGGCCTTCTCCGTCGCCGAATCCGCGTAGGCGGGCGCCGCGGCGGACAGCGCGAGCGTGGATGCAAGGACGGACACGCACGCGAGGCGGGTCGGGGCCGAGGCGTGCATCGGCCATGCATTCAACAGACGGTAGTCTCTGTCAATGTGTCTCGGGATTCGTCGTCGTGTACGCGGGCGTACCGCGGCGAGAATTCCTCGCGCGTGATAAGCAGGTCGAATGACCCAGACCGAGCCCTCTCTGGCGCAGCGCGACCCCGAAATCGCCGAACTTATCCACAAGGAGAACGTCCGGGAGCACGAGTCGCTGCGGCTCATCGCGAGCGAGAACTACGCGTCGCGTGCGGTGATGGAAGCGACCGGCTCGTGCCTGACGAACAAGTACTCCGAGGGCTACCCGCACAAGCGCTACTACGAAGGTCAGCAGGTGATCGACCAGGTGGAAGAGCTCGCGCGGTCACGCGTCGGCGCGCTCTTCCTCCGGAAGCCTGGCGTCGCGGTGCCCGACGGCGACCTCCACGTGAACGTGCAGCCGTACTCCGGCAGCCCCGCGAACCTCGCCGTGTACCTCGCCTTCCTCAAGGCGGGCGAGACGGTCATGGGGCTCGGGCTCCCGGCGGGCGGGCACCTGACGCACGGCTGGAGCGTGTCGATCACGGGCAAGTACTTCAAGAGCGTGCCCTACGGCGTCCGCAAGGAGGACGGCCGCATCGATCTCGACGAGGTGAGGCGCCTCGCGAAGGAGCACCAGCCGAAGCTGATCTGGGCGGGGACGACCGCCTACGCGCGCACCCTGGACTTCCCGGCGTTCCGCTCGATCGCGGACGAGGTCGGAGCCATCCTCGCGGCCGACATCGCGCACATCTCGGGGCTCGTCGCGACCGGCGTGCACCCCTCCCCCATCGGCATCGCGGACGTCGTGACGTCGACGACGCACAAGACGTTCCGCGGCCCGCGCGGCGGCATGATCCTCTGCAAGAAGACGCACGCGTCGGCCATCGACCGCGCCGTCTTCCCGGGCCTGCAGGGGGGCCCGCACAACCACGTCACCGCGGGCATCGCGGTCGCGGCGCTCGAGGCGTCGCAGCCGGAGTTCACGAGCTACTGTCAGCAGGTCGTCGCCAACGCCAAGGCGCTTGGCGTGGCGCTCGCCGCGCGAGGCTTCGACCTCGTCACGGGCGGGACGGACAACCACCTGCTGCTCATCGACCTCACGAACAAGGGGGTCCCGGGCAAGGTCGCGGCGCAGGCGCTCGACAAGGCCGGCATCGTCCTCAACTACAACTCGGTGCCGTTCGACCCGAGGAAGCCGTTCGACCCGTCGGGCCTGCGCATCGGCACCCCTGCGGTGACCTCGCGCGGCATGAAGGAGGACGTCATGGTGCAGCTCGCGGGCTGGATCGACGAGGTCGTGAAGGCGCCGGCCGACGAAGCGCTGCTCGCGCGCGTCGCGGCCGAGGTGTCTGCGACGTGCGACCGCTACCCTGCACCTGGCCTGCGGATCTGACGCTCGGCCGGCATGAGGGTCACGACGATGACGAGGGCTCGGGTCAGCACCAAGCGTGCCGCGATCGGGCCTGCGTTGCAAGCGTCGCTCGTCGCGCTCGCGACCCTCGCGGTGCCCTCGTTCATCGCCGGCTGCAAGATCGGAAGAGCAC
>Ga0302202_10005446_pt1 | contig 12976 bp, 11 predicted proteins | sample II_Bog_N3_3_FD_194579 | JGI IMG/M metagenome (GOLD analysis project Ga0302202, IMG submission 194579) | Peat permafrost microbial communities from Stordalen Mire near Abisko, Sweden - II_Bog_N3_3 | ecosystem: Environmental > Terrestrial > Soil > Wetlands > Peat | place: Sweden: Abisko...
CGTGGCGGCGCAGGTCGAGGAACTGAGGCACAAACTTCCGCGTGGCGTAAAACTTGAGCTCTTCTACGATCAATCGCAGCTTGTGCGCGACTCCATCGCAAGTGTTCGTGACGCCATCCTCATCGGCCTGGTGCTGGCATGCGTCATCCTGTTCCTCTTCCTGCGCGACTGGCGTTCGTCGTTGATTGCAGGCCTGGTTATTCCGGTAACCGTCGCAGTGGCCATCGCCGCGCTATGGCTCATCGGCGAAAGTTTCAACCTGATGACGCTGGGTGGGTTGGCTGCCGCAATCGGCCTGGTGATCGACGACGCCATCGTGGTGGTCGAAAACATTGTGCTGCACCGCGACGCAGGCGAGAGCCGCTCAGAAGCAGTGCGCAAGGCTCTGCGCGAGATCACCACTCCGCTGATCGGATCCACCATCACGCCGGTGGTGGTTTTTCTCCCCCTGGTATCGGTCAGCGGCGTCACCGGCAGCTTCTTCCGCGCGCTGGCCATCACCATGACTGCTGCGCTGCTTACTTCTCTTGCGCTGGCGCTCACCTGGACTCCGGGCCTGAGCTACGTTCTGCTGCGCGACAGGAAAGACAGCGGCGATACGAAAGCCGGCCAATCAAACCATGACTCGCAGCACGGCGAACACGCCGCGGGGCGAATTATGAGCCGCGTTCTGGCCGCGCATCGCCGTGTTCTGGAGTGGGCGCTCGAACGCCCGCTATGGGTTGGCTGCATCTGCCTGCTGCTGGTTGCGGCCACCTGGGGCGGCTACCGGCTGTTGGGCTCTGACCTGCTGCCGCAAATGGATGAGGGCGGCTTCATTCTCGACTACATTATGCCCGCGGGCAGCTCGCTGAATGAAACCAACCGCGTGCTTGATCATGTGGAACACATCCTGCGCTCAGAGCCGGAGGTCGAGATCACCTCGCGCCGCACCGGCCTGCAGATGGGATTTGCAGCCGTTACCGAGGCCAACACCGGCGACTTCACGGTCAAGCTCAACCCGCACCGCCACCGCAGCGTATGGGATGTGATGGACGAGGTGCGCGCCAGGGTCAAGGCCGCGGAGCCGCAACTCGACATTGAGATCACCCAGGTTCTGCAAGACAACATCAACGACCTATCCAATGCGCCGGAGCCGATCCAGGTAAAGATGTTTTCTGACGACCCGCAACTCCTAAGCCAGGTAGCGCCGCGCGTGGGCGATGCAATCGCAAAGATCCCCGGCGTTGTTGACGTTGAGAACGGCATCGACAACACCATCAGCGGCCCGGCAACAAGTTTCACCGTCGATCCGGCGGCTGCTTCCAGGCTTGGTTTTACTCCTGCCGAGATTTCGCAGGATGCGACCACCATTCTAGGCGGCATTCCAACCACTAATCCAATCATTGCCAATGGGCGTCCCTATACCGTTCGCGTAAGGCTCGGCGACGAATCACGGGCCTCGCTCGATTCGATCCGCAACACGGTCTTCAACAGCAGCGCGGGCCACACTGCGACGCTGGGATCGCTGGCAACCGTGGAGCAACTACCGCCGCAGAACGAGATCCGTCGCGAGAACCTGCAGCGGCTGGTGGTGGTAACAGGCGACCTTGAGGGTTCCGACCTTGGTTCCGCAGTCGCCAAGGTGCGACAGGCGGTGGCGGAATTGCATTTGCCCTCGTCAGTGCGCGTGGTCTACGGAGGCACTTATGAGGAACAGCAAAAATCTTTCCACGACCTGCTGCAGGTGCTTCTGCTGGCGCTGGTGCTGGTTTTCGGCGTGCTGCTCGCCGAGTTCCGCAACTTCCCCGCGCCGGTGGCTATCCTCACCTCCTCGGTGCTCTCCATCTCCGGCGTGATAGCGGCGCTGCTCATCACCCGAATCACCTTTAACGTCGCGTCGTTCATGGGGCTCATCATGGTGATCGGCATCGTCGCCAAGAACGGCATTCTGCTGCTCGACGCGGAAGAGCGGTTCCTCGCTGAAGGCGCATCGGCGCGCGACGCCATGTTGCAAGCCGCCCAGCGCCGCCTGAGGCCCATTGTGATGACTGCTCTGGCCGCGGTCTGCGGAATGTTGCCGCTAGCCTTTGGGCTGGGATCAGGCTCGCAGATGCTTCAGCCTCTGGCGATTGCAGTCATCGGCGGCCTCTGCATCTCAATGGTGCTCAGCCTGGTTGTAACCCCGCTGGTGTATTTCCTGCTTACGCGCAGCCGGGCAGCGAAGGAGCAGATGCCTGCTTAAGCGCGGTCCTGTCCCATCGCGGGACTTAGCCGCCCGACTCAATGGAGTGCAGCCCTTATTTTCTGCTCCATTGATTTCAGGTCGCTATTGCCCTGGAACCGCGCCAACACCTTGCCATCGCGACCGATGAGATAGGTCATCGGCAGCCCAAGAACGCCGCCGTACCGCTCGCCAAGCGTCGCTTCGCCCATGGCAACCGGATAGCCGATCTTCAACTTCTCCACCAGTTTTCGTGCGGAATCTTCATCGTCGTCCATCGAGATGCCGATGACCGCCAGCCCACGCGAACCGTACTCGCGTTGCCAGCCTGAAAACAACGGCATCTCCTGCTGGCAGGGCGCGCACCATGTTGCCCAGAAGTTCAAGAGAACGACCTTGCCGCGAAAGCTGCCGAGAGCGATGCTTTGCCCGGCCAGATCGCGTCGAATAAACCCCGGCGCCTGGCTTCCAACCAGCGAGTGCGTTCGCACCGTTTGCGCGACGGCTGCCAGGCTCACGGCAATCAGCGCGCAAGCTGCCGTGTTTCGCAAAATCCGGCTATAACCGCGGCTCACGCGCAGGCCAATCGCATGATGAATCGTCGTTGACTTCAGTGGTTCGCGCCGCTTCGCGCCGTTGGCGCAGAGCATGTTAGCCCAGCGTTTCAACGCTGGGAAGGCAGCCCCCAAAACTCCTGGTAGCCCCGTAGGGGCGGCCGAAGATTGCAACTGCGCATAGCATTTCACTTTCATGCGATTACCCTGAGCCCAAACGTCGCGCAGCTGTCATCATCGAAAAGTCACCGCGTATGCTCAACCGGATAGCCCTTGTCTACCCAGTTGTCGCCAAAGTTATCGGCGAGGTAAAGCACTTTCAGATGGACAAATCCCATGTCGCTGAGCAGCTTGTACGCGGGGCCAACATTCGGGCAGTGGTTCCACGGGCAGCAGCCGCAGTAAATCACGATTGAGGTCTGCCGCGAGAGCGAAGAGACGCGATCGCGCAGCACCTGCAATCCCTCATCGTGCGAGCCTGGTCCCGCATACTCCGCGCCGGAGATGTGTGCCTCGTCGAACATGACGTGAGAGCCAACCTGGAGTATCAGCGGCTTCAGCGCTTGGGGCTTTTGGAGCAGACTCTGTAGTTCTTCAGGCTGCATCAGTTGCGCAGTGGGAATTGTAAGCGCGCTGGCCGGCTGCGCGGCAAGCTGTGCGCGGCCTGGCAATGCGGTGAACGCCCCAACCGCCAGCGTCACTAACACCAAAGCTCCCTTTTGAATCATGGATTCGGTCTTCATATATCTCTGCCTCGGCAATCAGTCTAATTTGTTCGCATTGGCTGCGGTGATGCGGTGAGTGTCACAATAAGCTCATGCCCGATGAGATTGATTCTGCACAGCCAATCGTCCTTACCGCCGCGGAAGCCCGCGTGCTGGGCGCGCTGGTTGAAAAAGAGGCCACCACGCCTGACTACTATCCCCTCTCGCTGAATGCGCTTGGGAACGCCTGTAACCAGCGCTCGAATCGCGAACCGGTAATGAGTCTCGATGAGGATGACCTGCGGCAGGCGCTGAACGGCCTTGAGCGTAAGCAACTTGCCGGCCGCGTGCGCTCAGGCGACGGGCGCGTCACAAAATACGAGCACTGGCTGGGCGAGGCCTTCAATCTCAGCCGCGCTGAAACGGCATTGTTCTGCGTGTTGCTGCTGCGGGGGCCGCAAACCCCGGGCGAACTGCGCGGCCGAACCGATCGCCTGCATAGTTTTGATGAAATCTCTGACGTTCTCTCGGGCCTGCAGAAGCTGATGGAACGTGTGCCGCCACTCGCCGCACTGTTGCCGCGCCAGCCCGGCACCAAGGAATCTCGCTACGCTCACCTGCTATGCGGTCCGGTCGAGTCGATTGTTCAGCCTGTCCAACCCATGGCGGCGGGCGCTCAGGAACATGCCGCTTCGAGCCCAGCGCATGAAGAACGAATCGCACAGCTTGAAGCCACGGTTGAGGAACTGCGGCACGAAGTGGCGCGACTCCGAGAGAAGGTTGAGAATTTCTTAGGTTAGCCCTCATTGCCGAAAGCGGGAACGGAAGGATAGTATTCCTCTGGAAAAGATTTCAGGAGAATATTGCCCATGCAATTGTTTCGATCCAGCCTGATTGTCGCTCTCGGATTGGTAACGTTTACTTTAGCTGCCCAGACCCCGAAGGCCGCACCCGCTCACAAAACCACCACCGTCAGCGCCTCCGATCAGGCCGCGCTCACCCCGCCCATGGGCTGGAATAGCTGGAACTATTTCGCCGGCAAGGTCACCGACCAGGACATTCGCGGCGCCGCCGACCAAATTGTTGCCAGCGGCATGAAAGACGCCGGCTACGTTTACATCAACATCGACGACACCTGGGAGGGCCAGCGCGACGCTAACGGCGTGCTGCACACCAACTCAAAATTCCCTGACATGAAGGCGCTTGCCGACTACGTGCATTCCAAAGGTCTGAAACTCGGCATCTATTCCTCGCCTGGCCCCAAGACCTGCGCCGGTTTTGAGGCTTCGCTGGGCCACGAATTGCAAGACGCCCAACTCTACGCCTCGTGGGGCATCGATTATCTGAAGTACGATCTGTGCAGCTTCATTCCCGCTGTCATGATGAAACAGGCGCCAAACGACAAGGCTGCGCAGATGAAGCTCATGATCGGCGCTTACGAAAAGATGCACCAGGCGCTCAAGTCAACCGGTCGGCCCATCGTCTATTCGCTCTGTCAGTACGGTTGGGACTCGGTTTGGGAGTGGGGACCGAGCGTGGGAGCCAACCTGTGGCGCGCCACCGACGATATTCAGCCCAACTGGAATAGCATTTACACGCTCCTGAATGAGCAGCAGGGCCTGGCGAAGTATGCCGCCCCCGGCCACTGGAACGATCCCGACATGCTCGAGGTGGGCAACGGCAAGCTGTCGCTGGGCGAGAACCGGGTGCACTTCTCAATGTGGGCAATGCTGGCCGCGCCCTTGCTGGCCGGCAACGACTTGCCCAATATGAAGCCCGAGATCAAGGCTATCCTCACCAACAGTGACGTGATTGCCATCGACCAGGACAAGCTGGGCCACGAGGCTACGCACATTTACTCCGATGGTGAAGTGGATGTTTGGGCGCGGCATCTCTCCGGTGGCGCGTTGGCCGTTGCCGTGCTGAACGCGGGCAGCGACAAGACCAGCAACCATCCATTCCATCTCGACCTGGCCAAACTCGGCCTGCACGGTGCGCAAAAGGGCAAGAACCTTTGGACCGGCAAGGACGTTGAACTGACTCAGAACATGCCGATCGAGATTCCCGACCACGATATTTTGCTGGTGCGCATCGCGGCGCCAAAGTAAGAAGAACAGGGAACAGGGACTAGGGAATTGGGGCGAACAGCCCGTTGCTGCAAGCAGTTCGCACAAAGCGGTATTAAAGGCCGCCTTTTCATGGCTTAACCGCGTAATCAAAACGCGTTTGAGCCGTGCGAAGGCGGCTTTTTCATAACAAGAACAGTTTGTCGTTTTTTCACACATTAAATTGCCCTCGCACACAACTAGTCCAACACAGATCGAATCCGATGACAGAGGAGAACCTATGCACAAAGTCACCCGGATTCTCATGCTCCCCGTTTTGGCAATTGCCCTCAGCGGCATCCCTGCAATCGCGCAGGACCAGGACCATCACGATAACCACACCTATGCAGCGCACAATGATTGGAAGAAAGGCGGAACCATCCACCAGGAAGACTGGAATCGCGGCGATAAGGTGGATTACAAGCAGTACCATCTCGCCAAACCCGCCGAAGGCCACGAGTGGCGCATGATCGATGGCCAATACGTGCTTTGCGACGCAAACGGCAGGATCATCGCCGTCCGCCGCGCTCACTAACATCCGACCTGCGCCCTCGGCGCTGTCCCACATCCCTCCCCAACAAAAAACAATGAGTCCCTGTCAGACGCATACACATTGCATCTGGCAGGGGCTCATGTTTTCTACTCCCTATTCCCAACTACCTGATCAGCGTTTCTCCGCTCTCCCCAGGCACACCTCGAACCATCCCCGCTCGTCGGTCCAGGTGCCTGCGCAGGCAAAACCCGCCGCGGCCAACATAGTTTCCGCGGCGCCGGGCCGGTATTTGTAGCTGTTTTCGGTGTGGGTGGTTTCACCGGCCTCGAACTCAACCTCCCAATCGAGCGACGCAAACCGCACGCGCTGGTCAGTCGAGCTTTCAAGATGCATCTCCATGCGCGACAGATGCTCGTTCCATATCGCCCGATGCTCGAACGCCGCAAGATCGAAGTCCGCGCCCAGTTCCCGGTTCATGCGAACCAGCATGTTTCTGTTAAAGGCCGCAGTCACGCCCGCCGCATCGTCGTAGGCTGCCAGCAGCGTTGATTCATTCTTCACCAGATCAACGCCCAAAAGCAGACAGTCTCCCGCCACGAGCTGCTTGCGCACCTTACACAGTATTCGTGCCGCTTCTTCCGGCTCGAAATTGCCGATGCTTGAACCGATGTAAAGCACCAGCCGCTGCTCGCCCGGGTCGCAGTCGTCGAGCTCAAATCCGTTGGTGTAGTCCATCTCCAGCAGGTGGACTTTTACGCCGGGAATCTCGCGCTCGATCCGCGCCTGGGCCACCAGCAACGCAGTCGCCGACACATCGACGGCCTCAAAAACCAGCCCCTTTTGCTGCTTCAACGCGGCTTTCATCAGCACCCGCGTTTTTTCAGCAGACCCCGCGCCCAATTCGGTGAACCGCAACCTGGCGCCGCTTACAGCCGTCGCAACCATCTCACTGGCGTAGCGCTCAAATATGGCTCGCTCGGTGCGTGTCAGGTAGTACTCGGGCAACTCGGTGATCTGCTCAAACAGCTCCGAGCCCGCCTCGTCATAAAAGAGCCAGGGCGGCAGGGTTTTGGGGCGCGAACCCAAGCCCGTTCGGACCGCCCGCGCCAGTTGTTCGTCGATCTGAAGAGGAACTGCAGGGGAAGCTAACGGAGACATAACTCTACCTTCGATGCAGGATCCTGTTTTAAGTCGCCAATCTTATCCCGGAGAATTGCCACCGTGTTTCGGGCGCGAAGAAATTCCGATAGCTTGCCCGGATGTGTCTCTGCGGCGTGACGCAACTGCCGCCCCGCAAAACCATCTGGCCGCTCATGAATTTGCCGTTATATTCGCCCAGCGCCCCTTCCAGCGGCCTGAACCCCGGATAGGGCAGATACGCACTCCCGGTCCACACCCAACAATCCCCGTAGGAATGCCTAGCACGGTTCTCGTTTTGGTTTGAGGCGGTGGGAGTCAGGTTCCCTGACTCAAGCAAATTGCCTTCAACCGGCAGGCCCTCAACGGCAGCTTCCCACTCCGCCTCGGTGGGCAGTCGGTACCCGGCCCAGCGAGCGTATGCGTCCGCTTCAAAAAAACTGATGTGGCTCACCGGCACATCCATCGCATGGATTAACGGCACCGCGCCGCGCAGAGTGAAGACGCTCCATTCACCGTCCTCGCCCTCTTTCGACCAGTAGAGCGGAGCGCTCCAGCCAGTCGCTTTCACGGTCGCCCACCCAGCCGAAAGCCACAACTCAGGTCGCGAGTAGCCGCCATCGTTCATAAATTCAAGGTACTCGCCGCAGGTCACCAGCCGGTCGGCGAGGCTATACGGCCGCAGCCAGACCTGGTGTCGCTCCAGCTCGTTATCAAAGCAAAACCCGCCCCCGGCAAAGCCAATCTCGCGCAACCCGCCTTCGAATGACCGAAACCCAAGCGGCTCCCTGGCTCCCTCGCTCCCGAGCTCCCTGTTTTTCTGATCCCTGTTCCCTGATCCCTGATCCCTGTATTCAGGCCTCAGTGGATTCGTATAAAAGGCGTGAAGAATGTCAGTGAGCATCAATTCCTGGTGCTGCTCCTCGTGATTCACCCCCAATTCGATACGCTCCAGTGCCTCCCGCGGCGCGCCACCTTCCATAAATCGCGCCAGCGCCTCGTCCACATGCTCGCGATAGCGCAAAACCTCTTCGAGCCCCGGCCGCGAAAACGACGCCCGAAGCTTCTTTTCAGGGAAAGCCGAAAACCCCTCGTAGTAGCTGTTGAAGAGCCAGGGAAAATCAGGGTTGAAGACCCGGTATCCCGGCGCGAACTCACTCAGGATGAATGACTCAAAAAACCACGCGGCATGGGCCAGGTGCCACTTGGCCGGCGAAGCCTCGGGGCACGACTGTACCATCAAGTCCTCAGGAGTAAGCGGGGCGCAAATATCCAGAGTGCGCCGCCGCACCTCGCGAAATCTTTCCACCAAATTCGGTTTCTCCACCAGGCCCAGTTCCGGTACGGCCACAGCAGACTTGTTCGTTTCTGGCTCAATCAAGACTCTCACCCTCCCACGTTCAACAAAGTGTACCGCCTGAAATATAAGTTGATATCAACTGAATTTTAGGTTTACTATTCGAAAACCGGCATGTTCCAAAGCCAATAACCGGCTATGGACACTCATTTGCCTTTTCAATAAATATGAATAGTGCTTTAATTGCATCCGACGGGCATCTGAACTGCATCCGCCGGGTAGCTGCACTTTCGATGCGTTCCGCCTGCTTTGCGAACTGGCAAAGCCAGGAGGGATTATGACCAGGTCTTCAGTTCTTACTGTTCTCGTCGTACCGGGGCTGATTTCAGCCTGCCTGGCAGCGCCGCAGACGTCGATCGCCAAGTCGACATCGCACATCCTTGCCGCAGATTCCATTCAGGTTCAAGCCACTCCCGCAAATCAATCGCCTCAGCAATCGCCTGCGCTGCCATCCGCGCCCGCTCAGACTCCCACCCAAGCCCCAGCCGCAGCGCCAGAGGCCAAGTCCCCCCAGCCGCCTCCAACTCCTGAGGAACTGGGCGACTCCTTCGCCATGCACCAGCGCTATCAGGCGGCCATCAGCGCCTACCAGAAAGCACCTTCGTCTGCGGCTGTCTGGAATAAGATGGGGATCGCCTACCAAATGATGTTTAATGTTCGCGAGGCCACGCGCTGCTATCGCCAGTCGCTTAAACTCGATTCCCATAACGCCCAGGTTATCAATAACCTGGCCACTATTTACGACTCAGAAAAGCAATACTCCACGGCCGAGCATCTCTATCGCAAGGCGCTCAAGATCGATCCGCAATCCGCACTGATTTACAAGAACCTTGGCACCAATCTGCTGGCCCAGCACCAATATGGCCGCGGGTGGGATGCATATCAGCAGGCGATTTTAATCGATCCGCAAATATTGCAGGATCGTGGCACCGCGCAGGTGCAGAATCCCGCTTCGATCATCGAACGCGGGGCAATGAACTACTACATGGCGCTGGGGTGCGTTCGCATGGGGCAAACCGATTGCGCGCTGCAATATCTCCGCATGGCCCTCGATGAAGGATTCACCAATCCCAAGAAAGTGGCCTCTGACGTAGCGTTTGCCAGTCTGCGCGACAACGCTGATTTCAAGCAACTGCTGGCTTCTCAACAGAATGCCAAGCCCGTGCAGGCCCCCTGAGAATTCCGGGTACGCCCGGGCCTTATCATCCAGTTCCCACCCGATGGTCGTCTAATCCACCTGCATTCCCGTCTATCTCAACATGAAGATGCACACCTGTTTTCGGCTCATTTCAGCGTTGGCGCTCGCGGCAGCAACCGCCGCGACAGCCACTGCCCAGGATTCAACCCCACCACCGTCAAGCGGGCAAAACGGGCAAAATGCCCCGGGCGGTCAAAACAGCGGGGGTGGGCAGCGCCGGCCCGGGGGCGGAGGTGGATATGGCGGCATGATGGGCGCCGGCCTGTGGGGCACCGTTACCGCGGCCGCAGCAGACCAATACACCATCAAGACCGATGCCGGTGAAGTGTATTCCGTGCATTTCTCCACCGACACGCGAATGTTCAAAATGCCCGCCTTTGTGCGCCGCGAAGGCGGCCAGGGCAATGGCGGCGGGCAAGGCAACGGTGCTGGGCAAGGCAACGGTGCTGGGCAAGGCAACAGTGGCGGCCAAGGCAATGGCGGTGGTCAGGGTAACGGCGGCGGCCAGGGTGGATGGCAGGGACGCGGCATGGGCGGCAATCCTCCCCAGCAGCTAAAGTCAGCTGACATCAAGGTTGGCGACGTCATCCAGGTGCGCGGCCAGATAGATGAAACCGCCAAGTCGGTTCCGGCCATGTTTATTGTCGAGCTCGACCCGGAGCGCGTGGCGCAGATGCGTGAAATGAACGCCAATTTCGGCAAGACCTGGCTGATGGGCAAAGTCACCGCCGTCGACGGTACAAAAGTCACGGTCACAGGATCGCTCGACAATGCTCCACACAGCTTTGTCGCAGACGAGAATACGACTTTCCGCCAGCGCCGCGATCCCATTACTCTTGCGGATATTCAGGTGGGCGATATGGTGCGAGCCGAAGGCGCAGTGAAAGACGGCGTGTTTGCGGCAGCCTCGGTCACCAGCATGGGAGTGCCGCCACCCCCGGGAAGCGCAACCATGCCGCGCGTTCCGCCTCCGCCACCGCCGCCGGCCCAACCTGCGCCGCAATAGTCTTAGTCGAGATTCTTGATGGTAGTTCCGGCCGGCACATCAACCACGAATTCATCGTGTTCGAGGGGCTGGTTCTCAGTTACCGTGGCCACGGTCAGCACAATCTGGTACGACTCGAGCGGCCTCTTGATGGTAATGGTCGCCGGATAAGTGACGCCGTTGAAGTCACTGTAATTGCCGTAAAAGACCTGGGTCTCAAGGTTGCCGTCGGCATCGTAGATATCCTGTTGGTAGGGCTTCAGGTCTGAGCGATCGAAAGTGACCACCCGCACCGGCTTCAATTGCCGGCTGCCAGGAAGCGTGCGCATGATGCTCAGCACGTATTCCGATTTCGTGAGCAGATGCTTCTTCTGCGGATCTTCGATGGTTTCAGAGTCGGCCGTTACCGAATACAACTCATCCTGCGAAACTCCGCGCACCGCCATGGAGTCATAAAAGAAAGCCGGCCGCATATTTTCAAATTCGTTGGCCGACCTCTTTGTGAGTTCATTAGGTCCCTTTACGGCCTCTTTTTTAGTGGGCACGTACAGCGTAAAGTTGTTGCCGTCGGTCGCCATGTCGAACATCTCGGTTCCAAGCACCGGTACCCGCGCATAAACGCGGAGCATCCCCGGTTTGCTGAACAGGATGTTTGCCGTAAAGGAGGGCTCGGTTGTCACCGAACCCTCTTTAGGTTTGGTGATGCTCGCCAGAACATTCACCTTGGCGGTAATGGTATTTAGCGCGTCCCAGTTCTTGTTAACCTGCGTCACCAGTTCTTCGGGCGTTGCGGTCTGCACGGTCGCAGGCGCCTTGGGCACGGGTAAATGGCGCGTGGAGGGCAACAGGGAACACCCGGCAAGCACTGTGGGCAGCCCCAGCAGGCATGCGGCAAATCCGCAACGCATCCTCATTTTCCACCTGCCTTTTTCAAGGCGCGGCGGTAGCTGGCAACTTCGCGATTGTGCTCATCGAGAGTGGAGGCAAAGGACGAGTGCCCCTGCGCGTTGGCTCCGGCTGCCACAAAGTACAGGTAGTCGGTGTTGGCCGGTTTCAGGGCCGCGCGCAGCGACGGAATGCCGGGGTTAGCGATGGGGCCCGGGGGCAGGCCTGCGTGGAGATAGGTGTTGTAAGCGGTGTCGCGCTTCAAATCGCTCTGGTAGATCGTCCCGCGCCAAATGCCTTCCAGTTCGAGGCCGTAAATCACCGCTGGGTCGGTCATCAGCGGCATATCTTTGCTGAGCCGGTTATCAAACACACTCGCCACCAGCGGGCGCTCCGCGTCCACCGCTGTTTCGCGTTCAACCAGCGAGGCCACAGTCACGGCCCGGTGAAAATTACTGTGCAGGCCCAGTTGCGCGGCAACCGCGCGAAATCGCTTCACCATTGCGCCCACAATCTGCTCAGGCTTTACTTTTCGTGCAAACCGATACGTGTCTGGGAAGAGGTAGCCCTCAAGGCTCCTTGCCCCCGGATCAAGATCGGAAATCAAGCTGGTTTCATCCACCGCCGCCTTCAGAAAATCCTGCCGGCTTCCGAAACCGTTCTGCTCTACGCGGGCCGCGATATCAAAAATGTTCGATCCCTCAGGTATCGTCAGCGCCCGAGTGTAGATGTCTCCGCGGGCAATCCGCGCGTATACCTCAAGCGCCGGCGCCGGATGATCGAAGCGATACTCGCCGGCGCGCAGGGTGCCGCGTTTGAACACGCGCAGCAGGTCGAACGCATACTGGCTCCGCACCACCCCAGCCTGCTCAAGCGTTCGGCCGATGGTAAGGGTTGATGAGCCAGGATTCAAATCCACAAAGGTCTCCATTGAAGGCCCGTAAGGAGTAAGCACAAGCCAGGCTGCACCCCCGGCAACGGCCAGCGCCAGCACAAGGAGCACTGGGAGGAGTTTTGCCCCCGCCTGCCCTGTTTTTCTCCTGTTGTTCGCTCTTCGCCTTGCCATGATGCCGGTATGAATCCCTTTTTTTTGCTTTGACTGGGTTTGCCGGCCCGGGTGGGGCCGTTAATAAGATTCTTCAATCATTTAGGACGCAGATTGGACCCCTTGGGACTCTCTATCTTTCATTGTATCGGGTGGGATGCGCTCAACGCTTCGGGAGGCAGTACCGGACCGGCGACCGGACAATTGCCGCTTCCGCCACAAATGCAGGTTAGGCTAAGAGCTAAGAGCTAAGAGCTAAGAGCTAAGAGCTAAGAGCTAAGAGCTAAGAGCTAAGAGCTAAAAGCCAGGA
>Ga0302202_10005463_pt1 | contig 12955 bp, 15 predicted proteins | sample II_Bog_N3_3_FD_194579 | JGI IMG/M metagenome (GOLD analysis project Ga0302202, IMG submission 194579) | Peat permafrost microbial communities from Stordalen Mire near Abisko, Sweden - II_Bog_N3_3 | ecosystem: Environmental > Terrestrial > Soil > Wetlands > Peat | place: Sweden: Abisko...
CAAAGAGCCGTTCGATCTTGTCCGGCGCAATTCCGGCCCCGGTATCGCTCACGGACACTTCAACGGTTTTTCCACCCGTCGTTTTGGCGCTCACGGTCAGCAACCTCTGTGATGCCGCCACCCCGGCCATCGAGTCCATCCCGTTCAAAATCAGGTTCAACAGCACCTGCTGCAGGTGCACGCGGTCGCCTCGCACGGCCGGCAATTTTTCGCGCAGTTGCAAGGCCAGGAAAACCCGCCACGCGCGCGCATCCGGCTGCGCCATCGAGATGGCTTCCTCCAGCAGCTCGGCGATGTCCAGGGATTTTAATTCAAGGCTGCGCCGTTTCAACAAGGAACGCATCCGGCTGATCACGTGTCCGGCGCGGCGGTCGTCCTTGCGGATGTCCGCGAGGATGGCGCGGATTTCCTCCAGGTCCGGATTTTCCTTTTGAAGAAAAATTTCCGCCGCCTCCGCATTTCGCAAAATGGCCCCCAGCGGCTGGTTCAATTCGTGGGCGAGTGTGGACGTCAACTGTCCCATGGTTGACACGCGGGTGACATGAGCCAGTTCCGTCCGCTGGTTCATGATTTCCGCCTCTGCGCGCAGGCGTTCTCTTCGCTGCACCAGCAGGCCTGTGATTGTCGCGGCCTGCGCCAGGAAAACAGCCAGCAGAATCAAAATCAAATCCCGGTGTTCATCCCACAACGTTTCCGGCCGGAAACGGATTACCGTGCCGGCAGGCACGCGGCTTTCCTTGATGCCCAGGCGTTTAATCGCGCGCCAGTCCACCATCGGTGTTCCTTTCGTCGCCACATCAATGGGTATGTTTTCCGGGTCGGCCCCGGCGAGCACGCGCAGCGCCAGTTGCCCCGCCCGTGCTCCGAGGTCTTCCGGATCCACCACCGACCCGCCCAGCGCCCCGGTGCCGAGCGACCAGCCGCCGAGCACATACACCGGCACGCTGGCTTGCGGTGCGAGCATTTGTGCTACCTGCGGCGTGTAATATGTCTGCCCGGTCACATCGCGCAGAATAGAGCCCAACAAAATCACCGTGCCTTCCGGCAACGAACGCACGAGACCCGGCAATTCCGCCACCGGGCGGTTGGTCCAGAATTCAAATTGCACCCCCTCCAGCGATTGCGATGCTTCTTCTATCCGTCCCAGCGTCGCACGGTCCGTTGGCGTTGACCCACCGATCACCACCACGCGGCGCGTGTCTGGTTGCAGTCGTTTGATCAAGCCCAGTGTGCCGCGGATGTCAAAGCGCTGGACAATTCCCGTGACTCCAAGCTTGCTGATCTCCAGCGGCGCGTCCATCTCATTGATCGCGACGAACACCACCGGCACCACCGGAAACAGCGCATCCGGCAGCTCTCCTGCGAGCGTGTAATCCTGCGACGGAAACGCCAGAACCAGATCAAGGTCGTTTGCCGTGTATTTTTTTCCGATATAATTTTGGAACACGCGAAAATGTTCCTTGCCTGAAAAATGGCTGGCATCGAGATATTCGCTGGAAAAAACAACCGGGTCTGTGCTGTCCTTCAGCATCTCCGCCTTCACGGCCTGTTCCAACATGATGTTCCCCGGCACATCCTTGGCCTCGCTGAACAACATCAACACACGCTTGGGTTGGGAATTCGCCAGATTCGTCACGTTCACCGCCAGACACCGCACGTTTCCAAATATGGCCGCGACAAAAACCACAAGAAACACCACCCCGGACAGCCCGGTGGACTTTCTCAAAGAATGTCGCGTGGTATTCAAGTCCGGTCAGCCTACCTTTATGAATATTTGTTTCAAGCAAATCCGAATTCCCGCAAACGGCCGCCGTTCGGAATTTTTTTGAGAAGAAATCACTGGCTGTCTGGAGTTTGATCAATCTTCCGGCCAAATATCAAAAACCACCGGAACTATGTGTTCTCTGGAGGGAGTTTGGTGTCGGTCTTTAGCAGCCATTTCAGGGCATCCGGCTCCGATAAAAAGTTCTCTGCATCAAGTCCCCGGTTCTTGGCCACCAGGATGCTGAATTTGCCGGAACGAACCCACATCCGGCTGGCCACATGCGCAATCTTTACCTTTCCCGGCGCATCGGACGCAATATGGCCGGCAAACTGATAACGCTCAAGAAATCGGGGCGGGCGGAGTCCGGTCAAGCCGGTCTAATTAATCAGCAGCTTTTTGATTTTTTGCTTGCAGCATCTGAGCACCTCCAGCCTCATCAGTTCAGCCACATCCTCAAACGTGCCTTGTCCCTTGGGACAAAACTCCGCGTGTTCCTTCACAGCCATGAGAATAGGTCAAAATCGGCCTCTCCGTGAAAAACACCCTGTTTGTGTTGTAAGTCGTTGTTTTTCAGCATCATTCAGCCTTCTTTAGCCTCTTTCAACCTATTCTCATGGCTGTGGAACGTGATGCGGCCTTCTTTCACCGCCGCGACTACGCCGATAAGGCCCGGCGAGGTCAGCACGATTCCCGCCGCCGACTTGGCGACATCGGTTGCGGTCGAAACCGCGATGCCCATTTGCGCCTGCCGCAGCGCAGGCGCATCGTTGGCCCCGTCGCCGCACATGCCGACGATGTTGCCGGCTTTCTGAAACGACTTTACGAGTTTGAATTTATCTTCCGGCAGCACGCCAGCAAACACGGCGAAACTTTCCGGGCGAACGTCGGCTGGGATTGGCCCGGGTGGACACACCGCGCCATCAAGTCCGACGGCATGAGCGATAATTGCCGCTGTCGCGGGTACATCGCCAGTTACCATGACCATGCGGACGCCAAGGGTTTTCAATTGCGTGACCAATTTTGCCGAGTCTTCGCGGGCCGGATCGCTGAGCGCGATCAATCCCATGAGTTGCATTGCCGCCGGCGGTCCTGCGGCGACGGCCAACACACGAAAACCTTTTCCTTCCAGTTCCGTCGCCGCCTCCGCCGCCGTCGGTGACGGGTGACGGTGCCGGAATCGCGACAACGACGCTGAAGGCGCCTTTGACGATGCGCAGGGTTCCTAGCTTTGAATCCGTCGCCGTCGCCTCGGACATTTTCGTCGCCGGATCAAACGGTTTGAAGTGCGACAGTTTGGGCGGGTTCGCCGACACTTTCTGCGCAGCAGCGGAGCGAATGGCTGCGTCCACCGGGTCTTGTCCGCCATCGGAACTGGCGAGCGCCGCCATGGTCAAGATGTGTGATTCATCGAAGCCTGGCATCGGTTGAACCGTCGTCACGGACAGTTGATTGCGCGTGAGCGTCCCGGTCTTATCGGCGCACAGCACATCAATCGAAGCTGCTTCATCCACGGCCGAGAGCCGGGTTGGCAAGACGCCCTGGCGTGCCAACGCGCGTGCGCCCAGCGCACTCGCCAACGTGAACGTGGCTGGCAGCGCCACGGGAATCGAAGCGAGCACTGCTGTTAACACCAAGGGGATGATCTCGCTCATCGGCATGGCATGAGCCAGCGCATACGCCACCAGCAGGAGGATCAGGATGCCATTGAACACCGCGAGATTGCGCACCACCTGCAACACCGCCTTTTGCTGGGAACTGACAACATGAGCGGTGCGCACCAGTTCAGCCGTGCGACCGAACTTGGTGCGGATTCCCGTCGCAGTGACTTGCGCGACCGCCTCGCCACGCTGCACCAGCGCGCCGGCAAATGTTTGAAATCCCGGCCCGGCTTCGGAGCCAATGGATTCACCGGTAAGCATGGATTGATCGAGCAGGACATTCCCTTCGGTGAGCTTTACGTCCGCCGCTACGACGCCGCCGAGCGATAACTTTATGATGTCACCCGGCACCAAGTCGGCGGCAGGTAGATCTTTCCAAGCCCCGTCACGACGCACCGAAGCTGTCAGCGCGAGACGTTTTTTCAACGCAGCGAGGGTTGCCTGCGCGCGACCCTCTTGAAAGAAACCAAGGGCGGCGTTGAACAATAGGAGCACCGCGATGATTCCCGCTTCGACATATTTGCCGAGCACCAGCTCCAAAATGGTCGCCGCTTCCAGCATCCAGGGAATGGGACTCCAGAATTTGGTCAGCGCCCGGCGTAAGGGATTCTCCGCCGTGTCCGGCATGGAATTGGGACCGGACTTTTCCAATCGAAGTCGAGCTTCATCACTCGTAAGACCGTCAGGTGGATTTTTGTCCTTAGCGGTTATGGCGACAGGCGCAGCAGCAATTGGAGCTGGTGACATAAATGCGACTGCTCAAAAAGTATAATTGCTAGTTCAAAACGTCCGGCATGGCCGTAAACATTGAACACCGCATATTTTCTTCGAGCATATTTCAAAACGATCACCGAATGATCCTCAAGCAAGCGTGGCCAGCGCCTCTTTCGTAAAGCCGACCAGTTCCGATGAACGCCCCTCATGAATTTTACGCGCCCACTCCGCATCGGCAATTAAAGCACGACCCACCGCCACCAAATCAAAATCTCCCCGGTCAAAACGTCGCAACAGTTCATCCAAGGAACTGGGCGTCGAAGCTTCGCCCTTGAAGGCGGCTAAAAAGTCACCGGAAAGCCCAACTGACCCAACCGTGATGCTTGTTTTGCCCGTCAGCTTTTTGGCCCAGCCGGCAAAATTCAAATCCGAGCCGGTGAACTCGGGTTCCCAGAAGCGGCGCTGCGAGCAATGGAAGATGTCAACGCCGGCCTCCGCCAACGGCATCAGCCATTGCTCCATCGCTTGCGGAGTCGTCGCCAGTCGCGCCGTATAATCCTGGAGTTTCCATTGCGAAACGCGAAGACTGATCGCGAAGTCCGGCCCCACCGCCTGGCGGACGGCGCTGATCAATTCCCTGGCGAAACGGGAGCGCTCCCCCAAACTATTGCCGCCGTAACCATCGGTGCGCTGGTTGGTGGGATGCCAAAAGAACTGATCAATCAAATAACCGTGCGCGCCGTGAATTTCGACGCCATCAAATCCCAAAGCCTTGGCATCCGCCGCGGCTTGCGCGAACGCCCGGATCGTTGAGGCAATGTCCTGTTCTGTCATCGCCACGCCGCCGATTTTACCGGGAGCCACCAAACCAGAAGGACCTTCAAACGGCGCGGTCGTCAGCCAGCCAGAATCCTTGGGAGCCACAACGCCCATATGCCAAAGTTGCGGTGCCATGATGCCACCAACCGAATGCACCTTGGTAATCACTTCCTGCCACCCTCGCAATTCCGCCTCGCCATGAAATCGGGGAATGTTTGGATCGTTGGATGAAGCTGGTCGATTGACCACCGCGCCTTCAGAGATGATGAAACCCACTTCACCCACTGCCCGACGGGCATAATAGTCCGCCACCGCTGAAGTGGGCACGCCGCCGGGACAAAAAGAGCGTGTCATCGGAGCCATGACAATCCGGTTCTTGAGTTTAAGCGACTTTAATCGGAATGGCTCAAACAGTTGCTGGGGCGACATATTGGTTAAAATTCAATTTTCAGTTCACTTGAAAACTTTTCGGTTGCTTCGGACAACGGCCGCTGTGCGGTTGGTTCACTTGGCAATGCCCTTTTCCACGGCGAGTTTGATGATCACCGACCAAGGCAGCGCAAAATATTTGCCCGTGATTTTGCTTTTAACTATTGGGTTTCGGCTGATTTTCCCCAAATATATCTCGTATGTTTTTCCGTCAGCATCACAATCGTCCCAAAGATACTCCAGCTCCTGCTTAAGCAGTTCCTTGTCTACCGAGCAATGACAGGCAGCGACATAGGCCGGACTCAGTTGTTCAGGAGCGACCAACTTTTCAACCAGTTCCTTTTCAGAAAGTTCATTCTTGGCTTCCATAAAATTTAATAAAATTACCGAGAGATCTATCAGGCCGCTGCCTTCGGTTTAGGATTCATCATGTAAGCAATGACCCTTTCACTGACACCGGCATTTTTTAGTTCAATGATGGCTTGGGCGGTCAGATTAAATATCGAGCGGGTATTGTTGATTTCGCTGATAATAATGTCGTCAGCGACTTCAGCTTTGGCCAAGGCTTTGAGGTCAGCCAAGTTCAGATTTTGCGCATGGGGCTCGCCTGGTGCATCTTGAGGTGGTCGTAACGTCGCTTGTGCTTCGGCTGGATTGTTCATATTCGTGTATTTTCAGCGTCTCAACATACTTCGCATTTATTCTTCGGAAAAAGGCTACGGCATTGATCCGCTCATTCCCATGGGGTGTAACCCTACCACTCATCCACAACGGCGAACGCAATCGAGCCAAATTCAAAGAGGCAAAATAGTAACGGTATCGCATTTTTAAAATTGCCCCGATGCATCGCTTTTGATCCGGATTATGAAATCGGTCGCACGGCCACTAAAACGGAAAGGTAACTGGTGGAGGGACTGGTGAACAGCTAACCTTCAGATGCCATCAGCGCCAGCACTGGTTCAGTAAGGTGCTGGCGCTTTTGGATTACATGCAATAAAGGGATTATCATGAATGCCGCCGAGTTACCTTCAACTTCCAAAACACATCCGCGTCTGGCCTTGGTCGGCTGGCTAATTCTGAGTTTTGCTGCTTCCATCTCCGCTGTTTTTGTTTCAACCAACGGCTGGTATGCCGGCTTGACGAAGCCTCCCTGGAATCCGCCAGCATGGGCCTTTGGCCCGGCGTGGACGTTGCTTTATGCCTTGATGGCGGTAGCTGCTTGGCTGGTCTGGCGCGAGGGCGGATGGAAAGTGCAACGTCTGGCGCTGGGATTATTTCTTCTGCAATGGCTGCTTAATGCCCTTTGGACACCGCTCATTTTTGGAATGCACCGTTCCGGGCTGGCCGTCGCGGAAATTATATTACTCTGGTTGGCGCTGGCGGCGACACTTCGGTCGTTCTGGCGGGTGCGCAGGGTCGCAGGTGTTTTGCTGGTGCCTTATCTGGCCTGGGTGACCTTTGCCGCCGCGCTGAACTTCGCCATCTGGCGGCTTAACACTTGAGCGGAGCACTAACGATGAAGAAAAATCCCGCGTAAACCTTGGGGTCAATCAAAACGCCGGTTTTCGCTTTTGCCTCCAGCCACGTCACGACCTCGACTAGCGGAATTTCGTGAACGGTAATGTCTTCATGCGCGACACCGCCACCTTTCCCAGTGCGATGCAAATCGAAAGCGTGAAAAAGCGTCACCCGTTCCGACGTGATTCCGCTGCACGAGGGGCCGGCCGTTAACGCTTCAATGCGTCCGGCAGCGTAACCGGTTTCCTCCAATAGTTCGCGGCGGGCCGCGGCGACAGAAGATTCATGCGTGTCTCCCGGTTCGTCGCCGATGATCCCGGCGGGAAGCTCAATGGTGCGCGCGTGAACTGGAATCCGGTATTGCTCCACCAGCAAAACTTTTTGCTCCATGGTAACACCGATGATGAGGGCAACACCAGTTCCATGAACCCGGTCAACGTATTCCCAATGACCCGCTTTCATCAATGTCAGGAATTTACCGGTATGCAGAACAATTTGGCGGGCTTGATTCATTTACCTTTTAAAAGCCATGCAACGGCGGTTGCCGCCGAAAGAAAGTTCTCTGCGTCCAGCCCACGATTTTTGGCCACCGTGACAGCGAATTTCCCCGAATGAACCCACTTTGGAGTGGCCACATGCGCGATCTTGACCAATGAGGAGGCGTCCGAAGCGATGCGTTCGGCTAGATTATATCGTTCAGCAAGTTCAGGTGGCGGAAATCCTAGCAATACCGTTGAATCAATCAGCAGTTTTTTAATCTTTTCCTTGCGACAGCGAAGCACCGCACGGCTGAGCAGTTCAGACACTTCAGCGAAGGATGCCTGTCCCACGGGACAAAACACCGCATGTTCCTGTTTCCGCTCGAAGTGCTCCAACTTTTTCACCAGATGTATAGGAAATTAAATTTGGCCTTCTGAATCAATGCGAAAATGCTCAAATAAAAAGCAAATGGGGTGAACACCCCATGGCACCAGCAGAATTTTCGGCTATCGTGTCTTCAATGTCCCCTAAATTTATCCCCGATTTTAATGATCCAATATGTAAAGCATTTCATCGCCAGCGCATTCTCGTAGTGGAAGACGAGCGTGATCTCCGCCAGCTAACGGCCGAAGTATTAATTGACGCCGGTTTTCATGTGGATGTCGCCGAAAATGGGGCCACCGGTTGGTCCGCGCTGCAACTTTCCAAATACGATCTGCTGATCACCGACCAATTCATGCCAAAGCTTTCTGGCGTTGAGTTGCTCAGGAAAATTTATGCCGCGAAGATGACCTTGCCGATCATCATGGCCACCGGATTTTTACCCACTTGGGAATTTGCTCTGCACACCTGGCTGCAACCCGTGAAAATGCTGCTCAAACCCTATTCATTCCAGAAAATGTTGGGTATGGTAAAAAATGTTCTGTCCAAGACAGTCAGCGTCGGCGATGACAGCCCGCTGCCTCCGTTGCCGCCAGAACCACCACTGCCGCCGCTACCACGATTGCTCGCCAGATGATTCGCCACACTTGGTCAATTAAATAAAACAAATTACACCCTTATGATATCAACCAGCCTCCACACCGCCGGCCCAACCCTGCAAGCCATGCCTTTGTCTTTGATTTTTTCATCGCGACTGATGCTGACCGAAAAGTCTGCGGTCGCGGATAATGGATTCCCGACGATCATGAGGACGGAAACTCTCACGATGCGCGCCACCCTTATAACCCCAATTCTGAAAGAAATTCCGGGCTACAGTCATGGCGGGATAAATGATTGAATTCGTTAGCATTTTCTTCAACTCGCACATCAAGCACATATTCATCACCAAGCCATGAGCAATCCCAACAATTCCACCAAATCCGAAGCGTGCATGAGCGTGATGAATGCCATCCAACATCGCCGCTCCGTGCGTGACTATACATCGAAGATAATTGAAAAAGAAGTCATCCAAACGCTGCTCGATGCCGCCGTCCACGCTCCCACCGCCATGCACGAGGAGCCATGGTCATTTGCCATCATCCAAAATAAAAAGGTTTTGGATCGTTTGTCAGAAAGCGCCAAAAACATGGCGCACACCGAGACCCAAGACTCCGATACCGACCGGAAAAAACACACGCTGCATGTGATGGACAAACCGGATTTTCATGCTTTCTACAACGCGGGCACACTCATTGTAATTTACAGCAAACTACAAGGGTCGTTCGTCGTGGCGGATTGCTGGCTGGCGGCGGAAAACCTACTGCTCGCTGCTTATGCGCAGGGCCTCGGCACCTGTGTCATCGGTTTTGCGGTCTCAGCATTGAACACGCCGGAATGGAAGGCGAAACTCAAAATCCCGGCTGAGATGACTGCCATCGCGCCGATGATTGTCGGTGTGCCGGCAGGTTTAACGCCGCCGGTGTCCCGCAAACCGCCGGAAATTATCTCTTGGATTTGACAACGATGGGGAGGCAGGCGAAAAAATCCTTAATCTGATTTCAGCTTGTCTGCCTGATTGAGACTGGGCCGGCGGTATCGGCCTCAACCGTCAGCAGCGGACAGAGGATTGCGCCGCACTACCCACCAGGTGACCAGCCCGGCACCGGCGCAAATGATTGCCTCCACCGCGATGGTCCACGGCACGCCCATGGCAGCAGCGCCGGGTGAGAATATAGTGATTCCACCCGTTAATCATGGCAAAAATTCCAAATTAACACTTTAAAGCTTTTTTATTCTCACCGTCCTCCGTTTCCGTGACCCCAATTTCGAGAATCACCGGCTGTCCTTCCGTGATAAGTTTCCGCTGGGTGCTTGGCAACTTGGCCAGAAGCGACAATTCCATTCGTTGCAAGACCGTTTCAATCCGCCGCAAATAATGGCCGCGAATGGAAATCTCATGCGTGGTGAAGACAAGCTTGAGGTTTTGCTCGTCGACGCTACTGTCGAGTTCCGCAAAGATAAAATGATTGTGCGGCAACAACAGTGAGTGCTCTGGCGTAACTTCAATGCGTAATCCGCGTGCCTGTGGGTCGCTGGCCCAACATTCGGGTGTTTTTGTGCTCATTTTTTTGTCTAGTTTGATGTTTTGGTTGATGTTGTTGAGCCAGATGTAGACGGAAAATTCGTTCGGCGGCTCGATGACCGAAGCGAATAAGATAACCGCGCAGGCGATTCCAAAGCGGATGTTTTCCGCGCTGGACAAAACCGGCCGCAAATTCCATCGCCAGTGGCCGATGACCGGAGCGGGTGATGTTCTCACGAAGTTGCTGCTTGTCCGGCGTGAAAATGCAAATGCCGCGCCGCCCGCGCGAAATGGTCACATACCATTGTTGCGCGTTCGTTGCCGGCTTGACCGTCGAATCGGAAAACAGGACGTAATCCACGGTTTTGCCCTGTGAACCGTAGGACGTGACCGCGTAGCCGGGAAGAAATTCACGGAAAGATTTGTCCAAGACGCGGCCATCCATCAGTTCAACGCCGCCGTCGGTGCGGACAGATTTCACGGTGACGAGTTCACCGTTGGTTACACGCCCACCGGACGCCAGCTTGCGATTGGCCTTGAGAAGCATCCGGTCGCCATTGGCGACAGAAAGCTCGCGCGCCTGGCAGATCGTGAGGCGGTCAAGCAATCGGTTCGAGACCGCCACAAATTTCCCGCTGACTTCAACCAGCACACTCGTTCTCAAAATACCGACCAACTTGCCCTTCGCGCCGGGTGCTGCATCGCGGACTTTCTGATTGAAGACAATCACCGCATCTGGCGGATAGAAACGCTCATCGCGCTTTTGCGCGTTTGTGAGGTCAATTCTTTCCAGTGCCTGAACAGCGGAATCTGCCGCGCCAAGCAATCCTTTTCCTTTCAACGCCTCGCGCACGCGTGAGTTGACACGATGCACTTCGCCCCAAGTTTGCGAGACAACCACCGCCGAAGCATTTTGCTCCGCGAGTCGGAGATATTCATCAGCGAGCTTATCGGCTTGTTCGCCGATGCCACACGCAACAATTGCGCCCATTTTGTCGAGACGTTCAAACGAATCATCCAACTTGCCAACCGCAGCCGACTCAACGGCCTTTCGATACAGCCTGATGCGCTTGCGTTCCTCGACATCACGACCGAGCGAGGGGTCTTGCCGGCGAATCTTTTGCAGTTCGACCGGCTTCACTCCGGCATGGCGTTCGATGGCGAGCAAGGCATCCGAAGCCTCAACCGCTCCGTGTTGCCGCGTATCGCCGGAAAGAACCAGCCGTCCATGTCGCACATGGATCAACCGGATAAGCTCCAACATCTGCCGCCCGCCAATCTGTCCCGCTTCGTCCACCACAATGACGGCGCTGTCAGGAAGTTCATGCTTGATGAGAAAATTGGCGACCGTCGTTGGCGACGGAAAACCGGCCTTCTCCATCTCGACGACTTGCTGACGTTGCGGCGCGAGAACGACCACGCTCCGGCCAGATTGCCGAAGTTGATCCACCAATTCGCGCAGAACAAAACTCTTGCCCGTGCCCGCGCCGCCGCGAAAGACAGAAACTCCGTTTGTCGAACGAAGCAAGGCGTCAAGGGCCTTGCATTGCTCGTCGTCGAGTTGCGGACTCGCCGGGCGGGGATTCGACACCAGCGGGAGACAATCACCGACGCCCTCTTTCGCGGTCTGAACGATTTCCCATTCGCGCAGCAGAACTTCCCGCAAAGTCACTTCACCTGGACGGGCGGCGTCCCGGATATAACCGCGCCGTTGGGTGAAATCCTTGAGTTCGGACACCGAAAAACTTTCGCCACGCGCCCGGCCCAATGCCTCCTGCCATAACTGACATTCAAGAACCACCGAGTTTCGGTCGAACAAATGTTCCTCCGCCCACTGAACGGCTTCGCTGACACTGACACGGTTTTCTTCTTTCGTAATATTCTGCGGCTGCTCTGAAAGTCCGTGCAACAAAGCCTGCTCGGATTTGCTCAACTGCGCCTCCCACAAGGCCCGCAGTTCATCCCGGCTCAAATCTTTCTGTTTTCGCGTTCGCTTTTCCGTAGCGAGCTTCGCGCGGAGTCCCGCGATATTCGCGCCACCAAGTTCCGGGTGATCCGCCAGCAGTTTCGCCAGCGCCTTGTCAATCTCCGTATCACGTTTGGAAAAGCGTTGGCAGAGTTCTTCGGGAACACCCTCCACTTGAAAGTCACCACGCGGCAGGTTGCGGATTCGATAGCCAAAACTCCGCAGCTCGCGGGCGAATTCGTGATAGTAGGCGTTCTCAGCAAACTTTCTGGCTCGCAACAGTTCGTAGTTTTGCAGCGCTTTCCAGCGATTTTCCACCGTGTCAAAAGTGGCGTTGAAGACAATGCAGTGCGTGTGCAAATGCGGATCGAGCGCGCGTGAAGTGTCGTGGGTGAACAAGGCGGCGGCGAAGTTGCCCGTGAGGCGGTCGGTCTGTGCACCGCCAACCCGGATGCGAGTCGCCGCGAACGACTCGAATTCCGTGAGCGCCAACCGCACGGATCGGGCATGGGCTTCAAGAATCCGCTCGTCCTTGCCCAGGAATCCCGCGATGGAAACCGACTTTGGCGGTGAGAATGTGAAGTCGAAGAAAATCCGCCGATTGGCCGCGTTCTCGCCGCCTTCCGTCCGCGTTGTGTTCAACCGTTGAGTCAACGTCTCGCCGGAGGACGGATGCTGATTCTCGCACAGACGGAGAAAATCATCCGCGCGGACTTTTCCGGCCAAACCAAGTCGTTGTGCGCCGGTGCCAAGCCATTCCCCAGACACCCGCTGGCCCTCATCGTAGTAATCGCCTACGCAGAGATGTTCTTCGAAGTATTCCCGCGCGTTTGCCAGGTTGTATTGTGTCTTTGCCGTGACCATGCACCGGACAATACACGGACTGTCCGCGCATTTTGTGTAGCTGATACATCTTCGCACGTTTGGTTTCTGGTCAACTGTCGCCGTGAAAACGATTGTGACTTTGAAGTCTGACAAGCAACTCTGGGGCATTTACCACACCGACCGGGAATATGCTCGCGAGTTGGGTGATCCCCTTCGCACAGTCGTTGAAGCACCCAATAAACTTATCGCCGAGGAAACCGCCGCGCAACTTGGCTTTG
>Ga0302202_10005503_pt1 | contig 12893 bp, 15 predicted proteins | sample II_Bog_N3_3_FD_194579 | JGI IMG/M metagenome (GOLD analysis project Ga0302202, IMG submission 194579) | Peat permafrost microbial communities from Stordalen Mire near Abisko, Sweden - II_Bog_N3_3 | ecosystem: Environmental > Terrestrial > Soil > Wetlands > Peat | place: Sweden: Abisko...
CAAAGGGGCGCTGGCCCGGCGTGAAGTCGAGCAGATGCGCAAGCGGCTCAAGCGCAAATTCGAGGAGAATGCGGACGACGGGAAGCCGCACGGTCGAGCCCCTTACGGCATGCAGCGAGTCCAGGAGCGGGACTCCCGAGGTAAGCTCGTCAATTTCTGGGACGTCCCCGATCCCAAGACTGCGCCGATTGTGCGTGAGCTCGCGATCCGGGCGCTCAAGAACGATTCGCTGCGCAGCATTGCGGCGGACCTCACCAAGCGCGGCATCCCGGGCCCGAATGCGCCGACCTGGAACTCGACGGTGATTCGGCAAGTTCTCCTCCGCCCGTCTTATGCGGGCATCCGAATGCACCGCGGCAAGCCCGTCGGTCATTTGCAAGGCGAGCAGACGGATCGACTATTCGACTTGGAGACACACGAACGTCTCGTGGCGCTGCTCACCGACCCCTCGCGAAAACAGAATCACAGGGGGCGGGAACCGCTCTACCTGCTCAGCGGGATCGCGAAGTGCGGTCGTTGCGGCGGCTCGATGCGCTCGGCCATCGGCCGCATGACGACCACCGCCAAAGGTACGAAGCGGCAGCCGCCTTCCTACGTCTGCTCAGTGTGCTTCAAGGTCCGTCGGCAGCGGGAGCGAGTGGACGAACTCGTAGAAGCGACCGCGATCCAACAACTTCACGACTCACGAATCATTGACGGGCTGTCGTCCAAGGGCGACGCGCAGGCGGCAAGAGAATCGAGAAAGATGATCGAGGAGATCGACGCGAAGCTGGCCCTCGCCACGGACCAGTACGCGGACGATGAAATTACGCCTGAACAGTTCCGCCGCCTGACCGCTCGCCTTCGCGACCGGCGGGGCGTTGCGGTATCCCGGCTGCGCGCGGCGGCTCCGAACGAGCGTTTGGCGGAGTTCACCCAAGGCGCTCCCCAAGCGACCTGGGAGGCGGCCTCGATGCTCGCTCGACGCGAGGTAGTGGACACGCTCTTCACGGTCACGATCTACCCGCAGGGGAGCGGTAAACGATTCGATGAGAACTCGATCAGCGTCGTGCCCCGACAGCTCGACGAGGGGCGGCCGTAGGCGCTCGCCTCCAGCGATTTGGCTCCGGGCACGGGTAAACACCCCGGCACGGGAGGATCGCGCTGGAGGCTTAAGCCTCGCGCTGCGGGCGGGCTGATTCGCCGCAGACGGGTCAGGAGGCCGGAGTTTCGGGCCGCTTGTAGGTCGCCCGCACACCGTATTCGTCCACGTTCTTCGCGGCGTTGTGAGACTTGACCGTCTCCACGAGCAGGCGGCCCGGGATACCGTTCTGCTGGTCGGAGTCGATGACTGCCCATTGCAGTTTCTGGTTGGCGGGAGCGAGTTCGCCGATCACGTGCCCGTCGAGCGTAACGACGCCCTCACGTAGCCCGTCGGCCTTGCCGCCCTCGTGCGAACGGAAGGTGACCTCGGCGACCCGGTTCTGCTTGATGTTGTAGACGAGAGCCAGCTCGTCTTGGTAGTGGCTCGTCATGCCGACGTTGATGTGGGTCAGAGCCGGTGCCCAATTCGAAGGCAGCTGCGCTCGAATCTCCTCGGTAGACGGGAGCGCGACGGCGAGATAGAGCGGGACGATGTCGCCACGGCGCACTTCACCCTCCACGATGAGGGGAGGCAGGCCCCGCGTGCGGAGCGCAGCAAGCACGGTGTGCAGCGGACCCGAGTAGTCGAGCTCCCCAACGCGCTCACCGTTGATCTTGGCCGTGATGGTGTCGCCTTGCTCCCACGGCATGAGTTCGACCTGGACGTGCGGTGGGAGGCCAGCGAGTATTTGCTGGTGACGCCCGACGCCCCTGACGAGAGTCATCCAGTCATTCGCTGGCGCGGCCGCGGGCGGGACAACTGCGGCCGTTGCTACGCGCTTCTTCCCTAAACCGAACAATCCCATGCGCGCAAACTAGCAGTCGGGGTCACTGCCGTCGATAGCTGCGTGTCCGAGGGTTCGGCCATACTGTGAGCCATGCTCGTACCCAACGTGCTCCTCGCGAATGCGCACCATCATCACGCCGACGCAAGCTGGCTCGCGTGGCCGGGCTGGGTCTTCATCGGGACCTGCGCGGCGGTGCTATCGCTCGCGACCTTGGTGGCCGCGCTCTACCAGTGGTTCCGTCTGCGTCGGCGCTATCCTCCGGTAACTTGGGAGGTCGGCACGTCCAAGCTCGGTATCGAAGAGACCGGGCAGCGGTTCTATCGGATTCCCGTCACCAACGCCGGCCGAGCCACAGCGCATATCCGGTCGGTGTACGTCGTCAACGCAACCGTCTCCGAGAACATCAATTCTCCGCAGGTCCAGTGGTTTGTGCGCTCGGCGGACTCGTTCGAATTCGACATCATCACCGACGACATTCCTAACGCGTGGATCTTGATTATCAGCGGCAGTCTCGAGGACAACCATTTGCTGCGCGCCGCGTGGTATGCCTTGCAGCCCGGCAGTGAGTTGGCGAACGAGCAACTCGCGAGCTACATGCGATCGATTCACGGGGGCCTCAACGGCTGGCGGGCGAGGCGTCACCCGGGTGCGGTCGGTCCGACGGCTAACGGGGTCGCGCTGATCCGCCTTCCACGGTTCGGTGTATGGGAGGTGCCTGCCGTAGTCCTCGACATAATCAACATGCTGGACGAGGCGGTGCTCCTACGCCCCGGCACGAAGAACGTCGGCGACCCGAAGTCGTGGGTAAACGTGCCACCCGAACTCCAGGACACGATCAGGCGCACAAAGCCGCCGAGGAAGAAGCGTGGCGCTTAGGCGCTCGCGAGGGTCTTCGCCGTCTCGGACTCGACCATCGCCTTAATGGTGCTGGCGTGCCACTTCGAGCCCGCTGGCTTTTCACCGCGGCTCACCCGCTCGAAGTCCTTAGCCGTCAGCGTGCCGCTGGCGTTCAACTGTGCGGCGATCGAGTTGTACGAGTTCCGCTCGCTCACCAGCCGCACGACTAGCTTGTAGGTGTCGAGGAAGCCCGGCTGCACTTGACGGCCGAACACTGCACCCTGCCGCTTCTTCTCGGCCATGCCCTCACGGGTGCGCAATGCGATCATGTCCCGCTCGCGCTCGGCCAGGGCGGCATCGAGGTACGTGCGGAACTTGCCGTCAGCGGTCGTATCGAGGTCTTCACCGCTCAGCACGATGCCCCAGCCCTTGCGGCGGCTGCGCTTGATGAGCCCGGCCATATCCGCGACGTCGCGCGTGAGCCGGTCCATCCGCACGGCCATCAGCACATCGGCTTTGTGCGCATCGAGGCGCTCGAGAGCGTCAATGAGCTTGTCGCGGCCCTCGATTGACTTGCCGCTCTTCCCTTCCTCCCGCACGATCTCGAAGTCGTAGCCGCGGCGTGCAGCCTCGAGGATCAGTGCTTGCTCCTGAGCGTCGAGTGAGACACCGTTCTCGACTTGATCGTCTGTGCTCACTCGGCAGTACAGCAGTGCTTTCGTCATGAGCCAAGCATACATAAAGGGTTCCTTCTATGTACAAGCGGGTGGTGGATAACTTTGCAGTCCGCTTGATCTGGCAGTTCCTCGCGCGCGCGGGGATTGGCGCAATCCGAGTCGTCGCGTTGCGCGAGCCGCGGCGGGCGCTGTTGCACCGATCGATACCCTGAGCGCGTGAACACCTTATTCATCGTCGGCAGCTTAATCCTCGTACTAATCGGGATCGCGATTCTGGTTTTTCGCGTGCAGTACGCCGCCTGGTGGAACCGGGTCTACAAGCGGCGTGATCAACCAGAGAACTTCACAGTCGTCTTCTCGATCGTGTATGGCGTCATGGCGCTCGCCGCTGGCCTCGCGCTCGGCGCAATTGATCTCTTCAAGTAGCTCGCCGACTACTGCGCATCACTCCCGAAGGGTGGGTAATGCGGTAATCGTCCGCACCCGCGGGTGTGCGGTAGAGATTACCTGCACCGAAATACCTTGAATTACCGCGGATTTTCGGGCTTTTCGAGGTAATCCGGACCGATTACATGTAATCGGAGTGTTTCAGCCGTGGATGCCAAGGTACGACTTGGCGAGCGATACCAAAATCTCAACGGTGGCCGCCGAAGTGACGCCCGACACGAGGCTTACTGCGCCCGATCCGACGCGTCGGAGGAACGATTGAGTCTTGGGCCCGTCGAGGGACTTCTCCTCCGAAATCGCAGCGACAAATTCATCGCTCTCCTTGTTGCCAAACCCGAGTTCTCGAAGCCGCGCGAGCAATGCGCCCTCGTCACCCTTGTTGACCGTCGAGGTCTGGTGTGCGTCCGCCCCGGTGGCAACATTTGTACCGTCGCCGATGATGTTGTTGGTGATGTTGTAAACGGTCTGTGCGAGTCCCGGCGATGACGCGATCGTAGGGCCACCTTGCTCGCCCGCGGTCGGAAATTTGGCCTGGAGATCGAGGGCAAACTCCATCGCCCTCGACCTAACGACATCAACGATCCCAAGCAGGCTCTGTTTCGTTATCTCGTTCCAAGCGGAAAACAGCTCGAAGTCCTCGAAGCCAAATAGGTGCGCTTTTTCATAAAGCTTCACTTGCTGAAATGTCCATGGCCGCTGAGCCGCGCCTTCACCGTCGGAGTTTGCCAACGCTTGAATTTCGAGGAGTGGCTGCCGAAGCTGAACAATCCACCACCCCTCCGTTTTCGGAGGCTTCACGTCGAGCGCGTGATTGAACTTTCTCCCAAAGTCATCTCGGAAGTCTCCGATTACGCTCGTGTGCATCTGTCGATAGCCGGGCAAAGGGCCCGCGGCAGGATATCCGCTCACTTCATTGCGGGCCCAGGCAGCGATGTCAGTCGCGCCGAGACGCTGGGCAGCGATCTGCACCTTTCGTACGAGGTCTGGTGCGGGAACGCTCGAATTTGTGCTCGCGTCCAGAATGTCATCGAGGATCGTCACAAGGTAAACCTAATGCCCGCTGCCGACTAGATGAGCCCGATCGCGGGACCGCAAAGCTAGGAGCTGGGCACTAGCTTGCGGTAAACTTTTCGGGCAAGGGCGTCTAGTCGTCCGTGGCAAGGCATGGTGAGACCCGGCCTCCATTTCGGAGGAAATCAGGGTCTACGAGGTATGGGCACCCGGCAAATCGTCGGGTCACCAAATCGATCGAGGAGATCACCATGAAAAACAGCACCATCAACGAAATGACCGCCGCGCAACGGAAAGTCTACGAAGGACGGCTCCGCCGCCGAGCGGAGCGCGAGGGCCTAATGCTCGTGAAGTCCCGCACACGCGATCCACTCGCAGACGACTACGGACGCTACGTGCTCGTCACTGACAGCGCCGGGAACCGCGTGGGCCGTTACGGCGGCCAAGCAGCCGTCTCGGACTTTGCGAAAGGCTTCGGGCTCACGCTCGAACAGATCGAGGGACAGCTGCCGTAACGCTAACTGCGGCGCACTCGGCCTGGGTCGTTTGCGCTGCCCGGCACGGCCAGACCGATCCCCGCTCGACGCTGGGCCTCGGTCTGGTCGCGCTGCGCGGCCGTCACGTCGGCGAGCGTGCCGCGGATCGTCCGCGTTGCGTAAGCCGGGTTCATCAACTCAGGGAATGGAGCGCCGCCGCGTGCCGAACTGGCAGTGAGCTTCCGCCGCGCGTAGATTTCTCGCGGGATTGAGAACCCGCCGTCGTTGCCTGCCTCGTTGCGCTCGGTCAGTGCGAGTGCGGCGAGGCCGAGCGACACGGCACGGTCATCGTGATTGCCGGAGTCGTGATCGAGCCGGTAGACGCCGGGCGCGCTCTCGCGCAGCCGCACGGTCGCCAGCTCGTCGAGGAGCTCCCGGTCGTTGGGGAGGGCGAGTCGTTGGTCGCGCAGCAGCAGGTGCAGGTTCTGACCGAGCCGGCCGACCGATTGCGAGGTGAAGGCCCATTCCTCGATTGACAAGCCTTTGTCCCGGAGCCGCTGTGCGCTTCCCACGCCCTGCCACGGGTCGAGCCGAATCGGGGCGTGACCGTACGATCTGCTGGTCTGCAGGGCCAGCGCCTCGATGTCACCGAGCCGCAAAGGCCGCAGGCGGCTGCCCTGCATGACTTCGATCCGGTCGAGAACGATCAGCGGGCCGCCGCGGTCTTGCGGCTCGCTGTGCGCAACCGTCATGACGGTGCGGTCTTTTTTGAGCCCGATGTCGAGACCGATTTGGTACCGGTGGGTGGAGTTGTACTCGAGCGGGCCGTCGAGCACGACGCAGGCCGCGAGGTTCTCGGCGCTGACGAGCCGATCCTCGGCGCTGACCCAGCGGTTTTCGTGCAGTCGGAGATAGACCGACTCGGGCAGCATCCGGCGCTGTTCGACAAGGTCGATCGGATCAGCCCACGGCAGCGTGCCGACGTAGTCCGAGACCCTCCAGCGCGGGGACTCTTTCGCACCGGCCAGGATGTTCGCGGCCATCGATCCGGGCTCGCCCGCGGTCGTGATGACGACCATCCGGCTGTCGCGGCGCTTCGGCAAACCAGACACGATGCTCTGCCACAGCGACCGGGCTTCCCGGGTGTTCGGCCATGCGGCGAGCTCGTCCACGATCACGAAGTACGGCCGCGCGCCGAGAGCAGACGCCGCATCGGCGGACTCGACGACGAGCTTCGCGTGGGTGGCTTTGACCGTGACTGACCATGCGCCGAAGTCGAGCAGGGGTGTGAGCCCGCTGCGCTCGGCGAGCCCCCGCATCGCATCGAGGAGGAGCCCAGCCTGTTCCTTGTCGCGGGCGAACGCGTGTGAGGTCGAGCGGGACGGTGCCTGGGTCAACAGGGCGACGAGGGCGATTCCTCCGGCGTCGGTCGTTTTGGAGCCGCCTCGTGGCCGACCGATCCAGTGCAGCCGGCAGTCGTCGGGGGCGTTGCCGATCAGGACGGCCTCGGCATCGGCTCGTTGGAAGGCGGACGCGGCGGTGCCCCACGTTCGGCCGTCCTCGAGCACGAGCCCGCCCATGACCGCGATCGGGTCGAACGCTGGGGTGCTCACTTCTCCACCTCACGGCTGGGGTCGGGGTCAGGCTCCATCTCCCGCGGATCGCTCGGAGCGGGGAGCGGTGGGAACTGGGCCACCAGCCCGACGCTCATTAGGCCGCTCGCCGTCGAACGAACGGCGAGGACACCAGATCGGCTTCGAGTCGGGCCAGCTGTTCCTGTCCGAGGTGCTCCCAGCGCACCGAGTTCGGCTTGGTGCCAGGCCGAAGGGCCGCCCACGCGCGAACGCCGGTCAGCTCCACCCGCCAGCTTGTCAGAGGCTCGTACCCGCGCGATCGCAGCAGGGCGTGCTCGACGGCGCGGATGCCGATGCCGCCGCCGGTCTCGCGTAGCGACGTCCGGCACTCCGGGCACAGGCGCGCGACGACCGGGTCGGCCCCGGCTCCGCCGACAACGGCCAGCTGGATTCGGAACGTCGGCCCCCACGCGGCGGCGGCCTTCGAGGGGGTTACGAGGAGTGTCCCGAGCCCGCAGAAGCCGCAGCCAGCCAGAGCGCCCTCGTCGGCCGGTGGGCTGGTGGGCGTCGGCACCTCCATGCGCCGCAGCACGAGGTCCCGGTGGGCGTGGCTGGCTTCCTTCTTGAGGGCTTCGCTGACGTGACCCCAGCGCCGGGCTTCGCACATGCCGGGACGGGCCGACCCCGCCGACCAGGACGCGGCCGCACCGTAGGCGGCCATCGTCGTGAGCAGGTCGCGGAGGCCGTCGTCGGTGGCGAGCAGCGGCGCGATCATGCGATCGCGACTGTCTCCGATCGCGTCGAAGGCCGCGAGGGTGGCGTCGATCCGATCGAGCCCGACGTTCCCATTTTCGCGGGCGATCTGGGGGTGTTCGTTGAGCAGTGTCCGGGCTCGCTCGCGCCGGTTAGCGCAGTCCGGGCAGCGGGTCACGGGGATGTTTACGTCGCTGCCCGCGGGCATGCCCTGGCCGTTGTATGGGGCGCGCAGGGTGATCGTCTCGACGCTCTCAGATGAAACGACCCGAACAGCTTGGCCGCAGGAACGGCACGCGACCGCGCCCTCGGGAAGTTCGCGCTCCGGGTCGCTCTTGCGGAAGATGCCGCGGCGAGTTCTTGGTTCTGTGATGGTCATGGTCGTTCTCCTTAATTGGGGATGGGGCTAGGGGTCGGGTCGGGGATGACGTCGAGGACGCCGTTGCAGCCGCAATCCCCGGAATCATCCGGTTCGTAAGGCGCGGCGAGTGCGATCTTGGCTTCTGCGAATGCCGGGATCGCGACGATGGTCGCGGCCCGAATGCGACCGGCCGAGATCACGAGGTTCGGAGACTCTCCGGAGTCCTCGGTGGAGACGGGCGAGAACATCAGTGTGTCGGTGGTGTCGTCCAGGTCGAACGAGATGCCCCCGGCGTACCCGCCCGCGATCTGGCGGGCGATCTCGCGCCCGTTGGCGCTACCCAGGTCGATCACCCCGGCAGCGTTGATGAGTCCGCCCGGAGCGCGTTGGACGCTGTCGATGCGCCCGACGACGACCGCCCCATCATGACCGCCGTAGTCGATTGGCGTCCAGCGAAGGGGCAGCGGAAGGTCGGCCGCGGTGAGTGCTCCGGGGTCGATGAGTCGGCCGTCGCCGGTCGGGAGGCCCTCCAGGCCCAGCGTGCCGGTCCAGGGGATGGTCTGCGCACCTGGTGCCGACATGCTGGCGACGAGCGACATCTCACGGAACCGAGCAACCCGGGGCCCGAAGGCCCCGACCCGTTGCGCGCGAAGCTGACGCTGCCGGGCAAGCCCGAACTCCTTCACGCGCTGCAGCGCCAGGTCCGTCTGGCTGCGCCGAATCTGCTCGGCACGCATCTTGAGACTGAGCAGGGTCCACTCCCTCGAGAAGACCGGCGCGTTGACCATCCCGACCGCGAACATTGAACGCACCATCCCGCCGGACGCGATGAGCGCTGTCGGTCGGGTGCGGGCGATCGAAAAGCCCGGGCTGTTGACGGCCAGCGCGGTCACGAGTTCGAGCCGGCCGGTCTTCGGGTCCGCCCTCCAGTCGCCCGACAGCGGGCTCGATTTCAGGGCGCGCAACTGTTCGGGAGTGACGTCCGGGCGGACTGCTCCGCTGATCCAGATTCCGTAGCGATCTTCACCGGCCACGACGTCGGCTCCCACCCATCCCGAATGGCTGTAATGAAGCAGCGTCGGGTCTAGCCCCCAGACCGGATCGGCGTGCGGCGCGCCAGCGACGATGTGCCCGACCGGGACGTCGACCCCTTCCGCCGTCGTGACGTAGCCGACGTGGAAAGAGGCGTATCCGTTGCTGGACTTCGGAGCCCGGACGCACGCCGAGCCGAGGCCAGCGCTTGCCGTATGGCAGGAATCCCACGAGGCGAGATGCCCATACACGTGCCCGCTGGCCTCGACCTTGAGCGGAGTCACCGCCTTGAAGTTCGGGTTCTCGAACCACGCCTTCGGCGGCGCGATCGGTGCACTGGTCGCGGTGGTCGCGGGGCTCATCGGACCCTCCGAGCCGGAACCGGCAGCTCGGTAATCGTGATCGCATGAACTGAGGGCTGCGGCAGCAGGTGGCCCTTGCGGTTGGCGTCCCTCTTGCCGCGCTCGACGCGGGAAAGGCAGTACCCCTCGACACCCGATCGCTCGCTGCCCCAGCACGGGGCCCAGCGACGGGCGTTGTGAACGCCGCACGGCACCCCACGGGTGTCATCGAGGAGCGCGTGACTGCGTCCCAGGCTGAGTTGGGACTCCTCCGGGGTCATTACTCGCGTGCCGACGAAGTACCGTTCGGCGGGTGTCGTCGGCGGAGGCAGTACGCGCTTGGGTACTCGGCTGGCCTGCGCGGCTTCGCGGCGCTGGAGAGCCGAGAGGTACGGCGCTCCCTCGGCGCGGAACTCGTGGACGGTGTGTCTGTTGGTCATCGATCAGTTCTCTTTCTCGAGCTCGGGGATGCCTTCAACGGGCTCACTGGGGAGCGCGGGGCGGGAGTCTTGGGTGCGGGCGTTCCACTCGGTGGCGGTGGCGGCGCGTTCGGCGGCGTACTCGTCTTTCACTTCCTGGACGGCGGCAAGCACCAGGTCGGGCTGGTGGGCATCCAGTGCTGCCCGGCCGCGAGCGGCGAGTGCTTCGAGGTCGACGTGCGAGGCGATCGCGGCGGCGGATGCCCGCTCGCGGGCGAGCACGGCCTCTCCGAGCGGGGAGAGTCCGATCGCGTCGCGGCGCTTAGCTGCGGCCGCCTCGGCGCGAAAGTAACGGTCGAGTAGTGAGAACCTGACGTCGCCGTTCTTATCGCGGGCACCGCCAGCGAGTTCGATGCGCAGCAGGGCCGCGATCGCCTCGGTCGACGCCAGTGCGGCGAGTTCTTCCGGGAACGCTGCGAGATGCGGCAACGCTTCGAGGAGGTCCTCGCTGATGCGCTCGGCAACTCGCCCGTACACCCGCGGCGACCGGCTTCCGATCTTGAGGGCGGCGAGGTTGCTCGCGCTGAACGGTGGTCTCGTGCCGGGCTGCGGCGTTTGGTCTGTGTCGGTCATCGCGTCTCCTTCTTCTCGCCCGCACGCCGAGGGGTGGGCGGGGTAATCGGGTAATCACCGCCACCCTCGGGTGTGGCGAAAGGATTACCTCGGGTGATTACCCCCGCAAATACGCGGGTTTTGATGTAATTCACTTCGATTACCCCTTTCGCCCGATTACCCCGACAGTGACCCCGGATGTGGCCGTGTCGACCACAAGAGCTCCGAGGCTGACGAGCTGTCCGATGCGGGCGTTGGCGCTTTTCTCGTCCTTGTAACGGCCGGCCGCGGTCAGGCTCTTCTTTAGCTCCGTACGAGTCACCGGTCCAACCTTGGGATCGCGGTTCGTCGTCATGTCGATCAGGTGCAGGACGACCGGGTCGACGCCAGCTCGAACATTCCTGACGAGGACCGAGTCGGTAGTACCAGCAACCTCTGTGAATACGAAATTCGTTAGCGGCTCATCGTGCCTTCCATTCCGGAACTTCTGGACGATGATTCGACGCCTCGGATCGGCGAGCGACAGTGGGTCTTTGCCGAGGAGTTCTCGGCGGATGCAGACCACGTTGTCGAACCCAGCCCAGAGCGTCGACGACCCGCGATACTGCTCGGGGTCGTCCTTTTTTGAATGGTGCAGGACGACGATGTGGCAGGGTTCCCAGGCCTCCTGGACCTGTGCGATCGAACCGACGTAGACACCCATGTCTTCGGTCGAGTTCTCATTGCGACCCCCGCTGGTCTTCTGGAGTGTGTCGATGAGGATGAGGTCGTATCTTCCCTTCTTCACCCAGCTCGCGAGTGACGCGACAGATGCCGGGTCCATCATGTTCACCGTGTACGGATACGTCTCGGCGTCGCGGTCCGTGAACCGCGCGCCGACGTGGGCTTGCCATGCGGCTAGGCGAGGGGTAAACGTCGCACGACCTTCGGCGGCGACGTACAGCACCCGGCCTTGCTGTACCGCGCGACCGTCCCACGAGGCGCCAGCTGCGACACTGCATGCCCAGTCGAGGGCAACGTAGCTCTTGCCCACATGCCCGTCCGCGAACAGCATCGTGGTCGCGCCTCGTTCGAGCCAGCCCGCGAGGATGTAGTCGTTCGGGCGTGCTGCGCCAAGAGCGTTAAAACTCACGAGTTTGTTCGGATCGAAAAGGCCGAACGCTCCCATCTCGACGGCGAATGCGACGCGGGCATCGCGATCCACGCGAAGGGCCTCCACGCGGAGTGCGACGGCGTCGGTGTGCTTCTTGTCCTGCTGCTCCTGCTGCCAGTCGACGCCGGGATATTCCTCCTCCGCCTCGACTTCGACGGGCTCCGGCTTGGTCGGTGAGTCGAGCCCGTGTTCCCGGCGCTCACGCTCCAGCAGAGCTCGCAGTCCGTCGTCCCAGTCCTCGCGCTCCTCAGCCAGCACAGCTGCTTCGGCCGCATCCAGGTCGTCGGGCTCCTCGAAGCCCGTTAGATCGATCGAGAAGTCGTCGGACCGGTTCTCGCTCATTTTGCGCACGTCCGGCAGCCAGGGTGCGTGCGTGCGTAGCGGCGGTCGTCCCCGCGGGCACAGTCGAGACTGCAGTACCAGATTTTGACCGTGTCGTCCGGGTTGAAGGCTCGGAGGCAGCAGTGACATGTTGCCAACCCCTTCCTGCCGTTCTCATCGCGCTGGGCGCGGGCCACGCTGCCGGGCGGGAACGGGCCATACGCAGCGCGCAACATACGGTCGTACGTCTTGGCGTAATCTGAACTCATTACTGGCCTCCCTTCATGAGGCTTCTGGAACGGCTCGCTAGCGGTGGCGGGCCGTTCTTCTTTGGGTGGCTAGTGCTCCGTCGACAGTGCGCGGATGATCCGGTCACACTGGTCGTCAGTTAGAGGCGGAGCGTCGGCAAGGGAGCGCTCAACGAACGCGGTGATCTTCGCGGCTGCGAGGGCGCGGCGGGCCTCGGCTGCTTCGGGGGAGTTGGCACCATTGCGCCGGACGGCGTGACCGAGGCGCGAGAGCTCGGTCGCTACGGTGGGGGTGGACGGCATTAGGGCGTTGGCTTTCTACACGCCGGCCGGTTTGCTGTGCCGCAATTTCGGTCGGTAACCAACCACCCAACGCCCGTGAGCGGACAACCCGTTCTGCTCCTCAGCGCGCCCCGGGTGGGATTAGTAGTGGGTGCTGAAGATGCCCTCGAACCCCGGACCACGGAACGGCCGCTTCCGGCGAGGGAGGCTAGGCCTCGTAACCATTATTGCCCGTGCCGCGGGATTTGGCAACCTCAAAACAACCCCCTGACCTGCACTTTGTGTTACCTAAGGGTGGTACCTAATTTGCGCAAATGGGTATAAAAAATCAATTAGGAGTCCGTTGGTTTTCTTGATATTGCCGGTCACCATCGCGATCGCGATTTTTCCTGGGCTTTTCGTTTTGCAGTTGGGGTTCGGATGAAAGGGGAACGAATGA
>Ga0302202_10005504_pt1 | contig 12893 bp, 19 predicted proteins | sample II_Bog_N3_3_FD_194579 | JGI IMG/M metagenome (GOLD analysis project Ga0302202, IMG submission 194579) | Peat permafrost microbial communities from Stordalen Mire near Abisko, Sweden - II_Bog_N3_3 | ecosystem: Environmental > Terrestrial > Soil > Wetlands > Peat | place: Sweden: Abisko...
GGATCGATCGCCGGCCTTGAGGTCATCACCAAGATTGCCTGGTATTACCTTCACGAACGGATCTGGGCGGCCGTCCGCTGGGGCCGCCGCTGAGATCGAACGCTCCGAGGCGGTCGCTAAATAAAATCGGTGGTTCACAGAGGCGTGATGCCGTGAACCACCGGGGCCGGGGGGACACCCATGGGTAGCCTCCGCCGGACCTGATCGCCCCGCACGGCGGCGGGCGAACTGGCGCGGATCCTTATCTGAAAAAGAGGCCCCGCCGATAGTTTTACGGGCTGTGAAACCGGAGAAGCATAATGAAGCAATTCTTGGCCGCTGCTTTTTTTGCAAGTGTCGTTCTCACCGGCTTCGGCGAAGCGCAGGCAATGCCGATCGCACCGATTCCGTATGACCAGGATGGGTCGATCATCCAGGTGTTCGGGGGCTGCGGTCCCGGCTGGCATCGCGGCCCCTATGGCGGTTGTCGCCCGCTTTATAATTGTCCGCCCGGCTGGCATTCCGGACCTTTTGGACGGCATTGCTTCCGCAACTGGTGAAGACCAGGCTGGCGAGGCCGAGGCGAAGATTGCACATGCTTAAGAAGCATTAACCAATTCGTGGAGATACTGGCATCTGCAATTCCAGAAGGAGTTCCCGATGTCGAAGTTTGCAATTGGCGAAAAGGTCGACAAGGCAGCCGACGATCATGAGGGCGGAACCGTGATCGCGGTGTTTCCGACGGTTGACGGCCACTTCAGGTACCTCGTCGATACCGAAGGCTACGGTGCGCTGCAGCTTCTCGACGAGGAAAAATTGGTAGTCCACGTCAACTAGCAGGTTCGGCCGAAACCGCCGGCTCCAGCGCGCCCAGCGCTGAGCATCGTCATGGCGCCTTGCGGCCTATCGGCGCTTGGGCTCCACGGCAGGCTGACGCTCAGGCGAGGCGGCGGCGGACATCGTCCCGCATCTTTTCGCGGAATTCCTCCCGGCGGGCCGGCCGTTGTTTTTCGTCGATATTGAAGCGGTCGAAGACGTCGAAATGGTCGAGGATCGGGTGACGGTCACTGGCCATTGCCAGCACGCCAAGCAGTTTGGCAACCGGCTGCGGAGGGCCGGTGACTTCCCAGCGACGGACGGTGTCGGCACCATCGCCGGGTGCGAGGCCACAGAGTTTCGCCATGTCGGCTGCGGACAGCGGTCTGCCGATGGCATCGGCCAGATCGAGGCGAAGCTGTTTGAATTCGGAGCCGGTCACTGCTTGCACCCTTGGTCAACTGCGCATTCGGCAGCGGGAAGCGAATTTGGGTCGGGCGAGGTTGCCGCCGCGGCTGGAGATGTCACGACGCGACAATGACATCCAGGGCTGCCTTCTTCATGATGCAGTTCCTTGCGATGTTCAGGCGGCGGCGGCCCGTGTCTTGCGGCTGCATCACTCCCTAACGCCAGTGCGACGCCATGGTTGCTTTCTTCTTCCTCTTTGCGCCGATCGTGGTTCTTGTCGCCGTCTTGTTGATGCAGCGATTCCAGCCCAGCCGTGATCCGGCCAAGCCGGAGCCGACCGGACCGGGCCGCGTCGAACCTCAATTCGCCACGGCGCCCGCTCCCGAAAAGACCGCCGCCAGCGATCCGGACGCGGCGGATGCCCAAGCGGACCCGCGACAGGCGAGCGTGATCACGGTTGAACGCTGATGGCCCAGGCGACGGAACGACGCGCAATCAACGATCAATCGAATGAATGGCGCTCCCTAGCGGAATCGAACCGCTCTCTCCACCGTGAAAGGGTGGCGTCCTAACCGATAGACGAAGGGAGCGAACACTTCGGCGCCGCGACCTTTAGGACGCGGCGCTGCCGTCTCGCTCGTCATAGACAAGCAGACCGGCCAGCAGCGCGTTGAAGTTGCGATGGGGCCGTGCCGAACCCGGACCCGCGGTAAGGCGGTCAGGGCGGCGGGCGAACGTATAGTGGCGTTTGGCCGGCCCGGCAAGTCGTCGGAACGGCGCTTTTGCCGGCGCATCGAACCTCCTTTCGCCGCGCCGGGACGATGTTTTGCGCCGTGCCGCAACGATTTCTAAAGCCCGCTCGGGTAGGGATGAAATCGGAGCATTTTCCGACAAGGGCGGCTCGATTCGCGCTGGACCATGCGCTAATTCATTGTTTTGCGCGTGTTCCGACCGCAGAATAAGTGTCCCCTCGGCTTGGAGGGCAGGCCCCGGGATCATGTCCAGGGGTGAATTTGGACGGAACGTGCGCTGGAGCGAACGACATGGCGGTGACCAAGAAGCGGGAAGTGCGCAAATCGCTGCAGCAGCCCGGCTGGATCACCCTGGAAGGCGGTTTCGCGGCCCGCCAATGCGTGGTCCACGACATGTCGAGTTCGGGCGCGAAGATCACCATAGACGATTCCAACGTGCTGCCGGCCCGGCTGCGGCTGGCTTTCACGCGCGATGCCAGGACCGGACGGAACTGCGAGGTGGTCTGGCGCCGCGGAAGAGTGCTCGGCGTCAAGTTCGTGCAGTAGCCAAAATAGCTCCCACCCGATAGAACGCCGGGATGCGAAATCGCCTCGGAAGCACGATCCGAAACAGTCTGATCGGAATGGCCATGCTGCCGGCCGCGGCAGCGGCGGCGGAGCCGCTCGGCAACCTGAAGCTGGACCCGCCTAGCGCTTCGTCGTCGGGCAAGGTGCTGCCGCTTAAGAGCCCCGGAACCGGCAATACCTGCGCGGCGATGGGGCCGGGTTTCGTCAAGATCGACGGCACCGACACCTGCATCAAGGTCGGCGGACAGCTGAGCATCGGGGCCGGTGGCGCCAGCGGTTCGCGCTGAGCCTACGAATCGCGCCAGGCCGCCCGCGGCCCTCAGCAGGACCGCAGCGCGATGATCGCCGTCAGGACATCGGCGGTGCGACGAATTGCACAAAGCCCGGACGGCTTCCAAATTGCGCGAACCAGCGCTCGAGATGCGGCAGCGGCGGCTTGCGCACGCCCTCGACCCCGAACCAGCGCCTGGCATAGGCGCCGAGCGCGATATCGGCCAGGGTGAAATCATCGCCCTCGATGAAGCGCCGCGTTGCCAGCTCGGTCTCAACGATCTTCCATTGCGCCGCTTCGACGTCGGCATCGTTCTGAATGGCCGCCATGTCGCGCTGCTCGACCGGCGTCCGCACCAACCCCCAGAACACCGGACGATCGACCGGCTGCAATGTCGACAGCGTCCAGTCCAGCCAGCGGTCGACGCCGGCGCGCCGCCTTGCGGCCTGCGGATACAGCGGCGATGCCGGGGCGTAAGCAAGCACCAGATAGCGCATGATCGAATTGGATTCCCAAAGCACGAAATCGCCGTCGACCAGCGTTGGTACCCGCCCGTTCGGATTCATTGCGAGATAGTCGGCCTCGCGGTTGCGGCCGAACGCCATGCCGGCATCGATGCGCCGGTAGGCGAGATCGAGTTCGCACAGGCACCACAATACTTTTTGCACATTGACCGAATTGGCCCGGCCCCAGATCGTCAATGGCCCCAGCTGGTCGTTCGACACGATTTTCACTCCTGATGATGCGATCGTGCCGGTGATAACCGAATTATCGCAAAAAGGCGTGGCCGCAGGCACAAAATTTCATCCCGCGTCCGGCGACAAAAAAGACCCCGCCGGGATGGCGGAGCCTGATCTGTCAAAACCGCGCCGCCCTGGTCAGCGGCCGAACAACAACCACAACAGAATGATCACCGGGATCGGCACGCCGACCAGCCAGAGCAGAAGTCCGTTTCCCATCTTCGCCTCCATGAATTAATTCCTCATGGATCGACAACGCCAGCGACATGCCCGGGTTCCCCAGGCGGAACGGAAACCGCTCACCAATGTCCGGTGTTCGGCATCGAGCTCCACGGCTCCGCCGGCGTCTTGGCATCGCCTCTCTGCAGCAGTTCGATCGAGTGCAGGTCCGGCGAGCGGACGAAGGCCATTTGGCCGTCGCGCGGTGGACGATTGATGGTGATCCCGAGCTTCATCAGGCGGTCGCAGGTCGCGTAGATGTCGTCGACCTCATAGGCGAGGTGTCCGAAATACCGATCCTCGCCGTATTTTTCCTCGTCCCAATTATAGGTGAGTTCGACCAGCGGCGCGCCGCGCCCCTTGGACGCCTTCAGCAGTTCCATGTCTTCGGCCGCGCACAGGAACACCAGGGTGAATTTCGCCTTGTCGTTGTCGATGCGGCGGACTTCCTTCAGGCCGAGCGCGTCGGAATAGAACTTCAGCGCGGCATCGAGATTGCGCACGCGCAGCATGGTGTGGAGGTAACGCATGTCTTTACTCCCTTGAAAATCTCTGCAGGTCAGGCAGCTCGCGGCAACGAATAGCAGCAAAACGCCGGCGAGGGCAGGGGCGCGGCGGCGCCGGTGTCCTGCCGCAATTGCAGAGCGGCGCCGAGCGCGCCGGCCGGCAATTGCAAAGCAACAGCGCCGCCGGGCTCAATGATGCCAGGCGGCGCTGCCTAAAACTGGAAATTGCAATCCCCCAGTCATGATATGTCGCCCCAGAACGCCAATGGTTCAATGCCGGGTGGCGGTTTCAGGCGTTGCCGCCCGCGGTCGGCATTGTCGTTCGATTTGCAGATCGCTGCGATCGGGCAATCGTCCGCGCAGCCGATCCGCTTTCGGAACCGCAGTTCCGGTGCAACCAAGAAATGCCCTCGGCGTTATCGTGCGGGTTCTCAATGGAGGAGATACGCATGAGAAAAGCATTGGCCATTCTGGCAACCGTTGCCGTCGTCGGCGCCACCGCGGTAAGCGCGCCGGCGGAGGCACGTGGATTCGGTCACGGATGGGGCGGCCGCGGATACGGTCCCGGATTGGGGTTCGGCCTGGCAGCAGGCGCCATCGCCGCCGGCGCGCTGGGCGCCTACGGGCCGTATTATTACGGGCCCGGCTACGGATATTATGGCCCGCGCTACTACGCCTACGGGCCGGCCTATTACGGTGCCGGGCCCTACGCCTATTACGGCGGACCTTACCGCTATCGCTACTGGTAGCAAGAAAGGAAGCCCGGACATCGCGTCCGGGCTTTTTCCTGTCAGCCATGTATAAGGAGGTAAGCCGAACGGCGAAAACCTGGATCAGGAAGATAAAAAGAGAATGGCTGCGCAGGACACCAAGACCACCAAGGCACCGGCCGCCCAGAGCAAGACCGCCGAGGCGTCAAGGCTGCAAGTCGGCAACAGCGAAAGCTCGAAGGCCGAAACGGCTAAAGCCGAAACCGGCAAGACCGAGACCGGGAAGGCTGAAGCCGGTGAGGCTGACAGCGCCAAGGCCGAGGCGGCACCGAAGCGCCAGGGCATGGGCGAGGGCCAGAAGCCGGTATCGCAGGCCTATAAGGATAACTGGAACGCAATTTTTGCGAAAAAACCCGCCAAGAAGCGCAAACGATGACCGCCCGCGTCAGCCGTGCGCCGAACAGGCAACCGGCGCAAATGCTCACGGCATGATGCGAAGTCGATCGCTGCCAGCGGCGCAGCTGGCGCTACGACCAGACCGATCTGGCGTCGTATCCGCCGCGGGCGTTCTGCAGCGTAGCGACGAAAAACTCCTCCCGCTCGCGCTGGAATCTTGCCTGGGTGGCCTTGAAGCTGGCGATGCGCCCTTCGATTTCTTCCCGCTCCCGCGCCAGACTGTCTTTTGGTTCGGTCGTTCCCATCGCTGGCCCATCCTGCTGAGTCGTGTCCCGCGGCCATTGGCGTGCGCAAATGGGGCGCGAATGGGGAAGGCGTGTTGCGGGATTGTGATGGCCCGCGTGCGCGCCGCGAATGAGCTTCGCAGTGGATAAGACAGGCGCCGTGCTTGTGGCATGCGCGCCTTCCCGGTAGCCACGGGAAAACGGGAGGCTTTCATGGCAAAGATCGATCTGGATTCATTGAGCATCGAAGAACTCGCAAGCCTGCGCGACAACGCCACCGACAAGCTGGCGGAAAAGGTGGCGGCGCGGCAGGCCGAGCTCGAAGCTGAACTGGAAAAGCTGTCGCAGTACGGCAAACCCGCAAGGAAATCAGCCGCAGCGGCACCGGTCGCCAAGGTGAAGAAGCACGACGAGAAGAAGAGCGACGAGGCCAAGGAGCCGGTCGCCAAGGCGGCCTGAGCAGGCTGGCGGCGGCATCGCGCGCTGCCCTATCGCTATGGCCATCGAAGCGGGCGTGCGATAATTTGGCGCGGACAGATTTCGGATCGTGCAGCGTGATTGCAGCGGATCTTCACAGCGGCGTGGAACAGCTCGGCGACATGATCGCCGCGGCGTCCAGCATCGTGCCCTTCACCGGCGCCGGCATTTCCACCGAATCCGGCATTCCGGATTTTCGTTCGCCCGGAGGATTGTGGACCCGCAATCGTCCGATACCCTTTGACGAGTTCGTCGCCAGCCCGGATGCCCGCGACGAGGCATGGCGGCGGCGCTTTGCGATGGAACCGACTTTCGCCGCAGCGCGGCCGGGCCGCGGCCACCGCGCACTAGCGGCGCTCTACAGGGCCGGCAAGGTTCCCGCCATCATCACCCAGAACATCGACAATCTGCACCAGCTCTCCGGCTTCGCGGCCGACGACGTCGTCGAGCTGCACGGCAACACCACCTATGCAAGCTGCATCGGCTGCGGACGAGCTTACGCCTTGGCCTGGGTCAGGGAGCGCTTCGAGGCCCACGGTGCGGCGCCCGACTGCAACGAGTGCCAAGAGCCGGTCAAGACCGCCACCGTTTCGTTCGGGCAGGCGATGCCGGAAGAGGCGATGCGCCGGGCCGGTGAACTGGCGCGGCAATGCGACCTGTTCCTGGCGATCGGATCGTCGCTGGTAGTATGGCCCGCCGCCGGCTTTCCGCTGCTGGCCAAGAATTCCGGCGCCAGATTGGTGATCATCAACAACGAGCCGACCGAACAGGATGACATTGCCGATCTGGTGATCCGCTATGATATCGGGGACACCCTGGGGCCGTTCGTCGGTAACTGATGCCCAATTGATTCGCAGCCGCGCAAGGCTGTTCATAGTTCCCTTCGGATTTGTTTTTTAGCTATGCGCGGCAGGCGGGAGTGTTATCTTTGATTCGAGAGATTCGCGCGGTGTCATCATGAATTGTCATCGGTGGGCGCGCGTGCCGGCGCCGTCGTGGTGATGACGGGCCGCCGATAATGTGTGGGGTCCGGAGTCATGGGGTCGGACGGATTTGAGTCCAAGAAGCTCGGGAGCCCGCCGTTAGGCGGGACCGCATCGAACCGCTTTGCGCCAGGGGAATTTTCAGCCGGCGCCGAGCGCGATGCGGCGGTCGACGCCCTGAGCGGCCTCGGCGAGGCCGCGGCCAACCTCGTCGAGATCAGCGGCGTGATCAAATGGTTCGATGCATCAAAGGGCTACGGATTCATCGTGCCGGACAATGGCTGGCCCGATGTGCTTCTGCATGTCACCGTGCTCAGGCGTGACGGTTATCAGACCGCCTATGAAGGCGCGCGGCTGGTCTGCGAATGCGTACAGCGCGCCAAGGGCTATCAGGCGTTCCGCATTATCTCGATGGATGAATCGACCGCGATCCATCCGGCGCAGATGCTGCCGCCGCGGACCCATGTCAGCGTTACCCCGACCAGCGGCCTGGAGCGGGCCCAGGTCAAGTGGTTCAACCGCCTACGGGGATTCGGCTTCCTGACCTGTGGCGAGGGCACGCCGGACATATTCGTACACATGGAAACCCTGCGCCGCTTCGGAATGACCGAGCTGCGTCCCGGCCAGTATGTGCTGGTGCGGTTCGGACCCGGCTCCAAGGGAATGATGGCGGCGGAAATCCAGCCGGAAAACGGCGCGCCCGGACTGTCGTCGCATTAACTGCGCCAATCCCGGCCTCCGCTGCCGTAATCCAGCCTGCCCAAAATCCGCGCGGCGATGCCGATGGTCTGGTATTTGCCATGATCGTCAGGCTATAGGTCGGACGAAACCTGCGGCGCGGCTGGAGCAAGTCATCAATGAATTTTGATCGAAAGATGGATCGGCGCCGGGCGTGTCTTTGGCTGCCGGTAGTCGCCATGATGGTGCTCGCCGCCTGCACGGGCTTCGGCGCCCGGGCGGCGACTTTCCAGACCCTGGAGATCGCCACCAAATCCGGGGTAAAGGTTTTTTCGGTCGAGATGGCGACCACCGAGGAGGAAAAGACCACCGGGCTGATGTACCGCAAGGAACTGGCGGACGGAAAGGGCATGCTGTTTGACTTCACCCCGGAGCAGCAGGTCTCGATGTGGATGAAAAATACCTACATCTCGCTCGACATGATCTTCATTCGCGCCGACGGCCGGATCCTGCGCATTGCCGAGAATACCGAACCGATGTCCACCAGGATAATTCCATCGGGAGGGCTCGCCAAGGGCGTGCTCGAGGTGGTCGCCGGTACCGCGCAAAAATACGGGATCCAGCCCGGCGATCGCGTCGCGCATCCGCTGTTCAACAGCCACTGAGCCGGCGGGGCAGCCTTGCTGGCCCCGTCTTAAGCGTGTATCGACGTCGTCTCCTGCTCGGAGCGTCGGGGTATAGCGCAGCCTGGTAGCGCGGCAGTTTTGGGTACTGCAGGTCGTTGGTTCGAATCCAGCTGCCCCGACCAATTTTTCCATAAATCAATTGCCCGCGGCAGGCGACTGACGCCGGGGCGCCGGGAGGCTGGAATCCGCCCGGAGCGGGAAGCTTGCCTCGGATGCGATTCCGGCCCCTTCGGCTCGAAAACAGGCTGTTAACGCTGATCCCCTAGCCTTGCTCGCCTCACCGCGGGATGCCGCCATGGTCATGAACATCGACGCCATATCCCGCTTTGCGCCCGGCGTTCCGGTCGTGAGCGCACACACCTCCCGCCTGCCGTGGCTGCTGGTCGCCATCATGTTCGCAGCTGCGATGCTGCTGCGCCAGGTTGCGGCTGAGAACACCGATGTGAGCTGGCTGCTGATCGTCGGCCAGCGCGTGCTGGACGGCCAGCGGCTCTATGTCGACATCGTCGAGATAAATCCGCCGATGGCGGTGTTCGCCTATCTGCCCGGCATTGCGCTGGCGCGCGCGCTTGGCCTCGATCCCAGGTTCGTCACCGATATTCTGGTCCTGCTGCTTGGCCTGGCGTCGCTGGCTGCAGCATCGCGGATCTTGCGGCGTTCGGCGCTTGACCCTGTCAGTCCGGCCTTCATGGCGATCTGGACGGCGGCGGTCCTGATGATCCTGCCGATGAATGTGTTCGGCCAGCGCGAGCATATTGCGACGCTGGCCTTTCTGCCGGCGCTGGCGGCCTGCGCGGTCCGCTGCGACCGGCAACCGCTGCCGCTCTGGGCGATCCTGGTGGCCGGAATGGGCGCCGGCATCACCCTGATGTTCAAGCCCTTCTTTGCCTTCGCGGTCCTGCTCTGCGCCGTCGCCGCGGCGCTGCGCGCGGGTTCGTGGCGCGCCCTGTTCGCGCCCGAGAACATCATCGCCGGCGGGCTGGTGGCGGGCTACGGCGTCTGCACCTATGTGATGTACCCCGAATATTTCACGCTCATCTACCCGTTGGTTCGCGACACCTATCTGTCCTGGTCGGCGCCCGCTTCGACAATGCTGGCCAGTTCCGCCACGCTGCTGTGGCTCGGCGCCGCCATCTGCGTCTTCTACCTGCGCCGCGAGCGGGGACTGGATGCGGTGCTTGCGGTGACGCTGTCGGCATCGCTTGGATTTGCCGCGGCGTTTTTTCTGCAGCGCAGAGGCTGGGCCTATCAGTCCTATCCGATGCTCGCCCTTGCGATGCTGGCGGCGGGATATGCGATTGCGGCGGACGCGGCGGCGATGCCGCGTCGCCGTCGTGTTGCGGGCTGGCTGGTCCTGATCGCAACCTTTGCCGGCGGCAGCCTGTGGTTCAACGCCACCGTCGCCATTGCGCCGCTTGACGCGGCGGTCGCGGCACTCGGCCCACATCCGAAAATCCTGATGCTGAGCGGGGAGGCGGCGATCGGCCACCCGCTGGTGCGAAACGTTCACGGGGTGTGGGTCTCCCGGCAGGAAAGCCTGTGGGTGCGCGAGTGCGTCCGGCTTGCCCGCGACAATAGACCGATCGACCCGCAGACCGATGCCAGGCTGGACGCTTACCTCGCCCGGGAGAAGGCTGGCCTGATCGAAGATTTCAAGCGGCAGCCGCCCGATGTGGTCCTGATTGATGATCTGCGCGACGACTGGGGGGCGTGGGCGCGCTCCGATCCTGAACTGGCGGCACTCCTCGCCTCGTACGCGCTGGCGCAGACCACCGACGGGATCGAGATCTTGCGGCGGCCCGATTGATCCCGGATCACCTCTGCGCCCCGGGATGAGCCATCAGGTCGACGATCTCGACATTGACTCGACCGGCCGCAACGGACAATGGAACAGGGCGCGCATCCGTGCCAAAGTCCGGTCCGACCGGCCTGTAAGAAAAATAATCGGCCATCAGGGAGAGTACACGTGGAAGAGTTCGACTATGTTGTGGTCGGCGGCGGATCGGCCGGTTGCGTGTTGGCAAGCCGCCTCAGCGAGGATCCAAAAGTCTCCGTCTGCCTGCTCGAGGCGGGTGGAATGGGCAACAATTGGGTGGTGAAGGCACCGCTCGGCATTGCGATCCAGGTGCCATCCAAGAAAAACAACTGGGCCTTCGAGACCGTGCCGCAGCCGGGCCTCAACGGCCGGGTCGGCTATCAGCCGCGCGGCAAGGCGCTGGGCGGCTCGAGCGCGATCAACGCCATGGTCTATATTCGCGGCCATCGTTCCGACTATGACGGCTGGGCGGCGCTCGGCAATGCCGGCTGGGGCTACGACGACGTGCTGCCCTATTTCAAGAAGTCGGAAAACAACGAGGTCGTGCATGACGCGTTTCACGGCAGCGGCGGCCCGCTGAACGTCGCCAGCTTGAGGACCGGCAATCCTTTCCAGGATTATTTTCTGGAAGCTGGCCGCCAACTGCAGATCCCCATCAACGCCGACTTCAACGGCGCGCAGCAATTCGGCCTCGGCGTCTATCAGGTCACCCAGAAGAACGGCGAACGCTGGAGCGCGGCGCGCGCTTATCTTGAGCCGAACCTGTCGCGGCCCAATCTGAAAATCATCACCGCGGCCCTGGCCGGCAGGCTGCTGTTGGACGGCAAGCGTGCCGGCGGCGTCGAATTCCGCCGCGACGGCAAGCCGGAAGCCGTGCGCGCCCGGCGCGAAGTCATCGTCTCGAGCGGTGCGCTGCAGTCGCCGCAATTGCTGATGCTGTCGGGCATCGGCAATGCGCCGGACCTACAGCGCCTCGGCATCGAGGTGAAGCAGCATTCGCCCGGCGTCGGCCAGAACCTGCAGGATCACATCGACTTCGCCTTCAGCTACCGCTCCGACAGCCTCGACAATTTCGGCATCAGCTTGGCGGGTCTGCGAAAATTATGGCGCGAGATCGGCCGTTACCGGCGTGGCGGCGTCGGCATGATTACCTCGAACGTCGCCGAATGCGGCGGCTTTCTCAAGACCGATCCCAATCTCGCGGTGCCCGACATCCAGCTCCATTTCAGTGTCGGCATGGCCGACAATCACGGCCGCAGCCGGCATCTCGGCCACGGTTTTGGCTGTCATGTCTGCCTGCTGCGTCCCAAGAGCCGCGGCAGCGTGACTCTGGCCAGCGCCGATCCCGCGCAGCCGCCGCGGATCGATCCCAAATTCTACGATTGTCTCGACGATCTCGAGACCATGGTGAAGGCGTTCAAGATCACCCGCCGCATCATGGATGCGGAGCCGCTGGCGAAATGGCGCACCTCGGACATGTTTACCGCGACCGTCAGCTCTGACGACGACATCCGCCGCGCCCTGAAGGACCGCTCCGATACCGTCTATCATCCGGTCGGCACCGCCCGCATGGGCAACGACGCCATGGCGGTGGTCGATCCGCAACTGCGCGTGATCGGGGTCGAGGGACTGCGGGTGGTGGACGCTTCCATCATGCCGACCCTGATCGGCGGCAACACCAACGCGCCCTCGATCATGATCGGCGAGAAGGCCGCCGACATGATCCGCGGGGTGCATTGAGGCGTCGCGTTGCAGAGGGCAGGCGCCGCGAGTGTGGCAGGGGAGGCGCCGCGCCGCTCCATAAAACCGACATGCCCCGCAAGACGGTCTCGCCTGCGGCGAGTCCGATCGAGACGGGGTATCCAGCAGGCCGCGGCCGTTCGACCGGAACGCGAACGGCAGGGATTACTGGGTCGCCCGGTCAAGAGCCGGACGACGACGGCCGGGGGTGTGGCGCTTCTTTCAAGAACTGATTCACTTGTCGAACAGCCAGGTCCGTCATTGCGAGCGCCGCCAAGCAATCCAATGCCGCAAGCAAGGATGGATTGCTTGGTCGCGGAGCCTGTCATCTGGCGCCCTTCGCGCGGCCCGTTGGCTCCTCGCAATGGCGGCCGCACTCGCAGCCGCGGCCAGACATGGCTTATCGGCCTCGCGGCGCCTGGCGTCCGAGCCTTGCGGTTGGTTGGCGCCCTTTTGAAACTCAGGGCGCGCGGGAACGCCGGGTGCTCGATGCACCCTGGTCTCGCGCGCAATGAAGAGAGACGCGCACGAGAGGACGGGGCACCGGATTCACCCGGCGTTCCCGCAAACAGTGGTTTACGACTTATGGCGTGCTCTTGTGCGATCGGCCTGTTGACACCGTCATCGACGTTAGAGAACCCGTCGACTTGAAACCGGCTCCGAGAGTTTCGGGACTACACCTTTTGTCGTCCGCAAAGAGATACCCTCGTCAGGAGTACCCTTCACGTCCACCGCAGCCCATCCCGCGTTCGTGACGTTTGCGAATGTCCCCGGTGGATGGGCACCGAGATCGCCGGTCGATTGCGGTGACACCTCGTAGATGGGTGGCGCGATGCGTAGTGCAGAAGCGGCGCATCGATCGTTT
>Ga0302202_10005506_pt1 | contig 12891 bp, 15 predicted proteins | sample II_Bog_N3_3_FD_194579 | JGI IMG/M metagenome (GOLD analysis project Ga0302202, IMG submission 194579) | Peat permafrost microbial communities from Stordalen Mire near Abisko, Sweden - II_Bog_N3_3 | ecosystem: Environmental > Terrestrial > Soil > Wetlands > Peat | place: Sweden: Abisko...
GGCAATCCACTACGTCCTAGGCAAGATGGGCCTGACATATAAAAAAAGACTCTCCATGCGAGCGAGCAGGGCCGCGCGGACGTAGTCTCCGCGCGCCGGCGCTGGATTAGGCGCCAGGCGAGCCTCGATCCCTCACGGCTCGTGTTCCTCGACGAGTCGGCAGCAAAGACCAACATGACCCGCCTCAGGGGTCGCTCTCTTCGTGGAGAGCGCCTGGTTGCCAGTTGCCCCCATGGGCGATGGCAGACGACGACCATGATCTCCTCAATCCGCCTGGATGGAACGACGGCCTGCATGACCATCGACGGGCCGACCGATACCGAGGTCTTTATGGCCTATGTCCGCGAAGTCCTCTGCCCATCGCTCCGCCGTCACGACATCGTCGTCATGGACAACCTCTCGCCGCACAAGAACCCCCAGACCCTCGCCCTCATCGCAAAGGCCGGGGCAACGGTCGAGTTCCTCCCCGCCTACTCACCCGACCTCAATCCAATCGAGTTGATGTGGAGCAAAATGAAGGCCCTCTTGCGCAAGGCCGAGGCACGTACCAGTCCCGACCTGCTAGCCGCCATCACAGGCGCACTTCGGGCCATCTCTCCCGAGGACGCCATGAACTGGTTTGCCCATTGCAGCTACAGTCTTATTTAAAATGCTCTAGAACCGGGCAGCCGCGTCCTTAAAGGCGTCAGGGCACAATCTAACGTTAAGCTATTTTTAATCATCTACATATACATCAAATGTCAGCACTATATTTCGGGCGTACATTGACATATGAATGCTAACCGCTTAGGATCGCATTGTGCTTCACACTACGCTCAGCCGAAGAGGTGGAAAAGTTCGATCCGCTGCCAAGACAATCGCCAACCGCGCGAAGGCAGCGGCGTTTTGGGGACGGGTCCATTCGGGTGAGATTCCGTCTCCAAAGCGGCACAAGAAGCCGCCGTCCTTGGAAAGGATCGCGGCGATACTGGCGCCCTATTGCCGGGAGAAGGGAATCATACGTCTCCAGGTCTTCGGCTCTGTTGCACGCGGTCAGGCTCGCCAGGGGAGCGACGTGGATTTGATCGTTACGTTCGCTCCGGGCAGGGAACCTCACAGCCTGGATTTTTACGCCATCCCGGACCAGATGGAGGCGCTCTTGGGCGTGCCGGTCCAGTTGATGACGGAGGACACCGTGGCTGAAATTACCAATCCCTTTCTCAAGAACTCCATTGTAAAGGATGCCCGTGAAATCCTCGCACTCTGACGAGACGCATTCACAAGACAAATACCTGGCCGACATGCTGGAGTCGGCGCTGGCGATTCAGCGCTATCTGCAGGACGTGTCCTTCGAAGGGTTTTGGGATGATGCGCTCAAGAGGGACGCCGTCACCTATAGGATTAATATCATAGGCGAAGCGGCGAAGCATATTTCGCGCGCCACGGCAAAGGCATTGCCCGAGATACCGTTCGAGTTGATACGAGCGATGCGAAATCGAATCGCGCACGAATATGACCATATCGACTACCGAAAGGTTTGGGGCGTAACGCAGGACCACATCGGGCCGATGATTACCGTGCTCAAAAAGCACTTTGTCGCCCACCCACCTCCGCCCCTCGTAGAAACTGAGATTGAACGGGTTCGCCCCCGCTCAAGGGGGATAGTGCAAAAGGAATCTGCATCCGATTCGGGCCCTTATCCAAAGTCCAGCAAAGGAAATTAAGGCAGCAGGCGCACTGACGCGAATTATTCTGTGAGGCCGAGGCTTGTATTCAATGCGGGGCGTCGGGCGCAGGTGCCTGCCCCGCGGCCGCTGCGTCCTTCTTCTGCTTGGCCGCCCTCACCTCCTGGGCGGTCTCCTGGATCGACTGCTGCATCTTCTGCATCATCGGGCCAATCCGCTGCTGCATGAGCACCATCGTCTTTTGCATCACGACCGGCATTTTGGCCACATAGGCCTTCCCGGCGGGGCTGTCATAGAAGGCAATGAGCCCGTCGATCTCCTCCTGCGTGAACGACTCGCCGTAGACCTGGAGATAGATCGGCTTCAGCTTGTCCCAGCTGAGCTCCTCCTGAAGGTCGGTCGTGATCCGCTTGCCGAGCGCCTCTGCCGTCTGCTGAGCGTCGGCGTCGAGCTTCTGGTTCTTGAAGGCCTGGGCCATGCCCGCCTTCATGGCCTGCTCCATCTGCCCCTGGACCGCGGCCACCATCTTCTCGGAGCCCGTCACCACAAGGAGCTTCTCAATGGATTCGCTCGAGGGAGCCGCGGCGTGGGCCGCGGTGCAGAGCAGGAGGGTGCAGGCGACGTAGAGCGGGGATTTCATGGGTGAGGATGGTTTTGCCAGGGACCGCGACCCGGACCGTGGGCGCCGCAAAGCCGATCACGTCTCGCCCATTCTCGCCAAGGCGAAATTTGCGTATTTCTAAGGCCGGGCAAACCCGGTGCGTTGCGCCAGCGACCTTGCTTACGGGCACCCCTTTCCACAACCTCGCCCCATGTCCAAGCTCCTCTCGATTGCGGCCATCGCCTTGGGCGCCGTCCTCATCTACATGGGCTACGAGCGTCAGCAGTCGGTCGCAGGCAAGACCGCGGAATCGCTCTCGACGCTCGGCCAGAAGATCGACGGGAGCTACCACATGACGACCCAGACCAAGTACTACGTCTGCGGGACCGTGCTCCTTGTGGGCGGCGCGTTCGCCCTGGGCATCGTCAAGAAGTAGCGCGCGAGCGCCCGGACCATCGCCTAAGGGCGACGCCGGTGGCCGACTCCGCGCAGTCCTCGATCGTGGTCCTCGGCCCGGCAAAGACGATCCCTCCCCCGCTCCTGCCCCCTCCCGGCCCAAGGTCTATGATCCAGTCCGCCAGGTTGATCACGTCCAGGTTGTGCTCGATCACCAGGACCGTGTTGCCGGCGTCGCGCAACTTGAAGAGCAGGTCCATCAGCTTCTGGATGTCGACCCAGTGGAGCCCGGTCGTCGGCTCGTCGAGGACATAGAGCGTCGGGCCCTGCTGGCGCTTGCTCAGCTCGAGTGAGAGCTTAAGCCTCTGGGCCTCGCCACCCGAGAGCGACACGGCGGACTGGCCGAGCGCCAGGTAGCCGAGCCCCACGGCGTCGAGCGTCTGGAGCTTGTCGAGCACCCGCGGGATGTTCCTGAAGAGCGCGATCGCCTCGCGCACCGTCATGTCGAGGACGTCGGCGATCGACTTCCCGTGGAAGAGGATCTCCAGGGTCTCCCGGTTGTACCTGCGGCCCCCGCAGCTCGTGCAGGGCGCGTAGGCATCCGCCATGAACTGCATGTCGAGCTTGATATAGCCGTCACCCTGGCAGCGCTCGCACCGCCCCCCGCGGACGTTAAAGGAAAAGCGGCTCGCCTTGTAGCCTCGCACGCGGGCGAGCGGGACCTGTGCAAAGAGGTCCCTGAGGAGGTCCAGTAGGCCCACGAAGGTCGCGGGGTTTGACCTCGGGCTCCGCCCTATCGGGTCCTGGTCCACCTGCACCAGCTTGTCGAAGAAATCGAGGTTCTCGATGCTGCGGTGCTTGCCGGGGATCGCCTTTGCGCCGTTAAGCTTCCGGGCGGCCGCAGACGCGAGAATGTCGTTCACGAGCGTGCTCTTGCCCGAGCCGGAGACCCCTGTGACGCAGGTCAAGAGCCCCACGGGAAAGCGGGCGTCGATCCCGCGCAGGTTGTGCTCGCGGGCCTCCCTCACGGTGAGCCACTCCCCCGGCGCGGGCTTTGTCTTCGCATCCTTGTGGACCGACATCTTCCGGGCAAGGAACGGCCCCGACTGCGATATCCGCGCCGGCTGCGCCGCGCACTCGGCGGGGGTTCCCTGGAACAGAAGCCTGCCGCCCTCCACCCCCGCCTCGGGGCCAAGCTCCAGGATCTCGTCGGCGGCAAGCATCGTCTCCTCGTCGTGCTCGACCACGAGGACCGTGTTGCCGCGGTCCCGCAGGCCCTTCAACTGCGCAAGGAGCCTCTCGTTGTCCTTGGGATGGAGCCCGATGCTCGGCTCATCGAGGACGTAGATCACCCCGATAAGGCCCATGCCGAGCTGCGTCGCCAGGCGCACGCGCTGGGCCTCGCCGCCGGAGAGGGTCGCGTAGTCGCGGTCAAGGGTCAGGTAGCCGAGGCCCGTGTCCAAGAGAAACTTCAGGCGCCGCTCGATCCCGACCACCACCTCGCGCAGGGCCTCGTTCGGCGCCAGGAGCTCCACCAGACCCTCCGCAAACGCGTGCGCCGCGGCGATGTCGAGCGCCATGAAGACGGGGAAGCTAAGGCCCGAGCCCGCCGGGCCCACGCGGACGGCGGCGCTCCTGCGGTTCAGGCGCGCCCCGGAGCACTCCGGGCACGGGCCGGAGACCATAAAGGTCGACAGCCGCGCCTGAAACCCCTCGCTGTCGGTGTCCCGGAAGCTCTGCTCGATGTCGGAAAGGATGCCCGAAAACGGCATCGCCTTGGCTTCCCGCATGCGCCGGAGCTTGAAGGCGAAGAGGCGATCGCCGGTCCCCTCAAGGAGCGCCTGGCGCGTCCCCTCGGGGAGGTCCTTCCACGGGGTCTCGGGGTCAAACGGCAGCTGCTCGGCCAGCTGCTTTAGGATGGCGTTATGCTTGATGATCAGGTTCTTGCCTCCTATCCGCCACGGCTTTATTGCCCCGCCTCGAACCGATTTTTCGGTATCCGGGATCACGAGCTCGGCGACCGGCCTGAGCTTGCGCCCTAGCCCGCCGCAGGCCGCGCACGCCCCCTCCGGGTGGTTGAATGAGAACGAGCGCGGCGTCAGCCGCTCAAAGAGGTCGCCGCAGACGTCGCAGGCCAGGTGCTGGCTCAGGCCCAGCTCGGCCCACGGAGCGTCGGGCTCCTTCTGCGAGAGCACAAACGCCCGGTCGCCCCCCTCCCGAAATGCAAGCTCGAGGGAGTCGGCGATGCGGCTGCGGTGCTCGGCCCCAGCCACAAGGCGGTCGACGACGACGTCGACGGGGATCTCGGCCGCACCCGAGGGGACAAGGTTCGGCTCGTCGAGCTCCCGGACGCTGCCGCCGATCCTCACCCGCTGGAAGCCCCGCTGCCGGAGCCTGGGAAGCTCGTCCCTTAGTACGCTCGGCTTGGCCCGGAGGACCGGGGCAAGGATCATGATCCGCTCGCCCGGGCACTGTGCGAGCACCCGGTTCACGTTGTCGTCAAGGGAGCGCCTGACCACCCGGCCGCCGTCCTTCGGGCAGCGCTGCTCGCCCGCCACGGCCCACAGGAGGCGCGAGTAATCCGAGACCTCGGAGACGGTGGCGATCGTGGTCCTCGGGGAGACGTTGCCGGTCCGCTGCTCGATCGCCAGGACGGGCGAGAGGCCGTGGATGAAGTCGACGTCCGGGCGCTTCAGCTGGTCGAGGACCTGGCGGGCCTGCGTCGAGAGGCTCTCCATGTACTTGCGGTACCCCTCCGCGTAGATCGTGTCGAAGGCGAGCGAAGACTTGCCCGAGCCGCTGGGCCCGGTGATGACCACGAGCTTCCCGCGGGGTATCCGCAGGTCCAAGTTCTTTAGGTTGTGCTCTCGCGCCCCTTTTACGTGTATGTGTGTCGCCGCCTCCATGATCGCAAACTCCAAACGTATCCAAAAGCGCCGCAGCGCAAATGCAATCGGCCGCATTTGCCTGCAGCTGTTTGCGGTCCTGGTGGCGGTGGCAACGGGCCCCACAGCTGCCCGCGCGGCAGCGGATCCGGCGCTTCCGAGCGTCGCCCTGAGGAATGGGGAATCGCTCACCTACAACGTGCGGTGGGGGCTCATCCCCACGGTCGGGAGGATCAAGATTTCCGCCGACACCCTCACGCAGGACGACCGGTCCGTCCTGCGCGTCACGACGGTCACGTGGACACGCGGGCCCGCCCGCGCCCTCTTCCCCTTCGACGCCCGGGGCGAGTCGGTCTACGACGCGAAGACCGGGCTTCTCCTCTCCTCGAGCGAATGGAGCACCTACCGCAACAAGGAGGTGAAGGACTCGATCGTGTTTAACTACGGCAAGATGACCGCGGAGTTCACCGACGACATCCACCCGGAAAAAACCCGCACCATGCCGATCCCCGAGGGCGACCCCTCGGACCTGATACTCGCGCTCATCAACACGCGCTTCTGGAGAATCACCCCGGACATGGCGCGCGACACGCTCGTCATCTTCCAGGACCAGTTCTACCCGCTGACGATCCGGCCCGAGCCGGACCCTGACTATGTCTTCACGGCCATGGGGTTCTTCAACACCGTGGTCCTCGTTCCCCAGATGGAAAAGACCCCCCCGAAGGGCATGTTCAGGCGGGGGTCGACCGTTCGGGTGTGGATCGAGACCGACGACGACCGCCGGCTGCCGGTGCGTTTTGAGGTCGGTTTTAGGTTTGGAACCGGCACCGCGAGCCTTATCGAATATCAGCCACCAAAATAGCCTTGCTTTGACCTGCTCAAAACGGCTTAGTCAGCGGTTTTATTTCATGAAAGCCACTATCAAAACCCAAGGCCAGCAGTTCACCATTACGGAGGGGGACATCCTCATCGTGAACCGCTTCCCCAACACGGAAGCCGGAGCGACCGTCCAGATCAAGGACGTGCTGACCGCCGGAGAGGGCGCTGACTTCAAGATCGGCCGCCCCACCCTTCCCGGCGCCTCGGTTTCCGCGAAGATCCTGGAGAACAAGCGCGGTGATAAGGTCATCGTATTCAAGAAGAAGAAGCGCAAGGGCTACGAGCGCAAGCAGGGCCACCGCCAGGAGCTTTCTGTCATAAAGATCGAGTCGATCACAATCTGAGGAGAACCACGTCATGGCGCACAAGAAGGGTCAGGGAACATCTGTCAACGGCCGCGAGAGCCATTCGAAGCGTCTTGGCATCAAGATGTTCGGTGGCGAGAAGGTCATCGCGGGAAACATCATCGTCCGCCAGCGCGGTACCAAGCACCATCCCGGCAAGAATGTCGGCGTGGGTCGCGATTGGACGCTTTTTGCGCTTAAGGACGGCGTCGTGAAGTTCGACAAGCTCCACCGCAAGGTATCGGTCGTGCCGGCGGTCTAAGACCGGCCGGCGGACATCCGTGTCCGATCGCTCTGACCAACTGCGGCGGCAGAGGGACCTCCTCAGGGAGCATCTCGCCTGGCTCGAGCGGGAGATTGCCGCGGAATCGGAAGCCCCCCGGGCCGCGCCCACCGCATGGCAGCCCCCCAGCTTTACTCCGCCCGCACCCGCTCCCGTCGACGACAGGGACGCCGAGGCGATCCTCGCCGAGTACCGGACGCAGCCGGCCTCGATCACGCGGAGCACGAAGGTGGGCTGCATCCTGTACTTCGTCGTGGCGCTCGTGCTGATGATCGGCGCGGTCCTCGCCTTCTACGCCTTCGCCCGGTCGGCCCGGGGGCACTAAACCCGGTCAGGTGACCGAGGGGTAGCTGCCGAGCCACTTCACGAGCGGGCAGAACTTCGTCAGCTCGCCCAGCGCGGCCTTCATCGACGGGTCGTCATAGTGGCCCGTGACGTCGATGAAGAAATAGTAGTCCCACGGGCGCTTCTTGCTCGGGCGCGACTCGATCTTCGACAGGTTGATCCCGCGCTTGCCGAAGGGCATGAGCATCTTAAGGAGCGAGCCCGAGTGGGCGGAGGCCTCGTCCCCGAGGGAGATCAGGAAGCTCGTGATGTCCTTGCCGCCGCCGACTGGTCCGGCCGGCTTCCTTCCGAGGACGAAGAAGCGGGTGGTGTTGTCGGCCTTGTCCTGGATGTTGCGAACGAGGACCGGCACCCCGTGGTAGGCGGCCGCGGCCTCGCTCGCGACCGCGGCGGCCTTCGGGTCGTCCTTTGCGATCTGCGCCGCGCGGGTCGTGCTCGGGGCCTCGAGGAGCTGGGCGTGGGGCACGTGGCGCTGGAGCCAGTGGCGGCACTGCGCGAGCGCCTGGTCCTTCGAGTAGACGCGCTCGACCTTGTCGAGCGGGGAGCGCGAGACCAGGGCGTGCGAGATCTCCATGTAGATCTGGCCCACGATCTTCAGGTCGCTCTCGACAAAGCTGTCTAGGGCCTCGCGCACGCTCCCCTCGGTCGAGTTCTCGATCGGGATCACGGCATTGTCGGCCTCGCCCTTCTCGACCGCGGTGAAGATGTCGCCGATCGTGGCCATCGAGTGGTAGTCGACGCTCGCGCCGAACTTCTTCATGGCCGCAGCGTGAGTGTTGCTCGCCTCGGGTCCGAGGTAGGCCACGAGCAGAGGCTTCTCGAGCGCGATCGCCGCCGACATGATCTCGCGGTAGATGGCGCGGAGCGCCTCATTCTTGATCGGGCCCTCGTTCTGGGCGCTCACCTTCCGGATGACCGCGTCCTCCCTCTCGGGGACGTAGATCTCCCCGCCCGTCTTCCGCTTGATCTTGCCGATCTCGGCCGCGAGCGCCAGGCGCTTGTTCACGAGCTCGACAAGCTTCGTGTCGAGGGCGTCGATCTTCTTGCGGATGGGCCCGAGGTCCATTTAGGGGGCGGCGGTCCCGGAGGGCTCGCCGGGGTCGGCGGCGGGGGCGCCCACGCCGGCCGGCAGCGGATCCTCCGCGGAACCGGAAAGCGCCAGCTCATCCAGGCCCATGTCCGCATCGTTTGGCATGTGGCCCCCCGTGCTGCCCTTGAGCCACTCGTCGATCTGGCGCGAGGAGAGGACGTCGGAGGCGGGAAGCTCGTCCAGGGACTTGACCCCGACAAACTCGAGGAAATGGTCCGTGGTACCGTACTGGATCGGCCGGCCCGGCAGGTCGGCGCGGCCGACCACGGTCACCAGCTCGCGCTCGATCAACTTTGCGAGGCCGGCGTCGGCCGACACGCCGCGCACCGACTCGATCTCGGCACGGGTCACGGGCTGGCGGTAGGCGACGACGGCAAGCGTCTCGACCGAGGACTGGCTCAGCTTAACCGGGGGCGGCTCCTCGCGCAGGATCCGGATCCACCGGGCAAAGCGCGGATGGGTCGCGAGCCTGTAGCCGGTCGCCCCGTCCACGAGGGCAAGGCCGTCATCGGCCGCCGCAAGTTCCGCCGCGATCTCGTCCATCGCCTCGCGGATCTGGGAGGAAGTGACCAGGCTCGGCACGTCCTCGTAGAGGTCGGGAGAGTCGGGGGGCTCGAGGGGGGCCTCCGCGGCCTCCGCGGGGGCCGCGGCCGCCTCGGCGGCGGGCGCCGGGAGGGCCTGGCGATGGAAACGCTCAAAGGCGGCCTGGATGTCCTTGATCGCAAGGGGCTGGCTTGAGGAATAGAGCAGTGCCTTGAGCACTTTTTTCAGGTTGAAAGCCATGCGGGGGGATCGGCAACGAGTGAATGGGCTCCGCGACGGGCCACGCAACCACGAAAACACCGCTTGCCCGCATCCCGGCCGTATGGTGTCCTCCCCGTTCATCCATGAGCGATCCCAAAGCACCGCTTAGGCGGCACTCCTCCATCGTCGTAGACGGGCCCGACCGGACCCCGAACCGCTCCATGCTGAGGGCCGTGGGGTTCTCGGACGAGGACTTCGGGAAGCCGATCGTGGGCGTCGCATCGACCTGGAGCATGGTGACCCCGTGCAACATGCACATTGACGACCTGGCGCGCCACACGGCAGCCGGGGCCGACAGGGCGGGCGGCAAGGCCATCATCTTCGGGACGATCACCGTTTCCGACGGGATCAGCATGGGAACCCCGGGGATGCGCTACAGCATGGTCTCACGCGAGGTGATCGCCGACTCCGTGGAAACCGTGGCCGCCGCCGAGGGCTTCGACGCCGTGGTGGCGATCGGCGGCTGCGACAAGAACATGCCCGGGTGCCTGATGGCGCTGGCGAGGCTCAACCGGCCCTCGGTCTTTGTCTACGGCGGCACCATCCTGCCGGGCATCCACCCGGGCTCAAAGCGGGAGTGCGACATCGTCTCGGTCTTCGAGGCGGTGGGCCAGCACTCGGCCGGCGCGCTCGACGACCAGGGGCTCCACGACGTGGAGGCCTGCTCCATTCCCGGGCCGGGCTCCTGCGGGGGCATGTACACGGCCAACACCATGGCCGCGGCCATCGAGGCGATGGGGATGAGCCTTCCGAACAGCTCGACGCAGCTCGCCGTGGGCCCCGAGAAGCGGCAGGACTGCGAGCGGGCCGGCGAGGCGGCCCTGGCGCTCCTGAAGGCCGGCATAAGGCCGCGCGACATCATCACCCGCAAGGCGTTCGAGAACGCGATCACGGTCGTGATCGCGCTCGGAGGCTCCACGAACGCGGTCCTCCACCTCCTGGCGATCGCGCACTCGGCCAATGTCCGCCTCTCGATCGACGACTTTACCCGGATCGGCAAGAAGGTGCCGGTCTTGGCCGACCTGAAGCCCTCCGGCAAGTACGGTGTCTCGCACCTGGTGCGGATCGGCGGCCTGCCGCCGCTCATGAAGGTGCTCCTGGAGCAGGGCCTGATCCACGGGGACTGCCTGACCGTGACCGGGCGCACGGTCGCCGAGAACCTGAAGGGCGTGGCGCCCTACCCGCCGGACCAGGACGTGATCCGCCCCTTCAACAACCCCATCAAGGCGGACAGCCACCTGCGCATCCTCTACGGGAACCTGGCGCCGGGCGGCGCGGTGGCGAAGATCACCGGCAAGGAGGGGCTCACGTTCTCCGGCAGGGCTATCGTCTTCGAGTCCGAGGAGACGGCGCTCGCGGCCATCCTGGACGGCCGCGTCAAGGCCGGGCACGTGATCGTGATCCGCAACGAGGGTCCCGTCGGGGGCCCGGGCATGCGCGAGATGCTCGCCCCGACGAGCGCCGTCATGGGCAAGGGCCTCGGCAAGGACGTGGGGCTGATCACCGACGGCAGGTTCTCCGGCGGAAGCCACGGGTTCGTCGTCGGGCACATCACGCCCGAGGCCGCCGTGGGCGGCCCGATCGGGATCGTCCGAAACGGGGACCCGATCACGATCGACGCCGTCGGGAACACCCTCTCGCTAGGACTGTCAGCAAAGGAGATAAAGGCCCGCCAGAAGGCATGGCGCCCGAAGAAGCCCAAGGAGACCCGGGGAGCGCTCGCCAAGTACGCCCGCCTGGTCACCTCGGCCTCCGAGGGAGCCGTAACCGACAAATAAATCCCACCATGACCTGGAACCGCTTCAAGCTTTACCGCAGCCAGTACGACTCGCTCGGCTTCGCGCTCGACATAAGCCGCATCCCCTTTCCCGACGGGTACCTGGCCTCCATGGAGCCCGCGATCCAGAAGGCGTTCGTGCAGATGGCAGCCCTCGAGAAGGGCGCCATCGCAAACCCGAGCGAGAACCGCATGGTGGGCCATTACTGGCTCAGGGCTCCGAACCTTGCCCCCACCCGCGAGATCACCGAGGAGATCGGCTCGACCCTGGCCGCGATCAAGGTCTTCGCGGCCCGGGTGCACGCCGGGGCGATCGTGGGCACCGGGGGCAAGTTCACGCACCTGCTGGTGATCGGGATCGGAGGCTCGGCCCTGGGGCCCCAGCTCGTCAGCCACGCCCTGGGCCACCCGGGGAGCGACCGGATGAAGGTCCATTTCTTCGACAACACCGATCCCGACGGGATGGACCTGGTGCTGGCGGAGATCGGCGCGAACCTGAAGCAGACGCTCGTGGTAGCGATCTCCAAGTCGGGCGGCACCGTCGAGACCCGGAACGGCCAGCTCGCAGCGGCCGCCGCGTTCACGGCGGCCGGCATCCCCTTTGCGAAGCACTTTGTCGCCGTCACCGGCGCGGGCTCGAAGCTGGACAAGACCGCGATCAAGGAGGGCTGGCTCGAGCGCTTCCCCATGTGGGACTGGGTCGGGGGCCGCACGAGCGAACTCTGCGCCGTGGGCCTTCTGCCGGCCGCGCTCCAGGGCCTGGACATAGACGCGATGCTCGGGGGTGCGGCCGCCATGGACGTCCTCACCCGGACGACCAAGACGGCCGAGAACCCCGCGGCGCTCCTGGCGCTCATGTGGTACTTTGCGACCGACGGGCGCGGATCAAAGGACATGGTGGTCCTCCCGTACCGGGACCGGCTCCTCCTCTTCTCGCGCTACCTCCAGCAGCTCGTCATGGAATCCCTCGGCAAGGAGTTCGACCTCCAGGGCCAGGTCGTGAACCAGGGGATCGCGGTCTACGGCAACAAGGGATCGACCGACCAGCACGCGTACGTGCAGCAGCTCAGGGAGGGCGTGAAGAACTTCTTCGTGACCTTCATCGACGTCCTCAAGGACCGAGACAAGAAGGGCGAAGAGGTTGAGCCCGGCATCACGGCCGGCGACTACCTCCACGGGTTCTTCCTCGGGACCCGGGACGCGCTGAGCGAGAAGGACCGCTGGTCGATCACGCTCACGCTTCCCGACGTGTCGCCGCGCTCCCTCGGCATGCTGATCGCGCTCTACGAGCGCGTCGTGGGCCTCTACGCCTCCCTGATCTCGATCAACGCCTATGACCAGCCGGGAGTGGAGGCGGGCAAGAAGGCCGCGACGGGGGTCATCGCCCTCCAGCTGCGCCTCGTGGCCGCCCTGAAGGCGGAACCGGGCAAGGAGTTCACGGCCGAGTCCCTGGCGGGGAAGGTCGGGGGCGACCCGGAGCTTGCCTTCAAGATCCTCGAGCACCTTTCCTCCAACGGCTCGGTCCGCCACAATTCCAGAAAGCCTTGGTTCGAATCGACCTACTTCATTTGACCACAGCCGACTTGCTTCCCGCCGGGGAGCGTCTAATTTCCCCACCAAGAATGAATACGCCCATGAAACGCGCGGCGGCGGTGCTCCTGGTCGCCCTTGGCGCCCTTCTGGCCGGCTGCGCCTCGGATTCGCCCGTGGCATCCTCGATTCCCTGGAACCAGCCCGCGGACTGGGAGGGACAGATCCCGGGCATGAGCGGCAGCGGCAGCCAAGTGCATTGAGTGTAGAGACGACGAACCCGTCGCTCACGG
>Ga0302202_10005508_pt1 | contig 12888 bp, 14 predicted proteins | sample II_Bog_N3_3_FD_194579 | JGI IMG/M metagenome (GOLD analysis project Ga0302202, IMG submission 194579) | Peat permafrost microbial communities from Stordalen Mire near Abisko, Sweden - II_Bog_N3_3 | ecosystem: Environmental > Terrestrial > Soil > Wetlands > Peat | place: Sweden: Abisko...
CGGCGAACGTGAACGATCCCACCTCGCGCCGCTGCCCGATCTCGATGTCCTCGAAAAAGCGCATCAGCCGGCCTGTTCCGTCACAGCGATCGCTTCGCGCCGCGATACCAGGATCGGCGACACCATTTCGCACAGATCCTGTCCCGCCGCATTGCGGACACGGGCCTTGAACGTGACGATACCGGTCTCGGGGCGGCTGCGCGAAACCCGCGCCTCCATCACCTCGATGTCGAGCGTGAGATCGTCTCCGGGCCGAAGCGGCGACAGCCAGCGGACTTCGTTGACCCCCGGCGAGCCCAGCGACGCCGTGCGGCCGATATAGAAGTCGAACATCATCCGCATCATGATCGAGCACAGATGCCAGCCCGAGCCCGAAAGGCCCTTCAGCATCGATTTCGACGCCGCCTCTTCGTCCAGGTGCATCGGCTGTGGATCGAACTCGGCGGCAAAGGCGATGATCTCCTCGCGCGTGACGCGGCGCGGGCCGAATGTGCCGAAATGGCCGATTGGGAAATCTTCGAAGGTCAGCGTCATCGTGGGGATTGCCGCGAGGGAGGCCTGATTGTGGCCGCACTTTGCGGCAATCTCAACCGGCCTGCCCGCATGGCTCGTGCCCGGTGGGCGAGCACCGGGCTTTCCGGATTCGTCCCGCGCTTGCCCGGGACGGCTTTCGGGGCTAGGCCCAGTGCCGTCAGTTCGCTTTGACAAGACTGATATTCGACTTGCCGGGGGGAGAATGACCGATGTTTGAATTTCGGGATCTGTTTCAGTGGGACCGTTTCATCACGCCCACCATCATCAAGACCTTTTACTGGCTGGTCATCGCGCTGATTTCGCTGTTCGGCATTTCCGGCATCTTTTCCGGCTTGGCTGCGATGGCGATCAGTCCGTTCGGCGGGTTCATCATGCTGCTGTCTTCCATCGCCGGCGTGATCGTCGGCGTGGTGTTCTCGCGCATCGCCGCGGAATTCATCCTGATCGTGTTTCGCATCAACGAACATCTCGGCGCGATCCGCGACCAGGGCCAGGCGCATTAATTGTTGAACCTGAAGTGCATGACGTCGCCGTCGGCGACGACATACTCCTTGCCTTCCAGCCGCAGCTTGCCGTTATCACGCGCGCCGGCCTCGCCGCCGAACGCGACGTAATCGGCGTAGGCGATGGTCTCGGCGCGGATGAAGCCTTTTTCGAAATCGGTATGGATGACGCCCGCAGCGGCGGGCGCCTTGGTACCGCGGTGGATGGTCCAGGCCCGGGCCTCCTTGGGCCCGACGGTGAAGTAGGTGATGAGGTCCAGCAACTGGTAGCCGGCGCGGATCAGTCGATCGAGCCCGGCTTCCTCCAGCCCCAGCGTCTCCAGGAAGTCGACGCGCTCCTCGCGCGACAGCGTCGCGATCTCCGATTCGATCTTGGCGGAGATGGTGACCGCGACCGCGCCTTCCTTCCTGGCGTGCTCGGCGACGGCTTCGGAGAACTTGTTGCCCTTGGCGGAGGCAGCTTCCTCGACATTGCAGACATACAGTACGGGCTTGGAGGTCAGAAGGCCGAGCATACCGAACGCACGTTCTTCCTCGGGCTTGCGCTCGAGAAAGCGCGCCGGCCGGCCCTCGCGCAGCAGCACCAGCGCGCGGTTGACGAGGTCGAGCTGTTCCTTGGCGTCCTTGTCGTTGCCCTTGGCCTTCTTGCCGAGATTGTCGACGCGCTTTTCCAGGCTGTCGAGATCGGCAAGCATCAGCTCGGTCTCGATGGTCTCGATGTCGGCCAACGGCGCGATCTTGCCCTCGACATGGGTGATGTCGGAATCCTCGAAACAGCGCACCACATGCGCCACCGCGTCGACCTCGCGGATGGTGGCGAGGAACTGGTTGCCGAGGCCCTCACCCTTGGAGGCGCCGCGAACCAGGCCTGCGATATCGACGAAGGTCAGCCGGGTCGGAATGATCTGGCCGGATTTTGCGATCTCGGCGAGCTTGTCGAGCCGGGTATCCGGCACCGCGACCTCGCCGACATTGGGCTCGATGGTGCAGAACGGATAATTCGCCGCCTGCGCCGCTGCCGTTTCCGTCAGCGCGTTGAACAGCGTCGATTTGCCGACATTGGGCAACCCGACGATACCGCATTTGAATCCCATGATGTGTCCCGAAGCCCGATCGTCATGAACGGAAGCGCATTACGCGGCGCCGCCGTCGTCCTTTTCAAAAAATCCCCTGGCCTGCAGCGCCAGGTGCACCCTGTTCTGGAACGTCGAGTCCTTGTCGCTTGCGAGCAGCCCGGCATTCTCGGCCATCGCCTCGCACAGCGCCTCGACCCAGGGGCGGTCGCTCTTGGCGAAATCCGACAGCACGTGGCCGTGCACCAGTTCCTTGATGCCCGGGTGGCCGATCCCGATCCGCACGCGGCGATAGTCGTTGCCGATATGCGAGGAGATCGACCGCAGTCCGTTGTGGCCGGCGATGCCGCCGCCGACCTTGACCCGCACCTTGGCCGCCGGTAGTTCGAGTTCGTCCTGGAACACCGTGATCTCGGCCGCCGCGAGCTTGAAGAAGTTCGCAGCCTCCTGAACCGCGCGGCCGGAATCGTTCATGAAGGTCGTGGGCTTGAGCAGGACGACACGTTCGCGATCGAGCGTGCCTTCCGAAGTCTCGCCCTGAAAGCGGCGGCGCCATGGTGCGAAACCATGACGCCGCGCGATCTCATCAACGGCCATGAAGCCGATATTGTGCCGGTTATGCGCGTATTTCGCGCCGGGATTGCCGAGTCCGACGAACAGACGCATGACGCGGCATCCCGCGCCGGTTTACTTCTTCTTGTCGCCGCCGGCAGGCTTGGCGCCGGCCGCAGGCGCCTTGGCGCCGGCCGCAGGAGCCTTGGCACCAGCCGCGGGCGCCTTGGCACCAGCCGCGGGAGCCGCACCCGCGGGCGCTGCCGCGCCAGCCGCCGGGGCCGCACCGGGAGCAGCCGCCGCAGCGCCGCCTCCAGCAGCGGCAGCCGCAGCCGCCTTGATTTCTTCGGCGTAGCCGGACGGCGGCACGATGGTCACGAGGGTTGCGTCCTCGCGCGACAGCGAGCGCACGCCCTTCGGCAGCTTGACGTCGGACAGATGCAGCGAGTGGCTGATCTCCAGGCTGCTGACATCGGCCTCGATATATTGCGGGATGTTGTCGACCGAACATTCCAGCTCGATCGAGTGGGTGACGATGTTGATGGTACCGCCACGCTTGACGCCCGGTGCGGCTTCCGCGTTCTGGATGTGTAGAGGTACGCTGACGCGGATGGTGGCGCCTTCGCCGAGTCGCATGAAGTCGACATGGATCGGAAAATCGCGCACCGGATCGAGATGGAAGTCGCGCGGAATCACGCGGTGCTTCTTGCCCTCCAGATCGATGTCGTAAATCGTGGTGAGAAAGCGGCCGGCCAGGATGCGCTGGCGCAACTCGGCATCTTCGACCGAAATGGTCACGGGGGGCTGGTTGTTGCCATAGATCACTCCGGGCACTCTCCCGGCGCGACGCTCTGCCCGTGCGGCCCCCTTGCCGCCTGCCGGACGTGCGGTCGCCTTCAATTCCTTGACGGTCGCCATCTTGGTTAAGTCCTTGTTTTTTAAAAAGTTAAAGGCCGCATCGCGGCCCGGTTGCACTCCACAGCAAGCCTCCAGGGGTGCGGGGGCTGCGGACGTGGCGGCGTTCTAGCCCCAAAACCCGGAAATGACAAGGAAATGAAGGGGTTTTTGTCAGGGTTTTGCGAGGGCCGGCCCGAGCGGCGCCGCTCGAACGGCGTTCCCGGCGTGGCGCCAGTCGGACGGAATGCCCAATCCGACCGTCAGAGGGAAACGCCGAGCTTGGCCTCGAGCACGGCGATACGCGCCTTCAGCGCCTCGTTTTCCTCCCGCGCCAGCCGCGCCATGTCCTTGACGGCTTCGAATTCCTCGCGCTTGACGATGTCGAGGTCGCGCAGGATTTTTTCGGCCTGGTTGCGGACCACCGAATCGACCTCGCGCTTGACGCCCTGGGCGGCGCCGGCGGCGTCATTCATCAGGCGCCCGATCTCGTCGAAAAACCGATTGCTGGTCTGGGTCATCCTGGGGATCTCCGGTCGGCTGCGCATGGATCGATCCCCCAGACAATGGCGATCCGGACGGCGCAGTTCAAGTCCGGCGAGGCCGCGTCACGCGGCCGGTCGCCTTGTCATGTCATGGTTTCCTTGCAATCGTACCGGTTGCCGGAGCAAGAAAAGCCGAACCGAGAAGCGAGAAGAAACGCCCATGATCGACCAGCAGATCGATATCCCCACCAAGGACGGTCACACCACCACCTTCATCACCCATCCTGAGCGCGGCGGTCCGTTCCCCGTGATCATCTTCTACATGGACGCGCCCGCGATCCGCGAGGAGCTGCGCGACATGGCGCGCCGGCTCGGCACGTCAGGCTATTACGTGATGCTGCCGAACCTGTATTACCGCTCCGGCGTGATGGAGCTCGGGCCAATACCGCCGGACCCGGAGGCGCCCGAGCGCAAGCGGATGTTCGGATTCATGAACTCGATCAACATTCCGCTGATCATGGAAGATACCGCTGCCTTGCTCGCCTATGCCGACAAACAGCCGGCCGCGCGCGCGGACATCGTCGGCACCGTCGGCTACTGCATGAGCGGGCGCTACGCGATCAACGCCGCCACGCATTTTGCGGACCGGGTCAAGGCCGCCGCATCGATCTACGGAACGCATCTGGCCACCGACCAGCCGGACAGTCCCCATCTGGCCGGCCAGAAGACAAAGGCCGAGCTGTATTTCGGCTGCGCCGAAACCGATATCTACGCGCCGGCGGAAATCATCGAGCAGGTGAAACAGGGCATCAAGGAAACCGGCGCCCATGCCGAGGTCGAGGTCTATCCCGGCACCCATCACGGTTTTGCGTTTCCGAAACGGCCGATCTATCACCGCGACGCGGCCGAGCGGCACTGGGAACGGCTGCTGGCGCTGTACCGTCGCAACCTCTCCAACTAGACCGCTGGCCGAATGCCCCTCCTCACCATCACCTTCCCGGTGTTCGATCCGATCGCGATTGCGATCGGGCCGATTGCGATCCGCTGGTACGCGCTGGCCTATATCGGCGGCATCGTGCTGGGCTGGATCTACGGGCGCTCGCTGATCCGCAACGATCGGCTATGGGGCGGACCGGCGCCGATTTCGCTGCCGCAGATGGACGATTTCATCCTCTGGGTCACGCTCGGGATCATCCTCGGCGGGCGGACCGGCTATGTGTTGTTCTACAATCTGCCGTTCTTCGTCGCGCATCCGGCCGAGATCTTCGAACTCTGGAAGGGCGGCATGTCGTTTCATGGCGGCTTCCTCGGCTGCGTCGCCGCCGTGATCCTGTTCTGCCGCGGGCAAAACATCCCGATCCTGTCGCTCGGCGACATCACCACCGCGGTCGGGCCGATCGGGCTGTTCCTCGGGCGGCTCGCCAATTTCATCAACAGCGAATTGTGGGGCCGGCCGGCCGACGCCAGTGTGCCCTGGGCAATGGTGTTTCCCAATGGCGGCCCGCTGCCGCGCCATCCCAGCCAGCTGTACGAGGCCGGGCTCGAGGGCATTCTTCTGTTCACCATCCTGGCGGTGATGATCCGCTTCGGCGCCCTGAAGCGGCCGGGGCTGATCCTGGGCAGCTTCATCGCACTTTACGGCCTCGCCCGCATCACCGGCGAATTCTTCCGGGAGCCCGACCCGCAGCTCGGATTTCTGTGGGGCGTCCTCACCATGGGCATGCTGCTGTCGGTGCCTATGGTCATTGCCGGAGCGATCATTATTGTGATGGCCCGGCGCCGCAAATCGCAGACCCCCATCCAGCATCCCGCCGAAAGCAGGCCGTGACCGAATTTTCGCCGCTGCAGTCCGAGATCAAGAAGCTAATCAAGGCGTCCGGGCCGATGCCGGTCTGGCGCTACATGGAGCTGTGCCTGACGCACCCGAAATTCGGCTATTACGTCTCGCGCGATCCGCTGGGGCGCGAGGGCGATTTCACCACCGCCCCCGAAGTCAGCCAGATGTTCGGCGAATTGCTCGGATTGTGGGCCGCCTCGGTGTGGAAGGCGATCGGTTCGCCGCCCTTGTTGCGGTTGATCGAACTAGGGCCCGGCCGCGGCACCATGATGGCGGATGCGCTGCGCGCGCTGCGGGTGCTGCCGCCGCTCTATCAGGCGCTCAGCGTCCATCTTGTCGAGATCAATCCGGTGCTGCGCGACAAGCAGAAGGCGACGCTGTCGGGCGTACGCAATGTCGCCTGGCATGACAGCATCGACGATATCCCCGACGGCCCGGCGATCATCTTCGCCAACGAATATTTCGACGTATTGCCGATCCACCAGGTGGTGAGGCGGGAGACCGGCTGGCACGAGCGCACCGTCGAAATCGACGCCGGCGGCAAACTGGTGTTCGGCGCCTCCGCCGAGCCGGTGCCGCGCTTCGAAGTGCTGCTGCCGTCCTTGGTGCGCGCAGCTCCTGTCGGCGCCGTGTTCGAGTGGCGCCCCGACGCCGAGATCATGAAAATCGCCAGCCGGGTGCGCGACCAGGACGGCGCGGCGCTGATCATCGACTACGGCCACGTCCGCAGCGACGCCGGCGATACCTTCCAGGCCATCGCCCGCCACAGCTTCACCGATCCACTGAAGAGCCCCGGCCAGGCCGACGTCACGGCCCATGTCGATTTTCAGGCGCTGGCGCGCGCCGCCGACGACCTCGGCGCGCGTGTCCATGGCCCGGTGACGCAGGGCGAGTTCCTGCAGCGGCTCGGCATCGAAACCCGCGCGTTGACCCTGATGGCGAAGGCCAGCCACGAGGTTTCCGAGGACATTTCCGGCGCGCTGAAGCGCCTGATCGGCGGCGGCCGCGGCGGCATGGGCTCGCTGTTCAAGGTGCTCGCGGTCTCCGAGCCGCATCTCACTTCGCTGGCCGGTTTCAGCGAGGACAGACCGGCGGCCGAGGCCGAGCGGCCATGAACCTCGCCTCCCCGCTGCTGTCGGCCATTCCCGGCCTGCGCCACGCGTTCTTCACCCGCGACGGCGGCGTCTCGGACGGCATCTACGAAAGCCTCAATGGCGGCCTCGGCTCGCGCGACGATCCCGCTCGCGTCGCGGAAAACCGCCGCCGCATGGCCGAACGGATGGGCGTTGCGCCCGAGCATTTTCTCAGCGTGCACCAGACCCATTCGCCCGATGTCATGGTGGCGTCGGGCCCCTGGCAGGGGCCGTCGCGGCCACTCGCCGACGCCATCGTCACACGGACCGAGGGGCTTTCGATCGGCGCCACCGCCGCCGACTGCGGACCGATCCTGCTGGCCGATCCACGCGCGCGCGTGATTGGTGCGGCGCATGCGGGGTGGAAGGGCGCGCTGACCGGCGTCCTGGAATCCACCGTCGACGCCATGGAAAAACTCGGCGCCGAACGCAGCGGCATCGTCGCTGCGATCGGCCCCCTGATCCGCCAGCATTCCTACGAAGTCGGCGACGAATTCGTCGAGCGGTTCGTCGAAGCCGACGCGGAGAACGCGTTGTTCTTCATTCCCGGCGAACGCGCCGGCCATGCGATGTTCGATCTTGCCGGCTTGATCCGGATGCGGCTGGAAAACGCCGGGGTCCTGATGATCGACGACCTCGGCGTCGACACCTATTCCGACGAGCGCTTCTTCAGCTACCGCCGCTCGGTGCATCGGAAAGAGCCGGACTACGGCCGCCACGTCCACGCCATCGCGCTGGAACCCGGGTAGTTGGCGATCGCGAGCCCGGCGTTGCGGCGCCGGTAAAGCATCAAAACTTGTAGCTGATCCCGCCGCGCACGATGTCGCTTCGCAGCCTGGTCGTAAAGCTCATGGTCGCGGTGTTGGCGTTTCCGGTCGTGACCAAACCGGACGCTGAAGTCGAGCCGAGGTCGACGTGAAGATATTCGACGCTCACGATCCAGTTTCGCGTGAGTGCATAATCCGCGCCCGCGCCCGCAGCCCAGCCGGCTTTGGCCTGGCTCGCGGTGTTCGCCTCGCCTTCGTTGCCGGCACCGAAACCGGAATGGCCCAAATAGGTATTGGCAAAGTGGACGTCGGCGAACGCTGCGCCGCCGGTTGCATAGAACAGCGCCCGGTCCGCTGCGAAGCCGACCCGCCCGCGGACCGTGGCAAGCCAGCTGGTGGACAAGGTAGTATTGAAAGTCGCGAAATTGACGGTCGCTGGCGGCAGGATGATATCGAAGGGATTGCCGGTTGTCGTCACGGCCTTGTTCAATCGCCAAGAGGAAATATCCCCCTCCACGCCCAGGACGAAGGAGGCCCACTGCTGGTTGTAGCCGAGTTTTCCGCCAAAGATCACGCTTGATCCGGAGACGCCTGTTGAACCAATGGCGTTCAGGGCGGGAATCTGCGCCGGATTGTATAGTGCGTTGCCGCCGTTGACCGTCGTGAGGTTGACGTCGGCCTTGCTCCAGGCACCGCCCACCGTCCCGCCGGCATAGAATCCGGTCCAGTCGTAAAGTGATGCGACGATCGGCGCCTTGAATGCAAAGTCCGCGCCGTAGGCCACGTTGCCAAATGCGACCATGACCGCAGCCGTGGTGAACAGCTTTTTCAAAAAAGATCTCCAGCAAACATCGAAAATCGGCATGCGTCGGAGACGCCCGATCGGGACCTTCGTGATACTAGCCGGGAGCATCCTAGTCGCGTGTGCCCGATCTACGACAGCGCCGAAAAAACGAGCGTGAGGTCAAAGGGATGTGCCTCATCCGTTCCGCTTTTGGTCATCATGGCGACGCCGCCCTAGACCTTAATGCATTTTAACGATATCGCTCTGACGCGATGAGGGACACGTCAGCAATTTTATTTCGCGCGATCCGGACCGCGCCGCGCGCCGCGATCGCCGCGCTGCTGCTGGCGGCCGGCTGCGGGCTCGGCGGCTGCGCCGGCGGCGGCGCGGCGAGCGATTCCTTCGCGATGGCCTCGACCAGCGCGGGCCCCACCGTCGCCTTCGAATCGATCGACGGCCCGCCGCCGCAGGTGTTCGACCGCATGGTGGGCGTGCTGGACAGCGAGTCCAAGCTTCGCAGCCTGTCGATCGTGTCCCGCGAGGGCACCGCCTCCTATCGGGTGCGCAGCTATCTCTCCGCCCAGGTCAATCACGGCCGAACCGTGATCGCCTGGGTCTGGGACGTCTACGACCGCGACCAGCAGCGGAGCTTGCGGCTTTCCGGCGAGGAGCCGGCCGGCAAGGCCGGGCGCGACCCCTGGGCCGCGGCCGACGACCTGGTGTTGCGCAAGATCGCGCAATCCGGCTTGAGCGGCCTCAGCGCCATGATCAACGGAACCGGGCCCACGACACCGGCGCCGAGCCAACGCGGCCCCGCAGTGGCGAGCATGGAAGCGCCTTCGCCCGTCTCCGGCGAATTCGAGGTCGGCGCGCTTGGCTATACCACCCGTTAACGACCAGGACCGGTCTTCCCGCGGACACTGATTTTGCGCAGGAAAACCCGATTCCACGGGTTGCCAGCGGCGCCTCCTCCTTGATATCACCTCGCTCGTCGAAACGCGCCGGTTCTGTAGGTATTGTGATATGCTGAACATTGTCTCCAGCAAGGCGCGGGGAGAAGCCTCGATGTCGGCCAAGAACGGCTCGATCAAGCTCGTCGCCGGCAACTCCAATCCTGCCCTGGCGCAGGAAATCGCCAAGGCGCTCGACCTGCAGCTCACCAAGGCCGTGGTCCGACGTTTCGCCGACATGGAGATCTTCGTCGAGATCCAGGAAAACGTCCGCGGCTCGGACGTCTACATCATCCAGTCGACGTCGTTTCCGGCCAACGACCACCTGATGGAATTGCTGATCATCACCGACGCGCTGCGCCGGGCCTCGGCGCGCCGCATCACCGCGGTGGTTCCCTATTTCGGCTACGCCAGGCAGGATCGCAAATCCGGCTCGCGTACGCCGATCTCGGCCAAGCTGGTGGCCAACCTGATCACCCATGCCGGTGCCGACCGCGTCATGACGGTCGACCTGCACGCCCTCCAGATCCAGGGCTTCTTCGACATTCCGACCGACAACCTCTTCGCCTCGCCGGTGATGGTGCGCGATATCCGCGAACGCTTCGACCTCGCCAACGTCATGGTGGTGTCGCCTGACGTCGGCGGCGTGGTGCGCGCGCGCGGATTGGCAAAACGCATCAACACGCCGCTGGCCATCATCGACAAGCGCCGCGAGCGCGCCGGCGAATCCGAAGTGATGAATGTGATCGGCGATTGCGCCGGCTTTACCTGCATCCTGGTCGACGACATCGTCGATTCCGGCGGCACGCTGGTCAACGCCGCCGATGCGCTGCTCGCCAACGGCGCCAGGGACGTCTACGCCTATATCAGCCACGGCGTGCTGTCCGGGGGGGCTGCCGCCCGCATCATCGGTTCCAAGCTGAAGGAACTGGTCATCACTGACTCGATCCTTCCGACCGAAGCGGTGCACAAGGCGCACAACATCCGCACCCTATCGATCGCCCCCTTGATCGCCGAGGCCATCGCCCGCACCGCCTCGGAAGAATCGGTGTCGAGTCTGTTCGACTGAGGGCAAAGCCCTTCCCGCTTCTCCGTGAACCAACTGCCGTCGTCGCCGCGCACGCGCCTGTTGATTTAGAGAGGAAGCGCAGATAGCGTTGCCGCAAGGATAATCCTGCCGACATTTCGACCTGGGGCGACGAATATTCGCTCGCGTTGAAGTGCTGCCAATCGGGCTCCGGCAAGGATCGGCCAACGGCGTGTACCGCGCCTTGTCGGTGCAGGAATACGGCGCGTATAGATGTTTGTGAGGAGCCTTCACGCAGTTGCAGCTACGATTCTCCTGATGGTTCTTGCGGGCCCGTCGATTGCCCTCGCTGACACCATTGAGGCTGCGTTGGTGCGGTCGTATCAGAACAATCCGCAGCTCAACGCGCAGCGGGCCCTGGTGCGTTCCACCGACGAGAGCGTGTCGCAGGCGCTTTCCGGCTATCGTCCGAAGGTCGCGGTCACCGCGAGCGGCGGCGAGCAATATACCGACACCAACACCACATCGGCCGGCCAGCCGACCAGCATCCTGCGAAGAGAATACCACGGCATCAACGCGCCGCGCAGCGCCGGCCTCACGGTGACGCAGACGCTTTTCAACGGCCAGCAGACCGCCAACAAGACCCGCGCCGCGGAGAGCCAGGTTTCCGGTGCCCGCGAAGCGCTGCGATTGCTCGAGCAGACCGTGCTGCTGTCGGGCGCCACCATCTACATGGATGATCTGCGCGACGCCGCCATCGTCGAGGTTCAACGCAGCAACGTCCGCGTTCTCGAACAGACGCTGAAGCAGACCCGGGACCGGTTCGGCGTCGGCCAGGTGACGCGCACCGACGTCGCGCAGTCGGAGGCCCAGCTCGCCGCCGGCCAGACCCAGCTGTTGGCCGCCGAGGCGACCTTGACCACCACCGAGGCGAATTTCCGCCGCATCATCGGCAGCGAGCCGCAGGCGCTCGCGCCGGGATCGCCGGTCGATCGTTTCCTGCCGGGATCGCTGCGCGCCGCGGTCGATCTCAGCCTGATCGAAAATCCGAACGTTACCGCCGCGATGTTCGGCATCGACGTCAATTATCTCCAGGTCAAGGTCAACGAAGGCGCGCTGCTGCCCACCGTCAGCCTGCAGGCTTCGGTGCAGCAATCCTATGAATCGACGCTGACGACCTTCCGCTCGTTCGGCGCGTCCGCGGCCGCGCAGCTTTCGGTCCCGGTCTTTCAGGGCGGCGCCGAATATTCGCTGATCCGCCAGTCGAAGGAAAACCTGGCGCAGCAGCGTCTGGTGCTCGAACAGACCCGCGACCAGACCCGCGCCAACACGGTCACCGCATGGGGCCAGTTGGTGGCTGGCAAGGCGCAGGTGGCTTCCGCCCAGGCGCAGGTCGATGCGTCGGAAATCGCGCTCACCGGCGTTCGCCGCGAGGCCACCGTCGGACAGCGGACCACGCTCGACGTGCTGAACGCGCAGCAGGCGCTGGTCAATGCGCGCGTGGCGCTGGTCACCGCGCAGCACGACCGCGTCGTCGCGTCCTACGCCGTGTTGAACGCGGTGGGGCGGCTGTCGCCGCAGGTGCTGAACCTGCCGACCAGCGTCTACGATCCGAGCGTGCACTACCACCAGGTCCGCGACAGCTGGGTCGGCGTCCGCACGCCTGACGGCCGCTAGCATCGCGGTTCGCCGGAAAATGCCTGGCGCAGGGCCGACAGCCGGTCGAGCGCGGCTGGCGATAGCGGGCCTTTTTCGACCGCGGCGAGGGCGTCCTCGAACTGTTGCGGCGTCGCCATGCCGACCAGGATGGTGCCCATCGCCGGGTGCGACAGCGCAAACCGCGTGGCGGCTTCGGTCAGGCTGGCCGCGAACCCCTCCTCCACCAGCGCCATCAGACGGCGCGCGCGATCGACATCGGCATCGTAACTCAAGGCTGAACCGATCGGCTCGGGCGCCGGACCCGCGATCGGGTGACGCTCGATCGAGCCCGACAATGCGCCGCCGGCCAGCACGCGGATGCCGACGACGCCCGTGCCGGCGGCAACGGTGTGATCGAACATTCGCTCATAATCCTGCGCCGGATAGTTTTCCGGCAATGCCCCGGCGGCGGACGGATTGAGCATGTTGTAGACGATCTGGGCGCTGTCGAAGGCGCCCGCGTCGATCACCTGGTTCAGCGCCGCCGTGTCGCCGACCGCCGTCATCCCGAGAAAGCGAATCTTTCCCTGCTGACGCAGGCGCTCGAACGCCGGCACCACGTCGTCGAGCACCTGCCGGACGCTCAGCGCCGTTCCGCCGCCTGTCCCGGTGATCGGATTGTGGAGGTGAAAGATGTCGACCCGCTCGAGG
>Ga0302202_10005515_pt1 | contig 12875 bp, 14 predicted proteins | sample II_Bog_N3_3_FD_194579 | JGI IMG/M metagenome (GOLD analysis project Ga0302202, IMG submission 194579) | Peat permafrost microbial communities from Stordalen Mire near Abisko, Sweden - II_Bog_N3_3 | ecosystem: Environmental > Terrestrial > Soil > Wetlands > Peat | place: Sweden: Abisko...
AAACCCCGCGGGTCTCCGCCAGCACTTTCGCCACTTCGACCACGTAAGACGGCTCGTTGCGCTTGCCGCGGAATTTGCCGGGCGCCAGATACGGCGCGTCGGTCTCGACCATGATGCGGTTGGCCGGGAGCTCGGCGGCGAGGTCGCGCAGGGTCTGCGATTTCTTGAAGGTCAGGATTCCCGTAAAGGAAATCGAGAGCCCGAGCGCAATCGCCTTCAGCGCCAGTTCACGGCCGCCGGTGTAGCAATGCAGCACGGCGGGAAACGACCCTTTGGCCATTTCCTCTTCGAGGATGCGGCCGCAATGCTCGTCGGCTTCGCGGGTGTGAATGACCAGCGGCAGCCCGGTCGCGCGCGCCGCGGCGATATGTGCGCGAAAGCCGCGTTCCTGCGCCTGCGGCGAGCCGTTGTCGTAGAAATTATCCAGCCCCGCCTCGCCCAGCGCCACCACCTTGGGATGGCGGGTCAGTTCGATCAGCTCCTCGGTGGCGATGCCGTCTTCTTCATCGGCGTGATGCGGATGGGTGCCGACCGAACAATAGACGTTCGGAAACCGCTCCGCGATCTCGAGCAGCGTGCCAAGCCGCCTCACCCGCGTCGAAATCGTGACGATCCGCCCGATGCCGGCCGCCGCCGCCCGCGCCACAATGCCGTCGAGGTCGTCGGCGAAGTCGGGAAAGTCCAGGTGACAGTGACTATCGATCAGCATTGGCTTCGAACCGCTCACGCCGCCGTCGGCTCGATATAGCGCGGAAACACCGGGCTAGGCGCGGGAAGCACCGTCCCCGGCCTGATCCGCGCACCGAGTGCTGCAAAGTTGCGCGACGCGATCTCGCCGGGGATACCGAGGATGTCGAGCAGCTTTGCGGATGCCGCCGGCATCGCCGGCTGCGCCAGAACGGCGATCTGGCGGACCACTTCGGCGGTCACATAAAGCACCGTTGCCTGGCGTTTCGGATCGGTCTTCGCCAGCGCCCATGGCGCTTCGCCCGCGAAATAGCGGTTGGCCTCGGCCACCACCGCCCAGACCGCGTTGAGCGCCTGGTGGATCTGCTGGGTCGCCATCGCGGTCCGGGTTTGCGCCATCATGCCGTCGGCCTGCGCCAGGATCGCCTTGTCGTTATCGCTGAATTCGCCCGGCTCCGGCAGCACGCCCTGATACTGCTTGCCGATCATCGACAGTGAGCGCTGCGCCAGGTTGCCGAGATCGTTGGCGAGGTCGGCATTGATGCGCGCGACGATGGCCTCGTGATTGTAGCTGCCGTCCTGCCCGAACGGCACCTCGCGCAGGAAGAAATAGCGCATCTGGTCGACGCCGTACTGATCGGCGAGGTTGAAGGGGTCGACGACGTTGCCGACCGATTTCGACATCTTCTCGCCCCTGTTGAACAGGAAGCCATGGGCAAATACCCGCCGCGGCAGTTCGACACCCGCCGACATCAGGAAGGCCGGCCAGTACACCGCGTGAAAGCGAATGATGTCCTTGCCGATGATGTGAACGTCGGCCGGCCAGTAGCGACGCCAGTTCGGGTCGGTCTCGTCGGGGAAGCCGACGCCGGTGATGTAATTGGTCAGGGCGTCGACCCAGACATACATCACATGCTCGAGATCATCAGGCACCTTGACGCCCCAGTCGAAGGTGGTGCGCGAGATCGACAGATCCTTCAGTCCGCCCTTGACGAAGCTCGTGACCTCGTTGCGGCGCGAATCCGGTCCGATGAAATCGGGGTGGTCGTTGTAATGCGCGAGCAGCCGGTCCTGATAGGCCGACAGTCGGAAGAAATAGCTCTTTTCCTCGACCCATTCCACCGGCGTGCCCTGCGGGCCGCGCCGCACAGCGTCCTCGCCGAGCGCGGTTTCCTCTTCGGCGTAATAGGCCTCGTCGCGCACCGAATACCAGCCGGAATAGGCGTCGATGTAGATGTCGCCGTTGGCGGCCATACGCTTCCAGATTTCCTGGACCGAACGATGATGGGCCGGTTCCGAAGTGCGGATGAAGCGATCGAACGACACGTTCAGCCGCTCATCCATGGCCTTGAACTGAGCGGCATTGCGATCGGCCAGCTCCGCAGGCGTCATGTTCTCTTTTTGCGCGGTCTGGATCATCTTCAAGCCGTGCTCGTCGGTGCCGGTCAGGAAGAACACATCCTTGCCGTCGAGCCGCTGGAACCGGGCCAGCGCATCGGTCGCAATCGCCTCATAGGCATGCCCGATATGTGGCGCCCCGTTCGGGTACGAGATCGCGGTCGTGATGTAGAACGAGTTTCGTTCCGAGGCCGCCGGCGGCTTCGTCACGGCGGCTGGCTTCGCAGCGGCAGCCTTCGCACTTTTGCGCGCCGTTACCGTCTTTGCGGCTACGCTCGGCTTGTCCGGCGCCGGGCCGGGCTTTTTCGCTCTTGTCTTCTTCGCCGGTTTCTTCGCAGGCTTTTTGGCGGCCTTCTTCGCGACCGGGGTTTTCTTCCTGGCGGCCGAGGTCTTCTTGACGGTCTTTTTGGCTTTCTTCGCCCCGCGCTTCACCGTCTTCGCGCGCTTCTTCTGCGCCGACGCCTTGGCGGAGCTGCGCGATGTGCGGGTCTTCTTCGCGCTGCGCTTCTTGACGGTCTTTTTCCTGGCCTTCGCCACCACAAATTCCTTTTATCGCTCGAACAAGATTGTTGGGGGAACGATCACCAGCGCAGCGCCTCAGCGCGTCGCCTCCGCGAGCAGCCCGAACACCGAGAAAACCAGCGGTTTTCGCTCGAGATTGTAGGATTCGGTGTCGCGCGCGGCGCGATTGATCTTTTCCCACACCTCCGCCAGCCGTGCAAGGCGGGGAAGGTTCGCATTGGCATTGGCATCGTCGCTGCGCAGCCGCTCGCTGACCCAGCGATCGACGCTGTCGATGAAGGCGCCAAGCGCCACCCGGTCGCTGCCGCCGAGCGCATCGCCCAGCGCATGGAGTTCGCGCGGATCGACCCGCGGCAGCGTCGCCAATAGCGCTGCTGTGCGCTGCTGCAGCTTGAGGGCGTCGCCGCCGAGCAGTGTCAGCGCCCGTGCGACGCTCCCCTCCGCCGCATCGGCGGCCTCGTGCAGCGCCGGATCGTCGGCCGCAATGCTTCCGGATTCGGCCACGGCGCGGACGACGTCGGAGGTTGCCAGCGGCCGCAACAGCAATTTCCGGCAGCGCGACAGGATCGTCGGCAGCACCCGCGCCGGCGCGTGGCTGACGAGCAGGAACAGCGATTGCTGCGGCGGCTCCTCCAGCACCTTGAGTAGCGCGTTGGCGGCATTTGGATTGAGTTCATCGACGGTATCGACGATGCAGACCCGCCAGCCCTCCACCGCCGCCGTCGAGCCGAAGAACGAAATCGTCTCCCGGGTCTCGTCCACCGTGATGACGGTCCGCAGCACGCCCTTGTCGTTGAGGCTGCGTTCCAGCGTCAGCAGGCCGCCATGGGCGCCGGCGCCGACCTGGCGCGCGACCGGATCGGCCGGATCGACCCAGAGCGTCTCGGCGCGTGGCACGTCGGAGCCGAGCGGATTGCGGTGCGCAAGTACGAACCGCGCCATTCGATAGGCCAGCGTCGCCTTGCCGATGCCCGCCGCTCCCCCGATCAGCCAGGCATGCGGAATTCGTCCGCTGCGATAGGCATTCAGCAACGCCATCTCGGCGTCGCGGTGCCCGAACAGCGCGCTGGTCTCGCGCGGGTGAACGGCTGCGATCCGGGGTTCGACCTGGCGGGCGCTCATGCGGGACTGGCCACGTTGCCGGCGCTGGTTGCGAACAAGCGGTCGCGCAAGGCCGCCCAGATGTTGGCCGCGACGAGCCCGGGCTCGGCGGTCGCATCGATCAATACGCAGCGCTGCGGTTCGCTGGCCGCGATCTGCCGGTACGCTTCGCGCAATTCCTGGTGAAACCTGACGTCCTCGGCCTCGAACCGGTCGGGCGCGCCGGAGCCGCGGCGGGCGGCCGCGCGCTTCATCCCGACCTCGACCGGAACATCGAGGATCAGGGTCAGGTCGGGCTTGAGATCGCCGATGGTGACCCGCTCCATGGCGTTGAGAACCGCCGGAGAGACCTTGCCGAGGCTGCCCTGATACGCCCGCGTCGAATCCGAGAACCGGTCGCACAGCACCCAGATGCCCTGATTGAGCGCGGGCTGGATGACGGTGCGCACATGGTCGTCGCGCGCAGCCGCGAACAGCAGCGTTTCGGCCTCCGCACCCAAGAGCTTGCCCATGCCCGACAGCACCAGATGCCGGATGATCTCGGCACCTGGCGATCCGCCCGGCTCGCGGGTGACGAGGGCGCGCAGCTTGGCGGCGTTGAGGCGATCGGCGAGTGTCTTGATCTGGGTGGACTTGCCCGACCCCTCGCCGCCTTCGAAGGTGATGAATCGTCCGCGCCCGGGCGTTCTTTTGACCACTGCTTCGGTCATCTCAGAGTTTCTCGGCGCCCAGGCGAAACGCGCCGACGACAAGTTCGCTCACGCCATCGATCGCCCGCCGCATCGTCGATCCCACCGCGACCGCATCGGCCGCATAGACCGGCGCTTCCATCGCGATGTTGGCGCCGCGCCAGACCCTGACCACGCCGAGTTGCTGGCCGGATTCAATCGGTGCGCGCACCGGTCCGCTATAGACCACCCGCGCGATCAATTTGTCGCCGCCGCTCTTCTGCACCATCATCTCGATCGTTTTGGGGCTGACGAGCTTGACCGAGCGGCTATCGCCGCCGAACACCTTGGCATAGCCGAGCGGTTGCTGCGCCGCGAACAGCGCGCGCGCCTCGAAATTGCGAAATCCCCATTCCAGCATCTTCTTGGCTTCGGTGGCGCGGTCCTCGGGATCCTCCAGGCCATTGATCACGACGATCAGACGCATGCCGTTTTGCACGGCGGAGCCCACCATGCCGTAGCCGCCCTCCACGGTATAACCGGTCTTCAGCCCGTCGGCGCCTGCGAGCGAGTTCAGGAGCGGGTTGCGGTTTTGCTGGCGGATTTTGTTCCAGGTAAATTCCTTTTCGCCGAACAGCTTGTAGAATTCGGGATAGGTCCGGATGATGTAGCGGGCGAGCGTTGCGAGCTCGCGCACGGTCATCTTGTTGCCGGGATCGGGCAGACCGTTGGAATTGCCAAAGGTCGACCTGGTCATGCCGAGCTCGCGCGCCCGCTTGGTCATCATTTCCGTGAACGCGTGCTCGTTGCCGGCCATACCCTCCGCCAGCACGATACAGGCGTCGTTGCCGCTCTGGATGATGGCGCCGTGCAGGAGGTCGTCGACGGCAATCTTGCTGTGGAGGGCCGCGAACATGGTCGAGCCGCCCGCCGGCGCGCCACCCTTGCGCCATGCGTTTTCGCTGACATGGTATTCGTCGGTCAGCTTGACGTCGCCCTGTTTGATGGCATGGAAGACGGTTTCGACCGTCATCAGCTTCATCATGCTGGACGGTGCCCGTAATTCGTCGGCATTCTTCTCGAACAGCACGCTGCCGCTGTCGGCTTCGATCAGGATCGCGGTCGGCGCGTCGCCGTCGAATCCGGCATCCTCCTTCTTGGCGCCCTGGACGCTGTTGTTGGCGGCGTAGACCATGCCGCCCCACCCGATCGCCGCCATCAGCACGGCCGCCGTCAGCCTGCGCCAGGGGCGACCTGGTGCAGCCTCGGGCTTGCGGGTGGGTGATATTCTGGATGCCATCGGCGGTGCCTTGAAGCCGGCGTTCTAACAGGGGAAGGTGACGCAAACAACACGGGTTTGACCGATATCGCGGGGCGCGATTCGATTGCGGCGTCGGTCAAACGACCCTATCGTGCCGCCTCGCCTATCCCTTCAACAAATCTCGCAAACAAGGCGGAAAAGCGATGCCATCGTCCCGGACCATTTCCGCCAATGGGATCGACATTTTTCTGCTCGAACAGGGCGAAGGGCCGCTGGTGGTGCTTTGCCACGGCTGGCCGGAACTGTCCTATTCCTGGCGGCATCAGATCCCGGCGCTTGCGGCAGCCGGTTTCCATGTCGTCGCTCCGGATATGCGCGGTTTCGGCCGAACCGGCGCGCCGGCCGACATCGATGCCTACAGCATTTTCCACACCGTTGGCGACATGGTGGCGTTGGTGGCGGCAACGGGCGAGAAACAGGCCGTCATCGTCGGCCATGACTGGGGCGCGCCGGTGGCCTGGCACGCCGCGATGTTCAGGCCCGACGTCTTCACCGCCGTTGCCGGCCTGAGCGTGCCCCCGCCCTCGCGCGGGCGCGGGCGGCCGCTCGACACCCTGCGCGAGAGCGGCATCAGCAATTTCTACTGGCAATACTTCCAGACGCCCGGCACCGCCGAATCCGAGTTCGAGCGCGACGTCGGCCTCACCATGCGGACCCTGCTCGGGCGCGGATTTTCCGATCCGGCCGCCTCGCTGTTTGTCGAAGACGGCAAGGGGTTTCTCGGCCATGCGCGGACCGATGCGCCATTGCCGCCCTGGCTGAGCGATGCCGAACTCGCGTTCTTCATCGAGAGCTACGCGGCGTCCGGCTTCCGCGGCGGGTTGAACTGGTACCGCAACATCGACCGCAACTGGGAGCTGACCGCGCCGTGGCAGGATGCGCAGATCCACCAGCCGTCGATGTTCATCGCGGGATCGAAGGACTCCGTCATCACCGGCCTGATCGGCGCCAAGCGGGTCAACGACCTCGCGCGCGTGCTGCCGAACCTGAAGCAAAAACTGATCATCGACGGCGCCGGCCACTGGGTGCAGCAGGAACGGCCCGATGAGGTCAACGCGGCCCTGATCGCCTTCCTCAATGCTGTCCCGCGCTGAAGTCCCCGCTCCTACCCATCGAGCCGCTTTGTCATGGTGACGTGGACATTCCCGCCGGTTTCGGTAAATCCCAGACGGGCGTAGAGCCGCCGCGCGGCATCGTTGCCGAACAGCACCGACAGCGTGAGCTCACGCGCATCCGCGTCGGTTGCGGCGCGCGCGATCGCCTCGATGATCGCGCTGCCGATGCCCCGGCCGCGCGAGGCCGGCTGCAGCGCGACGTCGACGAGATGCCAGCGGCGCTCGCCGGCAACCAGAAGCACCCGCCCGACGGGCTCGTCGCGATGCAGGATGATCAGCGATCTGGCATCGGGGAATTGCGCGGCGTAACCGACCGTCTGGGCGCGATACTGCTGTTCGAGCAGCATATCGAGCGTAGCGGGAGGAAGGCCGGCCGCGGCGAAATCGGCCGCGCGCACGCTTTTGTGGAGGTTGCGCAGGAAAGGCTCATCAGCGGGCGCCGCGAGCCTTACGCGCGTCTCGGGATCGCGCGGCACGATCTGTCCCGGCGCGATCATGTTGTCGGTCGTGGCGCCCGGCAATCAGTTGAAACTCGGGAAGATGCCGGTCAACGCGATGCAATAGACCAGAACGAGCGTGGGCTGCATGTTGTTGTGCGGCTGACCTCCGCCGGTCATTCCCACCGCGGTGGTCGAAAATGTCGTATTCGAGGGCGGAGCGACGTAGCCGTTGAAGGCCGGAGCGAGCAGGACTGCGCCGGCGCTTGGCGTCGGGCTCGGCGCCCCCGACGCTCCCGTTCCCAAATGCAGAGCATGCGAGTGGCTCGCCATCTGTTGAGACATGAGTGTGACCTGGGGCTCGCCCCAGGTCTCGCCCAACACGCGGTTGGTGAGGCCGGGCCCCTGGCCCTGGCTGGTGACGATGTGGCCGTTGAGGTTCGGCAGGCCGAAGGTGGTGGTGCCGTTGCCGCCATAGGTGGTGCCGATTAGCGAGAACAGCGGCGTATTCGAGGTGATGGGAAGGATCTGGCCGAGGCACGCTGCCCATTGGCCGTTCTGGAAACCTCCAACTGCGAACGGGAACGCGAAGGCCTGAATTTCACCGATAAAGGGGTCCGACATGAAAATCTCCCAAGGATATGGATGTTGAACACGCGTTAGGCGGCGCGGGGCGCGCCGTCACGGCCTACGACGGTGTCGGATAGATGCCTGTCCAGGCGATACAGAAATTGCAGGCCATCGAGGGCATGCTGTTGTCGTGGGGAAGATTGTTGCCGGCCAGCGTCACGCACGGCGCCATGGCCACGTAGGGGGCCGCATTGGCAGCTGCGTTGTAGAGGTTTTTCCCGCTCGACGCTTTCGCGACATGCACGCTCGTTCCCGGCGTCGTCGTGGTTCCTGGATTGGTGGTCGAGATCAGCGCGTGGCTGTGAGAGGGCATTTCCGTGTCGCGCAAGGTGTGCATCTCCTCGCCGGAAAGCTGGCCGAGCACGTAGGTCGGTTGGCTGGGGCCAGTGCCGGCTGCGAGCGGAACGCGGCCCTGCAGGTCCGGGAGATTGAAGGTGTTGACCCCGTCGCCGCCATAGGTGGTGCCGATCAGGGTGTAGAGCGCCTGGTACGCCGCAATCGAGAGCGGCTGGCCGTTGCAGGCTAGCCAGCCGGTCGGCACGCGGCCGAAGGCCAACAGGCGGATTTCGCCGACATATTGCTCAGACATGATGAAACCTCCTCAATGCGGCGATCAGTTGCGCGACGGGAAAATGCCTTGCAGCGCGATCATGTAGTTGATCGCGAGATACGGCTGCATGTTGTTGTGCGGCTGGTTGCCGCCGTCATTGACGACGTTGGTCGAGACCGCCAGTGCGACCTCGGCGCTGCCCGCGGTCGTAAAGATTTTTTCGCTGCCTCCCTGTGTCGTGTCCACGCCGAAGAGCTTGCCGGCCGGAGACTGGGCCGGCCCTGCTCCCGGAGTTGTCGACGCCTGAATGATGTGATTGTGCTGTGGGATCTGACTCGTAGTCAGCGGCACCATGGTAGTACCGGTCTGGAGGCCCGGCGGATAAAGCCCGCTGGTGGTGCCATCGGTGCCGAGAATGGCGCGACCGCGTAAATCGGGCAGCGCGAAATTGGTGGTGCCGTTGCCGCCATACGTCGTGCCGATCAGTGCGAACACCGCCTGGTATTGATTGATCGGCAGCAGACTGCCGTCGCAGAGATGCCATCCCCTGGGAATGACGTTGAAAGCCGCGGGCATGATCTGCCCGATCGACATCCGCGGCACCGGATTCGACCGCCTGACCTCGACCACTACAGTAGCCGGCACCACCACCGCCGCCGCGCCGCTGCACGGGCTTCAGGTCGACGCGCTCGCCGGACTGACCTACAAGGTGCGCCCCAATTTCCTGGTCGGCGTCGTCGGCGGCTATGAAAACTTCAACTTCACAGAGCAGGACATCAACGGCAAGCTCACCGGCGACGGCTGGACGGTCGGCTCCTATCTTGCCTGGAAGATCACGCCGTCCATTCGCTATGACCTTGCGGCGACATATTCCGGCATCAGCTATAACGGCGTGGCCGGCCTCGCGCAGGGCAACTTCACCGGCGAGCGCTGGATGGTGCAGACCGGCCTCACCGGTACCTACAGGGCCTGGGGCTTCACCGTGGAACCCTCGGCGAAGGTGTATGCGCTCTGGGAAAACGAGGGCGCCTACGTCGATTCCCTCGGCACCCAGCAGTCGAGCCATGATTTCTCGACCGGTCGCGCCTCCGCGGGCGCCCGCGTGATCTATCCCTTCGCCTGGACCGACACGATCTCGCTTGCGCCCTATGTCGGCATCTATGGCGATTATTACTTCAACCAGGATGACGCCGCCGCCATCCTCGCTGCGGGCGGAGTTCCGCTCGCATCCACGCCGCTCTTGCAAGGCTGGTCGGCGCGCATGACTGGCGGCGTCGGCATGAAGTTCGCCTCCGGCGGCCTTGTCGGCCTCGGTGCCGAATATGGCGGGATAGGCGGTAACTTCCAAACCTGGACCTTCAAGGCCAAAGCGCAGGTGCCGTTTGGTGCTCAATAGGCCTTGGGATTCGCCGGGACGAGCTACCGCTCAATAAAGCCCGCGCCCGGCGAGCAGCTCGCTTGGCCCGCGCGGATCGACCGGCGCGTAAGATGAGACCGGGCGGAGGTCCGGGGCATAGCGATCGTCGCCTTCGTAGGACACGGCGCGCGGATTTTCGATGGCACGGGAGCCTGGACGCGGCCGGCCCGAGGCGGACATTTCCGAGGTCGCGTTGATCGAGGCGAGATCGGCCGAGCTGTTGCCGAGGCTGTAGGGCCGCCCCTCCGGCATCGGGACCTCACCCCTGATCGCGCGGGCGCGAGAGGGAATTTCGGGAACGAAGGAACGGGCCGAGGCGACCCGGACCAGGGAGGGAGACGGGGCCGGCGCGCCGGTGCGCAAGGTGGCCATCAGCTGGTTGTCATCGGACCCCTCGAGCGGCGCCCGGCCGACATATTCCACCCGTACGTGAGCCACGCCATTGCCTTTGAAATCAAGCAGTTCCGCGGCTTTGTTCGAGACATCGATGAGCCGATTGCCATGATAGGGACCACGGTCATTGACGCGAACGATCAGCGATTTACCGTTGGCGAGATTGGTGACCCGCGCATAGCAAGGCATCGGCAGGGTCGGATGGGCGGCGGTCAGCGACCCCATGTCGAAAACCTCGCCATTGGCGGTGAGCCGGCCATGAAAATCGTCGCCATACCAGGAGGCCAGCCCCTCCTCGCGATAATTGACGTCTTCTTCAGGCACGTAGATCCGGCCGCCCACCGTATAGGGCTTGCCGACGCGGTAGGTGCCGCCGCCTTTCGGCACCGGATCTCCCAGCTCAACCACCCGGGGGCTCGAGGAAACACCGTATTTGGGATCGACCCGACTGGCGAACTTGCCGGATGAGGCACAGTTGGCGAGCACGAGACAAGCCGCAACCGCCGCAACGCCTCGCGCCGTCAGGATGAACTGATCTGGCCGTCGAATCCCCATCTGCCCCAATTACCATTCCACCGCCCGCGTGCCTATTTCGAGGCACCCGCCGGTTCTACGCTCCGGTGCAGCCCACCTCCGCACCAAGTCATGAAGATATCGCATCGCGAAGGCGGCGGAAATGGGGAGAGGCTCGGGGTGGTAAATCAATCGTTGCCAGGGTGCCGTCGAGTTACGGGATGGCGCCACCTGAGTCGTCTTGCAATCCGCCTCGCCTTCGCCCATGAGGGGAACAGTCGGAAGGGTGGCCGAGCGGTTTAAGGCACCGGTCTTGAAAACCGGCGTGCCTGCAAGGGTACCGTGGGTTCGAATCCCACCCCTTCCGCCAACCATGCTCGCGCGCCGCGCGCTCACCCCCAACCCCCGCCACGATTGCGCGTCGCGATCGCCACAATGCAGTGGCATCACCCAGCGATGAATCGCTGCTCCTTGAAACTCAGCTCCTCCGCCCTGCTCTGCCTTGCCGGCCTTTTGCTGTCGTCGTGCGCCGGCAGAACCCCGGGCGAACGCCTTGCTGACATGCCGCACTGGATGGGCGGCGAGCCGGCCGGCGTTCCGCCGCGGCGCGGCACGCCGGAATACGACGCCTGGATGGCCGCGCGCGCCAGCGATGCGGCGCGGCCCAAGACCGATAGCAAGACCGATCAGGCCAGATAGCCACGCGGCTCCTATCGTCCAGGTCGCTCGGCGGGTGGTGGCCAGACACCTTGCCTGTGCACACTTCGCGTCAGCCCATTGCGCTCGTCCAGGGGTTGAGAAACACTCACCGCAGTGGCGTTGTGCGCGGGGGCGTAAGATGCGTAAGCAGGATGTGCGGTTCGACTACCACCGCTATCGGCAGTTGCTGGCCGAGGCGGTCGACGAGAATAAGCGGCTGGCGCTGATCGATGTGCTGATCGAGGAACGCGCCAGGGAACGGCTGGAAGCGCAGCGCGCTTCGGATCGGGCCGCAATGACAGCCGCGACCATTGCCACGGTGCTCGGGACATCGAGGGTCTGATCGTCGGTCGGCTGTCGAGCGGAACGCGGGCTTTCTTTGCGATTCCATTAACGATGCCCGGCAAAGGCTCTTAAACTTTTTGGATCTACAACCTCCCGGCCCGAAGTATTTCAGGGCCAACAAACGGGGGTTTCAATGACCATGATTTCAATCGTTTCGCCGGGTTCAATTCTGATGGCGCAAGCCGATCGTGAATCGTCCAGGGCGGTCGCGTTGTTCTGCTTGCTTGGACTTGTCGCGTCGCTCTGCCTGATGACGTTCGGCGTGGATCTGAGCGCGGGACTGGCCTGAGCGAACCACGCAAGTTGCGCTGTCGCCCTGGCGGGCCTTTGCGGCCCGCCATCGCTATAAGCCCTCACTCGCGCTGGGCGGCTGCTGTTGTCCCGGCGGCACTGCAGCGAAACTCACGCCGATCCTGTTATTCTGAATCCACGCAATCCTGCATTCGCGAACCGAGGCGTCCGTCGCCATCACCAGACTGAAACGCGCAGGCACGAAGGCCGGGTTCTCGACATCGATGGCCGCGCCTTCGACCGAGATGTTCCGGACCACGCAGCTCATGACGGAACCGCCCGATGACACATAGGCGGGTTCGTTTATTTCGCTCCGCGGGTGCTTTCGCTTCTCTTCCATCGGCTTCTGCCTTGATTTCCGAGCGGGAAAGAAGGCTAACCGAAAATCTTAAAGAATTTGGATCGACCCCCGATCCTGTCCCCGATCGTGGCGGGGCACGCGGCACCGGCGCAACCAGCCAAAAGCGAATGGAAAATGTCAAACATCTGCGGTGGATCGCCCCTGCGGTCCCCTTGCGATTTCAATGGCGCGCCCTTCCGTTCGGCGCGCGGGCGGCGTAGCATTCCCATTACCAGCGGTGTGTAGGCGCGACGCCCGCTCAAAAAACGAACATGCGCCAAGGGGAAAACGCCATGTTCGAGATACTCGACCGACGCACGAGTCTGACCGGCAACCAGATCAAGATCCTTGCCGCAGCCATCATCGGGGACGCGCTTGAATTCTTCGACTACTTCCTGATCGGCTTCGTGCTCGCCTTCCTGATCGGACCCTGGAAGCTCACCTTCGG
>Ga0302202_10005521_pt1 | contig 12868 bp, 16 predicted proteins | sample II_Bog_N3_3_FD_194579 | JGI IMG/M metagenome (GOLD analysis project Ga0302202, IMG submission 194579) | Peat permafrost microbial communities from Stordalen Mire near Abisko, Sweden - II_Bog_N3_3 | ecosystem: Environmental > Terrestrial > Soil > Wetlands > Peat | place: Sweden: Abisko...
TCAGGGACGAAAGGACTAGTAACCCCGCGGAGTGGCGTCGCTCAGCTGCCGGCCGCGGCGGTCGGCTGCGCGGCCTTGAGCTGCGTGATCGTCGCTTCCAGCCGCGAGTTGTTTTCCAGCAGGCGCTGGCTGGTGAGCACAAGGAAGTAATAGCCGAATTGCGGGTTCTGGAAGTAGATCTCGAGCAGCTTTTCGTAGGTGATGGTCAGCACGTGGCCATCCTCGATGCATTCGATCGTCGCGGTCCGGCGATTGTCGGGCGTGAGGAAACCCAGTTCGCCCATCAGCCGTCCCGGCGGCAGTTCGACGTTGATTTCGATGACCCGGAATCTGCCGGTGACGGTCAGCAGCATTTCGGTGGCGGCGTCGCCTTTTTTCATCAGGATGTCGCCCTTGCCGTACTTGCGCTCGGTCATGAACGGCTTGAGCCATTCCATCGAGGTGTCGCCCTGGGTCGCGGTGCGCGCCTTCTTGATCAAAGTGAGCATTTGGCGCAGGCGCCACGCATTGATGGGAACCATCAGCAGGTACATCAGAAAGGTCGTGACGGTGCCGCTGAGCAAGCCGAAACCGGCGAAGAAGGCGCAACCGATCATGTTGGCGACCCGCAGCGGCACCATCGTCTGGGTCAGCAGGGTGGCGACGAAGAACACGGCGCCGACCAGCGCGAACATGTTGGCGAGGTTGATGTTGTGGACCAGGATTTCCAGCACCCGGTTGAAGATGGCGTCGTAGGTGACGTTGTTGGGGTCGAGACCCATCTGCGCCAGCAGCTTGGCGACGCGGAGGTTGTCGGCGGCCGCGTCGAGGATGCGATCCAGCGCCGAGGACATGTCTGCATTGAAATTCATCGGATCTCCCAGGCGTCCCCGGCGGGGCACGACATCCTCGAAAAGTGGAGTGCAAGGACCGTCGCCAGCTTCCAACAGGCGGGACGTGGTTGTCCATAGGCCGGGCGGGGACGCCATGGCAAGCCGGCGGGGGAATGTAGCCATTTCCCGGCCGCGGCGGGGGCCGGTCAGGGCCGTCCGAGCCCAATTGCCCCGGCCGTTACGGCGGCGATGGCGCTCCCGCCGCCGTCCTGGCGGGAAGGCAGAAGCCGGGTCTGGAGCCCGGCCCCTGGCGCGTCGGCAGGGGCATGTCATGAGTTTTTCGTATTTGGCCGAACCCGAACCGCTCAAACGAAGGACTCGACCAGAGCCAGATACAGCGCGAATAGAAAGCCGGCGACCGTCGGCAGCACCACCAGCGAGCCGCCCTCTTCCAGGGCGACCGGAATCATGGCGTGGGCAACCAGCGCAAGCACGGCTCCGCCCGCCAGCGCCTGGGCAAAGATCGCCGAAAGTGCGTCGCTGCCGCCGATGAATGCCTTTCCAGCCGCGGCGGCGACCACTCCGGCCAGCAATACGGTCGACCACAGGCCGAAGATCGCCACCGGGCGGTAGCCGGCCTTGGTCAGCATCGATGCGCTCGCCGCGGCTTCCGGAATTCCGCCAAGAAACATTCCCAGTATCAACGTCAGAGACAAATTTCCGAACGCGGTGAACTTCGCTCCGATCACCAGGCAGCCCGGTATGGTGTCGAGAATATTGCCGAAGACGATCGCCATGCCCGCACCGTCGGCCGCTTCCGCGAGCATTTTGCCGGTTTCGTGCCGATTGAGATGATCAAGGCTCCTGCTTGCGACCTTTGCCCACAGCGAGGCGTCGGTGCCTCCGGCGCTGAGATTGCTGATGGCCCGTTGATGGCTGATTCGCTTGACCGCGTCGGCCAACTGACGGTCGGAAGCAACGAGCTGATCGAAATCGTCCTTGTCGATTTCCAGCAGCTCCGTGTCCTCGACCGCGCGGATGGTGGCGGTGCGGAGCCCTCCGCTGAGCAGGGACATTTCTCCGAAAGCGTGCCCTTCGCCGAGTACCGCGATCGCGCTGACGGCGGCTTCAACACCCGGCAGAACGTTAGCCAGCACCTCCACCTTTCCGCGGCCCACAATATAGAGCGCCTCGCCGGGGTCCCCGGCCTTGAACAGGATTTCACCTGCCTTGAGCTGGCGGTCATGAATACAGGGCAGGATTTGCTCGATCTCCTCGGCCGGCAAGTGCCGCATCAGATCGCACGACGCCAGCAGCCTGATTCGCTCGTTCGTGTCCGCTTGCTTGCGCGCGAGCGCATATTCGCGGAATTGGGTGACGTAGCGTACCGCCGCACCTTTCTTCTCCAGAAACAGCGACGCCGAGTAGTAGATGACGGCGCCGGCAGCAAATCCGGCGCTGACAAATGCCCATGCCGCTCGAGCGTTGTAGCCCTGATGATGCAGCGACTGCGCGCTTTCAAACGCAAGCTCGATCGCCAGCGCGGAGATGAGGGAGCCGGCGGCAAAAGCCAGCAGACAGGCAAGCGGGCGCCTTGAAAAGGGAAGGTAGAGGCCGACAGCGGCTCCCAGTAGTGAAGACGATGTTGTTCCCAGGCCCAGCAGGGACGCCATCGCCAGCTCATAAGGAGAGCTCATCGATTCAACAACCGCTTCGGGTTCGGTAGCAGTCCTCTCGGGAAAACACGATTCTGCACCCAGCTTCCGTCGAACAATCTGCGCCAGGTCCGGCAGTCGCCGCGCCCGGATTAATGTGTAACGACGTTCGGTCCAAACGAGCCGGTTCGATTCAACCGCCAGCGTAGCGTACGAACCGGGCATGGCTCATACGTTTTTGCCGTCATGGCTCCTTCCCATCCGGCACAATTGTAGTAGCAAACCTTGGTAAGCCCCGAGGTCTGCTGGCCGGATTTGGTGCAGACCATCGAAACCATGATTGGCGCCGCTGTCGGTGGCTGTGCCGTGAATACCGCGAAGAGTGCCAGTGCCTGGATTATCATTTTGCCACCGCTACTAAAATGTATGAAAAATATATCTTCCAGTAATTGTTTTCGCTCTCGGCTGGAGCCACCGGATCAAATTCATCCGGCCCGCCATGTTGGGCGCAGCCATTGCGGATAGTTTACGTGGCGCTCGGCATGCGTCAATGATGAATGAAGCCCGGCAGATAGATCGCAAACTTCAGCGCCATGATGGCGCCGAACACGGTGACCGCGGCCAGGATGGTAACGGCGGCCATGCAGACCCGCTTGATGGTCGCCAGCTGTGTCGCCGCGCCGGCTGGCCTGGCGGAGCTTCGGTCTCCCGATGAATAGACGGCCCGTTCAAACGGGCTGCGCGTGTGCGTCAGCGTGGTCATGTCGGGAATCGCTCAAGCAGGCTTCACCGCTTCGTCATTTGCCGGCGACGCCGGCCAGGCGCTTGGTCAGGGCCGTCATGAGCCGCGTCAGCGGTGCAAGATAGCCGATCATCGGGTTGCCCCGGTTCTCCAGGTCGAGTTCGAACCGCTCTGACGGATAGATGGTTGCGCACCCCGCCGGCCGGCTGTTGCGTATCGCAAACGCCATCGCGGAGTTCTCGAACAGGAAAATCCCGCCAGTCTTACCGTCGACGTCGCGGGCGACCCAAAACCCTTCCTTGTTGCGGCCGATGAAGAACGCCGGGATCGTGTCGCTGAGGACACCGGGATCGGGCCGCTCAAACGATGCGGTGATGGTCGCCGGCTCGACGGCTGGCCAGATGCGCGCGCTGTCCTGGCTGGCCGCAGCGGAAGAGCGCGACGGTTGCGGCTGCGAAAAATCGGAGCCTGTCAGCTGCATGGCAGTCATTGCGGGTTTTTCGCGGGTGATGTTGCGACCGGGGCCTGCCGCGGGTGCGCGTGCTCGGCGTCCGCCACCGTCTGGCGCATCCGGTTGCTGACAAAGGTATCCAGCATCTCGCGGTAAGCGGCGAGGGCGGTTTCGAGCTGTTTCCGCGCTTGCTCTTTCTGGTGCGCGGCATCGAAGGGGATTGCGGCCATGGCGGCCTCCTCGGGAATCTGACGACACATGATGTGTAGATGAGGCCGTAGGAATGCGAGATGGATGGGCATTGCGTCTCATAGGAGAGATATAGGAATTCCGGGCTCGGGATAGCCTGGGCCGCACCGCTCCAGGCTTTTATGCCGCGCCTATGAGACAGCGCCGCAGGCCGCCTCGATTTCCTATGTCGTCATCCGCATCCTTGCCGTCCTGCGGCTCGCGGTCACGGGCCCTGGGTGGAGATCGAGGATGTCTCACTTTCTGACCAGCGACGACAAGTACCGGGATCTGATCTACGACGACGACCATCGATCGTACCTGGTGAACGCAAGCCCGGCCGGCTACAGGTTCGCCCGGACCGAAGCCAGCCGCCCGCGCGCCGGCGCGCGCCGCGCTTTTGGGCGGGTCAACGGCTACCTCAAGCGCATGGTTGAGGCCATCGCCAGTGCGAAGCTGCGGCGGATGGTGCGCGAACTCGAGCTTCGCGGCGGCGGCATCGACCAGTCGGACGAGAGCCGGCCCGCGCGCCAATCGCGACCGGCAAGGCACCAGTGACCATGGCCATCCGGCCTGCCGGTCTCGGATTCACCTCAGCGCGTGGGGGGGCACATGCGACAGCTTTCATTCACGTCAACGGCCGTCTTTGCTTTGCTGCGAGGCGCCATCAACGCGCTGGCGAGGTTTCTCGGTCCGTCCTGGGACGGCCCGGCGCGGTATCGGCCGGAGGATCACTACATGCGCGGCCCCGGGCCGAAATGGCGCGAAAAGCATTTTGACGACCGCGCACCCGCCGGCCGCGCCTAGCTTCGCGGGAAAATCGGCCCCGAGCGGCGACCGCCTGCGGCCGCCGCGTATGTGACGTTCCGCCAATGTCTTATTTTTCGAGTTGAAGTGCGCGCGCGATGCTGCCGATTTTCACCTCGCTGTTGGGCTCGTTCACCGTCTGTGGACTGGTGTTGCAGAAATGGATGGTGGTTGCCGCTCTCTTGCTGTTTCTGCACGTGCTCTGGCACGGTCTCGCGAAGCAGGGCCGGAATTTTGATTAGGGCGTGAACCCGTGAACCCAGAGCGGTCGGCGGACGCTCAGCTTTGCTGCGCATTCCGGACTCACGTCGGACATCGCGCGAGGTCCGAACAATGCGGCAGGCGGCATCGGCCCGAGAACGAGAGAGGCCGCCAACCGGGGCGGCTTCACTAATTCCCGGCGCGATATTTTGTTACTTTAACGCCAGGCTGCTGCAATACCATGGGAATTCAGTGACTCTCCAACCGGTTACCACTCCGGCCTCCGCGCACTCGGCGTAGGTTTTGTAGTTGCCTGCGTTTCTGCAGGTTTGCGACAACATGCCGCTAGACCCGGAGCATCCGTGCCAGGGGGCGTCGCCTGACTTGAAGCTCGTTACGCAACCACCGGCGCAACTGCCAGTAGCACTCGCGAGCTTCGCGAGCCGTGCGGCAGGCGACACCGGCGACGCCGAAGGCGTTGCAGCGGTTGGCGATGTCCGAGGGGTTGGGATGCTGCGGGCTGTCTCGCGCTGCTTCGGCATATGCGGCCGGGCCACCTGCTTCGGCGCTTCGACCACGACGCTGGGAAGCAAGGTGTCGGCGCCGCTCGAAGGTTTGGCGGTTTGCGACATTACCGGGCCGCTCAGGCCGCACAGTGCAATCGATAAGAAAGCGATAGCTGGTTTCGCAGCGAAGAGTGACGAAAACCTCATAGCTATGTCCTCCTCTCAAATGTGGGGACAGCCAATCCCATCCCATGATGCAGGATATCATGTTCTGATGCGAATTGGGTCACCGCCAACCGTGGATCGCGCGGACAGCCCTTTCCACAGGCCGGGGTCGCGATGGACGGCGTTGCCGGCCGACGGCTTCGGCGGCTCGATCTACATGGCCGCGGCGAAGGCGCGCTTGAGGCGGCCGTCATCGATCCGCGCCAGAAACTGGCGCAGGACCGTGCAGCCGGATTCATCCGGCTGCAGCAAAGTGGCGCAGAGCGCGGTGCTGGTCCTGCGAAAAAATCCGAAATCCGGTTTGCCGGCGTGCGGTGGCGCGAGGTCATCGATCTCGCGCGCGATTGTCAGCACCGCCAATCGGTCGGCATCGTCCAGGGTCACGGCGAAGCGCAGGATCGCCAACTGCCAGTCGCGCACGGCCCTGGCGTGTCTTTCGTTGCCGGTTGAGTTCATTCGACGTGCCTCTACGACGTGGCCGCCACGTTCCCGCACAGGCTGTGATCGTGCCAGCTCTCGACCGGGCAGCCGAGATCCTCGTCGCCGATGGCGGCGAGCGCGCTGGCGACCTCGGCTTTCGCCGCCTCTGTCAGCTCGACGATCGGCAGGCGGGTGCCGGGCGAGATGAAGCCGAGCAGGCACAGCGCGTATTTCAGGGCCGCCGGGCTCTCCTTGGCGAGCGCCGCCGTCAGCGGCGCCAGCCGGCTCTGCAGATAGCGCGCCGATTGCAAGCGTCCCTGCCGGCAGCTCGAAAAGATCGCCCGGCACAGGTCCGGCGCGATATTCGAAACCAGCGAGATGCAGCCGTCGCCGCCATTGGCGACAAAGGCGAGGGCGGTGGTGTCGTCGCCGGAGAACATCCGGAACGCCGGAGGCAGCAGCGGGCGCAGGCGCAACGGGCGCGCGAGATCGCCGGTGCCGTCGCGCAATCCGATGAATTGTGCGGATTCCGCCAGCCGCGCCAGCGTGTCGTCGGCCAATTCACGGACGGTCCGGGCGGGAACGTCGTGCAGGATGATCGGCAGCGAAGTGTGATCGGCAATCGCGCGAAAGTGCGCGAAAATGCCTGACTGCATCGGCTTGTTGTAATAGGGCACGACCGACAGCACCGCATCGGCGCAGGCGGCCTCGGCGCGCCGCGTCAGCTCGATCGCCTGGCTGGTCGAATTGGATCCCGCCCCGGCGATGACGCGCACACGGCCGCGCGCGACCTTGACGGCGGCGCGCACGATCGCGTCGTGCTCGGCCGGCGTCAGCGTCGGGGCTTCCCCGGCGGTTTCGCCGACGACGATGGCGAGAACGCCGGCCTCGATCTGGCGTTCGCAAAGCGTTTCGAACGCCGGCAGATCGAGCCTGTCCGCTTCATCGAACGGGGTGGGAAGGTCGGGCATGTAGCCCGAAAGCCGCATGGCTTGATGTGCAAGCTCGGTCATCGGATTTCACGCTGCGTTTTCCATCTGGCCAAAACCCTGCCGGTACGCCGACAGCACGAGGCCCTGCTCGCACCTGACCCCGGCCTCGATCCGAAAACCCATCTGCTCCAGCCGGGTCCGGATCTTCATGCAGAACCCGCTTTCGGTGGAATCGATCAGCACGGCGATGGCCGCGCTGGTGCAGAGGAACGGCGCGACGGCGGCCAGCGCCGCCTCGATCGCAGCCAGCGAAGCCTGGCCGGTGATCAGGCCAACCGCGTGCTGGCCTCTGGGAACGCGGCAGGTCGCGGTGGTCGCTACACGAACCAGTCCGCGCCGCCGCAGCGCCAGATACAGCTCCATGCTGTCGCTGCCGGCGACGATGGCGCGGTGCTGGTTCGACAGCCGGGTGAGGCCGATCATGGTATCGACGACCTGCTCCCGGCTCGAAATGCAATGAGGCTGGCCCATCTCGTTCTCCTCAATGACCGGCGTTGGATGGGTCACGCGACGCGTCGCGCGACAGCGGCGGGAAGCCCGCCGCCCATGTCGAGTTCGATCTCGCGGGACAGTTCGACGATGGTTTCGGGGTGATGGCCGTTCTCGAACAGCGCGTATTTGACGGCTTGCGCCCGGTTGACGAACAGGCCGCCATAGAGGCCGTTCTGTTCCTGGGCGACCCAGTCGCCGCGGCGGTTCTTGCCGATGAAGACGATGGCAGAGGGCGAGCTGCACGAGGGAGGTTCGACGAGCTTCACGTTGGTATTCCTTCCATAAGCGAGCCGCGCGTGCATCCCGCGCCGCGCGCCGATCCGTCGCGGTCTTGGACTTGGCGAATGTTCGGATGGTTTGGGCGGGAGACGGCTGGACTCATGTGCGCAATATCCTACCCACCGGGTATGAATTCGAGGGCGACGCGACGGCGATCTCATAAGCGCCGTATAGGATCGCCGCCGTACCGTCTCAGGCCGGGACGGAGTGATCGAGGCAGCTGACCAGGGCGAACAGGGCGGCGTAGGCCGCGGTTTCGTCCCAGTGATTGAGAACGCCGCCGAACAGCGGCTCACGCCTGATGACGCCGATGGCGGCGCAGAGAATGATCGACATCCACAACAGCGCGGCGAGGCTTTTGCCGAAGCCGATGCTGGCGAACGCTGCGAACACCAACAGGATGAACATCCGCAGGCCAAAGCGAACCAGCACCTGGGTCGATGCGAGTTCGCGTGACAGAGTGGGAAGCGGCGCCATGATTCAGGGTCCTGACAATGATTGCTTCGCCGTGTCAGGCGAAATTTTCGCAGCACAGCGGCATGCAAAGCAGGCCGGAATCGTGCGGCACGTGGGGCACGCTGGTCCGGCTTCCGGGCGTGGCGTCGCGGCGGGCCTCGACGAACGCGCCCAGAATGGCCAGCGGCAGATCTTCGTGATGGGTCTCGACCGACTGGTCCAGCCATTCGGGCAGCTCGCGCTGGCGCGACAGCGCGCAATGCCATTCGCCGTCGTCATAGGCGATGCGGCGAACCTGCCATTGCGGCAGCTCCAGATCGATCAACGCGAGCGCCGCATCGGTCCAGGCGCCCGACCCGATCAGGCGTTCGATCCGGGCGGATGTCTCGGTCGGCCGCGGCGGCGGAAAGCGCCGGCAGGCCGCGCCGACGACATCGGCCAACAGATCCGGCGACACGGCATGCGCGCGGCGCAGCCGGTCGTCGACTTCGCCGGGATCGCGATGGTTTGCAAGGATCGTCATGGCTCTGTCTCACTGGCGGCCTCCACGCGGCCGGTACCTCCCAGAGTTGGCCAGAACGTCGTTTGAAAACGAGGTGGAGCGGGAGCCTGAAAAATAAGCGCGTCATAAGTCGATGCCGGAATGCAGCGTTGTGCAGCGCAAAGGCAGCGTGCGGTCCCGCGCTCGGGCAAACGCCGCATCTTTATGAGATTCCTATAACATGGCCGCTGCGGCCGCCTCGAAAACCTATGCGTCGGATGGCACTTCACGGTCACTGATCGAGGGTAAGGCCAGGGATCGCCGCGCGAACCGCTATTGATCCAGCGCAACACGCCTTGCCGCAAACGCGCAGAGGTTGCGCATCGGAACAAGCGCGACAAGGAGCCTTTTCATGTGGGATGTCGTCATGCTGGCCTTCGCTCTCGGGCTCTTCGCGGCGGGCATAGGCTACGCCTATGCCTGTGAACGGCTTTGAGGAGAGATGCCATGATCTTCGATTATTCGCTCGCCGGCCTCGTGTCGCTGGGGCTGCTGTTCTATTTGACCTACGCCCTGCTGCGACCCGAACGGTTCTGACCGCATCGCGCACCGACCCCGCGTAACTGCAAAAGGCACACGACCATGACCGCCATCGGCTGGATTCAAATCATTCTGTTCTGCGCGATCCTGGTCGCGCTGGCCAAGCCGCTCGGCTGGTACATGACGCGCGTCTTCAACGGCGAGCGCACCTTCCTGTCCCCGGTGCTGCGCCCGGTCGAGGTAGGCCTGTACTGGATCGGCGGCGTCGACGAGAAGCGCGAGCAGCACTGGCTGACCTATACGGTCGCGATGATGCTGTTCCATGTCGGCGGCTTCCTGATTCTTTACGCGCTGATGCGGCTGCAGGCGGTGCTGCCGTACAACCCGGCGGAACAGACCGCCGTGGCGGAGGATCTGTCCTTCAACACGGCGATCAGCTTCATCACCAATACCAACTGGCAGAACTACGGCGGCGAAAGCACGATGTCCTATCTGGTGCAGATGCTCGGCCTCACCCACCAGAATTTCCTGTCGGCGGCGACCGGCATCGCGCTGGCGGTGGCCCTGATCCGCGGCTTCTCGCGTTCCTCGATGCGCACCATCGGCAATTTCTGGGTCGACGTCACCCGCACCACGCTCTACGTGCTGCTGCCGATCTGCATCGTCTACACGCTGTTCCTGGTCTGGCAGGGCATGCCGCAGACGCTCGGCGCTTACGTCGATGCCACCACGCTGGAAGGCGCCAAGCAGACCATCGCCGTCGGCCCGGTCGCCTCGCAGGTTGCGATAAAAATGCTCGGCACCAATGGCGGCGGCTTCTTCAACGCCAACGCCGCCCATCCGTTCGAGAATCCGACCGCGCTGTCGAATTTCGTGCAGATGCTCTCGATCTTCCTGATCGGCGCAGGGCTGACCAACGTGTTCGGCCGCATGGTCGGCAACCAGCGCCAGGGCTGGGCGATCCTGGCCGTGATGGGCGTGCTGTTCATTGCCGGCGTCGCCGTCACCTATTGGGCGGAAGCCGGAGGCACCAATGCGCTCGACGCGCTGGGACTGACCGGCGGCAACATGGAGGGCAAGGAAGTCCGCTTCGGCATCATCGCCTCCTCGCTGTTCGCGGTGGTCACCACCGCGGCCTCCTGCGGCGCCGTCAACGCCATGCATGACAGTTTCACCGCGCTCGGCGGCATGATTCCGCTGATCAACATGCAGCTCGGCGAGATCATCGTCGGCGGCGTCGGCGCCGGGCTCTACGGCATGCTGATCTTCGTCGTGATCTCGATCTTCGTCGCCGGCCTGATGGTCGGCCGCACCCCCGAATATGTCGGCAAGAAGATCGAGGCGCGCGAGGTCAAGATGGCGATGCTGGCGATCCTGGTGCTGCCGCTGATGTATCTGGGCTGGACCGCGGTCGCGGTGGTGTTTCCGCCGGCGGTCGCCTCGATGGCCAATGCCGGCCCCCACGGCTTCACCGAGGTGCTCTATGCCTATACCTCGGCGACCGGCAACAACGGCTCGGCCTTCGCGGGCCTCACCGGCAACACCTTCTTCTACAACCTGACGCTCGCCAGCGCGATGTTCGTCGGCCGCTTCTTCATGATCGTGCCGGCGATGGCGATGGCGGGCTCGCTGGCCGGCAAGAAGTCGATCCCGCCGTCCGCCGGCACCCTGCCGACGACGGGTGGCCTGTTCGTCGGTCTGGTGGTCGGCGTGATCCTGATCATCGGCGGCCTGACTTTCTTCCCGGCGCTGGCGCTCGGCCCGATCGTCGAGCACCTCGCGATGACCGCCAACACCCTGTTCTGATCGAACGCATTTCGGAGTTACGTCCATGGAAGTCGTCAAAATGAACAAGCGGGCGGTTTCGGCGATGCTCGATCCGAAGATCGTGCTGCCCGCCATCGGCTCGGCCTTCGCCAAGCTCGATCCCAGGCTGATGATCAAGAGCCCGGTGATGTTCGTGGTCGAGGTGGTCGCAGCACTGACCACGGTCATCTTCGTGCGCGATCTGGTGACGGGCGGTGCCGGCCTCGGCTTCACCTTCCAGATCATCGTCTGGCTGTGGTTCACGGTGCTGTTCGCCAATTTCGCCGAAGCCGTCGCCGAAGGCCGCGGCAAGGCCCAGGCGGAGTCGCTGCGCAAGACCCGCACCGAGAGCCAGGCCAAGCTCCTGACCGGTTCGGACAAGGCCTATCGCCTCGTCTCCGGCACCAGCCTCAAGGTCGGCGATGTCGTGCTGGTCGAGGCCGGCGACAACATCCCGTCCGACGGCGAGGTGATCGAGGGCGTCGCCTCGGTCAACGAGGCGGCAATCACCGGCGAATCCGCTCCCGTAATCCGGGAATCCGGCGGCGACCGCTCGGCGGTCACCGGCGGCACCCAGGTGCTGTCCGACTGGATCCGCGTCCGCATCACCGCGGCGCAGGGCTCGACCTTCATCGACCGCATGATCAAGCTGGTCGAGGGCGCTGAGCGGCAGAAGACGCCGAACGAGATCGCGCTCAACATCCTGCTGGCGGGTCTCACCATCATCTTCGTGTTCGCGACCGTGACCATCCCGAGCTACGCGGCTTACGCCGGCGGCCAGATTTCGGTGGTGATCCTGGTGGCGCTGTTCGTGACGCTGATCCCGACCACGATCGGCGCGCTGTTGTCGTCGATCGGCATCGCCGGCATGGACCGGCTGGTGCGCTTCAACGTGCTGGCGATGTCGGGCCGCGCGGTCGAGGCCGCCGGCGACGTCGACACATTGCTGCTCGACAAGACCGGCACCATCACGCTCGGCAACCGGCAGGCCACCGCGTTCCGCCCGGTGCGCGGGGTGACCGAGCAGGAACTGGCGGATGCGGCGCAACTGGCGTCGCTGGCGGACGAAACCCCGGAAGGCCGCTCGATCGTGGTGCTGGCCAAGGAAAAATACGGCATCCGCAGCCGGGACATGACGGAGCTGGCCGCGACCTTCATTCCCTTCACCGCGCAGACCCGCATGAGCGGCGTCGACGCCGGTGCGTCCTCGGTGCGCAAGGGCGCGGTCGATGCGATCCTGAATTATGTCGGGGGCGGGTCTCAAGCGGTGGCTTCGGGGAACACCGCGCGGGTCATTCAGCCCGGCGTGAGTTCGGATGTCGCGCGCGAGATCCAGGCGATCTCCGACGAGATCGCCAAATCCGGCGGCACGCCGCTGGCGGTCGCCAAGGACGGACGCCTGCTCGGCGTGGTGCACCTCAAGGACATCATCAAGGGCGGCATCCGCGAACGCTTTGCGGAGCTGCGCCGCATGGGCATCCGCACCGTCATGATCACCGGCGACAACCCGATGACGGCGGCCGCGATCGCCGCCGAAGCCGGCGTGGATGACTTTCTCGCCCAGGCGACGCCCGAGGACAAACTAAAACTGATCCGCGACGAGCAGGCCAAGGGCAAGCTGGTGGCGATGTGCGGCGATGGCACGAACGACGCGCCGGCGCTTGCCCAGGCCGATGTCGGCGTCGCCATGAACACCGGCACCCAGGCGGCGCGCGAGGCCGGCAACATGGTCGATCTCGACTCCAACCCGACCAAACTGATCGAGGTTGTGGAGA
>Ga0302202_10005527_pt1 | contig 12861 bp, 9 predicted proteins | sample II_Bog_N3_3_FD_194579 | JGI IMG/M metagenome (GOLD analysis project Ga0302202, IMG submission 194579) | Peat permafrost microbial communities from Stordalen Mire near Abisko, Sweden - II_Bog_N3_3 | ecosystem: Environmental > Terrestrial > Soil > Wetlands > Peat | place: Sweden: Abisko, Stordalen...
CCTACCAGAAGTACAAGTTCAGACAGACAAAGACGACGGCCACCACGGCGGCGCCGGGAGTGCGATTGCGATATTCACGAGAGCGGTTCCCGCCGGCTGCTCATACTGTGGCATGCTATCACTCACGGATTGTCGCTCCTTACTTTGCGCAGCCGGATCTATTCCGAGAGCATCGCCCGAACCTTCGCCCTGATCGTCTCCGCGGCCTCTCTCACATAGAGCACATCGCACTCGGAGCCGAGGATATGAGGATGCCCGCAAGCGCTCATGTGGTCGCGCAGTTCCCGCGTGCGCCTGCGCACCTCTTCCACGGGCATTACCGAATCGGAATAGAACATCTTCGTGGGCAGGTTGCCGAACAGAACGACGTCCGGGGGCACGACCGCGGCATCTTCCCACAGCTTGCGGCTGCTCCCGAGGCTCAGAATCGCCGGATTCAGTTCGACGGCGAACTGTCTCACCATGTCCGTCAGCAGCTCGCCGCAATTGTGGAAGATCAGATCGACGTCATGCCGGGCGAAGAGGGCACGCAGGCGGCGGTTCGGCGCCAGCACAAATCGTTCGAGGATATTTGAACCGGCGCGGAGCCGGCGCGGTGACAGGTAGACCGTATTGGCCGCTGGTTCACACACAATGATGGCGCGCGCGCCCGCTTCGATTTGCGCCCGGGCGGAACGCAGGATCGTCTCCTCGGCCAGCGCGAGACAGCGTTCGATGAGGCAGACGCTTTCGTTTTCCTCGGCGGTGTCGCCCGCGGCTGCCATGGCGACCGGGGTGATCGGGTCCGACACGAGCTTGGTCATCAGTGAAAAAGGACCAATCAGCATTCCGACGGGCACCAGCTCGGTGTGGTCGCGGATGTAACGGATCGCCTCTTGATTGGCCGCGACCCGCGCCGGAAATGGCCTGCCCCCGGCGGCGCGGAGTTCGTCGAGGATCCGCGCCGCGGGTGGTGCGGTGAAGTGGTAGGAATCCACCTGCGCGGACGGGATCTGCAGGAACGCGAGCAGGTCGGACTTCTCCAGCGTAAGATCCATCAAAGGAAAGGCCAAGGGCGTATTGAACCGGCGTGCGGTCTCCGCGACGACCTGCCCGAGGGCCTCGGCGTCATGCTTTACGGCCTCCGGATCAGGCGATTCGTGGAGGATCAGATCCGCGCCGATCGGCATGCGAAGCCCCGAGTGGGCGAGATTCAGATAGTAGTCCCGGTTCATGTCATAACCTCTGCGGAAAGCATCTATTCTTGCGGTGAGAACCGATAGAGACCTGCACGGCGGGCGTCAAGTTGCGCGACGGAGACGAGACTCGGTTTGTTTATCGGCGCGTGTATTCCCAACCCTGCATCTTATCGAACTGGAACGGCGGACACGGTGATCCGGGTACAATAACCACATCGGGGGTCGCGCTTGAGATTCGCAGTATTCCTGACAGTTTTGGCCATGGGAGTCGCCCCGGCGAGAGCGGGCGCGCAGCCTCCGGCCCTCCCTTCGCGGCTCTCCACACTCAGCACCGAGTTCCAGCAATTGGCGCGCAAAGTCAATCCGGCCGTGGTCCGCGTTTCGTCGATTGGCTACCGGCAACTGGACGATGACGAGTCCGACGAGCCGGGCGTCGCCTCCCGGCAGCAGAGTTCGGGCGCCGGGGTGATCATCAGCCCAGACGGCTACATCGTTACCAATGCGCATGTCGTCCTCGGCGCCCAAAAGGTGCAGGTCACCATTCTGGCCCGGTCCGCAGCCGCGCCGGGGCGGCCCGCGGGACCTGAGATCGTCCGGCGGAAGGCGTCGCGGGCTGAACTGGTCGGGCTCGATATGGAGACGGACATCGCGCTGCTTAAGGTCTCCGAGAAGGACCTGCCCGCTCTCAAGCTTGCCGACTCGGACACGGTCGAACAAGGCCAGATCGTCTTCGCGTTCGGCAGCCCGTTGGGCCTCGATAATTCGGTTTCGATGGGCGTTGTGAGTTCGACCGCCCGTCAGTTCAAACCCGACGATCCAATGGTCTATCTGCAGACCGACGCGTCCATCAACCCGGGCAACAGCGGTGGTCCTGTCGTGGATGCCGCCGGAGACGTGGTGGGGATCAGCACCTTGATCCTCAGCCAATCCGGTGGAAGCGAGGGGCTGGGCTTCGCAGTTCCCAGCAACGTCGTCAACAACGTGGTGGAGCAGTTGCGGGAGACCGGCCGGGTGGTGCGCGGCGAGATCGGCGTGGTGGTTCAGAACATCTCCCCGGCGCTCGCCCAGGGGTGGAAGCTGCCGCGCGATTGGGGTGTTGTAGTCGCGGACGTCGATCCCGAGAGCGAGGCGGCGCGGACAGGCCTGCAGGTGGCCGACGTCATTCAAACGCTCAATGGACGTGTCGTGGAAACGTCCAGGCAGTTCGACCTGGGGCTGTACCGCCCGGCGCGCGGGGGCAACGTGCGACTGGAAGTGCTGCGGGGCGGGGAACACCGCAGCTTCAACATGCGCGTGCGCGAAAGGAACGACGAGGAGCGCAACTACAGCGACCTGGCGAGCCGGGAGGAGAATCTGATCCCCGAACTCGGCATCTTCGCCATCGATTTCACGGATCGGCTGCGGGCCCGGATCGCTCCCGAGCGGCACGATCATGGCGGCGTGCTGGTGGCGGCGAGAGAGGCCGACGGGCCGGCGCTCGAAGACAACTTTCAGAGCGGTGACGTGCTTTACGCTTTGAACCGCCAGCAGGTCAAGGACGTTGCCGGGTTGAGAACATTGGTCAAGAAGTTGAAGCCTGGAGACGCGATCGCTGTCCAGATCGAGCGGCAGGGCAAACTGCGATTCGTCAGTTTCGAGCTTCCGTAGAGCAGCTTCACAGCGCTCGGCGCCGCTGGTGCCGGAGTGCGAGGTCGCCAGGCGCCGGAGGGTTACTCTGGAGATATGCTTCGCAGTGGCCGCGCTCTGAAAGATGGCTATGTAGACGTGCCGCTGGGCAGACTCGCCGCCGTGGTGACCTACCTCGAAATGACGTCGCCGCCGGAATTGCCGCCGGCACGCGGTCCGGAGTGTTTGATACGCCGTGTCGAATCGCCGGACCTGGATTGGTACAGACGCCTTTACCGTGCGGTCGGACAGGAGTGGCTCTGGTTCAGCCGTCTCCGCATGACGGACGAGGAACTCTCCGCGCTCATCCGCCATCCGTCCGTTGAGATTCACGCGCTCAGCGTGGATGGCGTCGACAAGGGGCTGGCCGAACTCGACCGGCGCGTTCTTCCAGAAGTGGAAATTGCCTACTTTGGCGTAGCGCCGGATGCGATCGGGCGCGGCCTGGGCGGCCAGCTCATGCGCCATACGCTGGAACAAGCCTGGTCGCGCAACCCACGCCGGGTGTACCTGCACACCTGCACGCTCGACCATCCCAGCGCCTTGCAGTTCTACCTGAAATGGGGCTTCCGGGCCTATAAGCGCGCTGTCGAGGTCGCGCACGACCCGCGCCTCACGGGGGACTCGCCCGCCAGCGCCGCACCCCAGATCCCGCTGATTGGCCCCCTGTCCGGCAAAGCCGCGCCGATCCCTACAACCGGATCATGCCTTCCAGAAACGGAGCCGCGCGGCCGGCGATCGTGACGCGGTCGCCGTGCAGCTCGCAGTAGAGTTCGCCGCCGCGTTTGGAGACCTGCCGCGCATACATGTGAGTCTTGCCCAGCCGCTCCGCCCAATAGGGAATCAGGCTGCAATGCGCCGAACCGGTGACCGGATCCTCCGGAACCCCTTTCGCGGGTGCGAAGAAGCGGCTGGCGAAGTCGCAGGCATGTTCGCCCGCGTTGCCCGGAGCGGTGACGATCACCGCGAACCGGTCGATCTTCGATAGCAGAGTCATGTCGGGATCCAGCGCGCGGACCTCCTCCTCCGTCTCGTAGACCACCATGTAATCGCGCGCGGCCCAGATCTCCACGGGATTGCCCCCCAAAGCTTCGAGCAGGGGCGGCGTCGCACGGACGGGCTCCGGCCGTCGCGAGGGAAAGTCCATCGCCAGCAGGTCGCCTTTCCGCGTCACTGTCAACTCGCCGCTGCGCGTCTGGAAAGTGACCGACGTGCGGCCCGGTTCCAGCTTCTCGAAGATCACCCACGCCGAAGCCAGCGTCGCGTGTCCGCACAGGTCCACTTCGACGCCGGGCGTAAACCAGCGCAGGTGAAAGGCGCCGCCTTCCTTGATGAAATAGGCCGTCTCGCTGAGGTTGTTCTCCATCGCGATGGCCTGCAGCGTTGCGTCCGGCAGCCAAGTCTTGAGCGGGCACACGGCGGCCGGGTTACCGGTGAACGGGCTGCGCGCAAAAGCATCGACCTGATAGATCGGGATCTCCATGCAAGTAGTGTACGCCGGGGCATGAATCAGGATTTAGGATTGATTCCCAATGGCCATTTTTCGCAGGTGTGTGCCGGGCCAGTTGCCACATTCGGCGCGATCCGGATCGCGCGCGTGCGAGAGTGATCGGCCAATGCACGAGACGCGCACTTCACAGCCATCATCCTATTGCGCCTTGCCATGACCGTTTGCCAGCTTATAGCGATTGCTGGTCATGAGATGGGTGCCACTCGTTGGGACCTGTCAAACCACTGCAACGACGCCGGGTGATGTCATTGAATTCCCTGTGAGCACCGGCAACCCGGCCTTACTGGGGTGAAGGCGGCTCTCGGGAGAAAATGCAAATCACAGTACCAAGAGACAGCGGACTCCTTTACAATATTGGCGGCCTGAAACTCCAAATTACGAATGCCGGATGATTTCGCCATCCGGGGAGGAGTAATCGGAGCTTCCGGTGGATGGCGAGGAGTACAGATGAAATCAACCCTTCTGCTGGCTACCGGGCTGCTGTGTGCAGTCTCCGGCTTTGCCAGCACAACTTACGACAACTTTACCGGCTACAACCCGTATTATGAACCGCTTGGGAATCCCAATACCGCTACGTATGGAGAGACCTTCACGGCGCCCACCAATGGTGACACTAACCTGCAGAGCTTCGGGTTCTACATGGGAGGGCCCGTATCTGCCAGCGACATCCTCATGAGCGCCTACATCGCGACCTGGACGGGTAGCAATGCCGGCACTTTGGTGTTCACCAGCCCTTCGGTGGACTATTCCAATACGGGTGATGCCGAACTCACGTTTTCTACCGGTGGGCTCGCGCTTGACCCGGGTGCAAGCTACGTCGCATTTCTGAGCGTCTCCGATTACTACGGCCTATCCTCCGGGACGAGCCGTGTCTCCTCGGGCGACGCAACGATACCCGGCGGCAACTTCGTTTATTTCAATAATGGTGGAGATTTCGCCAGTCTGTTCACCAGCGAGTGGGATGAAACCGGGAATAAGCCTGACTGGGCTTTCACCGCCACGTTCGTTGGCGGCGGCAACGTGCCTGAGCCGAGTACTCTGATGCTCCTGGGGGCTGGTCTCATCGCCCTTGGGGCCATCCGCCGCAAGTTGAACTGACCACCAGCGAAGGAGTGTGCCCGGCCGTTGGCCCGGGTGCGTTGTTGCTTATCGCAGCATTCAGGGACTGGTGCGAATCAGAGGGACATCGTGCGCGTGAGTTTGGCCGGCGTTCCTTTGCGACTGGCTCCGGGTGAGTGGACCAGGATAAAGGTCGAACTAGGCGGCGTGAAAGTAAGTCTGTACGTGAACGGCGCCCCTCAGTCGGCTCATTCCCCAAACGTCAAAACCGAAAGGGTTTGTGGTTTCAGTTTTCAAGTTATTGATTCTAAATATGTTATTTTTGAAAATCGTAAATTCTTACGGTTTTCGATTTTCTCCTGCCTCGCAAAGCGGGAAGGGAAGAGACGAATTTCTGTCGGTTGCACGCACCCGCGAACACGCGATGCGGAAGCCTTGGCCCGGCCGGTTCAAAGCTCGGTCGTGCCGGAGGGAGAGTGAGAGACCGCGTTCCCGGAGCCTCACCCAGCACCTGCTTCCCGGCCCTTGTTTTCAAAACGGTTACACTAGGCAAAGTGGGTCTCATCTCGCGCTTTGGCGCACCTTTCATCCTCCTGTCTTCTTCTCTGATTTTTGCGGCGGACAAGCCATCGGCGGTTGAGCTTCTCATGGAGGCCGGGCACTGGAAACAGATCGTCCGGATCGCCTCGGAACGCCTGCGGTCCAACCCCAACGACGCTCAGGCGCACTGCTGGCTCGCGAAAACGCGGCTGAGTTACAACGATCCCGAAGGGGCTGTCGTCGAAGCCGAAAGGGCAGTGGCGATCGACGGCGGCAACGCTGCCTACCACGCCCAACTGGGCGAGGCCTACGCGATGATGGCGGACAAATCCTCGGCTCTGAAAGCCGCGGTGTTCGTCCACCGGATGAACCGCGAACTGGACGTTGCTCTGGCCTTGAATCCGCACCAGGTGGACGCCCTGCTGGTGCAGATGATGTTTTGCTGGAAAGCCCCCCTGCTTGCGGGCGGCAATCGTCAGCGATCGCTTTCCATCGCGGACAACATCGTGAGCTTTCTGCCCTCGTGGGGCTATCTGGCCCATGCGCGCCTGCTGGTGGGCAAGGGCGAGGACGCGAAGTCGGAATCGTACCTCAAGAAGGCCGCGCAGGCCGATCCGAGCATGGTCCGGCCGCCGCTGTGGCTCGCCGAATTGTATTGCTTCCAGGCGGAAACGAAACGGCTGGATCTGGCGGAGAAAGCGGCGCGCCAGGCGCTGGCCATCGACCCTTCCGCCGGACAGGCCTACAAGGTGCTGGCTCATGTCTACGCCAGGCAGAAACGCTGGGCCGAGCTGGAACAAGTCCTGGCGCAAGCCGACTTGTTGGCTCCGGACGACCTTTCGCCTTACCACTCGGCCGCCGAGGCCCTGATTGAGATCGGCCAGGACTTCGACCGCGCCGAGAGATACCTGCAGAAATACCTCACGCAACAACCGGAGGGCAGGCAGCCCACGCATGCCGAGGCGCATTGGCTGCTGGCCGATCTCTATAAGCGGGAAGGCCGCAAGAGCGAGGCCGTGCGCGAGTTGCAGGCAGCCCTGCGGCTGCAGCCCGACTTCATCCGCGCCAGGCAGGATCTGACGCAGTTGAGCCACTCCTGAGTTGCCGCCCCTGGGAACGCCGATCTCCAGATCGGCTCCGGTTCGGTTTACACTTCACCGCCGGCAACTGCAGGCCGGCTTCCGGGCGCGCGAATGTGAATTGAAGTTGCCGCTCACACGGGTGATCAGAGCCGATCTGGAGATCGGCGTTCCCAGGGGCCGCTACCGTGAAGGAGTCGGGATGAACGTGCGCGTCCCCTGGCACGGATTCGGAAGGCATCCTGAGAGATGTCGGTTCCTCGAACCAACATGGCCTGAAGTGATAAGCTGATGCCCGGGCAGCTTCGCTTGCTGCCGATGGGAGAAGAAGCGCCTATGACCACTCCGGCCCTGAACGGTTTATCGCGACTCGGTTCGTTCCTGCTGTGCGCCGCGCTGGCTGCCCCCTGTGGGCTGTGCCGACAGTCGGGAGCGCCGCCCCAGAATCCGGACACTACAACGCTCGACAGCGACGGCACGGCCCACATCACGCGCGTGATCGGCATCCCGACAACGCTGTCGCCGGAGGCGCAGGCGTTTCTCAAGACGGGTCTGGCGTGGGCGCCCGCAGCCGGCTCGGCGGAATCCCAGAAGCTGATCGACCGTGCGCGGGAGATCTATCCGGTCGACATCGAAGAGAAGGTCATCGGCGGGGTGAAGACCAAAGTCGTTACGCCGAAAAATCCAGTGCCCGCAAACCAGCACAGAGTGCTGCTGTGCATCCATGGCGGAGGCTTCGTTACCGACTCCGGCTCGTTTCTGGAGAGCATTCCGATCGCCTCGCTCACCGGCACGATGGTGGTGGCCGTCGACTATCGCCTCACGCCGAAGTTCCGCTTCCCGGCTCAAGTGGACGACGTGATTGCGGTCTATCGCGAGCTGTTGAAGACGTACAAGCCGCGGAATATCGGGATGTACGGCACCTCGGCCGGAGCCATCCTGACGGCCGAGACAGCGGTGCGGCTCGGGCAACTCAAGCTGCCGCTGCCGGCGGCGCTCGGCTTCTTCTCCGGGATGGCGGACTTCAGCCGCATCGGCGATTCGTCGTATTACTTCGGCGTGCCCGGGCTCGCCGGCGCGCGCGTCCCGCGAGGCGATGGCGCGGCGGGGGCGTATTTGGGCGGTCTGGACCTGAAGGACCCCGTGGCGTCGCCAATGTATGCCGACCTGAAGGGCTTTCCACCCACGCTGTGCATGAGCGGCACGCGCGACATGCTGCTGAGCGGGACAGCGAACTTCCATCGCGCGCTGCTGCTGGCCGGCGTCGATGCGGAACTGGTGGTCTACGACGCCATGCCGCACGCCCACTGGTACATGATCGAGATCCCCGAAGCCAAGGAAGCCCTCGAAGTGCAGGCACGTTTCCTAGACCGGCATGTAGGCAGATAGCCTTCGGCTCTATAGTGGGGCGGACGCCCACGTCCGCGCGGGTCCCCCTGGACCCGCATCCGGGCAGCGGCTGGCGGGAATCACTGAAGGCTGACGTCCCGCAGGCCGGCGTGGACGTCGGCCCCCAGTTCGGAGACGCCGTGGGCGTCCGCCCCACACAGCACAGCGGCCCAGGCAGTTGATGGAAACCACCAAGTCCGCCTGGGCCGCCGCGATAAGAGCCCGTGCTGAAGGTTAACGAGGGAAGCGCGCTCAGGACGCCGCGCGCTTGGCCGTCATCTCCATTTTCTGGTCGCCAATGTCCACCGTCAGTTTCATCGTGTCCCCGGAGAAAGTCCCCTTGTGAACGACCTTGAACTGATCGGTTTCGACCGTAAACTCTATCTTGTCGCCATCGACCTTCCCCTCGCTGATGGGCAATTCGCCCATCGGGCTGGTGACGGTGCCGGTGAGCTTGGCGCCGTCCGCCTTGAGGTTGAAAGTGAGTTCCATGGACTGGCCGTCGGGGCCCTGCATCGAGGCCTTCCAGACGCCCGAGACGTCCTCGGCCAACGCTACGGCTCCCAGGACTAGCGCCAACAGCGCGATTGTTGCGAATCTCATGCCATATTCCTCCAATGAATCCTTGGGGATCCGGATAAGATCGCTTCAGTGCGCCGGATCACATTCCAACTGTACGGGTGTTGGCGGCGCGGCACGTTTAAATATTTGTAAAGGCCGGTTGTGGGGCGGTCCTCCAGGACCGCGCGGGCTCTCCAGAGCCCGCTCCGGACAAACTTGTGGGGCCCGGAGGCCCCACGCGGCGCGGGAGCGCCACCCCACTTTGGGGGGCTCTCAGTGGTTCACGTCCACCACAATTCGCCCGCGCACCTGTCCGGCCAGGATCCGCTCCGCGGCGGCAATGGCGTCGCCCAGGCCGATACCGGTCGTCATCATTTCGAGCTTGCGCGGGTCGAGGTCGCGGGCCAGGCGCGCCCATGCCTCCAGCCTCAGGGGCATAGGCGCCATCACGCTCTCCACCCCGCACAGCGTCACTCCGCGCAGAATGAATGGCGCCATGGTGGCCGGAAAGTCCATGCCTTGGGCCAGTCCGCATGCGGCCACCGTGCCCCGGTAGCGGGTCTGCGCACAGGCGTTGACGAGGGTGTGGCTGCCCACCGAATCGACGACCGCGGCCCAGCGCTCCTTCTGTAAGGGCTTGCCCGGCTGGGAGAGTTCGTGCCTGTCGATCACCGCGCCCGCTCCCAGGTTCCGCAGGTAATCGCCTTGCTCCAGCTTCCCGGTGGACGCGGTCACGCTATAGCCCAGTCCGGCCAGCACGGCGATGGCGACGCTTCCGACGCCGCCCGAAGCGCCCGTCACCAGCACCTCGCCCGACACCGGTGTGACGCCCTGGCGTTCCAGCGCCAGCACGCACAGCATGGCCGTGTAGCCCGCCGTGCCGATCGCCATAGCCTGGCGCAGGTCAAACGCTTCCGGCACGCGTACCAGCCAATCTCCGTCCACCCTGGCGCGCTGCGAGAGACCACCCCAACGCGATTCTCCGATCCCCGCGCCGTTCATCACCACGCGGTCTCCCGGCTTCCACGCCGGATGGCTGCTGGCGGTCACGACCCCGGCCAGGTCTATGCCGGGCACGATCGGGAATTTGCGGAGAATGGGCGACTTTCCGGTAAGCGCCAGCCCATCTTTGTAATTGATCGTGGACCAGGCCACATCCACGGTGACACTCGCTTCGGGCAGTTCCGATTCCCCCAGGCGGACGATTTTGGCTGCCGAGCCCGGCTGATCGACGAGAATGGCATTAAACACGGCGGGTTCCCTCCTGTTTCAGAATGGCACGGCTCCGCCGGCTATGCGTCACTTCAGGCGAGGTAGAGCGCGGACTGGCATTGTGAAGCTTCAATGACAATTTGAGGTGCAGGATCAATAGGATAGACACCCCATATAGATTATTCTATTGACCCCATACAAGATATTGGGGTAAGGTTGCGAGTGGCCCCAGACAACAAGTAGTACTAAGGGAATGTCACGTCCGGGGTGTTCTGCATAAAATTCCTGGGAGTGGACTATGGGACAGATCAGTGTCGAAATTGGCGCACAGGCGACGCCTTACAGGCGCAATTTGAAAAAGGAGGAACGCCGCGGGCTTCGCTTCCCGAGGTATTTCACCGCGAGGCTCGAAGCAGGGCGTACACCCTACGACGAGGTGCGCTGGGAGAAGCGCACTGCCTCGATCGGAAACGACAAGGGGGCCCTCATCTTTGAGCAAAAAGATGTGGAGATACCGGCCGACTGGTCGCAGACGGCTACGAACATTGTTGCCAGCAAGTACTTTCATGGCCGCATGGGCCAGCCGGAACGCGAGTCGAGCGTAGCTCAACTCATTCACCGTGTTGTAGATACGATCACCGAGTGGGGTATCGACGATCGCTATTTCGCGTCGCTCGAAGACGCTGAGAATTTCCGCAGCGAGTTGGCGCACCTGATGCTGACGCAGAAGGCGTGCTTCAATTCCCCGGTCTGGTTCAACGTCGGCGTGCGGGAAGAGCACCGCGGTTACGGCTGGTACCACGACGAGTCTACGGATTCCATCAAGAAACTCGACCGGACCGTCCACCGGCCCCAATGTTCGGCCTGTTTCATCAACTCTGTCCAGGATACTCTCGAATCGATTCTCGACCTCGCCAAGACTGAGGGGATGCTCTTTAAGTGGGGCTCCGGCACCGGCACCAATCTCTCCACATTGCGCGAGGAGAACGGCCTATTGTGGGGCGGTGGACGCGCCAGCGGACCGCTGAGCTTCATGAAGGGCTTCGACGCATTCGCGGGCGTCATCAAGTCCGGCGGCAAGACCCGCCGCGCCGCGAAGATGGTGATCCTCAACGCCGAACACCCCGACGTTGAGCAGTTCATCTGGTGCAAGGCCAAGGAAGAGAAGAAGGCGCACGTCCTTGTGGACGCGGGCTACGACCAGTCGCTGGACGGTGAAGCCTATGCTTCGATCTTCTTCCAGAACGCCAACAACAGCGTCCGCGCCACCGACGACTTTATGCAGGCCGTGGTGGACGACAAGGACTGGTGGACGAAGTCCGTGGTATCGGGCGAGCCGATCAAGCGCTACCGGGCCCGCGATCTGATGCGCGCTATCTCCGAAGCGACCTGGATGTGCGGCGATCCCGGCATGCAGTTCGACACGACCGTGAATCGCTGGCATACCTCCAAGGCTTCCGGCCGCATCAACGCGTCCAACCCTTGCTCGGAATACATGTTCCTCGACGACTCGGCGTGCAACCTGGCGTCGCTGAACATGATGAAGTTCGTGACCGGCGGCCAGTTTGACGTCGAAGCGTTCCGGCATGCGGTGGACACGGTTATCCTCGCCCAGGAGATCCTGGTCGACAACGCCAGTTATCCGACCGAGAAGATTGCCAAAAACTCGCACGATTTCCGTCCTCTAGGCCTTGGTTTTGCCAATTTAGGCGCACTTTTGATGTCGATGGGCGCGCCTTACGACGGCGATCCGGGCCGTGCCTGGGCTGGGGCTTTGACCGCGATCATGTGCGGTCAGTCTTATCTCACCAGCGCGCGAATCTCCCAGGCCGTGGGCCCGTGCCCCGGCTATCCGCCCAACGAGGATTCGTTCTTGGACGTCATGCGGATGCACCGCGATGCGGTGGCGGGCATCGACTCCAAACTGGTCCCTCCCGCCGTTCTGGAGACCGCCAGGCTCGTCTGGAAGAACACCTGCGAGCACGGCGAGAAGTTCGGGTTCCGCAACTCGCAGACCACCGTGATCGCGCCGACGGGCACCATCGGTTTCATGATGGATTGCGACACCACCGGCATCGAGCCCGAACTGGCGCTGGTGAAGTACAAGAAGCTGGTCGGCGGCGGGATGATCAAGATCGTCAACAACACCGTGCCGCAGGCATTGATTCGCCTCGGCTACACGGCGCAGCAGGTGGAAACCATCGTCAATCACATTGACGCCACGGGGACCATTGAAGGCGCCGCGGGCCTGAAGCCCGAGCACCTGGCGGTATTTGACTGCAGCTTCAAACCCGCCAACGGCGTGCGCACCATTCAATACATGGGTCACGTGCGCATGATGGGCGCGGTACAGCCATTCATCTCCGGCGCGATCTCAAAGACCATCAACATGCCCGAGGAGTCCACGGCCGAGGACGTCTCGAACGCCTACATCGAAAGCTGGAAACTGGGCCTCAAAGCGGTCGCTATCTATCGCGACGGCTCCAAACGCGTCCAGCCGCTGAACACCGGCAAGGGCGACAAGAAGAGCGTCGCCGCTTTCACTCCGCCCGCAACCGTTCGAGTGGAGGAGAAGATCGTCTACCGTCCGATCCGGCGCAAGCTGCCGGATGAGCGTGCGGCCATTACCCACAAATTCTCCATCGCCGGCCACGAAGATCGGAAGAGC
>Ga0302202_10005545_pt1 | contig 12832 bp, 10 predicted proteins | sample II_Bog_N3_3_FD_194579 | JGI IMG/M metagenome (GOLD analysis project Ga0302202, IMG submission 194579) | Peat permafrost microbial communities from Stordalen Mire near Abisko, Sweden - II_Bog_N3_3 | ecosystem: Environmental > Terrestrial > Soil > Wetlands > Peat | place: Sweden: Abisko...
GGCGGAGTCGACTGTCTGCGCCGACTCACGGAGTCGCCGGCGGCTGCCGTACCCGGTCGACCGGTCGGATCTGCGCCCGGCCGTATGGTCCCACCCGGGGCGCGGGTCACGTCGAGGGGGACGTCCGCCCGGCCGGGTCCCGCCGTAGGATGGATCCATGTCCGCCTCGGTCCTCGAGTCCCTCGCCCTCGCCACGGTGCTGTTCATCGGCTTGTGCACCCTGGCCGTCCTGACCGGCGGCTATCTCCTGTGGCGTTTCGCCAGGCGCCGACTACGGGACCTGCGCTCCCATGGCGCCGTCATCGGTGCCACCGCGGTGTGGGATGCGGCCGCGTCGAATCGCTGGAACCGCTCCGGTGGCCCGGCGACGCCGGCCACGGTGGCCCAGTGGACGTCGACCCGTCTACGCAAGGAACTCTGGAGGTCGGTCGACCGTGCGGCCGCCGCCGTCAGGGCCGCCGACTCGGTCCACGCGCCGACGGCCGAGCTGGCGTCGCTGTGTCGCCGTCTCCAGGACGCGGCCACCGACATCGACAAGGTGTTGCGGGTCGACCCGGCGGCACGTGTGCCGGCAGCCCTGTGTGACCAGGTCGTCGAGGTGATGCGGGCCGCCGACGATGTGCAGCAGGCCGCCGTGGCATCGGCCGGTGAGGCCAACGGGCAACGGGTCCGTGAGCTCACCGAGGATGCGTTGCAGGAGGTGCAGATCCTCGACGCCGGGTTGGCATCGATGCGGACCTCCGGGCGACGTCAGCTGCCGAGCTGAGGCCGTCCGCCCCGCGACCGGACGGGCGGACCCGGACCCCGACCAGGGGGACCCGGTGGTCCAGGAAGGCCCGGAGTCCTACAACTCGGCGGTGATGGCGTCGGCCAGCACGCCCAGTCCGTCGTCGAGCAGCGCCGGCTCGATGACCAGCGGTGGGAGCAGGCGCAGTACGTTGCCGTAGCTGCCGCAGGACAACGTGACCACGCCGGCCTGGTGGCAGGCGCTCACGATGCGCTTGGCCGCGTCGGCGTCCGGTTCGGTGGTGCCCGGACGGACCAGCTCCATGGCCATCATGGCGCCACGTCCCCGGATGTCGCCGATCCCGGGGCACTCGGCCTGCAGTGCACCGAACCGCTCGGCGACGGTGGCGCCGATCTTGGTCGCCGCGCCGGCGAGATCGTGCTCCTCCATGAGGTGGATCGACGCCAGGGCGGCGGCGCACGACACCGGGTTTCCTCCGTAGGTGCCGCCCAGACCTCCGACGTGCACGTCGTCCATGAGTTCCGCCCGGCCGGTGACCGCGGCGAGGGGCATCCCTCCGGCCATGGCTTTGGCGGTGGTCAGCAGATCGGGCACCACGCCTTCGTCGTCGCAGGCGAACCAGTCACCGGTCCGACAGAACCCGGTCTGGATCTCGTCGGCGATGAACAGCACGCCGTTGGCCCGGCACCAGTCGGCCACCGCCGGCAGGAAGCCTGGGGCCGGAACGATGAACCCGCCTTCGCCCTGGATCGGCTCGATGAGCACGCAGGCCGTGTTGTCCACACCGACCAGCCGTTCGATCTGCTCGATGGCCCGGGACGCGGCCTCCGGGCCGGTCATGCCCTCGGGGTCACGGTAGGGGTAGGACATGGGCACCCGGTAGACCTCGGGTGCGAACGGTCCGAACCGGTTGCGATAGGGCATGTTCTTGGCGGTCAGCGCCATCGTCAGATTGGTGCGGCCGTGATAGGCGTGATCGAAGACCACGACACCCTGGCGCCCGGTGACGTGGCGGGCGATCTTCACGGCGTTCTCCACGGCCTCCGCGCCGGAGTTGAACAGCGCACTTCGCTTCTCGTGGTCCCCGGGGGTCCGGGCATTGAGGGCCTCGCACACCTCGACGTACTGCTCGTAGGGGCTGACCATGAAGCAGGTGTGGGAGAACCGGGCCACCTGGTCCTGGACGGCCTCGACTACGGCGGGGGCCGCATGGCCGACGCTGACCACCGCGATGCCGGAGCCCAGGTCGATCAGCGAGTTGCCGTCGACATCGACGAGGATGGCCCCGTCGCCCCGTTCGATGTACAGGGGATAGACGGAGCTGACCCCGGGAGCCACCGCCGCCCGACGGCGGGCGTCGATGGCCTGGGACTTCGGACCAGGCAATTCGGTGACAATTCGACGTGTTTGGTTGATCCGAGGGTCGCTCACGACGGTAAGCGTAGTTGACGACCCCGACCCCTGCTCATGCGGGTGTCGCCCATCCGGAGGGACGGTCGGCGTTAGTCGCCGAAGTTCCAGCCCTGGCCCTTCTCGTAGTGGTGGATGATGTTCTTGGCCATCAGGATCTTGTGCACCTCGTCAGGACCGTCGGCCAGACGGAGCACCCGGGCGGTCAGGTACATTCCGGCCAACGGGAGGTCGTTCGAGACCCCTGCCCCGCCCCATACCTGGATGGCCCGGTCGACGACCCGGTGGTAGGCCGCCGGGACGAAGACCTTGATGGCGGAGATGGCCGTACGGACGTCGGGGTCGCCGTTCGCCACCTTCTCGGCGGCGTTGATGGTCATCAGTCGGGCCGACTGCACGTCCATGTACGACTCGGCGATGAACCCCTGGATGAACTGCTTGTCCTTGAGCAACCCGCCGTGGACCTCGCGGACGAGGGTGCGCTCGACCATCAGGTCGAACGCCCGCCACATCTGTCCGACCGAATTCATGCAGTGGTAGACCCGTCCGGCGCCCAAGCGGTCCTGGGCGGCCTGGTGGCCCTGGCCCACCAGGCCGAGGGTGTTCTCGATGGGGACCCGGACATCTTCGTACCTGATCTCGCAGTGGTCCGACGTCGAGTGCCCGAAGATGCCGATGCCGCGGACGATGTTCACCCCCTTGGTGGCGGTGGGCACGATGATCTGGGTCATCTTGCCCGGCGCGCCGAGCTCTCCCGAGGGGTCGTTGGCCCGGCACATGACGATGAAGAAGTCGGCGTCGATGCCGTTGGACGTGAACCACTTGTGGCCGTTGATGACCCACTCGTCGCCGTCCCGCACCGCCTCGGTGGCGATCGACCGGGGGTCGGAGCCCGCGTGGTCCCGCTCGGTCATGGAGAATCCGGACTGCATCTCGCCCTCGATGAGGGGGAGCAGCCACTTCTTCTTCTGCTCCTCGGTCCCGTACTTGACGAGCACGCTGGCGTTGCCCGAGTTGGGCGCGGCGATCCCGAAGAGCGCGGCGGCGCCGACGGCGTAGGACAGGATCTCGTACATGTAGGCCAGCTCGAGGAAGTCGAGGCCCATGCCCCCGTACTCGCGGGGGAGGTGGGGCGCCCACAGACCGGCCTCGGTGACCTTGGCCTTGATCTCCTCCCGCATCTCGAGGCTCTGGTGCCGGGCCCGTTCCCGCTCGTCCTCGTCGAGCTCGCCTGCCCGTCGGGCCCGCCAGAGGATCTCCTCGTTCGGGAGGATCTCCGCGTTGATGAAGTCGGCCGTGCGACGACGGATGTCGTTGACGGAGGGATCGAGGCCGGAAATCGGCGTCACGTTGATCGCCACAGGGGTCTCCTTGGTGGGGCTTCGGATGGTCGCTCCCGCCATCATGACCCAGGTGGACGCGCGGGACCCCGGGTAGGCCGGCCCGGGGTCCCGGTCGGGCGCTACTGTGCGCGCCATGGCCGACTCCCCGTATTCGTTCGGACCGCTGACACTCGACCGGCGGACGCTGGGCGAGATCGCCGTGCTGGGCTCCCGGAGCTTCTACGACGACCCGTTCTTCCGGCACCTGTCCGATGAACCGCTGCTGCGGGCACGCGGCCTGACGATCTACATGCGCACCCACCTGGCCGTGCTGGGCCAGACGGCGGTGGCCACCGGGGCCCGGGACCGGGCCGGCACCCTGGTCGGGGTCTGCGTCTGGCAGAAACCGGGGACGTACCCGCTGCCCGTCGCCAGCCAGGCCCGCGAGATGGGTGGATCACTGCGGGCCCTGATCCCCCGACCGCAGTCCCTGCTCAACGGGCTGCGCTACACGCTGGCCATGGAAAAGGCCCGGCCCCGTGACGAACACTGGTACCTGTGCCTGCTCGCCTCGGACCCCATGGCGTGGCGTCGGGGGATCGGCACCGCCCTGTTGGAGCCGTCACTGGCCGCCATCGACGAGGACGGGCTGCCCTGCTACCTCGAGACCCAGAAGGAGGACAACCTCGCCTTCTACCGACGGTTCGCCTTCGAGGAGACCGACCGCCTGACCCCGAGCCGCAGCGGGCCCCCGCTGTTCACCATGACCCGGCCGGTGCGCTGACCGGGTCATGGTGGCGCGGGGCCGACCGCTGGCCTTGGCTCCGCCGTCCACGTCGGGGAGCGCCGACGTGGACGGCGGTCAGGACCGGGGCGCGGTGAGGTCGTAGACGGTGACCCCGTTGACCGTCTTCGCCGTGAAGTGGGAGGTCACCCAGGTGGAGATGGCCGTGGCGTCCGACGTCGTGGTCGAGCCCCTGGTGCCACCCCGGACACCACCGAAGCCGCCGCCACCGAAGCCCCCACCGCCGAAGCCACCACCACCACTGATGTAGTAGTGGATGCGCCCCTCGGCCACGTACTTCTCGAACTGGGCCAGGGTCGGGGTCGGGTCGGTCCCGTTGAAGCCGCCGATGGCCATGACCGGTTCTCCCGAGGCCAACTGGTAGCCGGATGCGGAGTTCGAACCGGTGGTGGCGGCCACCCAGGAGTAGCGACCGGCACCGGCCTCGAGAAGGGCGACCAGTTGCTTGCCGGGCGTCGACGCGTTGAGCAGCCCACCGGCCGCTCCGCCACCGGCACCGCCGATGCCGCCGAAGCCGCCACGGGTCCTGGTCGAGCCACCGGCGACCCCACCCGTCGCTCCGGGGAAGCCGCCGCCTGCTCCGCCGCCGAACCCGGCACCGGCTGCGGCCCCGGCCGGAGGCGTGAATCCGGCCGGAGGCGTGAATCCGGCCGGCGGCGTGAATCCGCCAGCTCCTGCGCCGAAGCGGCCGGCGAGTCCGCGCCCCCCGCCCGGGAAGCCACCGAATCCGAACGCGCCGGCCACGGTGGGGCCAGCGGAGGGGATCGATCCGCTGTGCGGGGTCGACGCGGTGTCCAACGAGTACGCGAGGGGCCCGCCCAGCACGGCTGCGATGCCGAGTCCGGCGAGACCGGCGGCCAGAGCGCCGCGGGCCCGTGGCAGGACGGCGATGCCGATGGCGGCGGCGAGTCCACCGATGAGGACGGCCCAGCGCAGTGCCGGATACCAGTCGGGACTCCAGTCGAGGAGCACGAAGGACCAGACCGCGGTGGCCACCACGGCGGCGCACAGGGCGATCCGGGGAACGATCTCGGCGCGCCGTCCCCACAGCACCCAGGCGCCCATGCCGACCAGTGCGCCGACCGCCGGGGCCAGGACGACCGTGTAGTACGGGTGGATGATCCCCTGGGCGTAGCTCAGGATGAGTCCCGTCAGGAGCAGCCACCCCCCGAAGAGCACGAAGGCGGCCCGGGTCCGGTCGGTGCGTGGGGCGCGTCGGGTCAGCCACAGGACGGCGACCAGCAGGATCAGTGCTCCGGGGATCAACCAGGAGATCTGGCCGCCCATCGACTTGAGGAACAGGCGGTTCCACCCGGTCGGACCCCACATCGACCCGGCCGTCCCGCCCCCACCCACGCTGCCGGTCTCACTGCCGTTCAACCGGCCGATCCCGTTGTAGCCGAAGATCAGGTTGAGCAGGCTGTTGTCGGTCGAGCCTCCGATGTAGGGACGGTTGGCGGCGGGGGTCAACTCGACGATCGCCACCCACCAACCGGCGGACACCACCACGGCCACCCCGGTGTAGACGAGTTGGAGCACCCTGCGGCCCAGCTTGGGCGGACCGGCGATGAGGTACACCAGGGCGAGCACGGGGAGCAGGATGAACGCTTGGAGCATCTTGGTGATGAATCCCAGGCCGATCAGGGAGCCGGCCAGCACCAACCACCGGGTCCGTCCGCCTTCGACCGCACGGATGACCGAGTACGCGCTCGCCACCAACAGCAGCGTCAGCAGGGCGTCGGGATTGTTGAACCGGAACATCAGCGTGGCCACCGGGGTGATGGCCAGGACGGCGCCGGCCAGGAGGGCAGCACCCGGGGCGAACCAGCGCCGCACGCAGGCGTAGAGCAGGCCGACGGTGGCCACGCCCTCCAGCGCCTGGGGCACCAGGATGGACCAGGAGTTGACCCCGAAGACCCGTGCGGACAGCTCCATCACCCACAACGAGGCGGGTGGTTTGTCGACGGTGATGAAGTTGGAGGAGTCGAAGGAGCCGAAGAAGAAGGCCTTCCAACTCTTGGTGCCGGCCTGGACGGCGGCCGAGTAGAAGCTGTTGGCCCAGCCGGAGCTGCCCAGGCTCCACAGATAGAGGACGCCGGTGCCGACGAGCAGCGCGATCAGCGACGGTCGAACCCACACCGGGTCCTCGGGACGGCCGCGGACCAGGCGTCGGGCCCACCCTGCCGGTGGCCGGGGGTCCGACGGCACCGCGGGGTCCGTGCCGAGAGGGGGAGCCGGAACAGGTGCCCCTCCGGTCGAGTCTGCGGGGTAGACACCCCAGCCGGGTGCATCGACCACGGCGACAGAGGCGTCGGTGCCGATCGGTGGTTGCTCGGAGGGTGGGGTGTCGGTCATCGGGACATCCTCTGGGTGGCCGGGGCGGTGCCCCGGGGGTTGGTCGGTACGCCCTCGGCCGTACCGGTGAGGGTCACGGGTTCCAGGTGGGTGCCGAACCGGGGGCGGAACACCCAGGTGCGGAGGATCGAGAAGCGGAGGGCGGCGGCGGCCAGGTTTGCCACGGTGACCGCCACCAACTCGGGGGCGAGCGTGTCGAGTCCCAGTGCCCGGGTGGCCACCAGTGCGGCGGTGGTGAAGGAGAGGCTGACGCCGAGGAGGGCGGTCGCCGTCCCGACCCGGTGGACACGGTCCAGCCCGTGTCGTGCGGTCCCGGCCATGCCGCGGTGGGCGGCGGTGTTGCCCAGGCCGCACGCCACGATGGCGATGGCATTGGCCGCATAGGCGCCCGCCCAGGGTTCCAGGCCGGCGAAGATGGCGACGTAGGCCAGCGTGCTGATGACGCCGACACCAGCGAACCGGAGCAGTTCGTCCGCGAAGACCTCGTCGGCCGCCCGTGGGTGCTCGATCGGTCGCTCGGTGGTCGACACGGATTCGGTGACGGGGGTGTCCGGCCGGTCGACGAGGCGCCGGCGGACCACGGCGGCGCGTCGGCGGGCCCGGGGGGCGAGCATCCGGGCGATGCCGCAGAGGTCGAGCCATGCCGTGTGGGCGACGGCCACCCGGGAGTCGAGGTCGTCGACCCAGTCGACGGGCACCTCGTGGATCCGCAGCCCGAGGCGGTGTGCGGTGACGAGGACCTCGGTGTCGAAAAACCACGCCTGGTCCTCGACGAGCGGCAGCACGATCTCGGCCGCATCCCGCCGAAGGGCTTTGAACCCGCACTGGGCGTCGGTGCAGGCGTTGCCGAGGAGACCTCGTACGAGCAGGTTGTAGGACCGCGAGATGACTTCCCGGCGGGCGCCCCGCACCACGTGGGCGCCCGAGGCCAGCCGTGTGCCGATGGCCACGTCGCTGTGGCCCGACAGCAGTGGGGCGACCAGGGGTAGGAGGGCTTCGAGTCCGGTGGCCAGGTCGACGTCCATGTAGGCGACGACCGGTGCGGTGCTGGCCGACCAGGCGGCCCGCAGGGCCCGGCCCCGGCCCTTGCGATCCAGCCGCAGGGCACGGACGCCGGGGAGGCTGGCCGCCAACCCGGTGGCGATGCTCCAGGTGTCGTCGGTGCTGGCGTTGTCGGCGATGGTCACCGTCGTGGCCAGGGGGAAGGACGAGTCGAGGAAGCTGCGCAGCGCGGAGATGCTCGCCGCCAGCTGCTGGGCCTCGTTGTAGACGGGGATGACGATCTCCAGCTGGGCGGCGCTGTCGCTGCCGTCGGGCCGGGGTCGGGGGAGGGGCGTCAGGTCCATGGCCACACTGTGTTCGGGCTTTCTCCGGCCACCGTGGGAGTTGCCTGTGGCCCACCTGTGAATACTGCACCATCCTGGTGACGGTGCCGGTCGGCCATCAGGGAGCGGATGTGCCCGGCGGGGGAGGTTCCTGGTCGGACCCGTCCTGGTCGGATCCGTCCTGGCCGGACCTGTCGTGCACGGACCGTGCACCGAGCTCCGGGCTCCCGGTAGCGAGTGACGCCGGATCGGGGCCCGATCCCACGGATGTCGGGTGCGAAGCGCCCGGTTCGGCAGGTGCCGTCTGGGCGAGGGTGACGGGTAGCCGGACGACGAACGTCGTGCCCCGTCCCGGCTCGCTGGTGGCGGTGACCGAGCCGCCGTGGGCGGCGACGATGGCCGAGACGATGGAGAGCCCGAGCCCGGCCCCGCCGTGCAGGCGCGACCTGCTGGCATCCGAACGATAGAAGCGCTCGAACACGTGGGTGACCTGGTCGGCGTGCATCCCCGGTCCGGTGTCCGCCACCGTGACGACGGCTGCTGACCCGTCGCCGTCCACGGTCACCGAGGCCGACGTCCCCTCCGGGGTGTGGGCACGTACGTTGCCGAGCAGGTTGTCGATGACCTGGCGCAGGCTGGTGGCATCGCCCACGACCTCGATGGGCCGGGTGGCGGCGAAGGTGACCGGCCAGGCGGGACCGACGGTGTGTGCGGTCTGGACGGCCTCTGCGCACAACGAGACCAGGTCGACCGATTGCATCTCCATCGGCCTCCCTTCGTCGAGTCGGGCGAGCAGCAACAGATCGGCGACCAGGTGCTCCATGCGCCCGGTCTCGTTCTGGATGCCGCGCATCAGTCGCTCGAGGTCCTCCTTCTGTTCGGAAGCACCACGGCCGAAGAGCTCGGCGTAGGCCGAAATGGCTGCGATCGGGGTCCGGAGTTCGTGGGACGCATCGCCCACGAACCGGCGGAGTCGGGCGTCCGACTCCCGCAGTCGTTGTTCGGAGGCCACCCGGGCACCGAAGGCGCTCTCGATGCGCGACAGCATGACGTTGAGCGTCTTGGCCAAGCGCCCGACCTCGGTCTTGTCGTCCTCGCCGGGAACCCGCTCGGTCAGGTTGCCGGCGGCGATCGACTCGGCCGCCGTCTCCATGGCCCCCAACGGCCGGAGGCCGAGGCGGACCAGCCAGAACCCGGCGGCCAGGGCGATGAGGACCGCACCGGCGGTGACGACCAGCTCGATGAGCAGCAGCTGGTGCAGCGTGGAGTCGATGTCACCCAGTGGCTGGGCCACGATGAGCAGGTCGCCGTTGCCGAGCGTGGAGGCACGGACCCGGAAGGTCGGTCCGTCAGCCTGGCCGGACGGTGCGTCGAAGAATGCGGCCTGGGTGCCGTCGGGTGCTTCGGCGAACCCGGTGATGGGTGCCGTGATGGAGGGGGTGAAGGCCTTGCCGTCGACATAGGCGGGACAGCCGGAACCGCCGACCAGCGCCCCCGACTTGGTGCGCACCTGCACGGCCGAGATCTGGAAGGCGTTCGAGGCACCCCCGTCGGGAGGCCCGCCGTCACCGCCCGGTCCGGCGGGGAGCACCGTGTTGGGATTGATGCAGGGCACGGTGCCGCCCGAGTTGATCTGTTGCTCGTAGCGACCGTGCACGCTGGTGAGCTGCTGGTCGACCCGCTGGTCGAGGAACGACTCCAGGGCCTTGTAGGTGACGACGTTGGCGACGGCCAGCGCGGCGACGGCCACGACGGCGACGGCGACCAGCAACCGCGCGCGCAGGGACATGGTCAGGCGGCTGCCGGATCGCGGAGGGCGTAGCCCACCAGCCGCACGGTGTGGATGACCGGCGGCCCCGCCACCTCGAGCTTCTTGCGCAGGTAGCTCACGTAGGTCTCCACCACGTTGCCGTCGCCGCCGAAGTCGTAGTGCCAGACGTGATCGAGGATCTGGGACTTCGACAGGACGTGACGGGGATTGAGCAGGAAGAAGCGGAGCAGGTTGAACTCGGTGGCGGTCAGGGGGATCACCTGGCCGGCTCTGGTCACCTCGTGGGCACTCTCGTTCATCTCGATGTCGGCGAACCGGAGGATGCCACCGTCCTCGGGTTCCGCGCCCAGGCGTCGCAGGATGGCGTGCACCCGGGCCACCACTTCGGCCAGTGCGAACGGCTTGGTCACGTAGTCGTCGCCACCGATGGTGAGTCCGGCCACCTTGTCCTCCACCGCGTCACGGGCGGTGAGGAACAGGATCGGGACCCGGATGCCGTCGGCCCGGAGGCGACGGGTGACCTCGAGACCGTCCAGGTCGGGAAGCATGACGTCCAGCACGATGAGGTCGGGCGGATGTTCCTGTGCGGCCGCGAGGGCCAGGCGCCCGTTGACCGCCTCGGACACGTCGAATCCTTCGTAGCGGAGAGAGGTGGCGACGGCGTCGACGATCGACGGCTCGTCGTCAACGACCAGGATGCGTTGATTGCGTGTGGGCTCCACGGTGTCTCCTCGGGTCGGGCGTCTGCCCGTGCTGTCCGTTGTTCCTTAGGAGCATCGCACCGCCCGCTGATCAGGCGGTGTGATTCTCCTGTGAGCCACCTGTGAGTCGCCGTCCCGGTGGAGCGCACCCGGCCGATCCCGGGCGGACCAGGTGCGGACCGACGGTCGGGGCCCCGCCGGACCGTGATCCCCCGGGCCCCGACATTCACAGGAGACACCCAGGTGGCCTGACGCTGACGCTGTGGCGGGTTCGGTCGAATGACATCAGTAGCCCACACCGCTGGAATCCCGGCGGCGTCCGTCAGACGAAAGGTGATCCCCATGGCCTCCACCCCGCGACAGCGCCCACATGGCGACGGCGCCGCCCGATCACGCGACGAGGCTCTGGTGCGTGTCCGCCGGGCCACGGCCGTCATGGGGTTGACCGCCACCGTGGCGGCGGTGGGCATCGGCTTCGGCGTCGCCCAGGCCGCGACCCATTCCTCGACGGCCACCCGTGCATCGACGACGGGTACGACGGGGACGACGGCCTCCACGGCGACCACCACGCCCACTACATCGTCGACCTCCGGAACCACGGCCACGACAGGTGCCTCCTCGACCGCCGACGGTTCGTCGGGCAGTTCCTCGACCACGGCCACCACCACACCGACCACGACCACCACGACCACCACTCCGGCGGCCACGACCACCTCGGGACAGTCATGAGGTCCCCCACGCTGGTCGACCAGGGCCGCCCGTCGTCGCACGACCGGCCCTCGCCCGAGGTCCGCACGATGCAGGCGATCGGTACCACCGCGTCGGTCGTGGTCGAGGACCCGACCCTGGCCGATGCGGCCCTCGGCCTCCTGGCCGTCGACCTGTCCGACCTCGACGAGGCGTGCAGTCGGTTCCGCCCCGACTCGGAGCTCCGTCGTATCGAGCGGCTCGGACAGGGACGCCCGATGCCGGCGAGTCCGCTGCTGTTCGCCGCCCTGGAAGCGGCGACGGCGGTCGCAGCCCGTACCGCCGGCATCGTGGACCCGACCATCGGCTCCGCCCTCATCGAGCTCGGCTACGACCGGGACTTCGCGACGATCACCTCCGACACCGGGGACGGGAGCGTCGACGGTGCCGCACCGGTGGGCGAGCCCCAGCCCGCCCCGGGTTGGTGGCAGGTCCGCCTCTACGCCGACACGCGAACCGTGGTCATTCCCGCCGGGGTCCACGTCGACCTCGGATCGACCGGAAAGGCGTTCGCCGCGGACCGCTCGGCCCGGCGGATCGCCGAGGCACTCGGGTGCGGCGTCCTCGTGAACCTCGGAGGCGATGTTGCGGTGTCCGGCCCCGCCCCCGTCGAGGGATGGGGCGTGGGGATCGCGCCGTCGTGCGCCACCGCACCGGGGGACGCCGACACGGTGGTCGCACTCCGCTCGGGCGGCCTCGCCACCTCGGGCACCACCGCCCGGACCTGGAGCCGCAATGGCCGCCACGTCCATCACATCGTGGATCCGTGGACCGGGGAGGTCGCTCCCTCCACGTGGGCGCTGGTCTCGGTCGTCGCCGACTCGTGCCTGGAGGCCAACGGGTGGTCCACCGCTTCGGTGGTGTGGGGTGCCGATGCCCCGGGGAACCTCGAGGCACACGGCGTGCGGGCCCGCCTGGTGTCGTCCGACGGGACCGTCGTCACCGTGGGTGGATGGCCCGGGGTGACCGCTGGGCCGGCGATCTTCGAGGAGGTGGCCTGATGCTCGCCGCCACCTCCACCACGATGACCACGACCCTCTGGTACACCATCCGGGCGACCGGCGTCGTGGCCCTGATCCTCCTGACGCTCACCACCGTCCTCGGCCTCCTGTCGGCCTCGCGTGCCCGTACCCGTCGGTGGCCGGCCTTCGCCCAGGTCGACCTCCACAAGCGGGCCACGCTGTTCGCCCTCGTCTTCCTCGGTCTGCACATCGTGACGGCCGTCGTCGACACCTACGTCAGTGTGGGTGTTCTGTCCGCCCTGGTCCCGTTCACCTCGCCGTTCAAGACGTTCTGGATCGGACTCGGCACCATCTCGGTGGACCTGCTGCTCGCCGTGGCCATCTCGAGTGCCCTCCGCCAGCGGATCGCGCCCCGTACCTGGCGGGGGATCCACTGGTTGGCCTACGCCTGCTGGCCGTTGGCCATGGCCCACTCGCTCGGCACCGGAACCGACGCCGCCCAGGTCTGGATGGATGCCATCGCCGCCGTGTGCACGGCGGCCGTGCTGGTCGCCCTCGTACGACGCATCGGCTACCAGCGCACCACCCGCCGTGAGCAGGTGCGACTCGGAGCCACCACCACGGCGGTACCCGTCCGGCACCGACCCGCCGTAGGTGGCGATCCCGCCGGGCGCGCCCTCGCTGAT
>Ga0302202_10005548_pt1 | contig 12830 bp, 9 predicted proteins | sample II_Bog_N3_3_FD_194579 | JGI IMG/M metagenome (GOLD analysis project Ga0302202, IMG submission 194579) | Peat permafrost microbial communities from Stordalen Mire near Abisko, Sweden - II_Bog_N3_3 | ecosystem: Environmental > Terrestrial > Soil > Wetlands > Peat | place: Sweden: Abisko, Stordalen...
CGCCACCGATGCGCTGGCGCCCGGCGCCATAACCGGCGCGGAGACCACGGTGCTTGACGCCTCGGGCGCGGGCGGGCGCACCTATTACGCCTGGCCCGCCGTGCGCACCACCACCGCGGACGCCAAAACCCGCGTGACCAACCGCATGCTGGCCGCCGAGGCCACCGCCGAGTTGGCGGGGGGCCATGGCGAGGTGATGGATTTTTACGCCGGGGGCAAGTTCACGCTCAGCAATGACCCGCTGAACGATGGCGGCTCGACGGAGTATGTCATCCTCTCGGTCACGTACCACGCCCAGGACAATGCCGACGGCGCCAGTGGCGGTGCCACGGGGGGTGGCGTTTCGATGAGCTGCGTCGCCTTTCCTGCCGCCACCACCTGGCGCGAGGAGCCGACCATCCTGCCGCCCATGCTCTCGGGGGTCTATTCGGCCATCGTCATCGGGGATTCGGGCGAGGAGATTTATACCGACGATGCCGGGCGCATTCAGGTGCAGTTCCCCGCCGATAACCATGGCGACATCACCTCGGCGAAAACCTTGTGGGTGCGGGTGCTGCACCCGTGGGCGGGCAATAATTGGGGCGTGCAGTTCACGCCGCGCATCGGCATGGAGGTGGCGGTCGCCTTCCAGGAGGGCGATGTCAACCGCCCCGTGGCCATTGGCTGCCTTTATAATAACGTCAACACGCCGGTCTTCGCGGCCTCCGAGAAGAACAAGACCGGCTGGCGCACGCGCTCGACCAAGGGCGGCGGCACCAGCAATTTCAGCGAATTCTCGATCGATGACACCTTGGGCAGCGAGCTGGTTTACCTGCATACCGAGAAGGATCTGACCGTCGAGGTCGAGCATGACCGCAAGGTGACCGTGACCAATGACGAGACGGTCGAGGTTGATGGCAAGAAGACCGACACCATCAAGGGCGATTTCTCGACGACCGTGAGCGAGGGCAACCAATCAACGACCGTGAGCGAGGGCAACCGCAGCGTGACGGTGAGCCAGGGCAATCTCGCCACCAAGGTGACGGCCGGTAACGAGACGCTCGATGTCACGGCGGGCAGCATCACCCATTCGGCGGGGCAGTCGATTACGCTCAAAGTCGGCGGCAATTCGATTGTGATCAACAGTTCGGGCATTACTTTGACGGTGGGCGGGACCAGCGTGCAGCTGACCGCCGCCGCCGTGGACATTTCGACCGTCAACCTGTCCGCCAGCGGGAGTGCCAGCGCGTCGGTCTCGGGGGCCACCGTGTCGGTTTCGGGTGAGGGCCAGGTGTCGGTGAGCGCGCCCATGGTTATGGTTGGTTAAGCGGGGAGACGCACAAAATGAGCGAAACCAGAACCAACAAGCTTCTTGCCCTGCCGCTGGCCGATGTGCTGGCCCGCGCCAAGCTGGGGCCCGGACCGGGCGTGCTGGTTGCGGGGCTGAGCACCATTGACCAGGTGATTACCGCGCTGGCGGGCGCCGGGTTTGGCGTGGAGGCCACGCGCGTGGTGGCCCATGCGTTGCCCAAGCGCGAGGCCGTGTGGTGGGCCGCGATGTGCACGTCGTTCACGGCGCCGGCCGATTTGCCCCCGCCCAACCGCGCCGCGGTTGACGCCGCGCAGGCCTGGGTGCGCCAGCCCGTCCAGGATGCCGCTTATGGCGCCCAGGCGGCCGCCCAGCTGACCAACCTCCAAAGCCCGGAATATTGGGCGGCGATGGCGGCGTTCTGGGGCGGTGAGTCACTCTCGCAGCCGGGATTGCCCCCCGTGCCGCCGCCGCCGCATCTGCCGGGCGTGGCCGTGGCGGGGGCCGTGGTGCTGGCCAGCGTGCGCGGTGATGCCCAACGCCAGCCCCAGCGCGTGGTGCAGTTTCTGCACTCGGCCTATGATATTGCCGCCGGCGGGTCGGGCCGCCTGAACCCGGAGGCCGCATGACCCTGACCTTAAGCGTGCTGCGCTGCCCCGATGCCGTGCCGCCCGAGACCAAGCGTATTTCTGGCGGTGAGCTGCGCATAGGGCGCGGGCCGGATAATGACTGGATCATGCCCGACCCCGAGCGCATGCTCTCAAAGCACCATTGCGTGATTGCCTATCGCAATGGCGGCTGGGCGATAGCGGACACCAGCACCAACGGCACCTTTCTCAACCGGGAGCCCGACCCCATCGGCAAAGGCCAGATCCGCGAGTTGCAGGATGGCGACCGGCTGCGCTTTGGCGCCTATGAGATAGAGGTGCGCGTGGCCGCCGATGAGGCTTATGGCGCCAGCAGTGGCTTTGGTGGCGGCTTTGGTGCCCCTGCCGGCGGCTTTGGCGGCAAGGCCGCCTCGCCGTTCGATGACCCGTTTGCCTCCAACCCGCTGGCGCCGCCGCCGCCGCCGCCACGGGATAATTTCTCGGCGGGCGCGTTTGGCGCCGACCCGCTTTTGGGTGGCGTGCCGCAGGCGCCGGGCATTTCCCTGCCTGATGGGTTTGACCCGCTGGCCGGGGGCGCGGGCGAGTTTATGGGCGGCGCCACCCAGGCCGACCATACGCCGTCCTTCTCGGACGCCTTTCGCCCGCCCGCCGCGCGCCAGGTTATTCCCGATGACGAGGATTGGGGGCTCTCGGCGCCGCTCACGCCTCCGGCGCCGCAGGGTTTTGCGCCCGCGCCCGTTTCGCAGACGTTTGCGGCCCCGCCGGCTTATGCGCCGCCGCCGCCGCAGGCGTTTGCCCCGGCGCCCGTTCCACAGGCCTATGCTCCCGCCCCGCCTCCGCCTCCGGCTTATGCGCCGCCTCAGGCCGTGCCGCCGGGCTTTGGCGCGCCCGTGCCGCCTGAAACCAACCCGTTTGGCGCCCCCGTTCAGCGCGACGCCAATCCGTTTGGCGCTCCCGCCCCCCTGCCCGCGCCGGTACAGGCGTCGCCGCTGGCTGATCCTGGGCCGTCACCGTTTGAGGAGCCGTCTGACCGCGTTCCGGCTCCCTCGCCGTTTGCCGAGGCGCCGGTCGTGGCACCTGTGGCGGCCTTTGCCCCGGCGCCCGAGTCCAACCCGTTTGCCGGAGATGAGCCACCCCGCGCCGTTTTTGCGCCCCCGCCAGTGCCTGCCGCCTCGCCAGTGGCCGCGGCCGCCGTTGCCGCGCCGGTGGCCGCCGATGCGCTGCTCGCCGCTTTCCTGGAAGGGGCCGGCCTGCCCGGCACCCAGCCCGCCGACCCGGTGGCCGCCATGCGGGCATTGGGTGCGGCGTTCCGCGCCACGGTGACGGGCATCCGCCAGGCTTTGATTGCGCGGACCTCGATCAAGGGTGAGTTCCGCATCGAGCAAACCATGATCCGTGCGCGCGGTAACAACCCGCTGAAATTCTCGGCCGATGACGACGACGCGCTCTCGGCCCTGCTGGGGCTGGGGCGGCGGGTGGATATGGGGCCGGCCGCGGCCATCGATGAAGCCTTGCGCGACATGCGCAACCATGAGCTGGCCACCATGGCCGCCATGCAGGGCGCGGTGCGGGCACTGCTGGGCGGGCTCGACCCCGCGCCGCTGCTGAGCAGTGCCGAGGGTGGTCTTTTGCCCGCGCAGAAAAAGGCTCGCGCCTTTGAAGCCTATGAGAAGCTCTACGACCAGGTTATCCGCGCGCTGGCCGATGATTTTGACAGCGTGTTCGGCAAAGCCTTTGCCCGTGCCTACGAAACCGCGCTGCGCGACATCAGCGCCAGGGAGCAACCATGAAACGTTTGAGTTTTAGCCTCGCCGCTATTTTTGCCCTGGCGGGGTGCGCCTCGCCACCACCGCCGCCGCCGGTGCTTACATTGACCATTACCGGCGGGGCCACGCAAAACCCGGACAGCGCGGGCCACGCCAACGCGGTGGCCGTGCGGCTCTACCAGCTGGCGGCCACGGGCAAGTTCCAGTCGGCGGATGTCTACACGCTGACTGGTAATGAGGCGGCGGCGTTGGGCACGGATGAGATGGGGTCATCGACGCAATTTATCGTCTCACCCGGCCAGAGCGTGACGCAGACCATCAATGTCACGCCCGGTGTGAATGACGCGGGCATCGCGGTGCTGTTCCAGAATATCAACAAATCGACCTGGAAGCTGGTGGCGCCGATCGCCCCGCATGGGCCGACCAATGTGACCGTGACGATTTCAGGGCTTAGCGCGTCGCTCGGCCAGTAAGCCTGGGGAATGGCTTTCGCGGCGCAGCGATTTGTTCTAGAACGTAATTAACGAACAAGCCGGAGGCTGGCCGGTTGAAGGGGTAGAACCAAATGCGAGGTGACGCGTGAGCTGGACCAACCGGGTCATCTGGCAGGAGGGCATGTTCCTGCGCTCCCAGCATTTTCAGCAACAGGATCGCTGGCTGGAGGCCTTTGTGCGCGGGCGCGTGGCGGCATTGCGGCCCCATTCCTGGGGCCTGACGCAAATGACGCTCGACAAGGATTTGCTGGGCACCGGCCGCTTCGCGGTGGCCGCCGCCTCGGGCGTGTTCGAGGACGGCACGCCCTTTGCCCTGCCCGGCGAGGCGGACCACCCGCCGCCCTTTGATGTGCCCGAGAATACGCGGGGCATGCTCATTCATCTGGCCCTGCCCGTGCGCCAGCCGGGGGCTGTGGAAATCGCGGCTTCGGATGGCAGCTCGGAGGGCCGGTATAAGCCCGCGAGCTTTGAGGCCTATGATACGCACTCCGCCTCCCCCCAGGCCGCCGAGTTGGCTGTCGGGCGGCTCAAACTGCGGTATATTCTCGATAGCGAGGACCGCGCCGGGTATCTCACCATTCCGCTGGCGCGGATCATGGAGGTGTCGTCCGACAAGCGGGTGACGCTCGATGATAACTGGCTGCCCCCGGCCCTGGTGTGCCATGCCGTGCCGCCGCTGGCCGGGCTGGTGACCGAGTTCGCGGGCATGATCAACCAGCGTGGCGAGGCGCTGGCCGCGCGCGTGAATGCGCCAGGCTCGCGCGGCGTGGCGGAAGTGGCGGACTTCATGTTGCTGCAAACGCTCAACCGCTGGCAGGCTTTGCTGCAACATTGGGCGGATGCCGCCAATATCCACCCCGAGACGCTCTATACCGCCTATGTGCAGATGGCGGCTGATTTGGCCACCTTCACCGATTCCCAGCGCCGCCCGAGCTCGTATCCGGGCTACCGGCACGAGGATTTGCAGCGCTCATTCGCCCCCGTGATCGCCGATCTCCGCCGGGCGCTCTCGACGGTGATTGAGACCAATGCCGTGTCCATCCCGCTGCAAGAGCGGGCGCATGGCGTGCGGGTGGGGCCGATTACCGACCGCAACGTGCTGCGCGCGGCCAATTTCGTGCTCTCCGTGCAGGCCGATGTGCCGACCGAGACCATGCGCCGGCTGTTCCCGGCACAGGTCAAAATTGGCGCGGTCGAGCATATCCGCGAGCTGGTGAACGTGGCGCTGCCGGGCATTGCCATCCGGCCCATGCCCGTGGCCCCGCGCCAGATCCCGTTTTATGCGGGCGCCTCCTATTTCGAACTCGACCGCAACAGTCCGCACTGGCAGCAGATGCAGACCTCGGGCGCGTTCGCCATCCATGTCTCGGGGGATTTCCCTGGTCTGCGCATGGAGCTGTGGGCGATTAAAGGCTGAGTTTGATCCTCCGGCGGCACAGTGCCGCCGGTGTCACTGACCGTGCGACAAGGATTTGAGGACGATGAGCGATAACCCCTTTTCCGAGCCCGATGATTCCGACCGCACCGTGATACGCCCCGCCCCGGGTGGCAAACGGCCGGCTGCCGCGCCGGGCGCGCCACCAGCGCCGCCCTCGCCCTTTGCGGCGCCGCCGCAACCGGCGCCACCGTTCGCCGCGCCGCCGCCGCAGGCCCCGGCTTACAGCCCGCCCCCGCAACAGCCGGCCGCGCCGTATGGGGCCAGCCCGTTTGCGCCCCAACAGCCACCGCCCCAACAGCGCGCCGCGCCGTTTGAGGCCGCGCCCAGCTACGCCCCGCCGCGTGGCGTGGCCGAAGGGCCAGACACGATTGGCATGGGTGGCCCGCCGCTGATTATGGCCGCTGCCCCCTTGCTGCAATTGCTGGCGCGCCTTCGCAATACCTTCAACGCCCCGGATTCGGGCGATCTGCGCGAGCGCGCGGTGCGCGAATTGCGCCGGTTTGAGGAAACCGCGCGGGTGCAGAACATCCCGCTCGACCAGCTCCGCCCGGCCCATTACGCGCTGTGTGCCAGCCTGGATGACGTGGTGCTGGCCACACCCTGGGGCAGCCAGGGCGCCTGGGCGCAGCGCTCGCTGGTGTCCACCTTCCACCAGGAGGTGCGCTCAGGGGAGCGGTTCTTCGATATTCTCAACCAGATCAAGCTGAACCCGGGCAATTTTCTGCCCGTTTTGGAGCTGATGTATTTCTGCCTCTCGCTTGGCTATATGGGCCGGTTCCGGCTCTCGCCGCGGGGCCCTGCTGAAATCGACCGGTTGCGCGAAGAGGCTTACGTGGTCATCCGCCGCCAGAGCCCGCCGGGTGAGGCGGCGCTCTCGCCCCATTGGCAGGGTGTGGCCGCACCTTACAGGGCCAAAATGTTCAGCGTGCCCGTATGGGTGACGGCGGTGGCCGCTTTGGGCGGGGTGGCGCTGGTTTATGCGCTGTGCCTGTTCTCGCTGTCTGGCAAATCAGACGCGGTGTTTGAAGCCGACCTGGCCGCGCCGCCAGCAGCCATGCCCGCCATTACCCGCGCCGCGCCCGTGGTGCCGCCGCCTGAGCCCGCCGCCGTGGGGCCAGATATTTTAGCGCGCATTTCGGGCTTTTTGCAGCCCGAAATCGCGGCGGGCAAAGTCACCGTGCTGGGCACGGATAACCAGCCCATCGTGCGGCTCAATAATCAGGGCTTGTTTGCCTCGGGCAGTGCCGCGGTTGAGAGTGGCGATGTTGATTTGCTGCAAAAGATCGGCACGGCTCTGGGCCGCGAGACCGGCACGGTGGTGGTCACGGGCTATACAGACAACCAGCCCATCCACACGCTGCAATTCCCCTCGAATTTCGAACTTTCGACATCGCGGGCACAAGCGGCTTCGGTCATTCTCGACCAGACGATCGGCGATGAAAGCCGTGTCACGGCCAAGGGGCTGGGCGATGCCGATCCGGTGGCGGATAATGCCACAGTCCAAGGCCGCGCGCAGAACCGGCGGATTGAAATTGTGCTTAATCACGGCATCCAGAACTAAGCTCAGGGACAAGTCTTACCATGAAAAAATTTCTGGGTTTTTTTGCCTCGCTCTGGTTCCTGAGCTTCATTGGCGCGGCCATTCTGGCGGCACTCGTGTGGTTCTTTGGGCCGTTTTTACCGGCACTTTCAGGCATCATCCTGCGCGCCGTCATCATTCTGGTGGTGTTTGCCGTTTGGCTGGGGGTTAATCTCTGGCTCTCGCATCGGCGCAAGAAACGTGACGAAGCGCTGGCCGATGGCGTGGCGGCGGCGGGTCAGGCGGCCAGTGGCGCGGCAGCGGACGAGCTGGCGGCGCTGTCTGATAAGCTCCGCACCTCGCTCTCGCTGCTGCGCAAGGCCAGTGGCTCGCGGGGCTACCTTTATGAGCAGCCCTGGTACGTGATCATCGGCCCGCCAGGGGCCGGCAAGACCACGGCGCTCCTGAATGCCGGGTTGAAATTTCCGCTGGCGGCCGAGCTGGGCCAGGGGGCGGTGGCGGGCGTGGGTGGCACGCGGCTGTGCGATTGGTGGTTCACCGAGGATGCCGTGCTGATCGACACAGCCGGGCGCTATACCACGCAGGATTCGGACGCCTCCACGGACAAGGCCGGGTGGGAAGGGTTTTTGGACCTCTTGAAGCGCACCCGTGAGCGCCAGGCGCTGAATGGCGTGATTGTCGCCATCGCGCTCTCCGACATTGCGTCCGCCCCCAAAGAGGAGCGGCTGGCGCATGCCCGCGCCATCCGCAAGCGCATTAAGGAGATGACCACGCAGCTCGACCTCAAGCTGCCGGTGTATGCGCTGCTCACCAAGGCCGATTTGCTGGCCGGGTTCACCGAATTCTTTGATGATCTGGACGCCGAGAAGCGTGCGCAGGTGTGGGGCACCACCTTTGCCGCCAACCAGGCCAACCCGGTGACCGGGTTTTTGGTGGAATTCAAGGCGCTGGTGCAGCGGTTGGATGAGCGGTTGATCGACCTCATCCAGCGTGAGCGGAGCCCCGACCGGCGCGCGCTGATTGCCGGGTTCCCCTCGCAGGTGGCGAGCCTGGAAGCCCCGCTGGTGGAGTTTTTGACCGAGGCGTTTGGCGGCTCGACGCTCGACCCCGCCCCCTATTTGCGTGGGGTGTATTTCACCTCGGGCACGCAGGAAGGCACGCCGATTGACCGGCTGACCGGCGCGCTGGCGCGCTCATTCGGCATTGACCAGCGCCGCGCCCCGTCGCTGCGGGCGGCGTCTGGCCGCTCCTACTTTCTGGGCCGGTTGCTCAAAGACGTGATTTTTTACGAGGCCATGCTGGCCGGGCTGAACCCGGCGCAAAAGCGCCGGCGCTTGCTGCTGCGCCTTGCGGGCTTTACCCTTGTGGGTGCGGTGGCGCTGCTGCTGGTGGCCGGGCTGGTATTCTCGCGCGCCAATAACGAGGCCGCCATTACCGCCAGCAACACGGCCATTGCCGGGTTTGGCGCCACGGCGCAGGGTCTGCCGCTCAACCCGGTGGCAGATTCCAACCTGCCCAGCGTGCTGCCGCTGCTCGACCAGGCCCGCGATGCGCCGTTTGGTCCCGGCGATACATCCGCGCACGGCAATATGGGGCTGGGCTTGAACCAGGGGGGCAAGCTCACCGCTGGCGCCAGCGCGCTCTATATCAACGCGCTGGATAACGTGATGCTGCCGCGCCTGATTTTGCAGCTGGAAGCCGAAATGCGCGGCGGGTTTGACCGGCCGGAATTTCTCTATCAGGCGACCCGCGTTTATTTGATGCTGGGCGGCCAGGGCCCGATGGATAAGACGCTGATCGAAGCCTGGATGAACCTGGACTGGCAGCGCCTCTACCCCGGCCTTGCCAACCAGCCTTTGCGCGATGATCTGATGACCCATCTGGTGGCCCTGCTGGATGCGCCGCTGCCGCCTGTGCCGCTGGATGGTGCTTTGGTGGAATCGGCGCGTGCCACTTTCTCGCGCGTGTCGGTCGCCGAGCGGGTTTATTCGCGCATCCGCGATTCCGCCCAGGCCGCCGCCGTGCCCGGATGGGATCCGGCGGAAGCCATGGGTGCTGCTGGCGCCGGGCTGTTCGTGCGGGCCTCGGGCGCGCCGATGACCCAGGGGATTGCGGGCTTCTACACGCCCAAGGGGTTCCACCTCGTGCTGCTGCCCGCCCTCACCCATGCCGCCAAGGATGTGGCCGATGAAAGCTGGGTGCTCGGGCCAAATCAGCAGGTCGATCCTTCCAGCCCGGACATGGTCAATCTGGAGCAGAATGTGATTGCGCTCTATGAGAAGGATTACGAGCAGCATTGGGATGGCATGCTGGCCGACCTGAACCTGGCGCCGTTTACCAATATCAGCCAGGCCTCGCAGGCGCTCTATATCCTCTCCTCGCCGCAATCGCCGATGCAGATGCTGCTGGCCGGCATTGCCAGCAATTTAACGCCCTCGAAGCCGTTGACTCTGCCAACGGGCGCACAAGGGGCCAGCGCCACCCCGGCCATTCCGGGCATGGCGGCGCTGAACTCGGACGCCTCGGCCCTGCAAGGGCTGATGGGGCCAGCCGCGATTGGCGCCGCCCCCACCCAGCCGGGCTATGAGATTGACGGCTATTACGCGCCCTTGGTCACCTATGTGGGGGCAGGTGCTGGGTCACCCATGTCGCTCACGCTGAATTTGTTGAACGGCTTGCAGCAGCAGCTGGCCGCACTGGCCGCCAGCGTGCCGGGTGGGGCAGCACCTGCCGCTCCGGCAGCGGGGGGCGATGCCGGCTCGATGTTGCAGGGTGATGCCGCGCATGACCCGCAGCCCGTGTCGCGCTGGTTGCAGAGCCTGGTGGTCAACGCCAACACCCTGCGCGGCGGCAGTGCCGCACAGGGGGCGGCGGCGGCGTTTAACGGCGCTGGCGGCCCGGCGCAGCTTTGCCAGCAGGCGGTGGCCGGGCGCTACCCGTTTGTTGAAAGCTCCAGCACCGACATTCCGCTGGGCGATTTCACGCACCTCTTCGCGCCCAACGGGCTGCTCGATACCTTCTTCACCCAGCAGGTGCAGCCGTTTGTGAACATGTCGCGCGCCACCTGGCAGATTCAGCCGGTGAACGGCGTGACACCGCCAATCTCGCAAGGGGCGCTGGCGGAATTCCAGCGGGCCGAGACCATCAAGCAATTGTTCTTCGCGGCCGGGCCTCAGCCCACCGTGCAATTCACCATCACCCCCACCGCGCTTGATGCCGGGTCGGCCCAGGTGGTGCTGCAACTGGGGGGGCTCAACGTCTCCTACGCGCACGGGCCTTTGGTGCCGACGCAAGTCTCCTGGCCCGGAACGGACGGCATGCAGACCGCCCGGCTCATCATCACCCCGGCCGCCGGTGGTCAGCCTGCCGAGATTGACGCCTCAGGCCCCTGGGCGCTGTTCCATCTGTTCACGCAGGGCAGCCTCTCGGAGGGGGGGGCGTCTGACCAATACACCCTCACCTTCCAGGTGGGCGGGCATTCGGTGAGCTACTCGATTGAGGCGAACTCGGTGCTCAACCCGTTCGCGCCCGGTATGCTGGCCAATTTCCAGTGCCCGAACCTGCAAGGCTGAGGGATGGCAGATTTCCAGCCCAGCGCCGTGGGGTTTTTTGGCAAGCTGCCCGCCAAGGGGGATTTTCTGCGCGCGGGCCTGCCCGAAGAGTTCGTGGCGCCGCTCGATTTATGGAGCCGCGAGGTGCTCAACGCCTCGCGCGCGGCTTTGGCCGATGACTGGGAGGCCGCCTGGATGACCGCGCCGGTATGGCGGTTTTTGCTGCCCCCCGGTGCCTGCGGGCCTTACGCCGTGCTGGGCGTGTGGCTGCCGAGCATCGACCGGGTCGGGCGCCATTATCCGTTTGTTCTGGCGGCCCTGGCCCCCAGCATGCTGGAGCTGGAAACCGGCCTGAACTGGCAGGATGGCGCCGAGGCCGCCGGGCTGGGTGGCGTGGTGGAAGACTGGCCGCCCGAAACCATTGCCGAGGCCCTGCGCGCCTTGCCAACTGATGCTACCCCCCTCACCCCTGGCTGGTGGACCGAGGGCAGCCCTCTCGTCGCCCCGCAGCGCCAAGATGTTACCACCTTGCTGCCCGCTGCCAGCCATGCGGGTTTGATGCTGCGCGACAGCGCCACGCTGGAGGTTTAAGCATGCTGAATTTGCGCTCCTGGTCGAAAACCGATGTCGGTGCCGTGCGTAAGCACAATGAGGATAATCTGCTCGACCGGCCTGATCTTGGCCTGTGGGTGGTGGCCGATGGCGCGGGCGGGCATGATTCGGGCGAGGTGGCCTCGGGCCTGATCGTCGAGCGGCTCAACCAGCTCTCGCCGCGCCTGAGCGCCTCCGAGCTGCTCTCGGAGGTGCGGATTACCGTCTCGGGGGTGCATGCCGAGCTGCGCGCCGAAGCTGCAAGGCGCGGCGGGCGGACGATGATTGCCTCCACCTTTGTGGCGCTGATCATCAGAGGCGGGCATTTTGCCTGCCTGTGGGCGGGGGATTCGCGGGCCTATTTGCTGCGGGCCGGCGTGCTCACGCAAATTTCGCGCGACCATTCGCTGGTGCAGGAGCTGGTGGATGCCGGATCGCTCACCCCTGAAGAAGCCGAGCACCACCCGCACGCCAATGTCATCACGCGCGCCGTGGGCACGGATGACGATGTGCTGGAGCTGGACAAGGTGATCGGCCAGGTGCAGCCGGGCGACCGCTATCTGCTCTGCTCAGATGGCTTGAGCAAAACGCTGAGCGTGCAAGAGATTACCAGCCTGCTCGGCGCGCCCGAGGCCGTGCCGCCGCCGGAATTGCTGATTGCCACAGCACTCTCGCACCGGGTGAATGATAATGTGACCGCCGTGGTGGTGGCGGCGGGCTGAGCCCTCTAGTCCCCTGCGTCATTCATGGCGCGGGGGACTGCGCGCGGGTTGGCCGGCGGCGCGCGCCAATGAAATTGATCGCCAAAACAAAGTTAGAGCGGCCATTTTTGCGATAATTCCACGAAACGACATCGTTGCTCGCGCACAAAAAAACCAGCCCGGGCGAACCCGGGCTGGCGTTTTGATGGGCACAGGCCGCGCTTAGGAAAGCTGCTGCAGGCCGAGATCGTAGGTGACGGGAACGGGCGAACCGTCGGTGCCAGTGGCATCGACCGGGGTGAATTTCAGCTCAATCTTGGTGAAGTTGAGCGAAACGCTCTCGGTGGGGCGGTCGCCGCCCGAGGAGACCGAGTAGCCCGAGACCATGACGTTGCTCAGGGTGATCAGAAAATAAACCTTGCCGCCATCCTTATCGGTGCGCACAAAGGAGAGGACCGCCGTGGCCTTACCTTCGCCGCTCAGGCCTTCCTTGAACAGAGTCGAGGAAGCATTGTCGAGCGCCTTGGTGACGACAACTTCAGACACGCTCGGGGTCGAGGCTTCGCGGTCGCTCGACGAACCCGTCGGCGAGCCGATGCCGCGGCCAACGCCGAACTGGAACGAGCTGATCTCGAACTGCTTCTCGAAGCCCTTGGCAGTGACGTTACCTTCGGCACTCGGGGTGGTATATTTAACGTAAATAGCCATGTTTAACGCTCCTTGTGGTTAAAATGCGTGTGGTCAGACGGGTGAGATAAACGCCGCCAGATTAAGGCGGGAACCGGCCGGTTGGGAAGGCGGCGCGCCGCTTGCGCGGAGGCTGACCGGGCGCGCGTGGCTGGTTCGGGGGGCG
>Ga0302202_10005549_pt1 | contig 12827 bp, 10 predicted proteins | sample II_Bog_N3_3_FD_194579 | JGI IMG/M metagenome (GOLD analysis project Ga0302202, IMG submission 194579) | Peat permafrost microbial communities from Stordalen Mire near Abisko, Sweden - II_Bog_N3_3 | ecosystem: Environmental > Terrestrial > Soil > Wetlands > Peat | place: Sweden: Abisko...
TCGGACTGTGGGAGTCGGCCCGAACTTGAACCAGAAGTCAGAGTCAATGTCGGCGATGGAATCGAGCGCTACCTCCATGACGGGGAGGTCGGAGCTGGCAACGATGAGGTTGTCGACGTCCCATGCATCCAAGCCGTTCGCACTGGGCCTGAAGTTGTACTGCTTCCGCACCAGGCCATTCTCTCCCATCCTGACCCAGATCGCTGCCGGATCGGCGACCACCGAACTCTCTTCGAATTGGATTCACTGAACGAGGCTGCAGGTTTGGACGGCACCAGAAACGTGGTCCCGACGCGTGTGGAGTCCTCAACCATTAGCGGCCCGAAGATACGGACCTCCTTCCCCCTAACAGTGCCGGTTCGGCGGCGCCATTCAGAAGGGTCTGCTTGCCAGGGCTACTCGCTCGTGACCGGTACTTATTCCACGGTCCCCCATTGGGAGTGGCAATCTCGGGTTGAGATTCGTGTGGTTCGTAGCAGCCGTCCTCGGCCGGCACGTCAAGGATGCAACAAGAGCCCAAGACTCCGTTCCGGGGCATTGACGGTCAGCACAACGGTCGTCGTTCGATGTGAGGTACCGTCCGGTAGATCCTCCACGGAGAAGAAGACTGGCGATTGACATGAGCACCGACGACAACGACCGGGTGGGTGATCCCGCACCCGTGCCGGTGGAGCTGCGCAGCAGGCGCTGGTACGGACAGGGCCCCTTCTCGTTCGAGCACCGGGGTCGGATGATGCAGTCCGGCTTCTCCCCCGAGGACTTCGATGGAAAGCCGGTCGTCGGCATCGTCACGACGTGGTCTGAGGCGAACCCCTGCCATGCCCACCTCCGCGATGTCGCCGACGCCGTGAAGCGGGGGGTCTGGTCGGCCGGCGGGTTCCCCTTGGAGATCCCGGTGATGTCCCTGGGCGAGACCTTGATGAAGCCGACCACGATGCTCTACCGGAACCTGGCGTCGATGGAGACCGAGGAGGTGCTGCGCTGCCATCCCCTCGATGCGGCGGTGCTCCTGGGGGGCTGCGACAAGACGACCCCGGCCCTGTTGATGGGGGCGGTGAGCGCGGACATCCCGTCGATCTACGTGCCGGCCGGATTCATGATGCACGGCAACTGGAAGGGCGAACGGCTTGGCGCGGCCGTCACCGCCTGGAAGTACTCCGAGGAGTTGGTGGCCGGCAACATCTCGATGGACGACTGGTACGAGATCGAGGACGGCTACGCCTGCTCACCGGGCACGTGCAACGTCATGGGGACGGCGTCGACCATGACGGCGCTCGCCGAAGTCCTCGGGATGACCATGCCGGGTGCCTCCTCGGTACCTGCCGGCAACTCCCACCAGCGACGTCTGGCTGCGGATGCCGGCCGGCGTTCGGTGGCCATCGCGCTCGACGGGCTTCGGCCTTCGGCGATCCTCGGCCCAGCATCCTTCCGGAACGCCATCGTGGCCATGATGGCGCTCGGCGGTTCGACCAACGCCGCCATCCACCTTCCGGCCATCGCCGGTCGGGCCGGGATCGACCTTCCCCTCTCGCTCTTCGACGAGATCGCCCGGGACGTCCCCGTACTGGCCGACGTCGAGCCGTCCGGGGACTTCCTGATGGAGGACTTCTTCGAGGCGGGCGGCCTGCGGGCCCTGTTGCAGCAGATCCGACACCATCTCGACACCTCCTGTCCGACGGTGAACGGACGATCGCTGGGGGACAACGTCGCCGATGCGACGGTGTCCAGGCCAGAGGTGATCAGGCTGGTCGACGATCCGGTGCAACCGCTGGCCCTGGCGGTCCTCCGCGGCAACCTGGCACCCGATGGAGCCGTCATCAAGGTCAGTGCCGCCAGTCCGGACCTTTGCCGGCACCGGGGCCCGGCCGTGGTGTTCGCCGACCGGGCCGACCTGGACCGTCGGCTGAACGACCCCGGACTCGACGTCACCGCGGACTCCGTGCTCGTCCTCCAGAATGCCGGGCCCCGAGGCGGGCCGGGTATGCCCGAGTGGGGAATGATCCCCTTGCCGTTCAAGCTCATCCAGCTCGGCGTGCGCGACATGGTCCGGATCAGTGACGCCCGGATGAGCGGCACGAGTCATGGAACGACGGTGCTCCATGTGGCGCCGGAGTCCTTCATCGGCGGACCGCTCGCCTTGGTGCGGGACGGGGACATCATCGAGCTGGACATCCCCGGTCGACGCCTGGAGCTGGTGGTCGGTCCGGACGAACTGTCGGCCCGGCGCCAGGCCTGGACGGAGCCTCCACCCCGATTCGAGCGTGGCTGGGGTGCCCTCTTCGAGCAGAACATCATGCAAGCGAACGAAGGCTGCGATTTCGAGGTGCTCCGGGGTCGATCAGGAGCGCCCGAACCGGCCATCTACTACTGAGGACCGCCAAGAGCCGTCAACGACCCGAGGGCTCCGGCAACCTCGTCCTTGTCGACTGGGGAATGATGTGCCCCCGATCACCGGTCAGGCCCCCGGCCACAGCTGAATCCGCCAGTCGGGAACTGGTGACGTCGGTCCTCCGACACTGGAGAAACCTGCAGGTCAGACGATTGATGTGAGCCGGATCCGTGCGATCGCGACACGAATCCTCAACCACGCGATCGGCAACGGAGATGAAACGCCTCAGCCGGTAGGTCGTCCAGTCAACAGGCATGGTGAAGGCGGCCTCTGTCACTGCCTGACCGAAGCGCTCGGGCAGTCATCGGCGATTGGAGGCAATCGGATCGATGCACGACTATTGCTTGCCTCACGACCAACACTCGAGGATCGTGGTCTGGACCGACGAGACTCTGCTCATGCGACGCCGTTCGTCGCTACCGTGGCGGGTACCAACCCGTTGCCGCGAGGAGTCGATCAGGCGTGGTGCCGATGTCCCAGGATGAGAGCAGACCTCTCCCCACGGTGGTGGACCGCTCGACATTTGACGAGCAACTGGAGGCGCTGCGGTCGAGGGAGAAGGCACATACCCGGGAAGGGGACGCAATCGCCGCCGCCCGCCGCCGGCTGCCGATCGTCGAGGTCGCTGCGGACAGCCCGTTGCTCGGGCCGAACGGCCCTGTCACCTTGCTCGACTCGTTCGAAGGCCGACGTCAGCTCATTGCCTACTATTTCATGTGGTGGCCAGGCCGAGCCGCGGCCGAGCAGTGCGAAGGTTGTACGTGGGTGATGAGCCAACTGGGCGAGCTTGCCTACCTGCACTCCCGCGACATCACCTTCGCCGTTCTCTGCCAGGGGCGGAACACCGCCTACGGCCCCGGCGATGCGCAGACGTCGTACGACGAGAGCCTTCGCTACCGCACCTTCATGGGCTGGGACATGCCGTGGTACTCGGCCCAACCCTCACTTGACACGCTCCTGGTCGGCCGCGAGCACGGTCTGTTCCACCTGGTGTGCTATCTGCGCGATGGCAACCGGGTCTTCGAGACGTACTGGACCAAACGCCGTGGTGCCGAGGCGCTGGACTACAGCTACGCGCTGATGGACCTGACCGTGTTCGGCAGGCAGGAGGACTGGGAGGACTCGCCTGTGGGCTGGCCGCGGCGCGGGCACGCGACACGGACCCTGGGCGGGGCTCCCGAGTGGCCGCCCCTGTGGGAGTGGCCGGGTGGTCGTCCCACCTCGCAATGGCCCCGGTTCGCAGCCGGGTACCCGGACGATCTGGGAGCGGCTGACGAGGGTGCGGCGCCACCTCCGGGGCACCGCCACTGATCGTTCGTGCCGTCGGCGAATGCATCCCCATTCGCCGGGAACGGGTCGGTGATCAAACGCCGTCGCCCCGGGGGACTCGGACTCGGGTTCCGCTGGAGACGGGCCGCAAGCTGCCGGAGCATCCCCTGAGCAGCAACCGGGTTCCATGCGGCTCCGGTGACTCCAGTGAGCGTCCGCTGGGGATCCCGGAAGTGGCCGGTGACAAGTCCCTCCGGTGACGTGGCTGGGCCCATGACACGGCTTCCTCCGAGTCTTTCGGCCCCTGTCAGGCGGCTTCGACTGTCGGCACGACGACGTAGAACGCCGCGTGGCTCTCAATGTGTGAGCCGCCCCCGATGCCGCCAGGGAAGGCGGCTCTGTCCTCGTGACGCCGCCGCGGCCCATCCGCCGGTCGGGAGAAAGCTGCATCAGCTCGACGTGGCGTACGCCCCGCGGACGATGGCCGCCATCGCTCGCCCATCGGCTCCCATGAATCATGATCGCCGGTCGAGCGAAGCTCTCACCCTTTCGCGTAGGTGACTGTGGCGGTCTCGGTCGATCCGTCGCCCGAAAGCATGACCGTCCCGCCCGTCGCCTTTCCGCCGATGTCACCGGAGAAGGACCTTCCCCCGTCGAGAGCGTACTGACCAGCCACCGGGAATCCACCGAGCGTCCCCGTGACAGTGAGCGGACCGCTGTGGTCTTGCTCGTTGCTGTAGTGGAGCGAGAAGGCGGCGGATCCGAGGGTTCCCGTGACTGTTCCTACGGTGAGGTCGTTCTGGTAGGCCGCCTGGTCTATCGACAGGACTCCGGAGAGCGCCTGGCCTCCGAGCGTTCCGGAGAAGGAGTTCGATCCTCCCTCCTCCCACTCGATCTGACCGTTCCCGCTGAGCGGTGGAATGGGGATGGCACTTCCGCGGGCTGGGCCGCTGGGGGACTGACCGGCCGTGGTAGCCGAAGAACCGGCCGACGATCCACACGCGGCCGCGCCCACGATCAGGATTCCGCCCCCGCCAAGAAGCTCCAGGAGCCGACGCCGTCCGAACCGATGGGTTTCCGAGTCGACCAACGCTGTGAGGTCCGTCTGTTCTGCCCGCATTCCGCCTCCGATTCGATACGCAAGATGGGACGTGGGACTTCGATTCCACTAGGTCTTCCTGCGTCAATCGCCCTGTCCAAGTCTGAGGCGAATGTCCGCCACCTCCTGGTCGGCTCACCCCACAGGCAACTTGAGTCTTCGAGTGGTTCACCGGTCCGGGATTCACCCAGCCCCTGAAATGTACCGGGGCGGTCCGGCCCACGCCGCCACACCGTGTACGCACGGTCGCCCCCGTTCCCGCCCGTGGGGACCGCATCGACTGGTGCAGCCGTGAATTCGGAGTGCTCCCATCCCACCGATTCCCGTAGGCTCTGACCGGGGAGAGGCGGTCGAGCATGGGACGAATGGGCAGGACCGGGGCGCTTCTGGTCGCTGCAGTGGTTGTCTCCGCCACGCTCGAGCTCGGCGTAGGTTCGCCACCGGTCGAGGGCGCGGCCGCCGGAGCACCGCCCGTTGCCGGCGCTCTCTATTCCTGGGGCATCAGCTTCGACGGTCAACTCGGCAACCACACCTTCTCCGGGCCGGCAACCTGTGCTGACGGTGCCACGTGTAGTCCGTCGCCTGTCGAGGTCTCGTTGCCCGCGGGCGTGACGCCGGTGGCGGTCGCCGGGGGCGGCAACTCGGGCTACGCCATCGGATCGGACGGGAACCTGTACGGATGGGGTGAACGTCCGGTGGGTGACGGGACGGCGGTGAACCGCACCCACCCCGTCCGGGTACTGCTGCCCTCCGGAGTCGGCCCGACCGCCATCGCCGGTGGAGTGAACTCCGGCTACGCGATCGGCAACGACGGAAGGCTCTACGGCTGGGGCTCCAACTGGGCCGGTCAGCTCGCGTCCGGCTCGGAGCGATCGAGCCTGACCCCCGCGGTCATCACCCTGCCCGGCGGGGCGACACCGGTGGCGATTGCGGCCAGCAACGCCACGGCGTACGCCCTGGGCTCGGACGGGCGACTCTACGCATGGGGCGACGATGCCCAGGGCGAGGTGGGCAACGGTGCGACATCGTCGAAGGATGCGACCCCTACGCCGGTCCCGTTCCCCTCCGGGGTGACCCCGGTCGCCGTGGCCGCCGGTCAGGCCGCGGCCTACGCCGTGGGTTCGGACGGGAATCTCTACGCCTGGGGCGACAACTACTGGGGCGAGCTCGGAATCGGGGCGGCGGCCGGGCCCGACAGTTGCAGTGGCGTCCCGTGTTCGACCGTCCCGGTGAGGGTGGTGCTCCCGGCCGGGGTCTCGCCGAGGTCCGTCGCCGCCGGCGCCGGTTCGGCGTACGTCCTGGGCTCGGACGCCACCATCTATGCATGGGGTGACAACGGGGCCGGGCAGGTCGGAGACGGAACTTCCGGCTCCGACCCGGTCCTCGCCCCGGTTCCGGTGTCGCTGCCCCCGGGAACGGACCCGACCGGCGTCGCCGCCGGAGGGTACGGGGACGGCTTCGCCATCGGATCGGGCGGCGAACTGTACGCATGGGGCTCGAACAGCACGGGACAGCTCGCTGTCGGTTTCGTCGCCGGCCCGCAGACGTGTGCCGTCGACGAGCCCCCCTACTCCTTCGCCTGCAGTCCCGAACCGGTGCTGGTTCCGCTACCGGGGCCCGTCCGTGCGATCGCCGCCCCGTTCGACGGTGGGTACGCGATCGCCGCCGCGGGGATCGTCGGTCCGTCGACGACGCTGCACCTCGTCAGCTCACGCCTGCGATCGGTAGCGGTCGGGCATCCGGCCAACTTCCGGGCGACCGTCAGTGCTCCCGACGGGAGGCCGCAAGGGACCGTGCAGTTCTCCGTCGACGGGACCCCCTGGGGCCCGCCCGAACCGTTGACGGTGAGGCATGCGACCACGACGGTGACGTCCCTCCCCGTCGGGACGGACACGGTCGGCGCCGCGTTCTCCAGTACGAACGGCTTCCTCCCCAGCTCGGCGTCGGTCACCCAGGTCGTCGTCGGACACCGCTCCGGCTGATCGGCCAGCGGTGGAGGCCACCGATGCGTCCGTCCGCGCCGGAGCGTGCCCGAGATCGAACATTGGTACCGTGGGCCCGGGCGGATGGACCACCCGAAGGACCAGGCGACGAGCGCGCGGAATTGCAGGGCATATGGGGAGCCACCGGGGCGCAGCCGTGGGGACGGCCTCGACTCCGCCTCCGGTCGGAGGCGGTGGCCCGGGGCGCCTCCGGTCCGTTCTGCGCCCGGACACGTGTGACGCGCGGCGTCACCGGTGTCGTGCACAGCTCGTGGGTGCAGCAACGATCTGCGCCCTCGTCCTCTGCATCTGCGCAGCACCGGCGGCGTCGGCGACCAGCACCGGCGTCCCCGTCCCTCAACGGCTCACCACACCGGTCACCGCCGGGGGACAGGCACCCGGTCACGGAGTGGCCACGAGCTCGGTCGGGGGTCACACCGTGTCGTTGACCGACCAGGAGATCGGGGACCCGTTTCCGAACCTGCTGCAGACCGTCCTCTCCCGCGCGAAGGAGGTGGGCCGGCCCGTTACGAGCATCCGTGTCGGGCGGTATCCCTGGGGGGTGGCCTCCGACGGCACCGACGTCTGGGTGACGAACTCGGGGAGTGACACCGTGACCAAGGTCACGCCCTCCGGTCGGATCGTGGGCAGCTACCGGGTCGGCCACCATCCGGAAGGGATCGCGTTCGGTGGGGGCGGGATGTGGGTGGTCGACAACGGGGGCGACACCGTCACCGAACTGGCCGTGTCGACCGGGCACGTCCTGGGCACGTTCCCGGTCGGGACGTATCCGGTGGGCATCGCCGTCGCCGGATCCGATGTGTGGATCGCTGATCAGGGAGCGGGAACGCTGACCCGATTGGGCGAATCAGACGGGCGGCTCCTCGGGACCTACCGGGTCGGAACCGACCCGGAGAACCTGGCCTCCGACGGCACGAACCTCTGGGTCACCAACCCCGCCACGGACGACGTCATCAGGGTGGCGGCGTCCACGGGCGCGGTGGTGGGGGAGTACCGGGTCGGACGCTCTCCCTACGGCGTCACCTTCGACGGATCCGACGTGTGGGTGACCAATGCCGACGTCGGGAGCGACAGTGTCACACGACTGGCCGCGTCGGACGGGACCGTCATCGGGACGTATCCCGTCGGGTTCAATCCCTTCGGCGTCGCCGTCGGGGGAGGCCACGCCTGGGTGGCCAACGGTGGCGCCGACACCGTCACCGAACTGGATGCGGCCACGGGCCGCACGCTCCGTACCGTCACGCTGCCCAACGGCGAGCCGGTCGGAATCGCCCTGCAGGGCACGTCGGTCTGGGTGGCCGACGGCACCCGTCGGCTGGTCCGGCTATGAGGACCCGGTCGTGATCGGTGCCGGCCCCACGAGGACGAGTCCACCCACTCCGGACGGCACGATGCCGACCGCGTAGCACCTCGTGGGCGAAGGGCACGCCACACCCTGGAGAAAGCCGACCCCGGAGGGCACGGGTTCATCGATCCAGTCCGCCCCGGCATCGTCCGTGGCCAGGATGTCACCCTGATAGCTGCTGGTCTCACCCACGACGAAGCAGGTCGACGACGACGGGCAGGCGACAGCCGTGGGAAAGGCACTCCCGGACGGCGTGGCGTGGCTCAACCAGGGCTTGCCGCCGGTCGTCGTCGTCAGGATGATCCCGGTCAGGGAAGCGGTCGTGCCAGGCGCGAAGCAGTTTGTCGCCGACGTGCAGGCGATCCCGGCGAAGCTCAGGATCCCAGGGGGGATCTTCTGGCGGCGCCAGCTGACCCCGGCGTCGGTGGTGGCGACGATCTCGCCGTGGTACGGGCCGGTGGTCCCGACGACGAAGCATTCCGTCGTGGACGGGCAGGCCACAGCGGCCGGAAAGAAGCTCGTGTTGGGGACCGGCTGGGTGGTCCAGTCGGCGCCGGAGTCCGTGGTGGCGACGATGGTGCCGAAGCCCTGACGGTCGAAACCCGCGGCGAAGCAGGTCGTGGTCGACGGGCAGGCGATGCCGTAGAGATCCGCGGTTCCGGCCGGGAGTGACTGGGCGATCCACGTGGTGCCTCGATCGACTGTCGCCACGACGGTGCCCTGCGTCGGGCTGATGTAGCCGACGGCGAAACAGTGGGTAGCCGATGGGCACGCCATCGCGTTGAGGCCCCCGGTCCCCGCCGGCACGGCCCAGGCGGTCCAGGCTCTTCCCGAGTCCCCGGTGCCGACGATGTCCGCGGCACTCGCACCGTTGTCCCCCGTGGCGAAGCACCTCCGGGTGGAGGTGCAGGCGATCGCCGTGCTGCTGGGTACAACGGGATACGACGGGCTCCGGACCCAGTGCCCTCCGACCCCGGAGGCATCCCCCGTGCCCGCCGAGGTGGGCACCGGGACCCGCACGTCTCCCGAGGAGGCCCGATCCGCGGCGCCGGAGGTCGTGGTGGGCGCAGCCGACAGGGCGGATGCCGCCGCGATCACCGCCACCGCGACCACACGAGGGAGGAGCGCCCGGCGACGTCGCCCCACGGCATCCGCCACGATCCGTACCACCGCCATGCCTCCCTACGCTCCGGATCCGAGGTAGAGAGTGCCGGATCGGTAGTCGAGGACGAACGATCCCAGGCTGCTCAAGGTGTCAGAGCCGATCAGGCCCTCGGCGCCGGGGGAGGAGGTGGCGGCCAGGGCGGTGACGATCGGACCGGGAGCCAGGGGGATCGAGCCGATCGACCAATGACCGCTGGAGGCCATCGGAGCGCTGGTGGTACAACCGAACGAGGTCACGGACCGGACGGGTCCCGTTCCCGTGAGGCCGAGGCCGGCCGCCAGCGTGGCGGTGGTCTCCGACATCAGGGCCCCCGAGGCGACGTCGAACGGGTAGGGGCCGCGGACTCCGAACGACACTTGGGCGACGACGGAGGTGCCGGAGGCGGACGTACGGACGTCGACGGGGATCGGGCTGCCCGACCCGACGCCGACGAGGTCCGAGGGGCCCGGGTCAGCGGTGTTACCCGCCACGGACATGCCCGGCGGCAGCGCGGGCCCTTCGGGGCCGTCCAAGGTGAGAATGCGCGCCACGTAGTCGACCCGGATGGCGCCGAAACGACCCAGGACGTCGGACCCGAGCAGACCCATGGGCTGTCCGGCCAGGCCGAAGCCGGGCAGTCTGATGACCGGCACCGACTGGGCGGTCAGAGGAGTGGAGCCCAACGACCACCGCGGCACCGCGACATGGAGCTGCACCGTTGCGCATCCCGGCTGGTGGAGGATCTCCGGTGGTGCATCCGCTCCGAGTCGGACGTAGTCCAGGAGGTGCGTGTCGAAGAGGGTCGTCGATGCACCGGTGTCCAGGACGAACGGGAAGGGGCCGCGGCCGTCGACACAGACGGCGACGAGGACCCGAATGGCTCCGTCGAGGTGCTGCACTTCCAGGTCGACGCGGTCCGGCGACGGAACCTGGGCGGCGGATCCCCCGCACGTGTCACCGGCGGGGAGGAGCGACGGGATCGTCGTCCGGCCACCCGCCACCGTCGACGACCCGCATCCGGACAACACGACCACGATGGCGAGCAGCAGGAGCGGGAGGCCGGGGATCTCGACCACCGGCCGACGGGAAGGGACGGCACGATCCGGTGGGCCGCCCCCTCCACTGCACCGCTGCTGTCCGCCCACTTCAGACCCCTCGTGTCGCATCGGGCGATCCCACTCTGGCAGGAATGCCGGCCGCGTGGCCATCGTGACATGGGTGAGGGCGGAGCCGGAGCCCCGCCCTCACGCACGTCGGATTCGGAACCTTGCTACTTCAGAAGGCAGGTCCGATCTCGAGGTTGTCGCCACTCAGATCATTCACGGCGAAACTCTTGACGCCCTTCTTGCTGGTGCACGCCGCCGCGAGAGTGGCGGTGTCGATGCCGAGGCTGATCTGGTAGGTGGCTGGTGAACTCCAGCCGGAGGTGACGGCTCCAGTCACCGAGAGTGTGGAGTTCGGTGAGCCGACCCCGATCACGGCACTCGAGGCACCCAAAACGGTCGACGTGATCTTGCTGGTTCCCTTCCACTTCACGGTGATCGCTGGGATCGCGATCGTGCCACCCGAGAGCAACGTGGAACACCCTGCGGCGCCGGTCGACGGGACGGTGAACTTCACGCTCTCCGTGCTGGAGATGATCGTCTCACCGTTCTGCGTGGTCGACGTGCCGTCGAGTCCGATGCAGTCGTTGTTGGTCATCTTGACCGTGGCCTTGTAGGGCCCGACGCTGGTCGGCGTGATCGCCGGACTGACCTTGACCGTTCCCTGGAGATTGCAGCTGATGTTCCCGTCGAAAGTCGTACTGCCCCCGGCGGCAGCGACCCCCGAACCCGCGAGCGCCAGGAGTCCGAACGGCAACATGACGACCAACCCCAACAGCCCTAATGTCTTCTTCATTTGAATCCCCCTTGCCGGCGTGCTTTCGCACAATGGCCGGATCATTGCCGAGCGGTCGATCCACCCGACTGCCCCCGAGCAGATGGTAGCCATGTTCTCCATGGCATGCTCCGCCATGTGAATGGCCTCACAAGCACGGCAGAACACGGGATGGCATGTTCGGTCCCGTCGGCGATCGCCACGGTCACGGATGGCGGCGTCCCAGGTCAGCGGGTTGTCACTCTCGACCGGGCCGACAAGTGGGGGCGCACGACCAGTAAATGGGTGCGATCCTGAAGCGTCCCAATATGTGTGTGTACGTCCGCAAGCCTTCCGCTCGAATGAGACCCATTCGAAGGGTGCCCGGAGAAGGAGCGGCACGCTCGCCCTCGGCACCGTCCCGTGACGGGCCGGACGCTTCACGACTCTCGGCGGACACCCGTCAGCGTCGCCTACCGCTTGATCTCGACGAGCAGGACCCAGGCGTTGATCGATGCCGAGACGAAGGCGAGGAGGATGGCACCGAAGACCCAGTAGAGGCCTCCGCTTCCGGCGACGGCCACGGTGACCCCACCGACGATCAGGCCGACGCTCGGCAGCAGCAGCGTCACCAGGTGCTCGATCCGCCAGGACACCGGGTCACCCGGTGCCCGGCTTCCACGGGACACCCAGGCGGCCTGCACGGCGACGACGGTGCCGACGGCGGCGATCTCGATGCCGAGGGCCCGGTCACTCTGCCCCGGGGCGAGCGCGCAGCCCGACGCGATCAGGGCACTCACCAACATCCCCAAGGTGCCGGCCGCCCGGCCCGGTAGCCCGGGGTACTTCAGCACCTGGTCGAGGTTGATCGAGATCGCGACGAAGAGCAGCCCGGTCAGCGCGGCGGCCGCTCCGATGGTGCCGATGAAGAAGTCGTGCCAAGCCAGGACACTGTGCGAGGCCATGATCGAGTCTGGCACTTCACGACCGGGCACGGTGTCGTGGGAACCCGCCCGACCGTCCCGTAACGGACGCGCCCCGACGCGAGGATCAGCCCGGGACGCGGTACCGGAGATACACGACGCCGTTGCTGAACCGCTGCTGCTCCAGCAGGTCCAACCGCACGGGCCCACGTCCGGCGAACGCGGGCGTTCCTCGACCGACGAGCACCGGGTAGATCAGGAGCCGGCACTCGTCCACCAGCCCGGCATCGAACGCATGTGCGGCGAGGGCCGCCCCCCCGATGGTCAGCTCGCCCACGGTGGACGCCTTCAGTCCGCGGACGACCTCCGGGTCGAAGCGGCGCTCGAGCCGTGTCCTCGCGGTCGGGACGTCGTGCAGGGTCGTGGAGTAGACGACCTTGTCGGCGGCGCACCAGACGTGCGCGAAGTCGGCGCCGGGCGCCGACTGGGAGGCGAGGGCCGGGTCGGTCTCCCACACGGCCATCGTCTCGTACAGACGCCGTCCGTAGAGGTGGGTACCGACGGGGCGCACCAGGTCGGTGATGAAGCGGAAGACCTCGTCGGCGGGCTCGGTCCAGTCGAACCTGCCGTGTGCGTCCTCGATGCAGCCGTCGAGGGACACGTTCGCCACGTAGATCAGCTTGGCCACGCCGCTCCCCGGTCGCTCGTCTGACGGTGTCTTGACGAAACTCTACGGGAGATGCCCCGGCCGCGGCGTCGGCCGGTGGTCGATGCCGCACGTGATCCGCTCCGGTCGGA
>Ga0302202_10005553_pt1 | contig 12817 bp, 12 predicted proteins | sample II_Bog_N3_3_FD_194579 | JGI IMG/M metagenome (GOLD analysis project Ga0302202, IMG submission 194579) | Peat permafrost microbial communities from Stordalen Mire near Abisko, Sweden - II_Bog_N3_3 | ecosystem: Environmental > Terrestrial > Soil > Wetlands > Peat | place: Sweden: Abisko...
GCTGACCGTCTGGGCTCAGGGAACCCACCGCTCTAGACGTTGAACCGGAACTCCACCACGTCGCCGTCCTGCATCACGTACTCCTTGCCCTCGACCCGGGCCTTGCCCGCCGAACGGACGGCGGCCACCGATCCGGCCTCCACCAGGTCGTCGAACCCGACCACCTCGGCCTTGATGAACCCGCGCTCGAAGTCGGTGTGGATGGTGCCCGCCGCCTGCGGGGCGGTCGCACCGATGGGGATCGTCCACGCCCGGGTCTCCTTCGGGCCGGCGGTCAGGAAGGTCTGGAGACCCAGGGTGTGGAATCCCACGTGGACCAGTTGGACCAGGCCGGACTCGTGCTGGCCGTACCCGGCCAGGAGTTCGGCTGCATCCTCGGGATCCAGCCCGGCGACCTCGGCCTCGATCTGGGCGCACACCACCACGGCCTCGGCGGGGGCCACCAGGGCCTCCAGCCGGGACCGCAGGTCGTCGTCGCCGAGTGCACCTTCGTCCACGTTGAACACGTAGATGAACGGCTTGGCGCTCAGCAGATGGAGGTCGGCCAGCAGTGCGGCGTCGATCTCACCGGCGGTCACCGCGGACGCCACGGTGCGTCCCGAGTCGAGGATCTCCCGGGCCTGCTCCGCCGCCCGCAGCTGGGGCACCAGTTCGGGCTGCTTGCGTGACTCCTTGGCCAGCTTGGTGATCCGGCTGTCGACCGTCTGGAGGTCGGCCAGGATCAGCTCGGTGTTGATCGTCTCGATGTCGCCACCCGGCTCGATCCGGCCGTCGACGTGGATGACGTCGGGGTCCTCGAACACCCGGACCACCTGGCAGATGGCATCGCTCTCGCGGATGGCGGCCAGGAACTTGTTGCCCAGTCCCTCGCCTTCCGACGCACCCTTGACGATGCCGGCGATGTCCACGAAGGTCACCATGGCCGGCAGGATCTCCTTGGACTCGTAGATCTCCGCCAACCGGGCCAGCCTCGGGTCGGGGACGGCGACAACGCCCACGTTGGGCTCGATGGTGGCGAACGGATAGTTGGCGGCCAGGACCTCGTTGCTGGTCAAGGCGTTGAACAAGGTGGACTTCCCCACATTGGGGAGACCGACGATGCCGATGGACAGTGCCACGGGTGTTTCCTCCGATAGTGCCGCCGGCAGGGACCGACGGTGGGTCAGACAGCGAGCGTAGGGGATGCCCGCCGGGCCCCGGACGGCGTGGTCAGTGCAGCGGGGCCACCAGGTACTCGCTCATGGTCGAGCTCCGCAGCCTGGCCAGGTCGAGGCAGGCGGACACGCTGTCGAGCATGCGGGTGACGTTGGCGCCGAGCTCCTCGTCGGTCGTGGCGTTGAAGAAGAGCTTCGGGTCGGCGACGTGCTCCGCGGACGGCCACCCCTCCTCGACGATGCCGCCGACGTCGGGTGCGCCCTCGGTCAGCGACCGGACGACCTCGTTGCGCACGTAGCGGGTACGCGGCTGGAGCTCACCGGACACCGGCGACTGGGTCCCGTGCCACAGGGTGATCCACTCGCGGTAGTCGAGACCCTCGGGTCGGTGGATCAGGGCCACGGTCAGCACCCCCGGGGAGCGCTCGCCGTCCGGCCAGTCGCGGGGTGCCGCATGCGGCGTGGTGCCGTAGTCGTCGTACAGCGACTCGGTCACCAGGTAGGACGCCGTCGGCAGCCGGAGTGCCTCGAAGACGGGGGCGAGATCGGACGCTCGCTCGTAGCAGTCGAGCCACAGGGACACCTCGGCCACGTGCGGCTGTTCGCCCTCGGGCGCCGGTGCCGGCGACGGGGCCGCATCAGCGGCCGAGTCGTGCACGTTGAACGTGACCGCACGGGCACCACCCCGACGCAACCGCGGCACGGTGTCCTCGATCAGCTGGTGGCGCAACGCGTCACCCGCCTCGGCGTCGCCGGGACCCCAGACCAGGGCGATGACCTTCTCCACGACCGCTCCTCAGCCCGCGTCCCCGGCGGACGCGCCGGCGTGGGTCGGCACCCGACAGCCACCGTCGATGTCGAACACCTGGTTGAACCGGCCGAGCGCCAGCCAGGAGCCGACGCACAGGGCGAGGTCGACCAGCTCGTCATCGGTGTAGGCGGCATGCAGGCGGGCCCAGAAGTCGCCGTCCATGCGACGGTGGTCGGTGGCGTAGCGCTCGGCGAACTCGGCCGCCAGGGACTCCCGTTCGCTCAGCCCGGTCGCGTCCGCGCTCCCGACGGCGGCGTAAAAGGACTCCGGCACCTCGTCGGGGGCCGCCCCCCGGGAGGGGACGTCCCGCGCCGTCCGCCAGTCGAGGCACAACGCGCAGTCGTTGATGCGGGCCATGGTGATCCGGGCGGCCTCGAACTCGCGCAACGACAGGGACGAGTGCTCGTACACCGCACTCGAGTACCCGCCGGCCGCGGCGGTCAGCTTCGGGGCGAGCGTGGTCCAGACGTGGATCAGCGGGTCACTGCCCGGGGGCACGGTGATGTTCGGCACGGTTCCTCCTCAACGATGGTGCGGGGCCGGCGCGGGACCCGCCGTCACGAACCGGTGGTGTCCGGCATCCGTCGGATCACCCGCCCGGCCAGCCCGGTCACGTACTGCTCCCAACGACGGTCCCCCACGAGCCACAACCACAGCTCGCGACGGTTGGCGATGACGATGTCGACGAACTCCTCACGCGTGCATCCCCCGGGCTCGAGCACCGGCTGCCACCTGCTCCACAGCCAGATGCCGATGCAGATGTCGTCGGAGAACCCCTCGCGCCAGTTGCCCCCGGCCAGCAGTGCGTCGCGCAGGCCGGTCCGCAGCTCCTCGGGCTCGGGCGGGAACTCGAGCAGCGGGGCACGGTCACCCCCGTCCTGGTCGTCCACAGTCGTCACCCCGGTCACGCTAGCCAACTCGGGACCCCTGGTCCGGAGTCAGCGGTCGGCCACGACCGGAGCCCGGTCGGTGCCTTCGTAGTGGGAGACGTGCTCGGCGTAGTCGATGAAGAGTGGGGCGTCGGGGTCGAACGGCCGACGGAGGGCGTCGAAGGCCACCCGCTTGTCGAAGGCATCCAGCTTGACCAGGGCTTCGGGATTGTCGAGCTCGCGGAAATCGAGCCGACCGCGGGCGTTGTCGAGGGCACGACGACCGCGCTCGGAGCGGACCAGCACACTGCTCCACCCGTCCGAGGACCCCACGCTCCCGACCGAGAGGTCGGCACTGCGCCCGAGGAAGTCGGCGCACTCGTCACATCCCTTGAGTGCCGCGCCGTGGAAGTTCTTGACCGGCTCGTCCACCGCCAGTTCGCCGTCCCGGTACTCCACGATCATCCGGCCACGGATGACGTCGACCTTGCTGACCCGCTCGATGTCGATGCCCCGGTCCCGCTGGAGCAGGTCGAGCATCAGGCCGCGGTAGTCGAAGCTCTTGGTGCACAGCAGGGCGATGGTCAGCACCACCGCGTCGATGCGGTGGGCACCGCTGGGCCACCGACGGGCCTGCATCGCCCGGATACCCTGGATCTCGCACGGCGTACCGACCACCGCGATCCGGGGCTTGGCCGGCAGGTCGTAGCGGGACAGGTCGAGCTCGGCCAGAGCCATCGTCTGGTTGTAGAAGCTGCCGGCCGACTCGAGGATCTCGGCGGCCGAGGTGGCCAGGTGGGACACGCCCTTCCACGGCTCGTCGGGGTCGTCGCTCGGTCGGGTGACGACGGCGCCGTCGATGTCGCCCGCCGCCAGCGCGGCGATCAGGAGCGCCGACACCACGCCGCCGTCCTGGGCACCGTCCGGGCGGGAGCCGGCACGGACCGCGTAGGCGTCGATCACCGCGCCCAGTCCGTCGCCCGGGGGCCCACCGGTGATCTTCCAGTAGGTGTCGCTGGCATCGGCCCGCTCGACGGAGGCGGCGGCGATCTCGTCGGGTGACGCACCCGGCATCACCGTCGACGGCGGCCACAGCGCCTCGTAGCGCAGGCCCCCACGCGGACAGAAGTCCCAGCAGAGCGAGCAGCCGGTGCACATCTTGACCAGCTCGGGCAGATCGGTGTCCTCGTCGACACCGATGGAGTTCGACGGGCAGGCGGCGACACAGGTCCCGCACTGGATGCACCGACCGGCGTCGATCACCCCGGCCTGGAGCTCGAAGAACCAGACCTTGCCCGGCGGCTCCTCGATCCCGTTGATCTCCTCGCGGATCCGGTACGCCTTCACGACCCGCCCCCGGGACCGCTCGAGATGGTCACCGGGGTGCCGGTGCCCTCGGCGGCCAGTGTGGCCCGCAGGTCGTCGTTCGGCACCCGCCGGGCCCAGTTGTAGAACGGTTCGTCGGACCGGCGCTCGGACTGGTAGCGCCGGACCACCCGCAGCAGGGCATCGGGGACGTCGTTGACCGGGCGCGCATTCTCCACCCAGTCGATGAACCCGGCGTCGGTGCCCAGCGAGCCACCCATCCCGATGTCGACGGCCTCGGCCAGGTGGTTGCCGACCTTGGCCACGTCGCCCCGGAACCCGATGTCGGCGATCTGGGGCTGGGCGCAGCTGGCCGAGCACCCCGAGAAGTGCATCCGGATGATGCCGGAATCCTCGCCCTTGGGTGAGTGCGCACCGGGCACCGGTGCCGCCCCGACCGGCTCACCGGCCAACTGCTCGTCGAGGAAGCGTGCCCACTTGACCGCCCGCTCCTTCGTCTCCACGATGGCGTAGCGGCAGAATTCGGAGCCGGTGCAGGCCACGACCCCGCGGCTGAACGGCCCGGGGAAGGGCGAGTACTTGACCAGCAGGTCCTCGGCGAGCAGTGCGTCCACCCGGTCACCGGGGACGCCGGTGAAGGTGATGTTCTGGTCGGTACCGACCCGGATGGTCCCGTCCCCGTAGGCCTCGGCCAACCGGGCGGCCTCGACCAGCTCCATGCCCTGCATGCGACCCACCGGCACCGAGCAGCCCACGTAGAAGACGCCGTCCTCCTTCTGGGGGTGGACGCCCACATGGTCACCGCGGTAGCGGCGGGTCAGCTCCTCGCCGGCCGGCACGAGATCGAATCGGGCGCGCTTGTCGAGCTCCTCGCGGAATCCCTCGGGTCCCAGTTCCTGGACCAGGTAGCGCATGCGGGCCAACCCACGGTTCTCGCGGTTGCCGAGCTCGCCGAAGAGCTGCGCGATGGCCCGGGTGACCTCCACGGCCTGGTCCTGGGCGACGAAGACATCGATGTCCGACGCCATCCGCTCGCCATCGGACAGCCCGCCCCCGACGAGGAGGTTGAAGCCCAGCGAGCCGTCGGAGGCACGGGCCGGCCAGAGGCCGATGTCGTTGATCTCGGCCTGGGCGCAGTCCTCGACACAGCCCGACACCGACATCTTGAACTTGCGGGGCAGGTTGGCGTACTCGCGGTTCCCGGTGAAGAAGTCGGACACGGCGCGGGCGATCGGGAGGGCGTCGAACGCCTCGTCCGCATCCACTCCCGAGACGGGACAGCACAGCACGTTGCGGGCCGAGTCGCCGCAGGCCTGCACGGTGGTGAGGCCGACGGCGGCGAACCGCCGCCAGATCCGCGGGATGTCCTCGATCCGCAGCCAGTGGATCTGGACCGTCTGGCGGGTGGTGAGGTCGGCGTACCGGGATCCGAACATCCGCGACTCGGTGCCGTCGGGACCTTCGCCGAACGCATCGGCGGCCACGCCGATCTCGCGGGCCTGGGGTGCGGTCAGGAAGCCGCCGGGCACCTTCACCCGCATCATGAACGCGTCCCCACCCTGTTTCTGGGGATAGATCCCAGCCCACTTGAGGCGCTCGACCTCGCCGGGGATCTTGGCGATGCCGGCCGGACCCTCCTTCGAGTACGTGTCGATGATGGCGTCGGCGATCTCGAGCGGGTGGCGCTCCAGTTTGAGCAGCTCGATCTCGCTCAGCTCGCCCGTCTTGCGGTACGGGTTGATGAACGGCATGGGCCGGTCCGTCCCGCGCAGATGCAGCCCGTACAGCTCGTCTCGATCCTTGGTCATCTCAGCGCGCGGTCATCTCAGATGTGGAGCCCGCACTCGACCTTGTCGGAGTCGGCCCAACGACCGGCCCGCAGGTCTTCCCCCTCGGCCACCGGGCGGGTCGTCGGCGCGCAGCCGATCGAGACGTAGCCCTGGGAACGCAACGGGTGCTGGGGAATGCCGTGGTCGGTGGAGTACCCGACCAGGTCCTCGTGGGTCCAGGTGGCGAGCGGGTTGATCTTGACCATCCCCCAGCTCTCGTCGTAGGCGACGATGGGCGCGTGCCGACGGGTCGGGGCGTCCGAACGCTTGAGGCCGGTCACCCATCCGTCCTTGCCGGCCATGGCCTGGCGGAGCGGACGGACCTTGCGGAACTCGCAGCACTGGGCGGTGCCACACGGATGGTCCTCGGCGCCGGCCACCGGGTGGGCCACGGTCAGGTTCAGGTCGTAGCGGGCCCGGATCGTCTCCACGTACTCGAGGGTCTCCTCGAAGTGGGACCCGGTGTCGAGGAACACGACCTCGATGTCCGGGTCGACGGCGACGGCGATGTCGATCAGGACCGCCTCCTGGAACGAGCACGACAGAGCCAGCTTGGGACCGAACCGCTCGACGGCCCAGGCCACGATCAGACCGGCGGGCGCGGTCTCGAAGGCGGCCGACTGCTCAGCCATCTCCCGGCGCAACTGCGCGACCGCGGGATCGACGGCCAGTTCGGCCAGCCTCGTTCGGTTGTCCACCACGCTGAGCTTCACGTCGACTCTTCCTCTCCCGTCAGGAGCGAGGGGCCTGTCTCCCCGTCCACCCGGTCCTGCCGGCACTGCCCGACTGCACCGGATGCCGATCCGGCACCCTCGACCGACGCCCGCACCGCGGCACCGATCACTGTCGGAACTATACATGACTAACCCGATCGGCTTTTAGAACATTCCCCACCAATTCAGTGGGAAAGCGGTGTGTGCGGAGTACGTACAGACTAGGGCGGCCCGGTCGAGCGCCATCGGCCGGACCACGAACAACCACCGGGGCGCCCCCGTCAGCGACCCGGATGGACCAGAGATCCCGTGCGCACACCTGAGGCCCGATGACCGACCCCACCCCTCGCATCACGAACCCCCGCTCCTCTGCCTCCGGTGCGCGGACCCGCGACTCGCGGACCCCGGACCCGGATCCGGGACGCCCCGGGTCGGGAGGGCCGCCAACCCGCGGGGCGCCCTCCTTCCCGGTGATGCTCCGTCTGGCCGGCGCACGTTGCCTGGTGGTGGGCGCCGGACCGGTGGCGGGACGCAAGGTGCGGAACCTGCTCGACCACGGTGCCGAGGTCACCGTGGTCGCCCCCGAGATCGGGGCGGACGTGTCGGACATCGACCCCGCCGGTGTGCCGGGCACGCTCACCGTGGAGGTCCGCCGCTACCGACCACCCGAGGCCGCCGGGTTCCTCCTCGTCGTGTCCGCCACCGGCGACCCCGACGTCGATGCGCAGGTGGCCACCGACGCCGCGGCCGCAGGTGCACTGGTCAACCGGGCCGACTCCGACGTGGTGGGACGCGACGGAGGCGATCCGCCCGCCGGGACGGTGCGCTTCCCCGGGGTCCACCGCGACGGGCCGGTGACGGTCACCGTCTCCACCGACGGCGCCAGTCCGGCATTCTCCCGGTGGCTGCGCGACCGGGTGGTGGCGGCCCTCGGTACCGGGGTCGGCGAGCTGGCCGCGTTGAGCGGGGAGATGCGGACCGCGCTGCTGGCCGCCGGCCGCAGTCCGGGCTCCGTCGACTGGGATGCCGCCCTGGACCTCGCCGCACCACTCGTGGCCGACGGGAGGACCGCCGAGGCGCGGGGATTGCTTGAACGGCTGTTCATGTTGCGGGCCTCCGGTGACCCTCCCGGGCAGGGGAGTTGATCGCTAGGGTTTCGCCCGTGACCAACATGCCGACGGTGGACGTCGACGACATCGATCTGTCGGACATGAGCTTCTGGGCACTCCCCTGGGAAGTGCGCGAGCAGGTCTTCTCGGTGCTGCGGGCCGAGCGTCCCCTGGCGTACTTCGAGGAGCCGGACCTGTCGGTCAACTCCGAACTGGCGCCACCGCGGGGACGCGGGTACCGCGCCGTGACCCGGCACGCCGATGTGACCGAGGTCAGTCGGCATCCCGAGATCTACTGCTCGGGCAAGGGTGCCATCAGCATCGTCGACCTGCCCGACGAGATGGTCGAGTTCTTCGCCGGGATGATCTCCACCGACAATCCACGCCACGCCCGCCTGCGCCGCATCGTCTCGGCCGCCTTCAGCCCCCGACGCATCAAGGCCATCGAGCAGAGCATCGAACAGGTGGCCGGCCGCCTGATCGACGAGGTCGCCCCCCTCGGCGAGTGCGACTTCGTGGCCGCACTGGCCGCACCGCTCCCCCTCGAGATCATCTGCGACATGATGGGCCTGCCCCCGTCCGAGCGTGCCACCGTGTTCCGGTGCTCGAACATCCTGGCCTCCTCGGGGGATGCCGAGTACCTCGAACCGGGGATCGACCCCCTGGTGGCGATGCTCGACGCCGGCCAGGAGTTGAGCGATCTCCTGCTCCGGCTCTCCGCGTTCCGGAAGGACCACCCGACGGACGACCTGACCACCGCGTTGATCTCGACCAACATCGACGGTGAGGCGTTGACCACCGCCGAGCTGGCCTCGTTCTTCATCCTGCTCCTGACCGCCGGCAACGAGACGACCCGGAACGCCATCAGCCACGGCCTCGTGGCGCTCACCCGGTTCCCCGAGCAGCGTGCCATCTGGCAGGCCGACCCGGCTGAGGTCGCCGGTACCGGGGTGGACGAGATCGTCCGGTGGGCCAGTCCGGTGAACTGGATGCGACGCACGGTCACCCAGGACACGGTCCTGTCGGGCGAACCGCTCGCCGCCGGCGACAAGGTCCTGCTCTTCTACGGCTCGGCCAACCGCGACGAGGACGTCTTCGAGGACCCGTTCACCTTCAACGTGCTCCGCAACCCGAATCCCCACGTGGGGTTCGGCGCGGCCGGACCCCACTTCTGCCTGGGGGCCCATCTGGCCCGACGGGAGATCGACGTGATGTGGCGTGAGCTCCTGGTCCGGCTGCCCGACATCGAGGCCTCGGGTGAGCCGGTCCAGACCGTCTCCCGGTTCGTCAACGGGATCAAGCACCTCCCCTGCACCTTCTCGCCGACCCGCCCCGTGAGCTGACGGAGTAGACGCACCGGACACAGCCCTGATCGGCCACCGTCGTCCGCTGGTCGGGCCCGTTCAGGGCTTGGCGGCCATCACCACGGCGACCGCCACCAGTACCCCGCCGAGTGCGATGGCCAGCGCACCGGACCGCAGGCACAGGGCGGCCGGGTCCACGCCGGTACCGGAACCGCCGTCGCCGGGGGTCACCGGATGCTCCGGTTCCGGCCGTCCCACCCCAGGTGCCGCGCCCTCCCGTCCGGCCACCACCTCCTGGAGCCGGCGCTCGCCCGGCCACAACACCGCCTCCGCGGCGACGGCCACCAACGCCCACCCCGCGGTACCGAACGACACCCAGGTGTCGGCAAAGCTCCACTCGCCCCCGCTCATGAACAGCAGCACCACACCGAACACCGGGACCAGGAAGAGCACCCGTCCCGCCCAGTTGACCCCCGGCCGGTAGTAGCGGCGCACCGCCTCGGGCACCGGGCCGCCGGTGACCAACGCCGACCGCAGGGCGAGTGCGAACCCCCCCGCCACCAGCACGGCGACAAGTCCGACGATCGCGGCGAGCACATGGGCCAGGAGCACCAGGTCGTAGCCGGGAGCATTCGTGTTGACCGCTGCGAACACGGACACGGGGGCGGACGGATCGGGCGGGGACACCCAGCGATTGTGACATCCCCGGTCACGGGTCGACGATCGGGAGCGGTGGCCCGGCGACCTCGTGGGACCCTGCGCCTGCGGGTGCCAAGGAATTGCTAGGTTGGGCGCGGGTCGAGGTGCACTCCGCGTGCGTCGGCCCTGCTCGGCCCGTACGACCGATACCGAGGTGCCAGTCAGGTGTGTAGAGACGACCGACGATCGCTGAGGAGCGCCCCTCACCGCTGATGAACCAACTCCGACTCGATCCCCTGACCGGGCGATGGGTTGTGGTCAGTACCGACCGCGCCAACCGACCCCGGGCATTCGCCCCCCGAATGGCCTCCATCCAGGCCGACACCTCGCGACCCTGCCCCTTCTGCCCCGGAAACGAGGAGACCGCCTCCCCCACCCTGGAGACCGTCGGCCCCGACGGGGCCTGGCAGGTCCGGGTGGTCCCGAACCGCTACCCCGCCTTCGAGGGCGATGCCCCGTTCGTGGTCACCAACCGGGGCCCGGTCTTCACCCAGGCCACCGCCGGTGGCATCCACGAGGTCCTGATCCTCTCCCCCGATCACCAGAACTCCTGGTCGATGCTGAGCGACGACCAGACCGGAGCGGTCATGCGGGCCATCAGCGACCGCATCGGCGAACACGCCCAGATCCCCGGGCTCCGCTACAGCCAGGCCATCGTCAACGCCGGGCGTGAGGCCGGTGCCTCCATCGAGCACCCCCACGGACAGCTCCTCGGCATGTCCTTCGTCCCCCGGGAGCTGGTCGAGGAGCAGGCCGGCTTCGCCCGGTTCGCCGGCCGGTGCCTCCTGTGCACCACCGTGGACGCCGAGGAGAACGTGGGCTACCGGGTCGTCTACTCCAACGAGCAGGTCCTGGTGGTCTGCCCCTTCTGGAGCGGCTCGCCCTACGAGATGCTCGTCATCCCACGGGCCCACGGGCCGCACCTGCACCACAGTCCGACCACCGACCTCCTGGCCGTGGGCAAGGCGCTGAAGATCGCCCTCGGGCGCCTGCGCAACGTCCTGGGGGACATCGCCTACAACCTGGTGTTCCACTCGGCGCCCTACCGGGCCCCCGAGCCGTACCACTGGCACGTCCACATCGTGCCGAAGCTGACCACCGTGGCCGGGTTCGAACTGGGCACCGGGGTGCTCATCAACATCGTCAACCCCGAGCAGGCCGCCGAGGAACTGGCCACACCGGTGCCCATCGCCGACGTCGGCTGAGCAACTCCCGGCCTGCGCACCCGCTCGGCTGCGCACTCCCTGACATCGCCGGCGCGGCTAGGTGACGGGCTCGGACACCAGCTCGGACACCACCGGCTCGGACACGACCAGTACGAGCGAGCCGTCGAAGGAGTCCTGTGTGCGCAGGTGCCCGTGGCGCCGGTCCCAGGTGCCGTCCTCGAGATCGCGGGCCAGCGTCGAGGTGAACCGTCCGTGGACCTCGGGGCCCACGAAGCTCCACGCTGAGCAGGACAGGCGGGCGTCCGGGTCGAGCAGTGCCTCGGGTCGCCCGAAGTAGGCCTCGTTGAACCCGTCGAGGCATCCCGAGGGGATGGGCACGGGGACGGTGGTGACCGCACCGCCGAGACCCCGGGCCAACTCGTCGAGCCCGGGGTACCGCACCGCCTCGACCGCCAGTACCTCGGGTGCGTACTCCGCCAGCCACATCCGCTCCACCCGGTCAGGATCGCAGGTGAGCACCGCGACCGGGCCGGAGGACACCCGCCGCATCTCGGCCAGTCCCTCGGCCAGGTGTTCCCACTGGTGGACGCTGAAGGTGGTCATGCAGGCCTCGAAGAAGTCCGCCGGGAACGGGAGGGCCTCGGCGCTGGCGGCCACCACCGGGACCGGCCCCGGCCCCCGCTGCGCCCGCATGGTGGCCGACGGCTCGACCGCGGTGACCCGTCGATCGGTCGGCTCGTAGGAGCCGGTCCCCGCGCCCACGTTGCACACCGTGCGGGCCGCACCGAGGGCGTGGTGGACGAGACGGGCGATGGACGGGTCGGGCCGCCGGAAGCGGTCGTAGGCGCGCCCGATGGTGCCGTAGTCGGCGTCCCCCGCGCTGCCGTCCGCACCCCGACCAGCCATGCGCCGATCCTACAAGTGGGGCCGCGAGGCGCCCTAGACCAACTCGAAGCTGAGCGATGCGTAGGGTCCGAGGGTCACCGGGTAGGGATCCTCCCCGATCAGGGGGAAGGCGACCCGGCCCAGCAGCTCGACCGGCTGACGACCGACCCATTCGGAGGCGTCGAGGTTGGCCGGCTGGGCGGTACGACTCAGGTTGTGGACACACAGCACCGGGTTGATCACGTCGCGCCCCGTCTCGGGAGCACGCCGGTCGGCCCGCACGAAGGCGAGCACCGACGGGTTGGCCGACGGCACCATCTGGACCGTGCCGGTGCCGAACACGGGGAACTGGCGTCGCACGGCCAGCATCCGCCGCATCCAGTGCAGGAACGAACTCGGGTTGCGCTGCTGGGCCTCGACGTTGACCGCGGCGAATCCGTAGATCGGGTCCATGAGCGGGGGCAGGTACAGCTGCGCGAAATCGGCCCGGCTGAAGCCACCGTTGCGGTCCGGGGACCACTGCATCGGGGTGCGCACCGAGTCCCGGTCACCCAGGTAGAGGTTGTCCCCCATCTGGACCTCGTCCCCGTAGTACAGGACCGGACTGCCCCGCAGGGTGAAGAGGAGGGAGAACAGCAGCTCGGACAGACGCCGGTCCCGGTCGAGCAGAGGGGCCAGACGACGGCCGATCCCCATGTGACGCTTCATCCGGGGGTCCTTGGCGTACTCGGAGAACAGGAAGTCCCGCTCCTCCTCGGTCACCATCTCCAGGGTCAGCTCGTCGTGGTTGCGCAGGAAGATGGCCCACTGCGCCCCGGGCGGCGCGTCCGGGGTCTGCGACAGGATCTCGGTGATCGGATACGACTGCTCGCGCCGGACGGCCAGGAACAGTCGGGGCATGAGCGGGAAGTTGAAGCACAGGTGGCACTCGTCGTCGTCCCCGAAGTAGTCG
>Ga0302202_10005556_pt1 | contig 12815 bp, 10 predicted proteins | sample II_Bog_N3_3_FD_194579 | JGI IMG/M metagenome (GOLD analysis project Ga0302202, IMG submission 194579) | Peat permafrost microbial communities from Stordalen Mire near Abisko, Sweden - II_Bog_N3_3 | ecosystem: Environmental > Terrestrial > Soil > Wetlands > Peat | place: Sweden: Abisko...
TGCGCTCCGCTCGTTCCGGAAAGGGATGGATCACCTGCGCCGGCTTGTCGACGACGGACGCGCGCGAGGGAGCGAAGAACCTGTCCTTGTCCACGACGAACCTGGGCTTGTCCGGCTCGTCCCTGAAGGGAGGAGCGACGCGAGTTTAGGGACGAGCGACGCTCGCGCGCTTGTCGGCCACGAACTTCGTCTTGTCGGGCACCAACGCGAACGCGGGAGCGAAGAGCGCGTCGGTACGTCGCTCACTCGTTCCGGAACGAGCGACGCTCGTGCGCTTGTCGGCGACGAACTTCGTGTTGTCGCGCACCAACGGAGGCGCGCGAGCGAAGCGCGCGTCGGCGCGTCGCTCACTCGTTCAGGAAGGAGCGACACTCGTGCGCTTGTCGGCGACGAACCTTGCCTTGTCGGCCACCAACGCGAGCGCGGGAGCGAAGAGCGCGCCCGTGCGTCGCTCACTCGCTCTGGAAGGAGCGACGCTCGTGCGCTTGTCGGCGACGAACTTCGCCTTGTCGCGCACGAATCCACGCGCAGGAGCGAAGAGCGCGTCCGTGCGTCGCTCACTAGTTCCGGAACGAGCGGACTTCGTGCGCTTGTCGGCGACGAACCTCGCCTTGTCGCGCACGAACCCCGGCGCGTGAACGAAGCGCGCGTCGGCGGCTGACTCGGACACTGCGGCGGAAGCGAAGCTCGTGCGTCTGTCGGCGACGAACCTTGCCGTGTCGCGCACCAACGCGCGTGCGCGAGCGGTGGACTCGAAAAGACGTCGCTCGTACCGCTCCGCGCGAGGGAAGAGCGCGCGCGGGCGCGCGAACGACCCTCGCGAGTCCAGCTCACTGCTGCACGACGCTGCGATCCACGCGCGCGGACGAGCGTCGTTCCTGCAGGAAGGAGGGAAACACGCGGAGCGAGGAGCTTCGTTCCCGTGCGCCGAAGCGAAGAGCCGAGGGAGAGGAGCCTGCGACGCGGGTGGACGAGCACTCGACACGCGAGGAGGAGCGAACGTTCCGGGCGAGCGACCCTCGTTCGCCCGTGTGGGAGGCGTGGTCGCGCGAGGAGGCGCTTCGTTCCGCGACGGACGAGCGAACTGCGGGCTTGGAGATGCCTCGTGCCTGGATCTCCGGCGCACCTCGCTGCGCGCAGGACCGACGTCCGCGTGCGGGTGTTCGTCGTCCGCTCGCGCGCGGGGCTCCTCCTTGCGCAAGCGAACGACGCCCGCGCGCGAAGGTGCCTCGCATGCCGGCGCGGCGACCATCGACTCGACGTCGTTCGGCGCGCACGCGAGGGGGCAGCCTCTGCTGGATTCATAGGTGTCACGCGAGAGCTGGGGCACCCCGGACTGAAGTCCGATGGCAACGGAGGATACGCGCAGCCGCGGGTGTAAACCCGCGGTGAGAGCCGAGCGTCGATGCGTGGCGCTCACCGTGGGCTTACGCCCGCGGCTGTGAGGAAGCAGACGCCGTCGATCGAAGTCGATGGTTGGGACCGACACGCGGGAGCCCGCGTCAGCGATGGCGTGGGCTTCGATCGGGCTCGACCTCCTGGATTACGCTGCCCCGGACTTCAGTCCGGGGTGCCCCAGGTTTCGAGGCAGCCTCTTCAATCCGGGGTGCCCCACGGTTCGAGTCCCTACCGCGCCATCCCCGCCGCCAGCGTGTCCCCCGACGTCGCGTCGAGCAAGAGGAAGCTCCCGGTCGTCCTCGCGTCGGCGTACGCATCGATCGCGACCGGCTCCCGCGCGCGGAGCCGTACCCGCGCGAGGTCGTTGAGCGACAAGCTGCGGCCGTCGGTGTCTCCCGCAACGCCGGACGCGACGTCGTACGCCGAGAGCACGGCCTCGAGCGACGCGCGGACCTCGCGTGCCTACCTTGACCAGGTACGGCGCTCCGAGGCGCGACTCGGTCTTGTGCACCCACGCGAGGTCCGCGGTGAGGTCGGTGTCGACCCGCGGAAGCTTGTCGAGCGCGCCGACGATGAGATCGCCGCGCCCCACGTCGAGCTCGGTCGTGAGCTTGAGGACGACGGACGCGCCGGCGCGCGCCTCGTCGATGACTCCGTCGGCCGTCTCGATGCTGAGGATGGTGGCGGGAGCGTCGGCGGGGAGAACGCGAACGGTGTCTCCGGCGCGGAACGTCCCCGACGCGACTCTCCCTGCGTATCCTCGACCGTCGGCGGACACGCCGCCTCCCGCGCGAAGGACACACTGGACCGGGAACCGAGACGGCGCGTCGCTTCGATCGGCGTCGACCGGGGCTCGCTCGAGATGCTCGAGCAGCGACGGCCCTTCGTACCAGGGGGTCCTGCTCGATCGCCCGACGACGTTGTCGCCGTGAAGCGCGGAGAGCGGGATGAAGGCGAGCTCCGCCGCGGCGCGCGGGAGGTCGATCGAGCTCAGGTAGTCGGTGACCGATCCACGGATGTCGGCGAAGGCCGCGGAGGCGAAGTCGACCTGATCCATCTTGTTGATGGCGAACGTGAGGCCGCGAACCCCGAGGAGGCGAGCGACGAACAGGTGACGGCGCGACTGCTCGGTCATCCCGCGCCGGGCGTCGACGAGGATGATGGCGACGTCCGCGTGCGACGCCGCGGTGACCATGTTTCGCGTGTACTGGACGTGGCCCGGAGCGTCCGCGAGGATGAACCTGCGGGTCGCGGTCGCGAAGTAGCGCCACGCGACGTCGATGGTGATGCCCTGCTCGCGCTCCGCCCGTAGCCCGTCGGTGACGAGCGCGAGGTCCCGCTCGGCGAGGCCGCGGCGATGGCGGACGTCGTCGAGGTGGGCGAGCTGATCGGTGTAGAGCGCCTTGGCGTCGAGGAGCAGGCGCCCGATGAGGGTGCTCTTCCCGTCGTCGACGCTCCCGGCCGTCGCGCAGCGGAGCGGAGGCAGCATGTTCGGTACCGGCATCAGAAGTATCCCTCGCGCTTTCGGTCTTCCATCGCTGCGTCCCCCGCGCGATCGTCGGCGCGCGTGGCGCCCCGCTCGGTCACGATCGCGCGCGCGATCTCGTCGATCACGGCGTCGATCGTCCCTGCGGACGAGCGGACCGCGCCCGTGCAGGTCATGTCGCCGACGGTGCGGAAGCGGACCGTCTCGCGCGCGACGTCCTCGCCGCGCGATCGGGTCACGAACGCGGAGTCCGCGTAGAGCATGCCGTCGCGCGCGAACACCTCGCGGGAGTGGGAGTAGTAGATCGACGGCAGGTCGAGATCGCGGGCGCGGATGTACTCCCACACGTCGAGCTCGGTGAAGTTCGAGATCGGGAAGACGCGCAGGTGCTGGCCGCTCCGGATGCGCGTGTTGTGGAGGGCCCACAGCTCCGGCCGCTGGTTGCGCGGGTCCCACTGGCCGAGCTCGTCGCGCACGCTGATCGTCCGCTCCTTCGCGCGCGCCCTGTCCTCGTCTCGTCGCGCGCCCCCGAACGCGACGTCGAACCGGTGCTCGGCGATCGCGTCGAGCAACGTCACGCTCTGGAGCGCGTTGCGCGAGGCACGCGGCCCTGCAGCGTCGGTCACTCGCCCTCGATCGATCGACGTCTGCACGCTCGCGACCCGCAGCGGCAAGCCGAGCGAGGCGAGGTGACGATCGCGGAAGGCGATGACCTCGGGGAAGTTGTGCCCGGTGTCGACGTGCATGACCGCCACGGGGAGCGGCGCAGGGTGGAACGCGCGCAGGGCGAGGTGCAGCACGAGGACCGAGTCCTTCCCTGCGGAGAACAGGATGACGGGGCGCTCACGGGTCGCCACCACCTCCCGGATGGTGAAGATCGCCTCGTCCTCCAGCGCCGCGAGGTGCCCGGTCAGCGCTGCCACTCGAACCTCGTCCCTGTCTTGTGTCTCGTCATTTGGTCCTTGCCGATGACGTAGCATCTATCATATCAGATGCACCGTTCACGATATAAGAACATCTGGTTCTCTTCGTCGCGACCGGCCGAATGGCATCGAGGAGCAAAAGGTCCATGACATCGATGGCTTGGGTGGGTACCGCGGGGATCCTGGCGATCGAGGGCTCCTACGTCCCGCAGATCTTGCGTCTGTTTCGGCTCAAACGCGCCGAGGAGCTGAGCCTCTTCTTCCCCGCACTGAACCTTGTGGGACGTCTCCTCGCATTGACCTACTCCGTCCTCACCAGAGACCACGTTTTCACCGTCGGCTTCCTCGCCGGCGCGCTGCTCCGGCTGACGCTCCTCATCCAGGTCGCCTGGTATCGCGGCGCCGGCCGTCGGGCTGCGCAGCCCTCGATGCCGCTCCTCGGCGCGGAGCTGACGCCTTGAGCGACCTCACTCGCGTGGAGAGCGCGCTCGCCGGAGCGACGGTCTACGATGCGCTGCGCTACGCGCTCGGCACCTACGGCGACGCGCTTCGTGTCGCGTGCAGCTTTGGCGTCGAGGACATGGTCGTCCTTCACGAAGCGGTCCGCGCAGGCCGGGACCTCCGCGTCACGCCGCGCGTGTTCCTCCTCGATACCGGCCGACTCCATCAGGAGACGTACGATCTCCTCGACAGAGCTCGCGAACGCTACGACATCGCGATCGAGGTCTACGCACCGGACACGGTCGCGCTCGAGCACCTCGTACAGACGAAGGGCGCGAACAGCTTCTACGCGTCGGTCGACAGTCGTCGGGAGTGCTGCGCGATCCGCAAGCTCGGGCCGCTGGCTCGGGCCCTCGCCGGCGCGCGGGCGTGGGTGACCGGGCTACGGCGCGAGCAGGCCGCGAGCCGCGCCGACGTGCGCGTCGTCGAGCGCGACGGGAGCGACGGAGGCCGGCTGAAGCTGAACCCCCTCGCCGACTGGACGAGCGAGCGTGTGTGGGAGTTCGTCCGTGAGCATGACGTCCCGACTCACGCGCTCCACGCGCAGGGCTATCCGTCGATCGGATGCGCGCCATGCACGCGCGCGGTGACGGACGGCGAGGACGCGCGCGCAGGGCGATGGTGGTGGGAGAGCACGACGCACAAGGAGTGCGGGCTTCACCCGCGGAGGGCGCAGTGAGCTCAGCGCACGTCAAGGCGCAGCGATACTTTCCGCTGTTCCTCCACCTCGAGGGTCGCGACGTCCTCGTCGTGGGCGGCGGCAAGGTCGCTCACGAGAAGGCGGCCGCGCTGAGCGCTGCAGGAGCGCGCATCTCCGTCGTTGCGCCCGAGGTGTGCCGAGAGCTCTCCGCGCTCGCAGACACCACCGCGCATCGAGCCTTCGTGGACGCCGACGTGGACGGCGCCTGGCTCGTGATCGCCGCGGCGACTCCGGCCGTCAACCTCGAGGCGAAGCGAGCCGCGGACGCTCGACGAGTGTTCGTCGTCGCCGTGGACGACCTCGCGAGCTGCTCCGCCATCGGAGCTGCGCAGCTCCACCGCGGAGGTCTCACGATCGCCATCTCTTCCGACGGCCGCGCACCGGGGCTGGTCGCGCTGCTCCGGCGAGCGCTCGAGGACGTCCTGCCTGACGACGTGGCCGAGTGGGTGGGTCTCGCCGAGCGGCTGCGCGTCGCGTGGAAGTCCGCGTCCGTTCCGCTGAGCGACCGGCGCCCGCTCCTGCTGCGTGCGCTCAACTCGATGTACGCGCGCGCCGAGGGTCCACCGTGAGCACCACGTCCGCCATCGCAGGCCGCACGGGTCGCGTGATTCTCCTCGGCGCAGGGCCCGGAGATCCCGACTTGCTCACCGTCCGCGCCGCGCGCGCGCTCGCCGACGCAGACCTGCTGCTCTACGACGCGCTCGTCGATCGTCGCGTCCTCGAGCTCGCCCCGCACGCGCAGCGCTTCTTCGTCGGCAAGCGCCGCGGCCGCGCGGCGATGGAGCAGAGCACCATCAACGCCTTGCTGATCCGCGCCGCGTCACGGCGGAGGGTCGTCGTCCGCGTCAAGGCGGGGGATCCGTTCGTGCTCGGGCGAGGCGCGGAGGAGGCGCTCGCGTGCGAAGCCGCAGGCATCCGGTGCGAGGTGATCCCGGGCCTGACGAGCGCCATCGCAGGGCCGGCGGCCTTCGGCATCCCGGTGACACACCGGGGCGTCGCGCCCGGGTTCCTCGTGCTCTCCGCCGCGCCGTCGATCCACTACGAGCGGGTCCTCGCGCGCCTCGTCCCCGGGTCGGTGACGGTCGTGCTCATGATGGCGCTCGCGGCACGCACGGCGATCACTGCGTTCCTGCTCGAGGCGGGGTGGCCGGCGGATCTTCCGGCCGCGATTGTCGTCGGCGCGACGTCGCCGGGCGCGTGGTCGTGGACCGGCCGTCTCGACGCTCTCGGCGACGTGACCGTACCCGAAGACCGCGCAGAGCTCCCGGGGCTCGTCGTGCTCGGCCACGTGGTCTCGCTGTCCGAGGCGGTGACGCGCGCGTCCGCGATCGATTCGTCCGCGGCAGTGTCGCCGCAACACCCCAGTGAGGAGGAGGCGCCGTGGCAACGAAGACGAGTACCCTAGGTCGAGCGACGATTGGCTTCGCCAGCGACACGGACGTCGAGCAGTTCGTCGAGACGCTGTCGCGGTTCGAGCGCGGCGAGATCGACGCCGACGCCTGGCGAGCGTTCCGCCTCGTCGCAGGCACGTACGGCCAGCGTCAGCTCGGCGAGCTCTCGATGCTGCGCGCGAAGATCCCGCAGGGCATCCTCTCCGCCGAGCAGCTCGAGGCGCTGGCGGACGTCGCGGAGGAGTACTCGCGCGGGTTTCTTCACATCACCACGCGGCAGAACGTGCAGTTTCACTTCATGAAGCTCTCGGACGTCGGCGCCGCGATGGCGCGCCTCGCCCGCGCCGGCGTGACGACGAGGGAGGCGTGCGGAAACTCCGTCCGCAACGTGACGACGAGCCCCACGGCCGGCGTCGCGCTCGACGAGCTCTTCGATCCGACGCCGTACGCAGACGCCCTCACTCGCTACTTCCTCCACCATCCTCTGAGCTCGTCGCTCCCGCGCAAGTTCAAGATTGCGTTCACCGGAGGCGGCGCCGATCACGCGTTCGCGCTCATCAACGACCTCGGGTGGCACGCGCGAATCGATCGGAGCGGCGGTCGCGAGGCTCGCGGGTTCCGTCTCACGGTCGGCGGCGGAACGGCGCTCTGGTGCAGGAGCGGACACGAGCTCTTCGCGTTCCTCCCCGCGGGCGACATTCTCGGCGTCGCGCTCGCGATCCTCCGCGTGTTTCACGCGCACGGAGACCGCGTTCATCGCCACAAGAACCGCCTGCGCTACCTCATCAAGGCGATGGGATGGGAGACGTGGAGCGCGGCCGTTCACGAGCAGTGGGCGCTGATCCGCGCGGAGGGGATGCCGACCCTCCCCTTCGACCCCGAGGCGCCAGACGAGGCCTTCCCGCCCGTGTCGACCGATCCGGCAGCTCCGCGAAGCCGCTCCTACCTCCCGCTCCTGCAGCAGGACGCGCCGCGCGGGCCTGGCGTCCTGCCTCGATTCCTCCCGGTGAGTGACGACGCGGGCGCTCGATTCCTGCGCACCAACGTGCGGCCCCAGCGGCAGCCAGGCTACTCGGTCGTCACGGTCACCGTACCGCTCGGTGACCTGACGGGCGGGAGGCTCCGCGCGCTCGCGCAGATCGCCCGTGACTTCGGCGAGGGAGCCGTGCGCACGACACCCGCGCAGAACCTGGTGCTCCGCTGGATCCCGACCGAGCGTGTGGTCGCGCTCCACGCGTCACTGCGCGCGATCGGCCTGTCGTCGCCGGACCCAGACTCGATCGCCGACGTGACGAGCTGCCCGGGCGCAGAGTCCTGCAAGCTCGCGGTGACGCAGTCGCGCGGGCTCGCCCGTGACCTCGGCGATGCGTTCCACGACGACGCCGCGCTCGTGGATCGCGCCGAGGGGCTCGTCGTGAAGGTGAGCGGTTGCCCGAACGGGTGCGGGCTCCATCACATCGCTGGCCTCGGCTTCCAGGGTGGGCTTCGCAAGGTCGAGGGTCGCGCGGCGCCCTATTATCATGTGTACGCAGGGGGAGACCCGACCGGCGAGGCCGCGGCGTTCGGTCGCATCATCGGCAAGCTCCCCGCGCGGCGCGTCGCAGAAGGAGTGCGACGGCTCGTCGACCTCTACGAAGCGAAGCGCGCCGAGGGCGAATCGATCACGGCGTATTTCCGGCGCGCCCCGGTCGCCGAGCTGCGCGGCTCGATCGTCGACCTGGAAACCGCTGCGCCGCGTCCGGAGGACTTCATCGATCTCGCCGAGGTCGAGGCGTTCCGGCCGGAGACGACCGAGGGAGAGTGCGTGGCGTGACGAGGGCGGAGCGGACGGAGCCGAGCTGTAGCAGCGCACCCTGACGGGTGCGTCTCTCGGAGGGTGACCTCCGCGCGCGATCGCGCTTCGCGATCGTGAAGCCCTGTCTTGCCCTGCGAGGTCTCGCTTGTACGCACGCTGCATCGGTATCGCCGCTCTCGTGTCCACCCTCTCCGTCAACGCTCTCGCGCAGGCCTCCGAGCGCGCGACCGACCCACCCGTCGATACGCCGCCGTTCGTCCCGACGGCGCCTTCGATCGCCGCGCCGCCCGGCGACGGCCCCGTACCCGATGCGCGAGGAACGGTCGGTGCGGACGGTTACCCGCTCGCCGGGCGCGTCGGCGAGTACTTCTATCTGCGTGACGCACACGACGACTTTCGCATCTACTTCGGAGGCAAGGTCCACGTCGACGCGTACGTGCCGTTCGGGCCGGGCGTCAGCAGCGCTGCCGCCGGGAGCGGGATCGAGCCGACCGTCTTCCTCCGACGCGCTCGGCCCGAGCTCTCGGGGGAGTTTCTTGGCCACTGGCAGTGGACGGTCGCGGGGGAGCTCGGTCGAACGGCGACGGCGGACGGAAATGGACAGACCGACTCCAGCAGCTGCTCGGTGAGCGCAAAGACCGGCGCGCTCGCGTGCGCCGTGCGCAGCGCCGCCGTACAGAGCCCCTCGTACACGGCGCAGCCGACCGATGTGTTCATCAACTACCGCGTCGCCGATGCCCTGAACCTCGAGGCCGGGCAGTTCAAGATCCCGTTCTCCATGGAGAACCGCACGAGCGAGAACTACACGCCCTTCCTGGAGAGCTCCCTCCCCGTTCGCACGCTCGGGGCGCCGACGCTCCGCGACATCGGAGTGATGGTGTGGGGCGAGACGCCGCGAAGGCTCGTCCACTACGAGATCGGTGTGTTCGACGGCGACGGTCCGGACGTGACCAACCAGGACGGGAACTTCGATCCCATCGGTCGTGTGTTCGCGCACCCGTTCGCGCTCGTGCACGGCCCGATCAACACCCTCCAGATCGGTGTGTCGGGTCACGTCGGAGTGAGGGACGCGCGCACCGTCGGATACGACTACCCGAGCCTGACGACGCAGGAGGGGTACGCGTTCTGGAGGCCGACCTACACGGACTCGAACGGGAACCTCATTCACGTCATCCCGAGCAACCGGCAGCTGACGGGCGGAGTCGAGCTCTACTGGCCCGTCTCCATCGTCGACCTCTCGAGCGAGCTGGTCGTCGCCGACCACGATACGCGCGAGGCGCGTGACGGGTACCAGACTGCGTATCCCTACACGGAGCGCTACGGCACGATGACCGGATACTCGTATTACGTGGAGGCGGCGGTCTGGCTCGTCGGCGATCGTCAGTTCGTTCGCCGGCCGGGGTACCTCGATCCGCCGCACATCGACTTCGCGTCTCCGCTGCAGCCCTCGCGCAGCTCCGTCGAGCTGCTCGCGAAGTTCGAGCAGCTCCGGCTCGACTACTCGAGCGCGTCACGCGGTGGTCGTGCAGACCCGAAGAGCCCCGATGGCACGATCTCGGCGAGCGTCGTCTCGTTCGGGGTCAACCTGTGGGCGACGCGCCGCGTACGTCTTTCGGTCAACTATGACCTGAACCTGTTTCCCGGAAGCGAGCCGGTCTCCCCGTCGGTCGCCGGAGACGCGAAGCAGAGCAGCGCGCAGCGGGCGGTCGCGCCCGCCCAGACCCTGGCAAGCGGCGTGAACGACGCCGCGCGCGAGGGCGCACACACCCTGAACGAGCTCTCGGCGCGCGTCGCCGTGGGCTTCTGAGGATCCGTCATGACATCCGTGCTCTTCGCCAAAGCTCATCCCAGCCTGCCCACTCAGCTCAGAAGCCGCGCGGTGGTGGCTCTCCTCATCGCCTCGCTCGGCCACTTCGCGTGCTCGGGCAGCGAAGCGCCAGCAGAGCCCGTGCCGGTCGACGCGGGCACGGACGCGCGACGACCCGACACTCTTGGCGAAGGGGGCTCGGGTACGTCGCTGGGGTCGCCAGACGTGCGGTCCGGCGACGCCCGATCGGCGGATTAGGACGAGGTGCCTGGCGCCGGAGTGACGCTCCTGCGCCGGCGCCCGTATCCCACGAACCCGACCGCGAAGAGCAGCCCGAGGAGGCCGCCGTTCGCGTCATCGTGTTCGCTGCCTGGTCCGCGCACGGAGCAGGCGCCGCCGGAGCTGACCACGACGCTGCACACGCCACCGGAGCATTCGGCGCTCTGGCACTGTGCGGCGCGGGTGCACGTCGAGCTCGTGGGCAGAGTCGGTGTGCACGTGGCTGTGCTGCCGCAGAAGTTCCCCGTGCTGCAGTCGGTGTCCACGTGGCAGGCTGCGCCGCCGTCGGCGCCGGCGTCCGAGGCCAGCGCGCACAGCATCGTCTGTGAGTTGCACGCCCCCTTCGTGCACTCGGCGGTGGTCGTGCACGGGCCGTCTCCGAGCCCGTAGCCGCACTGGTTGCTCTTCGTGTCGCACACGGTGGAGAGGCACACGCGCTGGCCGACGGTCGCGGTGCAGGTCGCGACGCTGGCCGGCGTCGACGGGAGCGAGACGCCGTTCGCGAGCTTCGGCTCGCACATCCCTTGCCCGCCCGCCGCAGCGCTGCACCACTGGGACGAGAGGCACTGCGCGTCCGTCGTGCACCCGGACGTGCACAGGCCGCTCGTGGTGTCGCACACGTTGCCCATGTGGCCGACGCAGTCAGCGTTCGTCGAACACATGCCGCACTGCCCCATGTTCGTGCCCGTGAGGAAGCAGAACGGCTCGCTCATCGAGCCGCACGCCAGCGTCGCCGTGCTCCCGAAGTCGCCGTTGCACGGGCCGCACGTCGATGGGCCCGTGTTGCAAACGGGCTGCTCGCTCGGGCAGGTGGCCGAGCTCGTGCACTGCACGCATTCCCCGCTCGTCGTGTTGCACGCGGGCGTGCTCCCGGAGCACTGGGAGCTCGTCATGCATCCGACGCAGACCCCCGCCTGGCCGCAGATCGTCGAGCGGCAGTCGGTCGGTCCATCGGCGCTCGTGCACGGCCCGTCGCCGTTGGCGTAGCCGCACTCGTTGTCGTTCATGTCGCACACGCCGCTCGTGCAGACCAGCACCGCAGCCGCGGCGTTGCACTTCCCGTCGAGCGTGGGGGTCATGTGCCCTGTGTCGGTCGGCATGGCGCCGCCGTTCGCGACCTGCGGCGTGCACAGGTGCATGCTCTCGTCACACCAGTTGCCGGTCGCGCAGTCCGCGTCGACCTCGCAGCCGCCCATCGGCTCGCACACGCCGCTCGTGCTGCACGCGCCGGACCTGCAGACGGTCGTCGCAGTCATCGACGTGCAGGTGCCGTCGCCGTTCGCGTAGCCGCAGTCACTGTCGGTCGTGTCGCACACGCCGCTCACGCAGACGATCGCGCCCACGCCGAGCGCGCTCGTGCACATCCCGGTGAGCGCCGGGGTGTGCCCGACGACCGTCGGCACGGCCACGCCGTTCGCGAGCTTCGCGGTGCACAGGAAGGTCGGCGTGTTGCAGTACTGCGTCGACGAGCAGTCGGCGTCGACGGCACAGCCACCCGTCGCCGCGACGCACACGGTGCCGTTAGCGCTGCACGTGCCGGACTGGCAGAGCATCGGGCCCGTCGTGACGGTGCACGACCCGTCGCCGTTCGCGTAGCCGCACTCGTTGTTCGTGGCGTCGCAGACCCCCGCGGCGCACACGAGCTTGCCCGCCGCCGCCGTGCATGCGCCGGTGAGCGTCGGGTTCGTGTGCGTGGCGTCGGTCGGGATCGGCGTGCCGTTCGCGAGCGGAGCCTCGCACTTGCCGACGCTCTCGTTGCACCACTGCGGCGCGGCGCAGTCGGCGTCCTCTTCGCAGCCACCGCTGGGCTCGCAGACGTCGAGCATGCTGCACGCGCCAGACCGGCACACGCCCACGTTGGTCACGGGGACGCACGGGCCGTCGCCGTTCGCGAGGCCGCACTTGTCATCCTTGTCGCAGACCTTGGACCGACAGAGATTGGCTCCGTTCCCGGGCAGACAGCCGGGGTCGCCGTTCGCGATACCGCACTTGTTGTCGGTGTCGCACACGCCGGACACGCACACGAGCGTGGCGCCCGCGACCCCTGCGGTTGCGCAGGTCCCGTCGAGCGTCGGGCTCGTATGGGTCGGGTCGTTCGGCAGAGGGGCGCCGTTGGCGATCTTGGCCGTACAGGTGTGCGTCGCCTCGAAGCACCAGTTCCCGCCGAGACAGTCTGCGTCGACGTCGCAGGTGCCCGCCGGCAGGCAGAGTCCGTTCGCGCTGCAGTCGCCAGACCGACAGAACGTCGGTCCGTCGGCCAGCGTGCAGGTTCCGTCACCGTTCGCGAGCCCGCACTTCATGTCCTTGGGGTCGCAGACTGCGGAGCGACACTCGGCCTCCAGGGCCACGGTGCACGGTCCGTCGCCGTTCAGGAGGCCGCACTTGTTGTCCGTGTCGCAGACCTGGCTCGTGCACACGAGCTTCGCCGCGGCCGCGTTGCACTGCCCGTTCAGCACGGGGACGGTGTGCTTGTTGTCGCTCGGCAGCGCCACGCCGTTCGCCAGCGTCGGCGTGCACAGGTTGAGGCTGATGTCG
>Ga0302202_10005563_pt1 | contig 12804 bp, 9 predicted proteins | sample II_Bog_N3_3_FD_194579 | JGI IMG/M metagenome (GOLD analysis project Ga0302202, IMG submission 194579) | Peat permafrost microbial communities from Stordalen Mire near Abisko, Sweden - II_Bog_N3_3 | ecosystem: Environmental > Terrestrial > Soil > Wetlands > Peat | place: Sweden: Abisko, Stordalen...
CCGGCGCGATGATGCCGCCGACGTAATTGCCGCGCGAGTCCACCACGTCGAAAGTGACCGCCGTACCGAAATCAACCACCACCACCGGCGCGCCAAAGCGCTGGCGGGCAGCCACCGCATTCGCGAGCCGGTCCGGGCCGATGGAATCCGGCTTCGGATAATCAATGCCCACGCCGCGGATGGTTTTCGGGTTCAGCTCCAGCGCGTTTAATTGCCAAAGCGCGCGGACGTTTTTGCGGACGAGCGGCGTGGCGCGCGGCACGACGCTGCACAAAATGGCACCGTCAATTATTTTTGGCCGCCAAATTTTTTCACCAGCGCCGCCGCGCCGCCGCCGAACCACGTCAGCGTGGGGATGTCTGTCTGTTTCAACACGCGCCGGTCATCCGCCAGGCCGATGTGAGTGTGCGTGTTGCCGATGTCGAAAAGCAGGATCATTTTCAATTTTCAATTGCCAATTTCCAATTGAAAAACTGGCATCGAGTATCGCCGTCAAATTGAAAATTGAAAACTGGCATTTGGAAATGTTTCATTTCTCCAGCGTCACGTCGCCGCCGATGACGCGTTCGAGGTGGCCGTGTTCCGTGCGAACGAGCAGCGCGCCGTCATCGTCCAGCGCCTCGGCGCAGCCGCGAATCAATTGTGAACCCATCTGCACCGAAACGTTCCGGCCGATGGTCGCGCAGCCGGCTTCCCACTCGTCGGCGACGGCGGGAAATTTTCCGTCGCAAATCCGCGCGTAATCCGCATCCAGCTCGCGCAAAATTTCCGTCGCCAGCTCCGCGCGGGAAATTTCTTCGCCAGCCTCGAGCTTGAGCGAGGTGGCGATTTTGCGCAGCTCCAGCGGAAATTCCGTCGCGTCCTGGTTCACGTCCACGCCAATGCCGAGGATGATGTGGCGGACGCGATCCACTTCCGCGCTCATTTCGGTGAGGATGCCCACGACTTTTTTTCCGCCGATGAGCAGATCGTTTGGCCATTTGATGTCCGCCGACAAGCCGGTGACCGAATGGATGGCGCGGCGCAGGGCCGTGGCCGAAGCGACCGTTAACTGCGTGGTTTCCTGCGGGCGCAGCTCCGGCCGCAGTAAAATGGAAAACCAAAGTCCCTTGCGCGGGGGTGACATCCATTTTCGGCCGAGGCGGCCGCGGCCTTTCGTCTGTGATTCGGCAAAAACGACGGCGCCTTCCTTCACGCCGTCGCGCGCGAGTTTTTCGATCACGTCGTTTGTGGAAGTCGTCTCTTCAAACACGCGGATGTCGCGGCCGACGACTTTGGTCTGGCCGAGGCGCGCAATCAAATCATCCGCGAGCAGCGCATCCGGTTCGCCCACCAGCCGGTAGCCGAAATGCGGGCCGGCTTCAATGGCGAAACCAACCTGGCGCAGTTCCTCGATGCGCGACCAGATAGCCGCACGACTGATGGCCAGTTCCTCGGCAAGCTGCGCGCCGGAAACGCCGTCAGGATTGGCGCGCAAGGCGGAAAGGATTTTGGCGTCGGTAGTCACAATTTTCCAAAAGCAATAGCGCAAAGGCGCAAAGTTGCGAAGACGACATGTAAAAATACTTTGCGCCTTTTCAGACTTTGCGCCTTTGCGTAACAATTCATGCTTCAAAATCCAGTCCAATGTCCACTGCGCGGGCCGAGTGCGTGATCGCGCCGACGGAAATAAAATCCACGCCGGTGGCGGCGATAGCGCGGACGGTTTTCAGATTCACGCCGCCGCTGGCTTCGGTTTTTGCGCGACCACCAACAATTTTCACCGCCTGCCGCAACTGCGCCGTGGTCATGTTGTCCAGCAGGATGATGTCCGCGCCGGCGGCGGCGACCTGGGCGACTTGTTCCAGCGTGTCGGCTTCAACCTCGACTTTCAGCTTCGGAAATTTTTTGCGGGCGCGAAGAATAGCGGCGGCAATGGCGTTCGGCTTTTCGTGGCGCAGTGCGACGAGGTGGTTGTCCTTGATCAGAACCATGTCGAACAAACCGAGGCGATGATTTTCCCCGCCGCCGCAGGCCACGGCGAATTTTTCAAACCGCCGCCAGCCCGGGGTGGTCTTGCGCGTGTCGAGAATTGTTGTCGAGGTGCCTTGGACCGAGTCCACGAACTGCGCGGTGGCGGTGGCGACGCCGGAAAGCCGCTGGAGGAAATTCAGCGCGACGCGCTCAGCGCTCAAGCTGGCGCGCGCGCTGCCGGAGATTTTTAAAATGGTTTCGCCGGCCTGCATGCGCTGGCCGTCGCTCGCCATTTTTTTAATTTGGATTTTTGTCGAAAGCTGTTTAAACGCGAGCTCCGCAAATTGAAGGCCCGCGACCACGAGCGGTTCGCGCGCCCGCATGAGCGCGACGGATTGGGTGCCGGGCGGAACCGTGGCGAGGGTGGTCACGTCGCCGCGGCCGAGGTCTTCGGCCAGCGCGGCGCGGACGGCGCGGCGGATTTCGGCGGCGGTGAGTTCCACCGGCACAAGATGCCGGCGGCGGCGAAAGGGGAAAAGAAAAAACAATTGGAAAACCAACGGATGCCAACCCCGAACGGAAAACGGCACGCTGAACCGGATGGATTTAGGATTGCGCGTTGGGCGGAATCGGCGTATTCAACCAAAAAAACCGCAAAAGGCACCCCATGACTGATGACCAGAATCAAGCTCCGCCACCCATCGCCCCACCGCCCAGCGGAACGCCGCCCAGCTTGTCGCCGCCGCCGGCGGATCCTGAAAGTCAGGCGCGGATGTGGAATATGCTGTGCCACTTGAGCGCGCTGGCGGCCTGCGTCGGCGTGCCGTTCGGCAATATTCTCGGCCCGCTGCTGGTCTGGCAGATCAAGAAGAACGAATTTCCGTCGGTGGAAATCCACGGCAAGGCGGCGCTGAATTTTCAAATCACCGTGACGCTGGCGACGCTGGCAGGCGCGGCGGTGGCATTTGTCCTGGCATTTTTCTGCGTCGGCTGGCTGTTGTTTCCGCTGGTGGGACTGCTGTGGGTGGCGGGAATTGTTTTCGCTGTCATCGCCGGCCTCAAGGCCAACAACGGCGAGGATTACAAATATCCTTACAGCTTTGAATTCGTGAAGTAAGCCGGTCGGTGGAATGGCTCACGCAAGGGCGCAAGGGATTTTTATTCTGACTTCTTCACCATGTGCCGGTGGACGAAGAAATAATACAATCCGCCCAATGCCAGCATCGCGCCGGCGAGCCAGAGCGTGAGGCGGTGATACTCGCCTTTCATCAGTTGCTCATCCTGCCCCATCTTCACGCCGAGCCAGCACAAGACCGCGCACCAGATGGCCGAACCAAGAACCGTGTAGAGGGAAAATTTCAAATAACTTATTCGCACGATACCTGCCGGAATGCCGATGAGATGCCGTACCACCGGTAGCAGTCGTGAAATAAAAATTCCCATCGCGCCGTAATGCGCCGACCAGCGTTCCGCGCCCACCACTTTTTCGGCGGAGATGAAAACGTATTTGCCGAAATGCAACACGAGTGGACGACCCGCTAGCCGCGCCGCCCAATACATTGCCGTCGCACCCAACCACGAGCCGAGCGTGCCCGCCAAGACGATGCCCCACAGGCTCAATGGTATTTTTCCAGTGGCCGCCCAATGCGCCGCCGGCGGGATGACGAGTTCGCTCGGCAGTGGGAACATCGAGCTTTCCACCGCCATCATCAGCGTGACGGCGGGATAGCCGCCGGTTAGCAGTGCGTGATTATACCAATCGCTTAAGCTCTGGATGATTTGATGCATGAAGTCGTCGTTTATAGCGGAAAATAAAATCAGCGCAATCACTTTGGCGGGGATTCGGTAGAAGAAAGACCGCGCTGCCAAACGGATCGAGAAAACAGCCGTTGACCATAACGGTGCGCGCTGGACTGATAAAACACCTGTTCAAGTCGGGCCGGCCGGCGGCGGATTCGGGCCGGGCTTTTTTTTGTCTTGGGCCGCCTGGATGTCGCGCAAGACTTCGTCGGCTTCTTCGGGATAGAGCCGTTTCAAGCAGTCCGGGCAGAGGCTGTGGCTGAAGGAGACTTTGGAGTAACGCATGACGTATTGCTCGATCTGGTTCCAGTAGCCCTGGTCGTCGCGGACTTTTTTACAGCCGGAGCAGATGGGCAGCAGTCCGCTGAGGACTTTCACCTGCGCGACGGCCTCGTCCACGCGGTGCTGCAGCCGGCGCTCGTTGGCCTGGAGCCGGCGGATGCGGAGCCGATAAGCCGCCGTCACCAATCCGGCGACCAGCACCAGGATCAACGGCGGGAACCAGCGCGTCTGGTAAAAATGTGGGATGAGCCGGAATGCATACGTCGCGCCGGTTTCGTTCCACACGCCGTCGTTGTTGCAGGCGATGACTTGGAACCGGTAGTCGCCGGGTGGCAGGCTGGCGTAGTGGGCGAACCGGCGGGTGCCGGCGTCGAACCAGTCGGCGTCAATGCCTGCGAGCCGGTATTTGAACCGCACTTTTTCCGGGGCAACGTAACTTAGGCCGGTGTAATGAATTTCCACCTCGCCGACACCAGGCGGAATTTCCGCCAACCGGTTCACCGCTTGCGGTTGCTGGTTGATGTGCACGCTTTCGATGAACACCGGCGGCACGCGGGAATTGGTCGTCTGGGTGCCGGGGCTGATTTCCACAATGCCGTGCAAGGAACAGAAGAGCAGCCGGCCGGTCGAATCCTGGCAGGCGGTGGGCTGGGTGCCGGCCACGAGCGAGGCAGAGCGCAGGCCTTCGCGGTAGCCGACGGAGACGACGTTGACGCGCGGCTGACGGCCAGCGGCCACGGCGTTCAAGTCGGCTTTGGCCACGCGGTGAATGCCTTTGCCGCTGCTCAACCAGAAGTTGCCCTGGCTGTCGTCCAGCACGTTGAAAATGAAACTGTCCGGCAAGCCTTGCGCTTCGCGGAAGTTGAAAAATTTGCCGTTCTGAATCCGGCATAAACCGCCTCGCGTGGAGGCCCACAACACATCCTCAGAATCTTCATGGAGTGACAAAATCCGGTTGTTGGCGACGCCGTCCGGCAGCTTGAAGGTGGTGAAATGGCCATCCTGAAACCGGTCGAGTCCTGCGGTGGTGCCCACCCAGAGCGCGCCCTGTCGGTCGCAAACGATGGCGCGGATCTGGTTGTTCGCCAGCCCGTCTGGACTCCGGTAATTCTTCAGGCTGCCGTCGGAAAATTCAAACAGCCCCTCGCCATCCGCGCCCACCCACATATGGCCGCCGGCATCGCGGGCAATCACCTTGATGTCGAAAACTTTTTTCCAGCCCAGCACCGGCACCAGTTGCTCGTTTTCCCGGACATACAATTGTCCGCCGATGCCGAACCACAACCGGCCGGCCGCATCCTCGCTGATGGCGGTGACGGCGGGAATGGCGTTGCTGCCAATCTGGTTGAAGGCGGTGATTTTCCCCTGACTCAGGCGCGCATAACCTTGATAAGTGCCGATCCAGATATCACCTTGGTGATCGCGGTAAATGCTCCGGGTGCTGTTTTCCGGCAGGCCGTCCTGCACGGTCAACATTCGGACCGGCAAACTGCGCAGGCGGGCCAGACCGTTGGCTTCCGTACCGAGCCAGAGATTGCCTTCGCGGTCGGCCACCATGCTCAACGCCAGTCCGAGTTTGGCCTTGGCTTCAGCAGTGTTGAGGCTTTCAAATTTTCCGTCCACAAACCGGAGCAGGCCGTCGCGGGCGGCGAACCACACTGTGCCCTGCGGGTCGGCATAGATCGCGCCGAGCCGGTCGTGGTGATGGTCACGCTTGGTGTAGGTGGTCAGCTGGCCATCTTTCCAGCATTTGGCCAGGTCGTTTTCAAACGTCATCCACAGCGCGCCGTCGGTTCCGCTGGCGATGCTGTCCATGCGGACGTCACCCGCGTTTAATAATTCCGGTTCCGGCACAAACCGGCCGGCCACGAACCGGTTCAACCGGCCGCCGGCCATCGCAAAAACTCCTTGCGGCAAATGGGTGCAGATGCCGACAATGAAATTATCCGGCAGCCCCTCGCGGGTGGTGAACGTGGTGAAACCCCCATCAGCCAACCGCGCCAGACCGGTCGGCGTGGCGATCCAAAGATAGCCGGCGGCATCCACATCCAGCCGGCGGATGGAATCGTTGGGCAGGCCGTTGGTGGTGGTATAGGTGGTGAACTGGCCGTCCTTCAACCGCGCGATCCCGCCACCGTAGGTGCCGATCCACAAGGCGCCATCGCCGGCCTCCACCAGGCTGGAAATTTCATTGTCGCGCAAGCCGCTGTTGCTGGTGTCGAACGTGGTGAAAGCCACCCCGTCAAAGCGCACCAAGCCGTTGGCCGTGCCGAGCCAGAGATAACCGTCCCGCGTTTGCACCACTGCGCGGATGCGGAACTGGGGTAAACCATCGGCTCCGTCCCAGGTGTCCAAACCGTATTGCGAGAGCGGAAGCTGCGGGTCTAAATCCGCCGCCCGCCCCGCCGCCGGCAGCAACAAGGCCATGCCCAGCAGAAGCTTAAGCCAGAAATGAGCTGGCATCCGCTTTTGTTTCAACGCGGTTGGCCCGTAATTTTTCAGCGCAATTTTTGTGGTTGCGGTTTCACCCGGCCCGGCAGCCCGCCAAACGACAGGCTGCTGATTCAGTTTTTATAATAGGGTCGCCGGCCCAATCCAACCAACTATATCTTGTGAATTGCCCAGCTTATTTTGAACGATTCCGCCGCCTACGCCTTCAGGAAAAAATTCCGCTGCTTTTCGCTGATGGCCATGCCGAGTTTTTCCATCACCTGCAACATATCCTCCCAGACCTTGCGCTTCTCGCTCATGGCCTGGTTGCGCAGCAGATAGGCCGGATGATACGTGGGCATCAGCGGCGTGCCGCGATAGGTCTGCCAGTGGCCGCGCAGCTTGGTGATGCCGACAGTCTTGCCCAGCAGCCCGTCCACCGCCGTCGCGCCGAGGGCGACGATGGCCTGGGGCCGGATCAAATCAATCTGCTCCTGCAAATACGGCAGGCAGGTGGCGCGCTCCTCCGGCGTGGGCGGCCGGTTGCCGGCGGATTGGCCGGGCGTGTCGGGCCGGCATTTCAAAATGTTGGCGATATAGACATCCTTCCGCTCCAAGCCGGTCGCCTGGATGATTTTGGTGAGCAACTGGCCGGCGCGGCCCACGAACGGCTCGCCCTGCTCGTCTTCATCCGCGCCCGGCGCTTCGCCGACGAACATGATCTGCGCGTCAAGGCTGCCAACGCCGAACACGACGGTGGTGCGTGAAGCCGCCAGGTGGGGGCATTTCACGCAGGCCAGCACGCGTTCCCGCAGCGCGGCGAACGCCGCCGCTTTTTCCGGCGACGAACTGGTGATGGGCGGCTGGAGTCTGGCCTCCGGCAACGGGGGTTGGGGAGCGGGGCTGGCTTTTTTGGGCGGCATGGAAATGGCAGGTTCGGTTTTGGGAGCGGCGGCGACGGTTTGAGGTTTGAGATTTGAGGTTTGAGATTTCGGCATGCCCGCCGGCGGCAGCGCCAGCGCGCGAAGCGTTTCCGGCGCGACGGCAACGTGGCGCACACCGCGCGATTTCAGGCTTTCGAGGTGCTGAATCGTCGCGGCGAGCAGTTCGTGGTAGGGCGCAGGCACACGCCAGCGTAGCTGGCCCGGCGGCGAAGCACAAAAACTTCTTGTTCACAACCGCCCTCCACAGTTTGGGGGATTGCGTTTTCATCAGCTTTGCCGGATGCTGCCAGTCCAAATCCCGAATGAAACCCACAAAAATTTACCCGCTGGCGATAGTTCTCGTCCTGCTGACCGGCAACCGGTTGGCGGCGGCGCGCACCAATCAAGACTTCGACGCCAACTGGCTTTTCAGCATAGGCGATTTTGCGTCGGCGATGATGCCGGCATTTGACGACACGGGCTGGCGGACATTGAATGTGCCGCACGACTGGAGCATTGAAGGGCCGTTCAGCGCCGAATACGGCAGCGGCAACGGCTACGCGCCCGGCGGCATCGGGTGGTATCGCAAGCATTTTCAGCTCGATCCGAGCCAAAAAGGCCAGTCGGTCGTCATCGAATTCGACGGCGTCTATGACCATTCGGAAGTCTGGCTCAATGGCCAGCTGGTCGGCGGCCGGCCGTTCGGCTTCATGGGTTTTCAATGCGACCTGACGCCGTATTTGAAATGGAACACCACGAATGTCGTGGCGGTGCGCGTGGATCATTCGCGGTTCGCCGATTCGCGCTTCTATACCGGTTCCGGCATTTACCGGGATGTCCGGCTCACCCTTGCCGACCCGCTGCGGATTGCCCATTGGGGAACGTCCGTGACGACCCCCACGGTTAAAAGCAATTCCGCCGTTGTCCGGGTCGAGACCACGGTTGAAAACAATTTCCCTGGCGCGAGAAAATTCTCCGTGCAAGCGGACCTGGTCGCGCCCAACGGCGATGTGGTCGCCAGCCTGGCCACGCCCCAATCGGCGGCCGGCCATTCGGCGCAAACGGTGGTGCAGGAAATGAAAGTGACGCACCCGGAACGGTGGACGCTCGACGCGCCGGCACTTTACACGCTGAAAAGCAGCGTCACCGACGGTGAGAATATCATGGACGAAACGGAGACGCCGTTCGGCATCCGCACCGCGAAGTTCGACGCGAACCAGGGATTTTTGCTCAACGGGGTTCCCACCAAGCTAAAGGGCGTCTGCATCCATCACGACGCCGGTTCGCTCGGCGCGGCGGTGCCGGACAAGGTGCTGGAACGGCGGCTTGAGTCGCTGAAAGAAATCGGCGTCAACGCCATCCGCACCAGCCACAACCCGCCGGATCCGGAACTGTTGAACCTCTGCGACCGGCTCGGCTTGCTCGTGATGGACGAGGCGTTTGATGAATTCACGCCGGCGAAGAACAAATGGGTCGCCGGCAGGAACACCGGCGAGCCGAGCCGGTTTGGCTACAGCGAAATGTTCGCGCAATGGTCGGTGACGGACATTTCGGACATGGTCCGCCGCGACCGGAATCATCCCAGCATCATTCTCTGGAGCATCGGCAACGAGGTGGATTACGCGAACGATCCGTTTTCCGACCCAGTGCTGGGCCAAAATTATCGCCCGGAAAATCCGCCGGCCACGGACTTGCTGAAATGCGCCGCACCGCTGGTCGCCGCCGTGAAATCGCTGGATCGCACGCGGCCGGTCACCGCCGCGCTCGCCACGGTGGCGATGTCCGACGCCGTCGGTTTGCCGGAACTGCTGGATGCCGTCGGCTACAATTATCAGGAAGCGCGCTATGCCGCCGACCACGCGAAATTTCCGAAGCGGATGATTTACGGCAGCGAGAATGGTCAGCAATACGGTGCGTGGCAGGCGGTGGCCACGAATAAGTTTATCGCCGGCCAGTTCCTGTGGACGGGCATTGATTATCTCGGCGAGGCGCGCCCCTGGCCGAACCGCGCCAGCGGTGCCGGACTGCTCGACCTATGCGGTTTCAAGAAGCCGGTCGGCTGGTTCCGCCAAAGCCGGTGGAGCGATGAACCGATGGTTTATCTGTGCGCGGCGGACGCCGATGCGCCGACCAACCCCGCCGGCGGCCGGCGCGGTTTCAGCGGCGTGGAAAGCTGGAACTGGCCGTCGAACTCGACCATTAACGTCCGTTGTTTCGCCAACTGCCCGGAAGTCACCCTGTCGCTAAACGGCAAAATAATCGGCACCCAAAAAAGTTCCGAAGCCGTGGCCGGCGTTTTGACCTGGCAGATCCCGTTTGAACCGGGAACGCTCAAGGCGACCGGTCGCGCCCAGGGCGGGGAAACCTGCGAATTTGTTTTGCAGACCGCCGGTGTGCCCAGCCGGATCGAACTGCTGCCGGACACGATACCGCTGCGCGCCGACGGCAAGGATGTCGCCCAGATTGAATTCCAGATTGAGGATGCGGAAGGCGTGCGCGTGCCGGACGCGGACACCGAGGTGAAGTTCACTTTGACCGGCCCGGCCAGAATCATCGGCCTCGGCAACGGCGACTTGGACAACAATGAAAACTGCCAGGGCGACACGCACCGCGCGTTTCAGGGGCATGGTCTGGCGATCGTGCAGGCGATGACGACCACCAACACCAGCGCCAACAAACTGGTCTTGCAGGCGACCGCGCCCGGTCTTGAACCCGCGCGGGTGACCTTGGTAAGTCACTAAAAAAACCGGCGCTCCACGAAGGCACCCTCCACAGTTTGGGGGATTGCGTTTTTGTCACCTTTGCCGGATGCTGCGCGTCCATTCCCCGAATGAAATCCACAAAAATTCACCCGCTGGCGCTTGCCCTCGTGCTGCTGGCCGGCAACGCGTTTGCGGCCGACGCCCGGCTGACCGAAAACTTTGATGCCGGCTGGCGCTTTCTGAAAGCCGATGCGCCGGGCGCGGAACAAAGCCAGTTCACCGACGCCGGGTGGCGCCAGCTGGATCTGCCGCATGACTGGAGCATCGAAGGCCCGTTCGCGGAAACCAACCTCACCGGCTGCGCCGGGGCGTTTCTGCCCAGCGGCGTCGGCTGGTACCGGAAACATTTCACGCTGCCGCAAACTCTTTCCGACCGGAGCGTGGCCGTTGAGTTCGACGGCGTGATGCAGAACAGCGATGTCTGGATCAATGGCTTTCATCTTGGCCACCGGCCGTATGGCTACGTCAGCTTCAGCTACGAACTGACCGGGCATTTGAATGTTGGCGGCGACAATGTCCTCGCCGTCCGCGCGGACAATTCGGTGCAGCCGGCGTCGCGCTGGTATTCGGGCGCGGGCATTTACCGGCACGTCCGGCTGGTCGCGACCGATCCGGTGCACATTGCGGAAAACGGCATCTTCGTCAGCACGCCGGAAGTTTCGGCGGCGGCGGCGACGGTGCAGGTGGCCACCGGCGTCACCAACGAATCGGCGGCGCCGCGCGAGATCTCCGTGCAGTCCACGCTGCTCGCGCCGGACGGTGAAACGGTGGCGGCGATTGAATCCAGCCAGAGCGTCGCCAGCGGCGCGGCGGCGAACGTCAGCCAGCAAATCCTCTTTGCCCAGCCGCAGCTGTGGAATCTCGACGACCCGAAGCTTTATCGGCTCGTCAGCGAAGTGCGCGCCGACGGGAAGGTTCTGGACGAGCAGACCACCACCTTTGGCATCCGCGATGCGCATTTTGAAGCCGCCACCGGTTTCTGGCTGAACGGAAAAAATCTGAAAATCAAAGGCGCGTGTCTGCACATTGACGGCGGCGCGTTTGGCTCGGCGGTGCCGCTGGGCCTTTGGGAACAGCGGCTGGCGGCCTTGAAAAAACTCGGGGTCAACGCCATTCGCACCGCGCACAATCCGCCCGCACCGGAGTTTCTGGACTTGTGCGACCGCCTGGGTTTGCTGGTGATGGACGAAATGTTCGACTGCTGGATGGTGGGCAAAGAGGGCTTGGACGGCGTGGCGCTGGCCGACTATCACTTGTATTTCAACGAGTGGTCGCAGGCGGACGAGCGCGACACGATTCGCCGCGACCGCAATCATCCGAGCATCATCATTTACAGCGTCGGCAATGAAATTCACGACACGCCGCAGCAGGAGCTGGCGAAGCGGATTCTCAAGGGACTGGTCGAAGTCGCGCACGCAGCCGATCCGACGCGGCCGGTGACGCAGGCATTGTTCCGCCCGAACGCCAGCCACGATTACGACGACGGCTTGGCGGACCTGCTGGACGTGGTCGGGCAGAATTACCGGGAAAAGGAAATCCTGGCGGCGCATGAGCAGAAGCCGTCGCGCAAAATCCTGGGCACGGAAAACACCCATGTCCGCGAGCAATGGATCGCCCTGCGCGACCATGCGGCCTACGCGGGGCAGTTTTTGTGGACCGGCGTGGATTATCTTGGCGAGTCGCGCCGCTGGCCGGTGATCGCCTCCGGTTCGGGGCTTTTGGACCGCACCGGCGCATTGAAGCCGGTGGGCTACGAGCGGCTAAGCTGGTGGACCGACGCGCCGATGGTGCGCGTCGTGCGCCGCACGACCAAGGCCGATGCCAATTCCGACCCCGCCGGCACGAACGCCGCCGACCGCCGGCCGCAAGTGTTGTATGCCGATTGGACGCCGGACAATCTGCAGCCGCACGCCGAAAATGTGGAAATTTATTCCAACGCCAAGGAGGTGGAATTGTTGCTGAACGGCAAATCGCTGGGCGTCAAACCGCTCAATGCCGACGCCTCGCCGCGCAACTGGAACGTGCCGTTCGCGACGGGAGCGCTAAAAGCGGTCGCGCGCAACGCCGGCAAAATCGTGGCCACCGACGAGCTGCAAACCGCCGGCAAACCGGCCCGAATCGAGTTGACCACGGAGACCAAAAAACTGTCGCCCGGCTGGGATCCGATCGCCATCGTGCGCGCCAGAATTGTGGATGCAAAAGGCATGGCGGTTCCGCACGCAAAAGATCTGGTGTCGTTCAAAATTTCCGGGCCGGGCGTCATCGTCGCCGTGGACAATGCGGATAATTCCAGCCACGCGCCGTTTCAGGCCACCGCGCACCCGGCCTTTCGGGGCGAATGTGTCGCGTATGTGAAGGCGACCGCAACGTCCGGGAAGATTCGGGTGACCGCCACCGCTGCCGGGTTGGCCGCCGGCGCCGTCAAAATCAAGGCGGCTAGCGAATCAATGCCATGAACCAGCGCAGGCTGAAATCACCATGAAAGGTTGCGCCACAATTCTGGCGGCGGTTCTGTTTTGCGGCGTGGCGGAAAGCCTTTCGCGGGCGGCGGAATTTGCCTTCGGTGCGGACATGTCGTTTCTGAAGCAGGCCGAGGAGCAGGGAACGGTTTTCAAGGATGGCACGAATGCCGCGCCCGGCCTGCAGATTTTCCA
>Ga0302202_10005572_pt1 | contig 12792 bp, 13 predicted proteins | sample II_Bog_N3_3_FD_194579 | JGI IMG/M metagenome (GOLD analysis project Ga0302202, IMG submission 194579) | Peat permafrost microbial communities from Stordalen Mire near Abisko, Sweden - II_Bog_N3_3 | ecosystem: Environmental > Terrestrial > Soil > Wetlands > Peat | place: Sweden: Abisko...
CGCGGCGTGATTCGCTGTCGAGGAAGCCGGGCCGGATCATGCGGCGGGTAGAATCCGGGTTGGGGCGTTTGGCAAGGGGTTTTTTCGGGGACTCAGGGAGTCGGGATATACTGATGGACCCCGTGAATATTTCCGCTTGGAGTCGCGAACGATCTCTTCGGGGGCTAGCCCGGCATCCACCAGCACGTAGCCGGTTCGGGCATAGCGGCTGGCATCTCTTGGGCGTTTGGACGTATCAAAGCAGTGGGCGACACGGTGACCGTCTGTTGCCAAACCGTGGAAGTGATAGCATCGGCAGTCATCGCACCAGACGATCCAGTGTATTTTGTCAGGTGAACGATAAGCCGGGAGTTCAGGTGCGTTAGACATGTATTACCTTTCGATATGACGTCGTGACACACGACGGTCGGTTCAGAAGAACAAACCTTAGCACCTTTCAGGGAGGCTGTGTTGTATAACTCGCAAGTTATTGTTAATGCAGACATATTCGCTATAATTTGATGTAAGTCATATTCAAATCCATAGCGAATGTCCGGCATATTCGCCACCGTCGGGACGGGCGTTGTAATTCTGCACATCGACGAACAACAAAGCGGCGTGGTTCCGGTCGATCGGGACATCCCGGCTCAGGCCGGTCCAGGGCGGTCTCATCCGGCCAGGCTGTCGGCGGCGACCAGCAAACGAGCAAACAAAGCGGCCCAGGCGGCCTGGCCATCGGGTTCGGCGATCAGGTCCTGGCGGATCTCGATTTCGACATGCCGCAGCCCGCGCTGCTCGCCGTGGACGGGCACACCGTAATCGCTGTCCGGAGTCACCGCATAGGGTGCGTTGGCGCCGACCACCAGGCCGGGTTCGGCGCGCAGCAGGCGCAGCAGGGCGTCCGCAAAGGCCGTGTCCCGATCATACAATACGCCGACATGCATCTCTCGCGATTCGCCCTTGAACACCGGGGTGAAGCTGTGCATCGCCACGAACACACTGCGCCGTCCGGCCGCCGCGCGGGCATCCAGCAACGCGGTGATCCGGTCGTGATAGGGGGTGAATACCCCGGCAACCCGAACCGCCCGGTCCGTGGCCGTGAGGCCGATGTTGCCGGGGACGGGGGTGTTCTCGCTGATTTCGGGAATGGCGGTCGGCCAGGTCGGGTTGCGGTTGCAGTCGATCACCAGGCGCGAATAGGTCTGCAGCACGGCGGTCGCGTCCAGCGCGTCCGACAGAAGTTCGGTCACGCCGGCGATGCCGATGTCCCAGGCGATATGGCGCTCCAGCTCGTGTGGCGCCAGGCCGAGGGAGGCAAGCGACCGCGGGATCCGGCGGCCGGCATGGTCGGCGGTGAGGAAGACATCGGCGGTCCCGGATTCCCGCAGCACCCGCACCGGCGACGGTTCGTCCGGCGCCAACAATCCCTGCGTCATCACCCCTCCAGCACGCTTTGCGGTGCCGCGAACATGCGCTATCGTGCGGGAATGGACAAGGAAACCGCGCGGGCTCCCCACGATCTGGGAGGCGTCTCGAAGTTCATGTGCGACGCGGTCGATACCGAACCGCACGCGCTGACCGATTTCGACAAGCAGGTGGACGCGTTGCGCGGCATCCTGGGGGCGAAGCAGGTGATGTCGGTGGACGAGCTCCGCCGCGGGATCGAATCGATCCCGGAAGCGGACTACCATCGTCTGAGCTACTACCGCCGCTGGATTCGCTCGATCACCGACAACCTGCTGCGCAAGGGCGTCATCACCGAAGCGGAACTGCGTGCCGCGCTGGAGGTGTCATGACCTTCCTCCCCGGCGACGCAATTCGTGTGAAGGACGACTGGCCGGAATCCCGCGGCCCTGTGCATATCCGCACGCCGCATTATGTCCGCGGCGTGGCCGGGCACGTCAAAAAATACCTCGGCGACTTCCCCAACCCCGAGGACCTCGCCTTCGGCCGTCCCGCCCTTCGGGTTCCGCTGTATCATGTGGCATTCGACCGCACGGCGATCTGGCCGGAACACCCCGCGAAGGACACGCTGCTGGTGGAAATCTTCGAGCATTGGCTGGAGGCCGCATGAGCCTGCTGGAAACCGACGGCGAACGCCTGCTGACCGCACTGCTCGGGTTGCTGGCGCGGAAGGGCCTGGTGTCGGACGCGGAGCTTCAGGAACGGATCGCCATCACCGACAAGGCCAGCCCCGGCCAGGGGGCGCGCATGGTGGCGAAGGCCTGGACCGACCCGGATTATCGTTCGGCTATGCTGACGGACGGCTCCAAGGCCGCCGAGGCGATCGGGATTCCCATGCGCGGCATGCCGCCGCTGGGGGTGCTGGAGAATACGCCGGCGCTGCACAACCTGGTGGTCTGCACCTTGTGCAGTTGCTACCCGCGCGCGGTGCTGGGCTATCCGCCGTTCTGGTACAAATCCGCCGCCTTCCGAGCCCGGGCGGTGCGCGATCCGCGGGGGATGCTGGCTGAGGAGTGGAAGACGGTCATTCCGGATGACGTGGCGCTGCGAGTGGTGGATTCCACCGCCGACTACCGCTGGATGGTGCTGCCGCTGCGGCCCGCCGGGACGGACGGCTGGACCCCGGACCAGCTCGCCGCGATCGTGCGCGAAGGGGACATGATCGGGGTGACCGTCCCGCACGTGTGACGGCTGAGGGGATCATTTTCGCGACGTCTCGGGCAGGCCGGCCAGCCGCAGACCCTCGGCGTAGGTTTCGATGTCGTCCGCCACGCCGAGCGCGGAACGGTCGATGGCGGCGGCGACGGAAAAGCCGGGTTCCAGCACCAACAGCCGGGCTCGCGTCTCGGCGGCCTCCTTGTCGCGGTGCAGGTGGCCTAGCGCCGATAGATGCCCCTTGTAGGATGAGGCGAACCAGGGATTGAGCTCGATCGCCTGGCGGCCGATTTCCACGGCGCGTTCATGATCGCCGCGCATCAAATAAGGCATGATCAGCGACATATTGAAGAAGAACAGATGCGGGTCGGAGGGCGACAGCACCACGGCCTGCCGCATCTGGCGGATCGCCTCATCGTGGTGGCCGGCATAGCTCTGCGCCAGGCCGGAAAAGCACCACGCTAAAGCCAGGTTCGGGTTCAGCGACAGTGCCCGTTCGTGCAGGGCCAGGGCTTCTTCCGGCCGCTTGCCCAGATAGCCGCGGACCTGGCCCGCGAGGGTCAAGGCGCGCGCGTCGCCGGGATCGAGCGTCACGGCGCGTTCCGCCAGGTCCGCCGCGCGCAACGTGGCCGCAACGGGGTCCGGCGCCCAGCCCTGGCCGACCAGGAACAGATGCCAGTAGGCATACCAGGCATGCGCCACCGAGTTGTTTGGATCGGCGGCCAGGGCACGCTCCAGCATGTTGCCGGCCGCGTGAAAGCTGCTGCGTTCCAGCCGGTAGATCGCCGGGATGGCCTGGATCACCAGGTCCTGGGCCGAGGGATCGCTCTGCCGGCGGTTCGCGGCGCGTTCCCCGAGGTGCATCAGCAATTCGGGATCGACCTGTGCCACGATGGCGGCGCCGATCTCATCCTGCAACGTCAACGTATCGATGATCGGGCGGTCGAAGCGGCGCGCCCAGACCACCGCCCCGGATGCCCGCATATCCAGCAGGCGCGCGGTGACCCGTACGCGGTTGCCGCTGCGCTGGATCGTGCCGTCCAGCACGAAATCCATGTTCAAGTGCGACAGCGAGATCATCTCGGGTCGCGATTCCAGGCCGGAATTCCATAATGCGATGCCGGGCACGCAGGATATGCCGCGGAACCGCGACAGCGCGGTGGTGATCTCCTCCGCCAGCCCGACCGAGAGCTCGTCTTCCGCGGGGCCGCCAATGGTCCGCAGGGGCGGTATGCCCAGCCGGACACCGGTGCGGTTCGGCCATCTGTCCGGGAGTACCAGCGGCGGTGGCGGCGCATCATGCAGGCCCCCGTATTCGGTGACGGGTGGCAGGTCGGGACCGGCGGCGCGGATGCGGGCCAGCAACTCATCGGTATCGGCGGAGGGCGCGACCTGCGTTGCTTCCGCCAGTGTGGCTCTGCAGCGTTCATAGGCGTTGATGGCGGCGGCGCGGTCGCCGTGATCGGCATGGGCCCGCATGATCGTCCGCCAGGCACCCTCATGCGTGCGGTCGATCATCAGCAGACGTTCGGCGGCGGCCAACTGTCCCTCCCGGTCGCGCTGCTCTGCGAGGAAACCTTCCGCGATGGTGCGCGCGGTGCGCAGCAGCCGCCGCCGCTCGTCTTCCAGCCAGCGGTCGAAGGCGGGGTCCAGGCCGGCCAGATCCTCCAGCAGAACGTGGCGAAACAGATCCAGATGGTCGGCATGCGCCGCATCCGCGTGGGTTGCCTGCAGCACGTCCACCGACAACCCCTCGCTGCGCAGCGCCAGATGGTGCCGGTCGGCGATCAGCAACCGCCCATGGCCGGGACCCAGGATGTCCTGCAATTCATGCACGGCCTGGCGCAACGAGGCGCGGGCCTGGTCGCGGTCGCGCTGGCTCCACAGCATCGCGGTCAGTTGCAGGCGCAGCACCGGCCGGGGCGCCGACAACGCCAGGATCGCCAGGATGGCGCGGGTCTTGCGCGCCCGCGGCAGCAGGCTGCGGCCGACCGAGTCCGTCGCCTCCATATGTCCCAGCAGCCTCAGCCGCAGACTGGGCGCGGCCGTGGTGGCAAGCCGCACGGAGGCGTGGATCGGGATATCGGCCAGAGTGGTGATGTGCCCGCCTCCAACAGCCTCGCGTGCCCCCGCGCTGTATCGAAAGGGGCGACATGATCACAATAGCGTGCAGCTTGGTTGCGGTCAATCGCAAGCCGCTACCTATAAGGGTATTTTCTCGATTATGCCATCTGTATAAGCGTGTGGATAGCCTGTGGGTAGCGATGGGCGGCTTATTCGGCCAGGCCCGCGATCACCCTGGCGACCAGAGACGCCACCGGCTCCGTGCCATCCAGGCGCAAGACAGGGCACCGGACCCGGTCAAGCCAGGCCAGATGCCGGGACAGGTTCCGGCCTTCGCGGGTGCCGTGGTCGTAGTGGGCGGCCCAGTCGATGAAGTCCTCGGTTTCCGTATGGCGCCAACCGCCGGGCGCGACGGCGTCGGCGCCGAACTGACGCGCTTCACGAGCCCGCAGGCGTTGCAGGCGGATCTCGGTTTGGGTGCGCAGGAAGACGACCAGGTCGAACAGCGGCACGATCGACCCGCCCCATTCGTCGAGGGACCCGCTGAGGACCCAGCCGGACCGATCGAGGAACATCTCGCGCATCAGGCGCAGCCGCTCCTCCCGTGGGCGGGTGCGGCGAAACGGCGGGTTGGTCGGCCGCCAGAAATACTCATCCGTATCATGGTGCGGCACGGCCAGCGCGTCCGAGACCGCTCGTCCGAGTGTGGTTACGCCGGCGCCGGAGGCTCCCATGACGTGGATCCGGCGGGTCGGCATGGTGTGACGGGTCGGAGGTATCATGTCAGCATAGTGACACAGGATTGCGGAGATGCTCCATGCTTGCCGTGCGTTGCCATGAGTGGATGCCGTACCAGCAGCTTGCGATCGAGGACGTGCCGGTGCCGGCGGTTGGTCCGGGGCAGGTGCGGATCGCGGTGCATTATGCCGGGATGTCGTTTGCGACCAGCCTGGTGACCATGGGCCGCTATCAGCGCAAGCCGCCACGCCCCTTCACGCCGGGGTCGGAGGTGGCCGGGGTGATATCGGCGGTCGGGCCCGGGGTCAGCGGGTTGGCGATCGGGGACCGGGTCTGTGCCGGGCTGGACTGGGGCGGCCATGCCGAGGCGGCGGTGGCAACTGCCATGACGGTGTATCCGATCCCTGATTCGTTGCCCTTCGATCTGGCGCCGCAGTTTCCGCTGTCCTACGGCACCGCCTACGCCGCACTCGCCTGGCGGGCGGCGGTGCGGCCAGGGGAAACGGTGCTGATCCACGGCGCGGCCGGCGCGGTCGGGCTGGCAGCGGTGGAACTGGCGAAGGCGATGGGGGCTCGGGTCATCGCCACCGCCGCCAGCGAAGCGAGGCGGGCGCTGGCGGTGGCGCATGGGGCCGATCATGCGGTGGCGCTGTCTTTGGACTCGATTCGGGCTGTGGCGCCCGATGGCGTGGACGTGGTGTTCGATCCCGTCGGCGGCGACACGTTCGACCTGTCGTTGCGCTGCGTGGCGACCAGCGGACGGATTCTGGTGATCGGGTTCGCCGGGGGACGGGTGCAGCAAATTCCGGCGAATATCCTGCTGGTGAAGGACGTCACCGTGCTGGGGTTCAATTACGGCAAGTATATCGGCTGGGGACGTGTGGACGAGCGCGCGCGGCACGAGCCCGCGGTGCGTGCGGCGATGCGGCAGATGTTCGCGTGGTATGGGGAGGGGCGGCTGCGGCCCACGACCTCGCACCGCTTCCCGCTGGCGCAGTTCCGCGACGCGATGGCGGCGGTGCTGGACCGGCAGGGGATGGGGAAGGTGGTGCTGGCGATGCCGGCGGCGGGATAGGACTTGTCGCGGCGGGCCGGCCAAGGCAGGCTGGCGGCAAGCACAGGGGAGGAACCGACATGTCGATTACCGGGGGACTGATCACCAGCGCAATGGCCAGCATCGCCTTCATGGGCTGCGGGATGACCAGCGCCTCACCCGCGCCGGCCGCCCAGCCGCGACGGCGGGAGGTCGTGGTTGCCGGCAAACGCGTCAAGACCGTTGACGTGCACGCGCATTGCATCGTTCCGGCCGCGGCGGCGGTGATCAAGCATCCGCTGGAAGCGCCGGGCCTGCTGATGGACAACACCAGCACCCGGATTGCCGCGATGGATGCGCAGGGCATCGACGTCGAGGCGCTGAGCATCAATCCCTATTGGTACCGCGCCGGACGCGATGAAGCGGCGACCCTGATCAAAATCCAGAACGAGATCCTGGTGGAATTCTGCGCCGCCAACCCCGAACGCTTTGTCGCCTTCGCCACCGCGTCGCTGCAACACCCCGAGCTGGCCGCGGAACAGGTTGAATACGCGGTCAAAACACTGGGGTTCCGCGGTGTCGGTGTCGGCGGCAGCGTCGCGGGTGAGGAGCTGGCCAATCCCCGGTTCCATCCTTTCTGGGCCAAGTGCGAGGAACTCGGCGTCCTTGTGTTCATGCATCCGCTGGGCACCCGCGAACTGGAGCCGAGCGGGCGGCTGGCGGGGAGTGGGTTGCTGACGAATACGATCGGCAATCCGCTGGAAACCACGATCGCGCTGTCGCATCTGATCTTCGAGGGCACCCTGGACCGGTTCCCGGGATTGAAGATCTGCGCCGCGCATGGTGGCGGCTTCCTGCCGTCCTATGCCAACCGTTCGGATGCGGTGATCCGGTGCTTCCCAGATCGGGTTGGCGCGTTGCCGAAGAAACAGCCGACCGCCTACCTGAGGGACGGTCAATTGTTCTTCGACACGATCATATTCACCCCCGAGGCGTTGCGCCACCTGATCGCGGAAACCGGTGTCGGCCAGATCATGATCGGCACCGACTATCCCTTTCCCTGGACCAGCACCGAGGTCGATCTGGTGCTGAATACCCCGGGCCTCAGCGACGACGACCGCATCGCCATCCTGGGCGGCACGGCGGCTCGGCTGTTGGGGATTGCGGGATAGGGCGCTGGCGCGCCGGTTGGCCTGGCGATACCATGGCGGAAATGCCCGACCGCCCTGGCGGTCCTTCAGAAAGGATGATGGCCATGGCCGAAGATGTGCTCGCCGGACTGCGCACGATCGATACCCCGACGATCACCAACGTGGTCGCGACCTATCCGAAGAATCCGCTGTGTCTCGGGCTGTATAATCCCTGGACGGAGAACTGGTACACCGACACCTCGATCCGCTGCATCTACCCCGAGATGGGTGCGATCGTCGGCTATGCCGTCACCTGCGTCTTCGGTCTGCCCGACCCGAACTACAGCGGGCGGTTGAGCTTCATGGACGTGGTCGATGCGCTGGATGCCATGCAGAAGCCGACCATCCTGGTGATCCAGCAGAAGTGGCCCGCGGCGCTGATGTCCAAGGCGGGGCTGGCCGGGGAGATCATGGTGACCTCGATGAAGGCCGTCGGCTGCATCGGGATGCTGTCGAACGGTCCGTCACGCGATGTGGACGCGGTGCGGAAATTGAATTTCCAGATGCTGCTGGGCGGCGTGACCGCGGGCCACGGGGAGATGGCGGTGCAGGCGGTGAACGTTCCGGTATCGGTCGGCGGAATGGATGTGGCACCGGGCGAGCTGGTTCACATGGACGAGAATGGCGCCGTCAAGTTCCCCGCCGACAAGGCCGAACAGGTGCTGGACAATGCGCGCAAGATGCTCGATGGCGAGGCGGAGCACCTGGCACGCCTGCGGGCGGCGACAAACGCGGCCGAGGTACGCGCCGCGGGCGGGGCGTACGCGGCCAGGCGCGCGCGATAGCGGTTGTTTCCCCATTCTGACCGGAACAAGCGCGACAGGTATCAGGGTAGCGGAGCGGCGGGAGGACAATATCTGACTCCGCCTTCCCTTGTGGGATTGGGTTGGGGGAGGGGGAATGATGTTTGCGACACTTTCCTCACGGATAGCGCTTCGCCATCGCCCCGGTGTTGCGCCGCTCCTCCTCGGCGCGGACGGTTTCCAGCAGGAAATGCGGCCCCAGCGCGTCCAGGTTCACCGCACCGATCTGCCCCAGCACCAGATCGATTTCCCGTTGCAGGATCGAGACAGCCTTCCTCACCCCAGCCAACCCGCCCGCCGTCGCGCCATACAAGGTCGCCCGCCCGGTCAGCACGAAATCCGCGCCCAGGCACAGCGCCGCCACGATATCCGACCCGCGCCGCACGCCGCTGTCCAGCAGCAACGGCAGATCCGGCCCGACCGCGGAGCGGATCATCGGCAGCATGTCCAGCGGCGAGGGCATGTTGTCCAATTGCCGTCCGCCGTGGTTGGACACGATCAGCCCATCGACGCCGAGGCCGGTCGCGATCCGCGCATCCTCGGGGTGCATGATGCCTTTCACCAAAAGTTTGCCGGGCCAGGCGGATCGGATCGCCTCCAGGTCGTTCCAGGCCTGACTAGGGTCGGGAGTCTGGCTCGCGAACAGACCCGCCACGTCGTCTGGTGTCGCATCTTTCGCAGCGTAGGGCTGCCAGTTGCCGAGCATCGGCAGGCCGCCGGAACGGTAGTAGTTCAGCACCCAGGCCGGGTGCAGCATCGCCTCCAGGATGGTCGGCAAGGTCATCCGCAAGGGGCGGACGAAGCCGTTGCGGCGGTTACGCTCCCGGTTTGACGACACCGGCACGTCGCAGGTCACCGCGATCGTCGTCAATCCGCAATCGATCGCGCGCTTCACCAGATCGAGCTGGAACGACCGGTTTCGCGACCCGTAGATCTGATACCACAGGTTCTTGCCGGCCAGCTTTACGCCCTGCTCCATCGACGCGTTGGACGCGCCGGACATCAGATACGGCACGTCCGTCTCGGCTGAGGCCTGGGCCAGGTACAGTTCTGCGTCGCGACGGAATGCCCCCGCCATGCCGGTCGGCGCGATGCCGAAGGGGCTGGCATAGGTACGCCCGAATAACGTCGCCGTCTGCGTGCGATTCGAGGTATCGACGTAATACCGCGGCACCAGGCGCAGGTCGCGGAAGGCTTGCGCATTGGTGCGCAGGCCGACCTCGTCTTCGACCCCGCCTTCGATGAAGTCGAACATGATCTTCGGCAGCCGGCGTTTCGCCAGCCGCTTCAGGTCGTCGATATTAATTGCGCTATCGATTCCGAGCATCGGCGGTCAGTCCCGCTTGAAGCGGTAGTGGAAGCGGTCGCCGTCGCTGGTGACCAGACCCACGGTCGGCGCCGGAAAATGGATCGGCATCAACAACGTCGGCGTGTCGGCGACCGAGCTCAGGAAGCGGCGCCGCGATTCGGCAGCCTGTTTCGGATTCCAATCGACACCGGGGCACCAGTCAACCTCGCGGCACTGGATCGCATGGTGCATCATATCGCCCGTCACCACAGCTTGCTGCCCCCGCGAGACGATGTTGACGCAGCAATGATGCGGCGAATGTCCCGGTGTCGGCGTCAGGGTGATCAGATCGTCCAGCGCGTAACGGTCATCGACCAGCAGCGCCTGGCCGGCTGCGACGATCGGCAGGCAATTGTCGCGGAACACCGTGCCGGGCGGGTTGGCGCCCTTCGCGTTCTCGGCCTCCCAGGCGGCGTATTCGGCTTTGTGGAACACGTATTTCGCGTTCGGGAAGGTCGGCACCCAGCGGCCGTCGCGCAAGGTGGTGTTCCAGCCGGTGTGGTCGATATGCAGGTGGGTGCAGAACACGTAATCGATCTGCGCGTAACTGACGCCCAGCGCGAACAGCTCGTTGCGCCAGCGCTCTTTGCCCGGGAAATCGAAGGGGGCCGCATGACCCTTGTCCTCGCCGGTGCAGGTGTCCACCAGGATGGTATGGCGCGGCGAGCGGACGACGAAAGTCTGATAGGTGATGTTCATCATGCCCAGGGCCTGGTTGAACACCTCGGGTTCCATCACCGGCAGATGGCTTTTGAAAATCGCCTCGTTGTAGGCGGGGAAGAAGTCTTGCGGGCGCCGCCATGGCCCCTCGCGTTCCACCACCGCGTCGATGGTAACGTCGCCGATCCGGATCTGCTGCATGTCTGGCTCCTCCCGCCTGTCCTTCGCAGGGTAACAAGCGGCGGGGGGCTTTGTCACCCTGGGGTGGGTGTGCGATGATGGGAGATCATGACCGATTTGCTCGATCGCGTGGCCACCGCCGTGCCGCGCCGCTTTCCCGGACCCGGCGGTGCGATCGCCGTGCTGCGTGACGGCGCCGTGCTGCTGCGCCATAGCTGGGGCTGGGCCAATTCCGAACGGCGCATCCCCTTCACGCCGAAGTCGTTGTTTCGGATGTGCTCGATCACCAAGCAGTTCACCTGCGCGGTGGTGCTGGATGCGTTTCCCGACCCCTCGGTGCTGGATGGCGACGTGCGGGACCGGCTGCCATTGCTGTCGGAAGTCGCCCCGGGGGCACGGCATCTGTGCCACAACCAGTCCGGGCTGCGGGATTACTGGGCGGTGGCGATGCTGCTGGGTTCGCCGGTGGAGGCCCCGTTCGGCGACCACGAAGCCCGCCAGGTGATCGCCGCCACAAGGTCGTTGCAGTTCGAACCGGGCACGCGGTTTTCCTATGTCAACCAGAATTTTCGTTTGTTGTCCGATATCGTGCAGGATCGCACCGGGCGCGGTTTCGCGGCGTTGTTGCGGTCCCGCATTTTCGGGCCCGCAGGCATGGACAGCGCTTTGCTGGCTGCCGACACGAGTTCGATGCCGGACGGAACCGTCGGCTATGAAGGCACCCAGGCCACCGGCTTCCGGGCGGCGGAGAACCGGATCCTTTGGACCGGCGATGCCGGGCTGGGTGCCAGCCTCGATGACATGATCGCGTGGGAACGCCATATCGACGCGACGCGCGACGATGCCGCCAGCCTGTACCAGCGCTTGTCCGCGCCGGTGGCATTCGCCGATGGCGCCGCCGCACCCTATGGTTTCGGCCTCGGCCGCTCCACCGAGTTCGGTCGTTTCGTCACCGGCCATGGTGGTGCGTTGCGCGGCTGGCGCAGCCACCGGCTGTACGTGCCGTCCGAACGGGTCTCCGTCGTCGTCCTGTTCAATCATCTCTCCGACGCGCGAACCGCGGCGCTGGACCTGCTGGGCGCCGCGCTGGGTGAGGACCCGCCGGCGCCCGTCGCCGCCGACCTGCCGCATCCGGCCTGGCTGGGCGCCTACGTGGAGCCGGAAACCGGGCTATCCGTGCGCATCGACCCGGCCGGCGACGGCCAGGTTCGGCTGCGGTTCGGGCATGGTGGGGAACTGTTGCGTCTCTGGCCCGACGGGTTGGCGGGCGGCGATCACGGGACCCGGCTGCGGTTGGCGGCGGACGGGCTTTGGATGGACCGGCCGCAGGAGAATTTCAGCACACGCCTGCGTTCCTGCGATGCGGTCGGTGCGACCGATGTCGCCGGACGGTACCACTGCGCCGAGCTGGAGGCCGGGTTGTCGGTGGTGGAGACGGGGGGCGTGCTGTACGGGGCGTTTTCGGGATTTTTGGGCCAGGGGCGTATGGAGTTGCTGGATCCGGTCGGGGCCGATGTCTGGGCGTTGCCGTGCCCGCGGGCGCTGGACCAGACGCCGCCGGGGGACTGGACCTTAGCGTTCCGGCGCGACGCGGCGGGGCGGGTTGTTGGGGTGACGGTCGGGTGCTGGCTGGCGCGGGGCCTGGCGTACGAGCTTGTGGCATAGCGTTGCGATGGCGCGCGTACAAGTATTTTTTGTAGGCAATGAAGGGGATGAAGGACGATGAAGGGGATGCCGTGGTGGTTTCCGGTCAAGGTGAACATGCTCTAGCGGCCTGCCTGTCGTTGAGTGCCACGCTGCCGGTTGTCAAAACGACAACCGTTGCATAAAAAAGCAAATACCGAGACGGCAATACCCGATCCCGTTTATCGATCTTCATCCCCTTCATCATCTTAAAAAAAGGCCGGGTCACAAAGGGACCTTGCCTTGTTTCAGCAGGACGTTATCACCGGAACGATCATGTATCCGATACGGACAGCGGCCGCACCCCAGACTGATCTGGCACCCCAAACCAAACCATGATACCCTCCTTTTGTTCTCATGGAGCGACCCATGCCCAAACGGGCCGGCACCGCCGATCTGCCGCTGCACAACGGCCGGGTTCCCGCCTGGCTGGGGCAGCGCATGACCCGCCTGGGCGCGGTGATCACCCAGGCCATCGTCCACCATTACGGCCGC
>Ga0302202_10005573_pt1 | contig 12791 bp, 10 predicted proteins | sample II_Bog_N3_3_FD_194579 | JGI IMG/M metagenome (GOLD analysis project Ga0302202, IMG submission 194579) | Peat permafrost microbial communities from Stordalen Mire near Abisko, Sweden - II_Bog_N3_3 | ecosystem: Environmental > Terrestrial > Soil > Wetlands > Peat | place: Sweden: Abisko...
TACAACACCTCCAGGGGCCTGAGGAAATGCTTCGGCCTGCGGACAGCCGTCTGCACGGCATGTGTCGACAATGAGGTCGGGCACCTGATCGAGGACCTGATCATGCAGGGGGGCGTCTCCACCGAGCACCTCCTCTGGCGCGAGGATGACGGCATCGGCAGAAGCGTGCGAAACGGCCTCAACTTCACCGAGCGGGGCTTCGGCGTCCGGGGCGCGGTGGGGGTCCCCGACCGCGGCAACACGGCCGCCTCGCAGCTAAAGCCCGGGGACTTCGACTGGGACACGACCTTCGGGAAGAAGGGCGTCCGCTGGTTCCACACCGGGGGCATCTTCGCCGCACTCTCCGAATCCACCGCCGCCCTGACGATCGAGGCCGTGAAGGCCGCGAAGCGGCACGGGACCGTGGTCTCCTACGACCTCAACTACAGGCCGTCCCTCTGGAAGACGATCGGCGGCCAGAAGAAGGCGCGCGAGGTCAACCGGGAGATCGCCCAGCACGTGGACGTCATGATCGGCAACGAGGAGGATTTCACGGCCTCGCTCGGGTTCGAGGTGAAGGGCGTGGACGAGAAGCTGAGCCACGTGGACGCCGGCGCCTTCAAGGCGATGATCGAGACGGCCGTCGCGGCCTTCCCCAACTTCAAGGTCGCTGCGACGACTCTCCGGCGCGTCATCACGGCGACCCGCAACGACTGGAGCGCCGTCCTCTGGCACGAGGGAAAATTCTTCGAGAGCCGCAGGTACCCCGACCTCGAGATCCTGGACCGCGTGGGCGGGGGCGACAGCTTCGCGAGCGGGCTCTCCTTCGGTTTCCTGTCGAAGAACGACCCGCAGGCGGCCGTCGACTATGGCGCCGCCCATGGCGCACTGGCCTCGACCACCCCGGGCGACACCTCGATGGCCACGCAAAAGGAGGTCGAGAAGCTCATGAAGGGCGGAGGCGCCCGCGTCGTGCGCTAGGGGCTCCCCGACCTAGACCACGTTGGCTTGGGCGATCGGCGGCTGGCCGGAGAGATACCGGCAGAGGTTCTCGACGGCGCAGGTTGCCTGCCTCTGGACGCTCTCATGGGTCCGTGAGCCGATGTGGGGCGTGAGCACGACGTTCGGAAGTCCAAGAAGCGGATGGTCGCGGGGGGGCGGCTCCTGGTCCAGGACGTCGGCCGCATAGGCCAGGAGGTGGTTTGACTTGAGCGCCGCGACGAGCGCGGGGAGCTCGATCAGTTCCCCGCGCGCGCAGTTCACGATCACGGCGCCCTTTTTCATGAGCGAGATGTTCCCTGCATTGATCAGGTGCCGGGTCTGGGGCGTCAGTTTCGTGTGGAGCGTCACGATGTCCGAGCGGCGCAGGAGGTCCTCGATGGAGCCGGCCCGCTCGATCCCATGGGCTGCGGCGAACGCCTCGTCCCACTGGGTTCCAAGCCCCACGAGGTTCAGCCCAAAGGCCCGCGCCCTTACCGCCACCTCCCGGCCGATCCGGCCCAGGCCCACGATCCCCATCGTCTTCCCGTAGAGCTCCGTCCCGGTCACGCGTGTCCAGCGCCCCTGGGCCACATGGTTTGCCTCGGTCACGATGTTCCGGACCGCGGCAAGGAGGAGGCCGAAGGTGTGCTCGGCGACGGTCGTGTGGTTCACCCCCGGAGTGAAGAGGACCGGCACCTTCATGTCGGTGGCCGCCTGTACGTCGATCTTGTCCAGGCCGATCCCGTACTTGCTGATGACCTTCAACCTTGGCAGGGACTTCCGGATCACGGCCCGCGTGAGGGCGTCGTCGCCGCAGAGGTAGGCATCAAAGCCTCCGGCAAGCTGCAGCATCCGCGACTCCGTCAGCGGCCCCCGCTCGCGCACTATCTCAAAACCCGTCTTGGCCAGGAGGTCGTGGTGAACCCCGGGGGTGTCTTGGAACGAAGTCGTCGTGAGGAGGACGCGGGTCATAGGGGGGCCGTTCTATGAGGTCTGCGCCTCCCCGTCAATTTGGGTTGGAGGATGACGCCCGGTCCCGGGACGCGCCGGCCTTCGGTAGAACCTCGATCGTGACGCTTTTGTCCACGAACGAATAGGGATCCTTATCCTTGGGGTGGAAACGGACGGCCCTTAGGAGCACCGTGTGCCGCCCTGCCGTCTCAAATGACACGGGGCAGACCACCTGCCAGGCCTGCCTCATGTCCTCCGGCGTCTCGACCCTCTTGAGCAGCCAGTCCGTCGTCATGTCGGTGACGTCAATAAAGTTTAGGCCGTCCCGGGCGTCGCAGGCTCGGACCCGGATATCCACCGTCTCGCCCACCGCGCACGCCGCAGGGGCGTCGGCCTCGGCATCAAACTCGGTGTCCACGACCTTGTAGGCGATTTCCTCCGAGCATGATCCCAGGGGATTTGTCACCCGAATGCCAAGCCTGCCGTCGGCCGTGGGAGGGAAGGTGCCCGTGATCTCGCCCGAAAGGGGATCGATCCGGGCGCCCTTGGGAAGGCCTTCCGCCTGGACTCGGAAAGGGCTGTAGGCGACCGCTACCCCAAAGCACGTCGTGGCCTTGGCCGAAACGAGGATCGGCTGCATTTTCGGGAGGAAAGGGGCCGAGGGCCGCACGGCCGGCGCATTGGGCGGACCCTGTCGGCCGCGGGCCAGGATCGCGGGCAGGTCGGTCTGGAAGCCCGCGGGGCCGCGCGCGAGTGTCCGCCTCTCGTAGATGATCGCGGAGAACTCGGCCTCATCGAGCGTGCCGACCTGCCTCAAGTTCGCGTCGCACCAGCGGCGCATCTCGGGAAGGAGCGCCTGCATCTGCTTGTCGGAGGGCCACTCCACGTCGGCGCGGGTCACCAGGCACACGAAATCGCTCTCGGAGAGTCGCTTTCTGATCACCCCCTCGGGCGCCGCCAAGAGCCCCGTCGGCAGCGACGCAACGAAGCGCAGCCACCTGCCGTGGCGCTCCCATCCCATGAGTTCGAAGGGATCGGCACCGATCCCGTCCAGTACCCAGGTGACCGCCACCCGGGGGTGGAAGATCCCCGCCTCCTCCGACCGGTAGAAGAGGTAGTCGCCCAGGGCGTTCTCGTCGCGGTACTGCGCCTGCAGCGCCGGCGGTACCGGGTCCCTGAACTGGGCGTATCCATAATAGGCAAGCCCGAGCGCGGCCACCCCGGCCGCAATGCGCGCCAGCACGGGGCCCTCCACTCGGCGCGCCAGGCGCACCCACAAAAGGATGATCACCCAGGCAAGGGGAGCGGCCACGATCTCAAGAGGTTGCGCCGCCTTATCCGGATGCAGAAAAAGGACCCCGGCAGGCGCCGCGAGGAAGAGAAGCACCGGGACCCACGGGCTCGCCGCATGCCCGCCCCGCACGTCCCGGGGAGCCTCGCCCTGGCTTCTGCGACCCGACGCAACCTTGAGCGCGACGGCGGCCCCCGCGGCAAGGGCTCCCGCCACGAGCCCAAGCTGCTTCCCGACGCTTTCCGAGAGGACCCAGCCGAGCGACGAGGCGAGGGAGAGGTGCGAATTGCGAAGCGCGCTCTCGGGCCCCCCAAAGTGACCCATCCAGTAGTAGTCATAGATCTGGTGCCGCGTCCGCCAGAAGGCCCATCCCGATATTATTGCGGCGACCAAGCCCGCGAGCGCGAGCCGGGCCGCTCGCCCCAGGCTCTCCCGCCGCGTAAGGAGCCAGACAAACCATCCGGCAAAGATGAGGACAAAGTAGACCGCGGTCAGATACCGGGTGAGAAGGACGAGCCCGACCGCGGCGCCGAGGATCAGGGCTGCGCGCATCGACCGCAGTCCGTCGCCGAGGACGGCAACGCCGAGCGCCACCCCGTAGAGGCAGGCGGCCATCCAATCCAGGCGGAAGTCCGCCGCCGAGCCCGCCTCGCCCGACCAGGGCAGCTGATACGCCGCGAGGAGGCCGATGGCCGCCCAGCCCAGCGCGTAACCGCCCGAGACCCTGCGCACGGCAACAAACGTCACGGCCTGGAGGAGGACAAACGCCGCCAGGTTCACGGCGAGCGCGGCTGCGCGGCCCGGACCGGCCACCTCGAAGAGGGGAAGCGCATACGCGCCGTGAAGCGCCCCCTGCGCAGACACGCGGTCCAGGGCCGATCTAAGGCCCTCGAGGAATCCCCCGGAGCGCGCGTGCTCGAAGGCACAGTAGGCGTCCCGCAGGTATTGGTCCTGGTCAAACCAGCGGGGGTGGATCCATGCGTAGTGGATGCCCACCTGCGCCTGGAAATGCAAGGACCGCAGCCAATCCGAGCGCCTGTTTCCAGGCCCCGTTGCCCCGCCCTTCCTCCGATGCTTGGCTCATGAGTACGCGGCGGGGTCGGCCGGTCGGTCATGATCCTAACCGTCCCCGTACTCAGCAAGGACATTTGGGTCCGTCTCCGCCACGCGTGCAGCACCGAGCCGTCCTCCCGCGCCCAGCCGCCTTGCGGCCCAGACCGCATGGGCGCGCACGACGGGCGAAGCGTGCGAGGCGAGCCTTACCAGGGCCTCCCCATGGGACGCGTCGCCGGAATTCCCGGCGACGACGCAGGCGTTCCTCAGGAGCCCTGCAAGCTTCACGCGTTTTATCGGCGTGCCCTTGAAGACCGCGGCGAAGCGCTCGGGCGTGAGTTCCAACAGCTCGGGAAGAGGGATCCTTGCGATGTCGCCGCGCGAGGAGAGGATCATCCGGCGGCCCTCCTTTGCGAACCGGTTCCACGGGCAGACATCCAGGCACGTGTCGCATCCGTAGACGCGGTTCCCGATCGCTGCGCGCAGGCCGACTGGGATCATGCCGCGGTTCTCGATCGTCTGGTAGGAGATGCACCGGCGCGCATCGACGACCCCGGGCTCCGGGAAGGCCCGGGTCGGGCAGGCATCCATGCACCGCGTGCATTTTCCGCAGAGACGCCCGACCGCGCCGGGTTCCCCGCGGCGGCGCACGGGTTCGTCCGGAGTAAAATCGAGGCGCGTCAGGAGGCACGAGAGGAAGAGCCAGTTGCCGTGCGTGCGCGAGATGAGCATCGCGTTCTTGCCCACAAAGCCGGCGCCGGCCCTGGCCGCGAGCGCCCGCTCAAGGACCGGGCCGGTGTCGACATAGTACCGGTAGTCGGAGGGCGCCGCGCCGTGGGTCTCCTCGAGGAGCTTGCCCGCGCGCGCAAGCGCCGGCTTAAGGGTGTCGTGGTAGTCCTCGTAGAGGGCGTACTTGGCCCAGGCCGGCTGGCCCGGAGCGCCCTCCCCTTTCGGCTCAGCCCCAAAATAGCTGACCGCAAGGAGGATGGCCGAGCGGGCCCCGGAGAGGACCAGGCCCGGGTCGATTCGCTTCTCCGCGGTCCGCTCCATCCAGTCCATGTCCGCATGGTAGCCCGCATTGAGCCAGCGCCTGAGGCCGTCGCCCTCCGGGCCTGGGGAAAGCGCCGCAAAGCGAACCTCGTCAAAGCCGAGCTCGTGGAGCCGCCGCCTGAGGTCCTCCTGGCGGTCGCCCATGGCCTTTAGCCGCCCCCGCGGGTGCGGCTTCGAGCAAATTCATGCGACTCGCGGCGCCAGACCCGGATCACATGCGCCACGACCTCGGAGAGCGGGCGGCCGTCGGTCAGGATGACCGTCCCGGCCGCCTTGTAGATCGGCTCGCGCTCGGCATAGAGGGCGCGGGCCCTCTCCTCGGGGTCCTGGACATCAAGCAGGGGACGGGTCGGCCCGTGGCGGCCGGTCCTTGAGAGGATCGTCTCGATCGAGGCGTGAAGGCAGACGACGACCCCCCGTTCCTTCAGAAGGCCGAGGACACCCGGCTGGACCACGAGGCCGCCCCCGCAGGCGACCACCACCTTCTCGGGCGCGTGCCCGCTCTCCACGAAGCCGCGCTCGAGCGACCGGAAATGGGGCTCCCCCTCCTCGGCAAAGATCTTCGCCACGGGTTTGCCCACCGCGCGCTCGATCTCGTGGTCGCTGTCCACGCATCGGAAGCCCAGCCGGTGGGCGACGGTGCGCCCCACGGTGGTCTTGCCGGTTCCCATGAAACCGACCAGGTAAAGGTTAACGTCCTCGGGATTCAGGAGGAGGCGCCCCGGTGCCTTCCCTTACTTCGCCGCAGGCGGGGCCCCCGCAGCCGGCGCGCTCGTGATGTCTAGAAGCTCGACCTCGAAGACCAGCACCGATCCCGGGGGGATCCCCGGGCGGCCGTCGTCCCCGTAACCCAGGGCCGGCGGCACGAAGAGCCTGATCTTGCCGCCCTTGGAGACCTTCTGCAGGCCCTCGGTCCAGCCGGCGATGACGCTGTTAAGCTGGAACTCCATGGGCTTTCCCTGGCGCTCGCTGCTGTCGAAGATGGTGCCGTCGACCAGGGCACCCTTGTAATTGACCTTCACGGTGTCGGTGGCCTTCGGGGGGTTGCCGGTGCCGGGCTCGATGATCTCGTAACGGAGGCCGCTCGGCAGCTCCACCACGTCCTTGATCTCCTTCAGCTTTGCGAAGTATGCGGCGGCCTGCGCCTGGTTCTTCTGCTTGATGGTATCCAGGGCCACGGCCTGCTTCTTCTGGATGAATTCCGTCATCGCCGGGCCGACCTTCTGGATCTCGTAGGGCGATTCCTTGCCGGCCATTGCGGCCAGAAGCCCCTTGGAAAGCTGCTCGGAATCGGGCCCCGAGAGGTTGAGCTCGGAGAGGCCCGTGCGCTTGCCTATGTACCAGCCGAACTCCTCGAGGAGCTGGGCGTCGGTGTAGGCGGGGGCCAGAACGGTGCCGGCCGGCTGGGCCGCGGTCGGCGCGGTTGCAGCCGCCGGCGCCGGTGCCTTGGCGTCTTGGGCAAGCGCGGTTGAAGCTGCGGCAAGGCAAAGGGCCAGCGCCTTTAAAAAGGTGTTGTTTTTCATTCGGGGAAGCGAGGACTGATGCCCCATGCCCCGGCCGTTTGCAATTCTTTAGCGGCAGAAGCGCTTGAGTCCGGGGGAGGGCCGGTCCAGTGTCCTCGGTTCCACTCATGAACCCTGAGCAATTCTGGACCAGCCAGGACGGCCAAATCCTGACCGTTAAGAACAAGGACGAGAACTCCGTCGCCCTGACCCTCGCCTTCTGGCCGCGCAACCCGGCCGAGTTCGAGGTCATGAAGTCGCTCCTGGCGGAGCTCAAGTTCACGGAGAGGAGCTCCCTGGCCAGGATCGGGATCGAGATGCAGGTGACGCGCGCGCTCGAGGTCGACGGCAACCGGCTCGTCCTCTGCGTGGACGCCTTCGCGTTCGACATGAATTTCCCGAACGCGGGCTACTGGAAGAAGCTCATGCGCTCCGGGATCCCCGTGGGTCGCCTCTTCCACGCCCCGGTCACGGCCAAGCTCTCCTCGGACGAGATCTGGACCGCCATCAAGGAGAACCGGCTCAAGCTCCCGAACACGATCAGCATCGACCGCCAGGGATCCGTGTTCCTGACGCCCCACCAGGTGAGCTACACCCTGAACCCGAGGCTCCAGCGCGTGAACTTCGAGCTGATCGTGAGCGGCGCGGCGGGGCGCAACTTCCTCGACAAGGTGCAGGTCCGCCACGACGCCTCCCCGCTCACGATCCCGCCGCACTCCGGGCTCCTCACCAGCTGCTCCATGTACCTGAAGGAGCACTTTGTCGTCCTTAACCAGGGCGCCGGCAACTTCGGGATCCACACAAGCGCCGTGCTCCTGGACCCGGTGAAGACCTTCGGGACGAACATCATGCTCGAGATCTACAACACGGGCGACCACCCGGTCGTTAATCCCATGGTCTCGGTGGAGATCTACCGCGCACCGGAGGAGAAGGACCCCGAGTTCAACACCCTTACGCGCCGGCGCCTGCGCCTCTTGGGCGCCGCGACCGAGCTCTACACGAACCTGGACGAGCGCCCGCCCAGGGACTCCCCGGAGGCCCGGCCGAAGACCATCATCTCGGTCAAGGGCCAGAGCAGCACGATGGAGAACCGCGCGATATGCTTAAGGGCCGGGACGGCCGAGGACGTGAAGAAGCTCTACGCCGAGAACAACGGCGCCTGCGGGCACAAGACGATGATCCAGGCCATGGACGCGGCGCCCAGGGACGCCGACACGCTGGTCCTGGACTACTTCCCCGACCTCCTGGAGCACATCGAGCTCCTGACCCGCATCTCGGAGGTGAAGCTGCGCCGCATCCTGTTCAGGAAGGCGTCGCGCACCCACGGCTACTTCCTATCGAGCAACGCCCACGCGCGCCTGGACACCTTCGAGGCGATCAACGTGCAGGTGTACTGGTACGACGAGTTGACGAAGGACCTCTACCTGCACACCTACAAGAAGGAGCACGGGTTCTTCATCCGCGAGGAGATGGGGAGGAAGTTCCAGGAGGCGACGATCCTCGCGTTCTACGGGTCGGCCGTCGGGCTCGACAAGCCCGACACGGACCGGATCTCCGGCCTGGTGGAGCAGCTCTCGGCCTTCATCGGCCCGAACCTGGGCGTCCTGACGGGAGGAGGGGGTGGCGTCATGCGCCTGGCGACCGACCAGGCCCGCAGCAACGGGGCCCTGACCGGGGCCTGCTTCCTCGAGCTCGAGGCGCAGCCGCCCGAGCTCGGCGTCGACTTCTTCAACACCTTCCAGGAATCCTCGCGCCACTTCCGCCAGAAGTGGTTCGAGGTCGCCGATTTTTGCATCTTCAACGTGGGCGGCGTCGGCACGCTCGAGGAGATCGGCATCGAGCTGTGCAACCTGAAGCTCGGCATCAGGCCCAGGATCCCCTACGTCTTCTTCAACTCGAAGTACTGGGGGGACCTGAGGCGCCAGGTAAAGGAGATGATCCGCACCGGGCGCGCGCCGGCCTGGATGGCCGACTACATCCTCTTCTCCGACGACCCCGCCGAGGTCGTGGCGTTCTACAGGAAGAAGCTCCAGGTCCTTTGAAACCGGAAGCACTCCCAGGCACTGTCCTCGTGGTAGGAGCCGGCGGCAGGGAGCACGCGCTCGTGCGGGCGCTCGCGGCCTCCCCGGCGCGGCCCAAGGTCATCTGCGCGCCCGGGAACGCGGGGATCGCCGCGGACGCCGCGTGTTTCCCCGTGAAGGCGGACGATGTCGCCGGACTTGTCGCGCTTGCGCAGAGGGAAAAGGCGGGATTCGTGGTGGTGGGACCGGAGGTGCCGCTGTCGCTCGGCCTCGCCGACCGGCTCCACGAGGCGGGCATCCCCGTCTACGGTCCCAGGGCCGCGGGGGCGCGGCTGGAGGCGTCAAAGACCTTCACGAAGAAGATCCTCATCAAGTACGGCATACCGACGGCGGCCGCGGGGCTCTTTAGCGAGACGGCGCCGGCGCTCGCGTACCTGCGTGGCCGCACGGTCCCGATCGTCGTCAAGGCCGACGGGCTGGCGGCCGGCAAGGGGGTCGTGGTCGCCGCGTCACCTAAGGAGGCCGAGGACGCCGTCCGGGAGATGCTTGAAGGCGGCAGGTTCGGAGACGGCGGCCGGCAGATCCTGGTCGAGGACTGCCTCGTGGGCGAGGAGACCTCGATCCTTGTCGTCGTTTCCGGCCGGGATTACGTGATCCTGCCGACCTCCCAGGACCACAAGCGGATAGGAGACGGGGACACGGGCCCCAACACCGGCGGCATGGGCGCCTATTCCCCGGCCGAGGTCGTGACACCGGCCCTGCTGGAGGTGATCGAACGGCAGATCGTGCGGCCGTCGGTCGATGCCATCGCGGCCGAGGGGATCGATTTCTGCGGCACCCTCTTCATCGGGATCATGCTGACTGGCGAGGGCCCAAAGGTGCTCGAGTTCAACACCCGCTTCGGGGATCCGGAGACGCAGGCCGTGCTCCCGAGGCTTGCAACCGACACGCTTTCCCTCCTCTGGGCCGCGGCCACGGGCAGCCTGGGCGGCTATAAGCTCGCGGTGCTCCCTGGGTTCGCGGCCTGCGTGGTGGTGAGCGCACGGGGCTACCCGGAGACGTATGCGTCGGGGGACCCGATCGAAATCCCCGCCGACCTGCCGCCGGGGGTCACGGTGCTCCACGCCGGGACCGCGCGGGACAAGGGCGGCCGCCTGGTGACCGCGGGGGGACGGGTCCTCGGCGTCACGGCCACGGGCTCTACGCTCCGGCAGGCCGTCGACTCGGCCTACGCCGGGTGCGAGCTTATCCGGTGCGCCTCCAAATACTATCGCCGGGACATAGGGGCCCGCCAGCTTAGGCGCCTGTGAAGCACCTTCTTCCCACGTGCGCCCTCGCCGCCGCGGCGATCCTCCTCGCCCCCGGTGCGATGGGATCGCAGCCCGCCCGCGATTTGGGGCAGGGCCTCGCCTACTACCGGGTCCACGAGCTCCCGGCCGACCTGCCCACGAATCCCGGGGCCCGGCCGGGCCCCTGCGTCCTCGACCTGCGGTTTGCGAAATCGGACGAAGCCTCGGCCGGTGCGCTCAAGGCATGGCTCATGTTCAACGCCACCCCGAGGACCCCCATCTTCGCGATCGAGAACGCCGGGACCGCGCCCGCGCTCCGGGCCGCGATCGCGCCGAACGTCGCCCAGGGCCTGATCGTCCTCGCGCCCCTGTCGGCCAAGCTTGCCCCCGACATCGAGGTCGCGGTTTCCCCGGAGATCGACCAAAAGGCCTACGCGGCCCTGGAAAAGGGCGCATCCCTGGAGTCCCTCCTCACGGACTACCCCGACAAGCCCAGGATCGACGAGGCTTTCCTTGAAAAGGAGCATATCCCCGACAGCCAGGCCCCCGATGTGCCGACCGACAAGCCCCAGGCGCCCCTTCCCCTGGTGGACCTGCTCCTGCAGCGCGCGGTCCAGCTGCACCGCGGGCTCATTGCCCTGAAGCGCCTTTAGGAATCGAGCGCCTGCGCTTGATCCGGTTTTGCCTTTTTCCCAGTTCCATGCCCTTTATGGGGGCCGATGCCCGATCCGGGACATATCTTAGTCGTTTGCACGGGGAATATTTGCAGAAGCCCGATGGGCGCCGCGCTCCTGCAGCATGCACTCCGGGCTCAGTCCGAGCCCCTGAAGTCGCTCAAGGTCCACTCGGCCGGGGTTGCGACCCTGGGGGGGGAGCCCGCGAGCCCGAACGCCGTCGCCGCGCTCAAGAAGGTCGGGATCGACCTGAAGGGGCATGTGAGCAGGCGCATCACGCAGGAGATGCTCGACCAGGCGCTCCTGGTCCTGTGCATGACGGAGTCCCACCGGGACATGATCGAGATTTCGGCAAACCCCGTCCCGGGGAGGCTTTACCTCTTCCGGGAGTTCACGGGGGACCCGCTGGGCCAGGAGATCCCCGACCCCTACGGGATGCACCTGTCCGCGTACGAGGCATGCCGGGACGAGCTCGTGGACGCGATCCCCTCGATCGTTAAGTTCCTCTCGGAGCTGCCCGCAGACGCCGCTTCGGGCCGCTAGGGTCCCGGGGGGGCCCCCCGTGTGACACCAAAAAGTTTTGCCTCCGGACCAGATTGCGCGAGCGTTGCCTTTTTCCCCATGCTTAACACAGCGCCGCTTAAGAGCCTCGATCCAGAAATCGCCTCCGCCATCTCGGCCGAACTCGGCCGGCAGCAGAGCCACATCGAGCTCATCGCATCCGAAAATTTCACGTACCCTGCGGTCCTCGAGGCCCAGGGAAGTGTCCTCACCAACAAGTATGCCGAGGGCTATCCCGGCAGGCGCTGGTACGGGGGATGCGAGTTCGTGGACAAGGTGGAGCTCCTGGCGATCGAGCGCGCGAAGCGCCTCTTCGGGGCCGAGCACGCGAACGTGCAGCCGCACTCCGGCTCACAGGCCAACTTCGCGGTCTACACCTCGGTCCTGCAGCCCGGCGACAAGATCCTCGCCATGAACTTAAGCCACGGCGGGCACCTGACCCACGGCAACCCGGCCAACTTCTCGGGCAAGCTCTACCAGGTGGTGGCCTACGGCGTACGGGAGGACAACGGCCTCATTGACTACGACCAGCTGGCCGAGGTGGCGCTCAGGGAGAGGCCGAAGATGATCACGGTGGGCGCGAGCGCGTACTCGCGCGTGATCGACTTTGCCCGAATGGGGGAGATCGCGCGCGCGTCCGGCGCCCTCCTTTTTGCCGACGTGGCCCACATCGCGGGCCTGATCGTCTCGGGGCTCCACCCCTCGCCGATCCCCCACGCCGACTTCGTGACGACGACCACGCACAAGACGCTGCGCGGGCCCCGCGGGGGACTCGTCCTGTGCCGGGCGGCCCACGCCAAGGCGCTCGACTCCGCCGTCTTCCCGGGCGCCCAGGGCGGCCCCCTGATGCACGTCATCGCGGCAAAGGCCGTCTGCTTTAACGAGTGCCTGAAGCCCGAGTTCAGGACCTATTCCGAGCAGATCATAAAGAACGCGCGGGCGCTTGCCGCGGCGATGGCGTCGCGCGGCTACCGGGTCGTATCCGGGGGGACGGACAACCACCTGCTCCTTGTCGACCTGCGCGGCAACCTGCCCGAGCTCACGGCCAAGAAGGCCCAGGAGACCCTCGACCTGGCCAACATCACCTGCAACAAGAACACCGTTCCCTTCGAGACCCGCTCGCCCTTCCAGGCCTCCGGGATCAGGCTCGGCACCCCGGCCGTCACGACCCGCGGGTTCGGCGAGAAGGAGATGGAAGAGATCGCGGAGCTGATCGACTTGGTGCTGCGGTCGATCGGCAGCGCGGGCGAGGCCTCCGTGATCGCGACGGCCAAGGCCCGCGCGGCCGCGATCACCTCCCGCTTCCCGTTGCCCTACGCCCCATAGCTGGTGAGCGCGCCCTCCCCCACCGCGGCCGGGCAGCCTCCGGCGCCCAAGCGGGCCCTCTCGCTGGGCGTCATCTTCCTGACGCTCGTCATCGACCTGGTCGGCTTCTCGAT
>Ga0302202_10005580_pt1 | contig 12784 bp, 9 predicted proteins | sample II_Bog_N3_3_FD_194579 | JGI IMG/M metagenome (GOLD analysis project Ga0302202, IMG submission 194579) | Peat permafrost microbial communities from Stordalen Mire near Abisko, Sweden - II_Bog_N3_3 | ecosystem: Environmental > Terrestrial > Soil > Wetlands > Peat | place: Sweden: Abisko, Stordalen...
TCCACGTCCATCGGGCGATACTCGAGGGAATTGCGCTGACCATCCACCGGTGCGGCATCGCGATGGGCAAAGAGACCGGGGTGCAGTACAACCAGGTAGTCGTCTCGGGTGGGGGATCCAATTCCGACGTGGTCATGCACATCTTCGCCGACGTCTTCGGGATCCCGGCGTTTCGCAGCAAGATGAACAATGCCGCAGGGTTGGGCTCTGCAATATGTGCCGCCGTAGGCGAGGGTCTTTACGGTTCGTGGGACCAAGCCATCGAGAACATGGTGTCGTGGGAGCCCGCCTTTGCTCCCAACGAGGCCAACCACGGTCTGTACCAGCGCATGGCTGCCGTCTACGACGAGGTTCCGAGCCTGACGGACAAGATCTTCGAGAGGTCCTACGAGATCTTCGGCTGACCGGCTTTGAGATCGGCGTCCTCGGTCGTCTGCAGTCGCCTCAGCTCGTCAACGGGGATGTGGCAGCGAAGCATGTGACCTGGCTCGACCTCGACGAGGCCAGGTTCGGTGGAGTCGCACAAGCCGTTCGCGAGGCGCCGCGGGCAGCGGGTGTGGAACACGCAGCCCGACGGTGAGTGCGCGGCGCTCGGGATCTCGCCCTTGAGCCGGATCCTCTCGCGGGGCGACCCGTCAAGGCTCGGCACCGCGGAGAGCAACGACTCGGTGTAGGGGTGGTGCGGTCCGGAGAAGACCGTCTCCGCTGGCCCGTACTCCATCACACGGCCCAGATAAAGCACCGCGATGCTGTCGGACAGGTAGCGCACGACGCCCAGATCGTGCGAGATGAAGACATAGGTGACTCTCTCGCGGCTTTGCAGGTCCGCGAGGAGATTGAGGATCGCCGCCTGCACCGAGACGTCGAGTGCCGAGGTCGGTTCGTCACACACGAGCACCCGCGGAGCCCCCGCGAAAGCACGGGCGATGGCCACCCTCTGTTTGAGCCCGCCGGAGAGCTGGTAGGGACGCAAGGGAAGGTGGCGCTCCTCCATCCGCACAGAGCGGACGATCTCGAGAAGTCGTCGTTCGCAGGCCTCGCCAGACAGGCCCGCCAGCTTCTTGAGGGCCCTGGTGATGATGTGGCGCACGCTGTGGCGTCGGTTCAACGCGGAGTCCGGGTTCTGGAAGACGATCTGCATCGCCTGCAGCTGCCTACGGTCGCGCTTGGCGCATTCGGGAGCGAGTGGCGAGCCTTCGAGCTCGATGATCGAACCTTCGTCAGGCACGCTGAGGCCGAGCAGCACCCGTGCCAGAGTCGTCTTGCCGGAGCCGGACTCGCCTACTAGGCCCAGGGTCTCGCCTGCTTTGAGGTCGAGGTCGACCCCGACGACGGCGCGCACGTGCTCGCCACGGGTGTGGAAAGTCTTCGACACACCCCGCAGGCGGATCACCGGCTCACCGCTCCGGTCCGGGCTCCGCAGCGTGACGTCCTCCGGCGTCGCTCTTGGCAGCTCAGGCGCTTGTTCGTGATAGTGGCAGCGAGAGGTCCGCCCTGCTCCCGCGTCGTACATCGGTGGCGTCTCTTCCAGGCAACGCTGGCTCGCGAGAGCGCAGCGCTTTGCGAAGATGCAACCGACTTGCACCTCGCCCGGCCCGGGAAGGAAGCCGGGGATGGTGTCGAGGCGACCATGGTCCTTGCGTTGGCCGCCACGAGGCACGCAACGCAGTAGCCCTACTGTGTAAGGGTGCCGGGGATTGTCGAAGATCTCCTGCGCCGGCCCCTGCTCGACGAGCTCGCCGGCGTACATGACCCCGACCCGGTCGCACATCTTCGCGATCACCGCCAGGTTGTGGCTGATGAAGAGCACGGAGGTCTGGAACCTCTGGCGGAGCGACGACACAAGATCGAGGACCTCGGCCTCCACCGTGGCATCGAGCGCGGTCGTCGGCTCGTCGAGTATGAGCAGCGAGGGCTGAGATGCCAGTGCCATGGCGATCATGATTCTCTGCAGCATCCCGCCCGACAGCTGGTGCGGGTAGGAGCGCAGCACGCGTCCCGGATCCGCGATTTGAACCATGCCGAGCAATTCCTCTGCTCGTGCCAGGGCCTCGTTCTTCTTGGTGCCGCCGACCTCGTACACCTCGGCCACCTGACGCCCCACTCGGATCGACGGGTTCAGGGCCCGGCCGGGCTCCTGGTACACCATCGAGATCGTGCGGGCGCGGAACCTGCGAAGGGCGCGTTTGTCCATCTTGGCGGGGTCCTGCCCGTTGACAAGGACCGAGCCGGCGCTGAGGCGGCCGTTGCGAGGGAGGTAGCGGGTGACGGCAAGGGCGGTGGTGGACTTGCCGCAACCCGACTCGCCGACGAGGCCGAACGACTCCTGATGCCCGATACTGAACGAGACGTCACGAAGGGCCAGTCGATCCTTTCCCCGCACTCGATAGGCGACATCGAGATGGCTCACCTCGAGGGTCGTGGACGGCTCGACGGGCGCAGACAGCTCGGGTGAGGCTGGGAGCGTCATTGGATGAGCACCGCCTCGATCGAATCGCCGATGAGGTTTATCGCGATGACCAGCGACGCGATCGCGAGTGCCGGGAAAAGCGTCTCCCACCAGTAGCCGGCGGCGAGGTAATTGGAGTTGATGGCGATATCGGCGCCCCAGTCAGGCGTGGGCAGCTGCACCCCGAAGCCGAGGAACGACAGGGTGGCGATCGTGAAGATCGCGTAGCCCAGCCGGACGGTGAACTCCACCAGGATCGGACCCAGCACGTTCGGAAGGATCTCGACGAACATCACATGCGGAACGCTTTCGTCCCGCAGCCTGGCCGCTGCGAGGTAGTCGAGCTCGCGCTCTTGCAGCACCGCGGTTCGCACCGTCCTCGCGATGATCAGAGAGAAGACGAAACCGATCACGACGATAAGGGTGATCGTGCTCGCGCCGACTGCGACGACGAACAGGAATGCGACGATCACGATCGGGAGAGAAAGGGCGGCGTCAACGATCCTGCCGACGAGCATGTCGAACGCACCGCGGAGGTAGCCCTGTGCCAGGCCGATCGTCGTTCCGAGAACGGTGCCCAAGAGCGTGGCGAGCGGAGCGATCTCGAGGATGTCACGGGCGCCGACGATGACCCGGGACAGCACGTCCTCGCCGACGTCGTTGGTTCCGAACCAGTGGGCGGCCGACGGCGCGAGCTGGGTGTTCAAGATGTTCGCGGTCGTCGCGTTGTACGGAGCGAAAGACGCCCCGAAGATTGCGCAGACGATCCACCACAGAAGGATCACCGAGCCGACGATGAATGCCTTCGAGCGGACCAGTTGGTGGAGCTGCTCGCGACGCACTCGTCCCACGGACACGTCGAGCGCACCCGCGGCTCCGGCGGTCAAGGTGCCGGCCGGATCGCTCGTCGCCCGCGAGGTCACGGGTGCGGCGGCCGGATCGATGTGCTCGCTCACTCGGCCTTCCCCAGTCTGATCCGCGGGTTCAACACCGTGTAGATGACGTCGGCGATGAGCGTCGCGGCGAGGTAAACCATGCCGATGAACAGGACTCCCGCCTCAAGTGTCGGGAAGTCCTTGTCGTTGGCGGCGTTGATGATCAACGTGCCGATTCCCGGATAGACGAAGAGCTTCTCAACCACGACGAGCCCACCGATTAGGTACCCGGTCTGGGTGGCGATGACCGTGATGGTAGGCAGCAGCGAATTCCGTAGCACATGCCTGCGGATCACAACCCAGCGGGGCAGGCCCTTCAGCGTGGCCGTTCGAACGTAGTCGGAGTCGAGCGCCTCGATCGTGCCCGCCCGGGCCATCCGGGCTATGTAGCCGAAGAGGATGAAAACCAGCGGGATGGCTGGAAGGATCAGGTACTTCAGCTGGGTGATGAACGAAGAGCCGGGCGGAGCGTTGGCCGAGACCGGCAACACCTTGAAGCCGAGAGCGAACACGACGATCAGGACGACGCCGGAGACGAATTCGGGCACCGTCGAGAGCGAGAGGCTCGTCGTGCTCAGGATGCGGTCGACAGCCCGTCCCCGGTTGAGCGCCGCGATGATCCCGCCGAGGATGCTAAGCGGTACGACGATCACAAACGCGAATGCCGCAAGCTTGAGCGAGCGCCCGATGTAGGGGAAGATGAACGAGCTGACAGGCGCTTGTTGCTGGTAGGACATGCCGAGGTTGCCGCGCAGGATCCCGGTTGCCCAGCTCCAGTACTGGACGATGAGAGGCCGATCGACGCCGAGCTTGTGATCGAGGGCTATGACGGCCTGCTGCGAGGCGAAGGGTCCGAGAATCGCCCTTCCGGCGTTGCCGGGGAGCACCTGACCGGCGAAGAAGATGATCAGGCTTAAGAGCACGAGCGTTACCAATGCCAGGCCGACACGCTTCAGTACGTACAGCGGCAACTGTGCCCTCCTCCCCGTGTCACGTCCCGGCTTAGGCCTGTATGGCCGAGTCGAGACTGGAGGCTAGTTGGAGCCTGAAGTTAGCAGGGCGCCCCGTCTATTCGCCTCTCGCGTAGAGCCGGCCGTTCGCCGGAAATGGCTTGCGGCGCCGGCCCCTTGAGAGTCAGCTGGACAGTGTTGCGAAGCGCGCCGGAGAGCATGGACCGAACGGCCGGCCGTCGCGCCCGAGAAAGTTGGGCACGGAGGCCATGACGGTTAACATGCCAATTGCTATGTACTTGGCCCGAATTCGACACGATGCCCGGGCTCGATTCAGCTGGGTCACAGCGCGCGTCGGCGATAAGGCCGAGATCGGCAGTCAAGAGTGAAATGGGAGAAGTAGACCTCTCGATCCTCGGGCGCGTAGCCAACGGCGTCGACGATCCATTCCGAGGTGAGATCCGAACAGCCGCCGGGCGAATTGTCGAGGTGCGGGCGGGCGAGCCGGTTGCCGGGTCCGCGACGAGGCGGATCGATCTGGGAGATGCCTACCTGCTGCCCGGCGCGATCGACTGCCACGTTCATTCGGGCAGCACCACCTCGGAGGGGATCTACGCCCTCACGGCGGCCGCCGCCGCGGGTGGGGTGACCACGGTCATCGACATGCCCTACGACGTGGCAGCACCGGTTGTGAGCCCGCAGGTCATGATGGCCAAGCGCGACCGTGTCCGAGACGAGGCGCTCGTCGATGTCGCCCTGTTGGGCACCGTGCGACCCGGATCAGGTGGCGTCGACGTCGGCCCCCTCGTCGAGGCGGGAGCGGTCGGGTTCAAGCTGTCGCTGTTCGGCACCGACGCCCATCGCTTCCCGCGCATTCCCGACGATCAGTTCCTCGAAGTGCTCTCGGCGATCGGAGAGCACGGAAGTGTCGCATGCGTGCACGCCGAGAACGAGGAGATCATCAAGCCGCTCTTGGCGCGAGCCCGCGACTCGGGCGAGACGTCCCCGCTCGCCCACTGCCGGTCGCGTCCGCCGGTAAGCGAGACGCAGGCCGTGCTGACGGCGCTCGAGTATGCGAGGGAGACCGGGGCGCCACTGCACCTGTGCCACCTGAGCCTTGCCCGGTCGGTCGATCTCGCCCGGTCCTATGCCGCAGAAGGCCTGCAGGTGAGCACGGAGACATGCCCGCACTACCTGACTTTCTCCGAGGAAGACATGGAGCGTCAACGCGGACGTCTGAAGATCAACCCGCCTCTGCGGTCGCCGGCCGAAGTGGTCCGGCTCTGGGAGCGGGTGTCCTGTGGATCGATCGACGTGGTCTCGTCGGACCATGCGCCCTGGCCACTGGTGGACAAGACGCGACCGGCGATCTTTGACAACCACTCCGGCGCCCCGGGCACCGAGACCCTCGTCACAGTGTTGGCCGGCGGGCTTCTTAGTCGGGGCATGGACCTCGCCATGCTCGCTCAGCTCGTCGCAGCGGCGCCTGCGCGGATCTTCGGGATCTCGCACACGAAAGGGTCGCTCGCCCCGGGTATGGACGCCGACATCATGGCCTTCGACCCGGGGTGTCCCTTTATTCTCGACGAGGGTGAACTGCACTCGAACGCGGGCTGGAGCCCATACAACGCAATGGCCTTCCCCGGCCGGGTCGTGCTCACCGTGTCGCGTGGTGAGGTGGTCTGGGACGGCGCGCAGTTGCTGGGCTCAGCCGGGCGAGGCCGTGTAGTCGAGCGGTGGCGGGGAGCCTCGAAGGGTGGCTGATCCAGGCAAGCCGGTCATCGTCACAGCTCAGCGCGGCGGCGAGTTGCGTTGCCGGGGCTGGCGACAAGAGGCAATCCTCAGGATGCTCGAGAATGTGCTCGAGATCGGTGAGCGTCCGGAGGATCTTGTCGTCTACGCGGCACGAGGGAAGGCTGCAAGGGACTGGGAGTCCTACGTCAGGATTGTGGAGTCGCTTCGTCATCTCGGCGAGGACGAGACGCTCGTCGTGCAGTCGGGCAAGCCCGTGGCCGTCTTCCCGAGCTCACCTGACGCGCCTCTTGTCGTGATGGCCTGTGGCAATGTCGTCGGCCACTACGCGACGGCGGAGTACTTCGACGAGTTGTGTGATCGTGGACTGATCATGTGGGGGGGCCTCACCGCCGGAGACTGGCAGTACATCGGATTCCAGGGCGTTCTCCAGGGCGTCTACGAGCTCCTGCAGGCGGTCGGCAAGGAGCACTTCGGCGGGTCGCTCGACCGCCGGTTCGTCCTCACCGCCGGGCTCGGCGGCATGGGCTCGGCGCAACCGTTGGCCATCGCGATGGCAGGTGGCTGTGGCATCGTGGTCGAGATCGACCCAGAGAAGTGCTCCCGGGCGCTGGAGCGCGGTCACCTCGCTTCGGTGACGGACGACCTCGACAAAGCGCTCGCCTTGGTTGGTCCCCGAGAGGCTGGAAGTGTCATTGGTCTCGTAGGCAACGCGGCGTCGATCTACAGCGAGATTGCCGAGAAGCGTGTCGTGCCGGACGTCGTCACCGATCTCACCGCTGCGCATGACGCGGTCTTCGGCTACTGCCCGGTCGACTATTCGCTCGAACAGTGGCGAGAGTGTCGCCACCTGGACCCGACGGGCGTCGCGGACAGGGCCCGCCGCTCGATGGCTATCCAGGTCCAGGCGATGCAGAGACTGAAGGCCGGCGGTGCGATTGTGTTCGAGGACGGCAACAACCTGCGGGTGCAGGCCGAAGCGGCTGGCGTGCACGACGCCTTCACGATCGACGGGTTCGCCGAGAGGTACCTGAGGCCACTGTTCTGCCGGGGAATCGGGCCGTTTCGCTGGGTAGCCCTGAGCGGTGAGCGCGCTGACCTGGCCGAGCTCGACCGGCTTGTCGTCGAGATGTCCTTCCGCCCCGAGGTGGGGTCGTGGATTTCGCTCGCGAGGAGTCACGTGACACCGCAAGGCCTGCCGGCGCGAAGCTGCTGGCTCGGCCACGGGGAGCGGTCCAGGTTCGCGTACGCGGTCAACGCGCTCGTCCACGAGGGGCGCCTCGCCGGGCCGGTAGCTTTCACCCGGGATCATTTCGACTCCGGCGGGATGACACACCCGCACATAGGGACCGAGGGCATGGCGGACGGGTCGGGTGCGATCTCCGACTGGCCGATCCTCGACGCCCTTCTATTGGCGGCCTCGGGCGCCGATCTTGTCGCCGTCCATGCTGGAGGTGCTGGTTACGCTGGCTATATGCAGTCGGCCGGCGTCACCATCGTCGCCGATGGAACTGAAGGGGCCGGTGTGCGCCTGCGCCGCGGACTCGACGCCGATAGCGGGCTCGGTGTGTTGCGCTACGCGGATGCTGGCTACACCGCGGCACTGTCCACGGCCAGGAGTGCCGGCCTCGGGCTCCGGCACGAACGGGAGGAGAGGCAATGGCACGAGAGCTGACCGCCGACGACGCCCTCAATGCGGTGTGGGGCGGGTCGGTGCTCGCCTGTGGCGGAGGGGGATGGGTCGACCACGGCATGTTGATGGGCGAGCTCGCCACACGGGTCGGGCGCCCCGTCCTCTGCCCGGTCGACGAGGTCGACGACCACGACTTGGTTGTCACCGTCACCGCCATCGGAGCGCCGGCATCGCCGAACCTGGAGATTCGTCCCCTCGACTATGTGCGGGCACTGCAATTAGTGGCGGCCGAGCTCGACGGCCCGGTAGTGGCGGTGATGACTGCGCAGAACGGCTCGTCTACGACGCTGAACGGCTGGATGCAGTCCGCCGTCCTCGGGGTTCGGGTGCTGGACGCGGCGGGAGATGTACGTGCGCATCCGACCGGCAAACTCGGGGCGATGGGCCTTACCACCAGAGCCGGCTACGAGACCGTGCAGGCCGTTGCCGGCGGGAATCGCGAGCTGTGCGGGGGCCTCGAGGTTGTGCTTCGTGGGCAGGTGATCGCTACCTCCGACGTCCTGCGTGACGTGTGCGTGCGCGCCGGCGGTTTCATCGCCGCCGCCCGACATCCCTTGGAGGCTTCCTACGTGAAGGAGCATGCCGCCCTCGGGGCCATCAGCTACGCCTTGTCGCTCGGGTCGGCCATGCGTGCCGGGTCCGACGCGTCCACTGTCATCGGGGCGGCGATCGAGTCGACCGGGGGCAAGGTTGTCACCCAGGGGCCGGTATCCACGATCGACCCCCTCCGCACTGCCGGCGGCTTCGACCATGGTGCCTTGTCGGTCGGCGGCCACGTTGTGCGGTACCTGAACGAGTACATGACCGTCGACGTCGACGGTCAACGCGTTGCCACCTACCCCGACGTCATCGCCACATTGTCGCTCGATGACGGCCGGCCGGTCTCCATCGCGGAGATGACCGAGGGACGTGAAGTGGGGGTCTTTGTCGTCGACCAGTCGTTGCTGCCGCTCTCCTCGAGTACGCGCGACCGGTTCGCGCTCGAAGAGGTAGAGAAGATCATGGGTGTCGCGCTCATCGGCGACGCGACCGCGGAGGCGCCGTCGTCGTGAGCCGCCTGCCAGCGCCGGACCTTGTCCGAGTCGCCGACGACCTCGAGACTCTCGCCTCGTACCGGGATCCGCAGGCGCCGGGCTGGACGCGCCGCGTCTTCTCCGATTTCGACCGCGCTGGGCGCGAGTGGGTAGCGGGGAGGATGGAGGATGCAGGCCTGGCGGTCGAGACGGACGCTGCGGCCAACCTCATCGGGAGATTGCCGGGGTCTGGTAGGCGACCCGGCGTTGTCGCGACCGGTTCCCATACCGACACTGTGCGAGGCGGCGGCCGCTATGACGGCATCGTCGGCGTGCTCGGTGCCATAGAGGCCGTTCGTTGCCTTCGTCAGGCGGGCGCGGAGCTCGCCCACGACCTCGTCGTGGTCGACTTCCTCGGAGAGGAGCCCAATGACTTCGGACTGAGCTGTGTAGGAAGCCGCGCGATCTCGGGCTCGCTCGACGAGGGTCACCTGGCGTTGTCGGGCCCGGACGGACGCAGCCTCGCCGAGGCGATCGCGGCGTCGGGCGGCCGGCCGGCCGCGCTGGCAGGCGCGCGCTGGCCAGACGGGCTGCACTGCTACATCGAGCTGCATGTCGAGCAGGGCCCGGTGCTGGAGCAGGCACTCGTGCCGATAGGTGTCGTGACCGGCATCGTCGGTATCCACCGGCTCCTTGCGAGTATTGAGGGGCAATCGGACCATGCCGGGACGACCCCGATGAGTCTCCGCCGGGACGCCCTCGCCGGAGCGGCCGAGGCGATCCTCGCCGTCGAGCGGTTCGCCGGCGGCGGCGTGGCGACGGTCGGCCGCATCGAGATCCGCCCTGGCGCGCACAACGTGGTGCCGGCCGAGGCGGATCTGTGGGCAGAGGCGCGAAGCCCAGATGCGGGCTGGCTGGACAATTTCGGGCGCAACCTCGCCGAGGAGCTCGATGCGATCGGTACTCGGCGTCACCTTGGCACCAAACTCAGCTGGATCTCCCGCGAGCATCCGGTCACTGCGACGGACTGGGTGGCTGACGCCATCGGTGAGGCTGCGAGGTCCCGGGGGGTCGAGCCGATGAGCATCCCGAGCGGGGCTGGTCACGACGCGTCCCACATGGCGCGACTCGGCCCGATGGGCATGGTGTTCGTGCCATCCAGGGCGGGGCGGAGCCATTGCCCGGAAGAATGGACCGACCTCGAGGACATCGGCCTCGGAATCGCTGTCCTTGCCGAGGCGATCGTGCTTTGCGACCAGCGAGAGGAGGAGCGCCCGGGGGCGGCGGCGCATCTGGCCAGATGAGCACGCGACTCGTCGAGCTGACCGGAGACGACCTCACCGTGGAGGACGTTGTCGCCGTCGCGCGTGATCGTGCGCGGGTCGCTCTTTCGGGCGAGGCGCTGTTGGCGATGCGAGAGGCCCGGGACGTCGTCGACGCGGTGTACGCGAGCGGCGAGGCGGTGTATGGCCTTAACACCGGGCTCGGCTCGCTTGCCCGGTATCGGATCCCGATCGAGCAGCTCAGGCGCTTCTCCCTTGACACCGTGGCGGACATGAGCTCCTCCTATGGCCGGCCGCTGCCGTTCGACGTCGTGCGGGCGATGATGGTGACACGAGCCAACGGCATGGCCAAAGCCGGTGTCGGCGTGAGGTGTGAGCTGGCTCAACTTCTCGTCGAACTGCTCAACCGGGACGTCAGCCCTGTCGTCAGGGAGGTCGGTTCGGTTGGGCAGGGTGACCTGTCGGAGATGTCCGACATCGGCAAGGTGCTGATCGGCATCGGGCACGCGGAGGTCGGGGGCCAGGTGATGAGCGGACGCGCTGCACTGGCACATGTCGGGCTAGAGCCGATCGTGCTCGCGTCGAAGGAGGCGCTTGCGCTGATCAGTGCCAACGGTGTGACCCTCGGGCGCGGCGCCCTCGTGCTCCACGACGTCGCCGGCCTGGTCGACCTGCTGCAGGTGGCCGCGGCCCTGTCGCTCGAGGGCTTCGCCGGCAACCTCTCGATCATCCATCCCGGAACCAGGCACCTGCAGCCGCAGCTCGGGCTGAGCACCGCGGCCGGGCGGCTGCGCGAGATGCTCGAGGGTTCTTACCTTTGGCAGCCGGGCGCGGCCCGCAACCTCCAGGATCCCCTCTCGTTTCGCTGCGTTGCTCGTAGCCACGGCGCCCTTTACGACGCCCTCAACTACACGCGCTTCAACCTCGAGGCCGAGCTGAACGCGGCAAACGACAATCCGCTCGTGCTCGTCGGCGAGGGGGTGATCGTCTCGAGCGGCAATTTCGACGTGGCAGGCCTGGCGATGGCCTTTGACCTCCTGCGCCTCGCGATCGCGAATGCCATCAAGGGCACCAACGAGCGGGTGCAGAAGCTGCTCTGGAACCACTTCAGCGGCCTTCCGAGCGCACTGGCCTTCGAGCAGGGACCAACCAACGGCCTCAAGCCGATGGGCCGCTGGTGTGCGGCACTGGCAGCCGAGGCCCGCTCACTTGCCAGACCGGTGACCCTCGACTACGCCGGCCAGGTGGCTGAAGGAGTTGAGGACGATGCGAGCATGGCCCCGCTGTCGGTCCGCAGGACCCACGAGCTTGTCTCTCTTGTCCATCGCACGGTCGTCTACGAGCTCATCACGGCCGCCCAGGCGATCGACATGAGGGAACGATGGCCACTCGGGCGGGGGACCGTCGCCGCTTACCGCGCGGTGCGCGACCACGTGCCGATGTTGCGAGAGGTCCGCGGGTGGGATCCCGACATCGAAGGTCTCGTCGGAGCCGTCGCTGAGGGTCAGCTCGGCGCTAGGGTGTCAGCCGCCATAGGCGTGCTCCGAGAGGAGCATTCCCGCGTCTCGGTGGGGACCCTCCGCGACAACCTGGCCGCTCCCTAGCCACGCCGAGACGGCCGGGCTCTCAGCCTCCGGACCAGCCTAAGGAGCGAAGACGGCGAACGGCGCCTGACTTGTCTCAGAGGCGTCCGACCTGGGCGTCGGGTTCTGGAGCTTTGCCGACCTTTGGGTCGTTCCGTCGTGGCGCCGACGAGCTCGGGTACACCCAGTCTTCGATATCGCACCAGGTCGTCTCGCTGGAACGTGTACTGGGCACCGAGCTGTTCACCCGGCCGGTCGGTCGCGGTGCCGTGAAGCTGACTACGAGCGGTGAGGAAGCCTACCGTCGCGCGCGCCGCGCCCTTGGGGAGGTCGAGGCGATCGGCGCCGACGTCGACTTGACGCCACCGCGGCGGGCGGGCGCGCATCCGCGTCGGCGTGTCGCGAACGGCCGCCGCCGAATTGATGGCGGCCGCGCGCGGGGCGTTTCGTGAGACGCACCCTGACATCGAGGTGATCCTGAGCGAGATCCAAGGGATCGAGGCCATCATGAGCGGCCTGGGACGTGGAGAGTTCGACTTCGCCTTCGCCCTCAACCCTGAGCCCGACGAGCGAGCGGAGGCCATTGCGCGACTGGAGAACCCGTGGGTCATCCCTACCCGCCGCGACGGCCCGATCGGCGATGTCGAGCATCCGAGCTTCGAGCTGATCGACCGGACAGACGTCGTCGTCTGGACGCGGCGGTGGATCGGTCAGCTCGACCTGGAAGAGGCGTGGCGACGGCGAGGCATCGCACCGCGGATCGTCTACCAGACCGACGACAACCTGGCTCTCCAGCGTCTTGTCGCGGCCGGTCTCGGACACGCCTGCCATCGGCCGGCTTCGCCGCCCGGCGGGCCACCGACCGTCTCTCACCTCGCTCGCTCCGCGCGAAGGCCTGAGCACGCGTCAGACCGCGTTGTGTTACCCGCACCACCGCCAGATCACCGGCGCCGTGTCCGCGTTGATATCAGCTATCCGAGTCCACTCGACGGGCTGAGCCCGCCTCTCGGCTCACCGCTCAGGTGAAGACGTACGCGTCCGGCTCTTCCAACTCGGTGTCCAGTCCGGCGAGTTCGATCGCGTCCGGCACCCTGACAGATTCGAATCGGTCCAGGATCTTGAGGAT
>Ga0302202_10005583_pt1 | contig 12781 bp, 10 predicted proteins | sample II_Bog_N3_3_FD_194579 | JGI IMG/M metagenome (GOLD analysis project Ga0302202, IMG submission 194579) | Peat permafrost microbial communities from Stordalen Mire near Abisko, Sweden - II_Bog_N3_3 | ecosystem: Environmental > Terrestrial > Soil > Wetlands > Peat | place: Sweden: Abisko...
CGGCCGCTCGGCAACACGGTCTACGTCATGCCGCCGTACTGCGTGACCGGCGATGAACTCGATGCGGTATATGCCGCGATTGCAGCATCCGCGGCGGCCGTGGCATGAGCGCGGGAGAACCCACCGGAACGCTCGAAGCGGCATTGGCGCAGGCGCGACGGCTGCTGCAAGCGGATCCATCGCTGGCGGCCGAACAGGCGGAGGAGATTCTCAAGGTCGCGCCGCAGCATCCGGTCGCGATGCTGCTGCTCGGCGTGGCGCGGCGTGCCGGCGGGGATGCACCGGGCTCGCTCGAGACATTGCGCGCGCTCGCGGCGGCTCAGCCCAATTGGGCGGCGGCCCATTACGAACTCGGAATGACGCTGGCGGACCGCGGACTCACCGCGGATGCCCTGGCATCCCTGCGCCGCGCCGTGGCACTCAAACCCAGCATGCCCGATGCCTGGCGCGCGATCGGGGATCAATTGAACATGACCGGCGACGCCGCGGGCGCCGACGTCGCGTATGCGCGCCACATCAAAGCATCGACCCAGGATCCGCGGTTGCTGGTGGCCGCATCGGCATTGGTCGACGGCAAGATCGCCCAGGCCGAAGGGCTGCTGCGCGCCCACTTGAAACAGTATCCGACCGATGTCGCCGCGATCCGCATGCTGGCCGAGGTCGCCGCGCGGCTCGGCCGAAATGCGGATGCCGAGACCCTGCTCGAGCGATGCCTCGAGCTGGCCCCGAGTTTTCATGCCGCGCGCCACCAATTGGCCATCGTCCTGCAACGGCAGAACAAAGTCACCGCCGCGCTGCGGCAAATCGAGCAATTGGATCGCCAGGATCCCCACAACTCGGCCTACCGCAACCTGCGCGCGGTGGTTTTGGTGAAGATCGGCGATTATCGGCAGGCCATCGACAATTACGAGCAGGTTCTGGCGGCGCATCCGGATCAGCCGAAAATCTGGTTGAGCTATGGCCACACCCTCGCCACGGCCGGGCGCGAAACCGACAGCATCGCGGCCTATCGGCGCAGCATCCAGCTCTCGCCCCAGCTGGGAGAGGCCTATTGGAGCCTGGCGAATCTGAAGACCTTCCGCTTCGGCGCGGCCGAGGTCGAGGCCATGCGGGCACAGATCGGGCGCGGCGATCTGGGGGTGGAGGACCGCTATCACCTCGATTTCGCGCTCGGCAAAGCTCTCGAGGACGAACGGCGGTATGCCGAGTCGTTCGAACATTACCTGAAGGGCAACGCGTTGCGCAGGTCGCTGATCGACTACCAGGCGGATGAAACCTCCGCCTTCGTGCGGCGCTCGAAGCAGCTGTTATCGGCGGAGTTTTTCGCGGCGCGTGCGGGTTACGGCGCGGCGGCGGTGGATCCGATTTTCGTCGTGGGCCTGCCGAGAGCCGGCTCCACGCTGATCGAGCAGATCCTCGCCAGCCATTCGCTGGTGGAAGGCACCATGGAACTGCCGGACATTCTCATGATGGCGGCGGCGCTGGCCGGACCGAAGAATTCGTCGCTCGACGAGCGCTATCCGGCGGTGCTCGCCGGCCTGAGCGCCGCGGCCTGCCGGGATCTCGGCGAGCAGTTCATCGAGACGACACGCATCCAGCGCAAGACCGGCAAGCCGCTGTTCATCGACAAGATGCCCAACAACTTCCTGCACATCGGGCTGATCCGCCTGGCACTGCCGAATGCCAGGATCATCGATGCCCGCCGCCATCCGATGGCGTGCTGCTTTTCGGCCTTCAAGCAGCTGTTTGCGCAGGGACAGCACTACACCTACGACCTCGATGACATCGGCCGGTACTACTGCGACTACGTCGAACTGATGCAGCACTTCGACCGGGTGCTGCCGGGCAGTATCCACCGGGTCATTTACGAGACCCTGATCGAGGACACCGAAGCGGAGGTACGGCGGCTGTTGGCGTATTGCGGCCTTGAGTTTGAGGGCGCCTGTCTGCGTTTCCACGAAAATGACCGTCCGGTGAGGACTCCGAGCGCCCGGCAGGTCAGAAAGCCGATCTTTCGCGACGGCATCGACCATTGGCGGCACTACGAGCCCTGGCTGCAACCCGTCAAAACGGCGCTCGGCCCGGTGCTCGACGCCTACCCCGGCGCACCGGATATTTGGAACCTGAAATCATTTGAGAACCCGACATAATTTGGAACCCGACATAATTGCGATAGACTACGGAGCAGGGGGGCTTGGCATGAAAAAACAATGGGGATGCCAAAATGACTCGAAGCCGAAAGAGGAAACTCGCCCGTAGCCGCGCGAAATGGGCCGGCGTGCCGCTTGCATCCGCGCTCGTTGCCGGCAGCGGCGTCATGGTGCATGCCGCCGACTCCACCGACACCGAAACCGTCACGCTCGAAGAGGTCGTGGTCACGGCGCAAAAGCGCTCGGAGGACCTGCAGAAGGTCCCGATCAGTCTGCAGGTGCTCGGCTCGGAGGTTCTCGAGCAGCATGAGGTCGGCAGCTTTGACGATTACGCCAAGCTGCTGACCAGCGTGAGCTACCAATCATTGGGGCCCGGTCAGGCGCAGCTGTATTTCCGGGGCATCGCCAGCGGCGCCGACGGCCTGCACGCCGGATCCCTCCCGGCCACCGGCGTGTACCTGGATGAGATTCCGGTGACCACCATCGGCAACACCCTCGATATTCACATGTATGACATTGCCCGCGTAGAGGCACTCGCCGGCCCGCAGGGCACGCTGTACGGAGCCAGTTCGCTGTCCGGCACGCTGCGCATCATCACCAATAAACCCGACCCGAGCGCTTTTTCGGCCAGCTACGACCTGAAGGCCGACAAGTACGGCAAGGGTGGCCCCGGCGGGGAATTCGAGGGCTATGTGAACATTCCGCTGGCCGAGCACGTGGCGGTGCGATTGGTCGGCTATTACGAGCACGTCGGCGGCTATATCAACAACGTGTTCAATCCGGTGACCCTGCAACAGGGAAGCCCGCCGCTCGGCATCCCCAACACTCCGGCGACCTACGACAATTTCTCCGAGAAGAATGCGAATGACGTCGACACCTATGGCGGACGCGCAGCCCTGAAGATCGATCTGAACGACCGCTGGACCATCACCCCGCAGGTGCTGGCCCAGAGCCAGACCGCAAACGGCAACTTTTCGTACAACCCCGCGCTGGGCGATCTGAACATCGGGGACTTCTTCAAGGGCATCAACCAGGACCAATGGTATCAGTCGGCACTGGCCGTGCAGGGCAAGGTCTCGAATTTCGACGTGGTGTATTCCGGCAGCTGGTTCCAGCGCTCCGTGCACAACCTGGTCGACTATACGGGCTATACCATCGCCTACGATCACCTGCAGCAGATTCCCGGGGGCACCTATGTGACCTATGACCGCTTCGTCGATCCGACCACCGGGCAACTGACCAATCCGCTGCAATTCACCGACAATCACGACAAATACACGAAGATGAGCCACGAGCTGCGGCTGAGTTCGCCAGCCGACTATCGTTTCCGCGGCGTCGTGGGGGGCTTTTACCAGCGGCAGACCGATGACATCCGCGCGGCCTTCCAGGCCAACAATCTGCCGGCCTATTTCACCGTCGACGGTCAGCCCGACACGATCTATTTGTCTCAGCAAACCCGCGTCGACCGCGATTATGCGCTGTTCACGGATCTGACCTTCGACGTCACGGACAAATTCAAGATCAGCGGCGGCATCCGCAGGTTCTGGGTGGAGAACACGCTGTACGGCTTCTTCGGTTTCAACGATGTGCTGAGTTCGCACGGCGAGGCGCTGTGCAATCCACCGGTCAGCGCGGCGACCATCATCCCGGGGTACTGGCCCTGCGTGAACACCAACAAGGAGGTGGTGGAGAACGGCGAAACCCACAAGATCAATCTGACCTATCAGATCGATCCCGATCTGATGGTCTACGGCACCTACTCGACCGGTTTCCGGCCGGGCGGCCCCAACCGCCTGCCGCAGGTGGCGGCCTACGGCGCCGACACCCTGACCAATTTCGAGGGCGGTTGGAAAACCGGGTGGTTCGACCATCGCGTGCGCTGGAATGGCGCCCTGTTCTACGAGCGCTGGAACGGGGTGCAATTGTCCGTCACCGGCGCCAATGGCATCACGTCGATCGTGAATGTCGGCAATGCCGCGGTGAAGGGCGTCGAATCCGAGGTGAGCTGGCTCATCATCGATGATTTGACCCTGACGGCCTCCGGTACCTACGTCGATGCGAGGACCACCGAGGAGTTTTGCGATCTGGATCCGAGCACCCAGCTGGTCACGCACGACTGCGCAACGCCGACCGCCCCCTCCGGCACGCAGCTGCCGGTGACCCCGCAATTGAAGGCGAGCGGCACGGCGCGCTACAAATTCGACGTCGGCGGCTACGCGAGCTTCGTGCAGGGAGCTGTGACCCACCAGAGCGTTTCCACCTCGAACCTTAATGTGGCGGAAAACGAGGCGATGGGGAACCTGGAGGCGTTCACCACCTTCGATTTTTCAGCCGGCACGGGCATGCATAACTGGAAACTGGAGGCGTACATCGAGAATGCCTTCGACAAGCGCGGTGAACTGAATCGCCTCAACGCCTGCGCGAACCTCTATTGTTACGAGAATTACCACGTCTATCCCATCAAGCCGATGATATTCGGGGTCAAATTCGGGCAGAAGTTCTGATCGAACGTCAGCCGAGCATCACGGTGCGTCCGAGGAACCAGAACAAGCCCTCGCCGACCAGAAACGAGGCGGCGACGTCGGTGAACAGCGGCCGTGGCATGGCGAGGCGGGTGCGCACCAGCAGCCATGCAACGAGCAGCGCACCGAGCACCACCGTCACCTGGCCGATCTCGACGCCGATATTAAAACCCACCAGCAGTTCGGCCAGCCGATCGGTCGGCAGACGCATCTCCAGCAGATTCGAGGCAAAGCCGAAGCCGTGGATCAGCCCGAATACCAGGGTGACCAGCAGCCGCACGCGCCCGGCGTCGCGCATGTGTCCGGTCAACATGAGATAGCTGCCCGCGAACAGGGCGCCGCCGAGCAGCATCACCATGGGCAGCGTGACCCCGACGCCCAGATACTTGGCGAGCGCCATGAGCAGCAGGATGCCGGCGAGACCGAGGGCGACCGGCAGCGGCCGATGGGTGGCATCGCCGATGTTTTCGGCGCCGATCAGTGCGATGGTGAGCGCCACCAGCGCATCGATGTATTGGGCGTCGGGCCTCAAAATGCCGGTCACGGCGAGCGCCAGCGTCAGGCTGTGGCCGAGGGTGAAACCGGTCACCACGAACAGCAGATCGCGCACGCGGCGCGATATCAACACCAGCCCGAGCATGAAGGACATGTGATCGACGCCGGTGAAGATGTGCATCACGCCCATGCCCACGAAGGTCATGAAGCCGGCGTTTTGCAGGGTGCTCTGGGCATCGCCGCCGGACACCTCGATCTCCTGATGATCGCGGGTGAGGATCTGTTCGAAGAAGCGTCCTGTGTCGTCCTCGATGCGCGCGAAATTCGTGTGCGAGGCCACCTTGTCGAGGAAGGCGCCGGAGTGGATTTTCAGGTCCCTGGTGGCCGGACAACTGAAGACGAACTCCTCGCGGAAGAATCCGGGCGTCGCCGACAGCGTGAGCGGGCCTTGCACGATCGGGCAGGGCACGCCGCCCGCCGAGGCACCCATGCGCGCGGCGAGATAGGTGCCGAGTTCGGCGCCCGTCGGCAGATCCTTGCCAGAGGCGGACAGACGCTTCGCCTCGAGCTCCGGTACGATCATCTGCAGATGCACGGTCCCGCCGCCGCTGATCTGCCAGGAGGAATGGCTTTCGCTCAAGGTGTGCGCGCCGGCGCCCGCGCCGTATAAAAGAGCCGCGGCAAGCCATGCCGCGGGCCTCTTCGCAAACCGCGTGCTGCGCCCCGGGCTCACGGGGTGGGATCTGCGGGCCGGTAATCGCGGACGTAGTCGGGCGCGATCAGTATTTTCGAACGCTCGCGCAGGAACCGCACGGTGGCTTCCAGCAGGCGCGTCTGGGCCGCGGTGTTGTAGTCGCCGACGACCGCCTTGCGCGAGGCGTCGTAGCCCAAGGGTACGGGCTTGGTGTTCTTCACCATCAGCACGACGTGGATGCCGTCCTTCGCCGCCACCGGCCCTGCGACCTGGCCCGCGTCGAGGTTCCTGACCTCCTCGAAGATCTCGTCCCCGAGCCGGTACTTGGCCGCGAAATAATAGTCCTCCTCGTAGCGCTTGCCCTCGATCAGGCCGAAACGGCGCATGACCTCATCCGGGGACGATCCGGCGCGCAGCGCCGCCGCCGCCTGGTCCGCAACCGCCGCGGCAGCCGGCTTCGCACCCGCCGGCAGGACCAGATTGCGTACCTGCATGACGCCATCGGTGGCGTAATCCGCCTGGTGCTTCGCGTAGTAGTCCCGCAGCTGCGCCTCGGTCGGCGGACTGGTGGTGACCTCGACCGTGGCGGCCTGGGAGATGGTCGACACCAGGGCATTGCGCGTGGTCTGATCGGTCTCCGCAAAGTCGAGCTCCAGGCCGCGTTGCACCAACAGCTCCTCGCGCACCATTTCATCGAGCACCTTCAGTCTCGCTGCCGCGCTGGTCTCCTCGAATTTGAGCCCCGTTTCGCTCTCCAATTGGGTGATGAAATCGCTGCGCAGAATCGGCCGCTGATTCACCAGCGCCACATCCTCCGGCGGCACGGTGCGCGTCGAGGTGCCGGCGGCGGTGAACAGGCCGTAGCCGGCGATGGCGAGTCCGGTGAGCGCGCCGATCGCATACAGGATCATCGAGCGCATCGGGTTCATGTGCGACGGGTCAAAGAATCCCGCAGCCCACGGCGGCTCGCGTGCCGGGCCGTCGTGCGCCCCGTCGCGCGTGCCGTCATTAATGGCTCGGCCCGGCCGAAACGGCATTGAGATACACGGCGATGGAGCGGATGGTGGCCGCCGGCAGGCGTCCGATCCATTCCGGGCAGATGCCCTGCAGCCCGTGGGCGATCGAATCGGTGATGCTCGCCAGCGAACCATTCCCGGTCAACCAGATGCCGTCCGTCAAATCCGGCGCACCGATGGCCGGGTCGCCGCGCCCATCGCCGCCGTGGCAGTCGAAGCAGAAGCCATTCTTGTGAAACACCGCCCAGCCGCGGGCGAGCGCCTGAGCATCCTGCCCCGGGTGCGAAAAGCCATAGACATACAGGGCGACATCGGCCACCTCGCGCGGGGTCAGCGGCTCCATCTTGTAGAACTTGTTCGGATTGGCCGTGGCAAAGGCCGGCATGATCGCCAGATTCCAGGCCTTCGGATGTCCGGAGCGGATGCCATACAGGATGGTTCTTTCGATTTCGCCCACGCGCCCGCTGCCATACAACCAGTCGCGGTCTGCGAGATCCGGAATGCCGCGTGTCGGGTCACCGGCAAGATCGGCTCCGTGACAGGAGGCGCAGTGCGCGGCGAAGGCGGCGCGGCCGCGACGGATTGCATACGCGTGCAGTGGCGGGTCGTTTTGGATGCCGTCCGGGACCGCCATGAGCAAACGCGCGCTCAGGGCGTCGTCATGCGCATACCACAGGCCGCCGGCCGCCACCGCGATGACGGCCAGCGCCGCGCCGGCGAGGATCCGCGCCCGGGCGACCCTCGCCGCTTCAGGCGGGCGCTTCATCCACCACCGCGTTGCGCAGGGTGCCGATGCCGCCGATTTCCACCTCCACCGTGTCGCCGGGCTTCAGCCAGAGCGGCGGTTCACGTCGATCACCCACGCCGCCCGGCGTGCCGGTGGCGATGACATCGCCGGGCTCCAGCCGGGTGAACGCGGAACAGTACTCGATGATGTGCGGTATGTCGAAAATCATCTCGCCGAGGGTCGCATCCTGCAGTACCGCGCCGTTGACGCGGGTCTGGATGCGCTTCGGACCGATCTCACCCATGGCGTCGCGGGTCACCATCCACGGGCCGAACGCGCCGGTGCCCGGAAAGTTCTTTCCCGGTGTGAACTGACTGGTGTGGCGCTGCCAGTCGCGAACCGACGCATCGTTATAGCAGGAATAGCCGGCGACGTGGCTCCACGCGTCCGCGCGCGCGATGTGGCGTCCGGGCTTGCCGATGATGACGGCGAGTTCGCCCTCATAATCCAACCGCGTGGATACGCGCGGGCGCACGATGCCGGCGCCGTGGCCGATCTGGGTGTTGGCGTAGCGCGCGAACAGGGTGGGGTACTGCGCGGCCGAGCGGCCGGTCTCCTTCACATGCATGTCGTAGTTCAGCCCGATGCAGATGATCTTGGGCGGGTTGGGGATCACCGGCAGCCATTCGATCGCCTCGAGCGCATGGCGCGAAGCGCGCGAGGCGGCCGCCTTGAATTCGGCGAGATCCGATCCGAGCGCCGAGCGCAGGTCCGGGCGCCCCGCGTGAAACAGGCTGCCGAGGTCAAAGGCCTGATCGTCCTGGATGATGCCCCAGGTGACGGTTCCGGTGGCGCGAAAGGTTGCGAGTTTCATGGTCGTTTCCCGATTTGTGCAGAATTTTCGCCGATAGTCCGCGCGCCTTGCATCACGTTCAACACCCGGACAGGCTCCGGGCGCCACTTTACGGATTTTTGTCGTCGCTCGCCTCGCTTCTACGTATGTTTACGTGTACCCGTCCTGATCCTGCAGAGCGTGCCGGACCGATGACCCTCAGGCTGCTCAAATTGACGCTGATCCGCGATGGGGGCGGATTCTGCGAGAATCTTTGGCGCTCGAGGCGGTCAAAAGCGGCGAAGGCGTGCTGCTGCTCGTCCCGGGCAATCGTGAAGTTGGGGGAATAATGATGACGACCAAGTTTGAAACCACGTTCGGCTCGCTGGGCGACTTCAGCAAGGGAGAGCTCGAAATCATCAACGATGATCCGAAAAACTATGTCTTCTCGAATATCTTCGACGTCGCGAGCAGGTCCCGGCCGTACGAAAAGGTGGTGGTCGCGATCAACCTGGGCTACGTCTTCGAGACGCTGCGCGCGGAAGGCACCTCGACCTGGTTCGCCGCGGCCCATGATGAGTTCGCCATCGTCATGGACGGCGTGGTCGCGGTCGACCTCGTGAAGCTCGATGCCCCGGATGCCGTGGTACCCCCCGGCCAGCGCGGTGCCATCGCCGTCGAGGGCACCCCGGTGGGCCGAAAAATGGGCTATGTCAAATGCAAGCGCGGCCATCAGGTGCTGCTGCCGAAGGGCGCCGCCTATCGCTTTCGGGCCGACAAGCCGGGCGTCATCCTGCTGCAAACCGTCGACGGGGCATTGTCCGTGCACAAATGGGCGGATATTTGCTACAAATGAGGCAAACAGGCAGGATCATCGGTCAACCGCTATTCGTCAGGGCTTGGGTCAGGAGGTTCATTCAATGAGTCAGACAGTCAATGCGCTGGAAGTGAAGGCCTCACCGGCCAGCAACCAGACCGGGTATCGCAGCTTCGAACTCGGCAGCTTTGCATTCAGCCGGGACGAGTATTTTGCGAAGGTGACCTGGCACGTGGGCGGACAGAAACTGTCGCACGTCATGTCCGCGGACGCCTTTCTGCGCGCCATGATGCGCGACGTGGCCTGGGGCTTCTTCTACGGCTGGGTCAACTTCGACCCGGTGATCGGCACCCGCAACCTGTACGGCAAGGTCGAGTTGTATGCCGGCGCCTATCACCCCGCCTATAAGGAGAAGGGCCTGGATTTGACCGAGACCTTCGATTCGCGGGAAATCATGGCGACCTTCAAGGCGATTCTGGACGACTGGACCAACGAGGGGTTCGATCCGTTCGCTGCGCCGGACGAAACCGACACGACATGGGTCGGCAAGAAGAACGGCAACAACCGCCTGGCCATCGAGCGGCAGCGCCAGGCGTGCAAGCGCATGCCCGGATTGGCCGGCGACGCGGAATTGCGCACCGACAAGAACGGCTATCCGGTTAACCGCGCGTTCGCCGACGTATCCCAGGAGGAGCCGGAGGTCCACGCCGAACCCGGCTTCGAGGACGAGGTGCATGCCTTCAGCCTGTTCGCCTATCTGTCGCGTTCGGATGTGACCTGGAATCCGTCGGTTTCCTCGGTGCTGGAACGCAGTCTCTGCTGCCCCACGACCGAGGAGTACATTTTGCCGATCAAGCACGGCAATGACCGCGTCGAGTGGTTCATCCAGTTGAGCGACCAGATCGAGTGGGAGATCGAGGACAAGCAGACCGGCGCGCCGCGCGCCAAGGTCATCATGAAGGCGGGCGACGTCGCGGCCATGCCCGCCGACATCCGCCATCAGGGCTATTCGAAGAAGCGCTCGATGCTGCTGGTCTGGGAGAACGCGACACCCGGCCTGCCGGAGCTCTACGAGAGCGGCAAGCTCAAGCCGAATCCCGTCGAGTTCTGAACTTGCAGACAAAGTTGTTGATCGGCGGCGAGTTCGTCGACGCGCTGGATGGCGCCACCCTGGATGTGATCAATCCCTACGACGGCAGCGTGCTGGCGAAGGTCGCGGAGGCCAAGGCGGCGGACGTGGATCGGGCGGTGGTGGCGGCGGAAAAGGCCTTCCCCGCCTGGAAGGCCCTGGCGGCCGCACAGCGCGGGCGGCTGCTCGGCAAACTGGCGGACGCGATCGAAAGCCATGCCGATGAACTGGCAGAGCTGGAATCGCGGGATACGGGGCATCCCATACGCGACACCAAGTTGCTGGACGCGCCGCGCACGGCGGCGACGTTCCGCTACTTCGCCGGCATGGCCGACAAGTACCAGGGCAGCGTGGTGCCGGTCGATGCCGGTTTCTTGAATTACGTGCTGCGCGAGCCGGTGGGCGTGGTCGGACAGATCGTGCCGTGGAATTTTCCGCTGATGTTCACCAGCTGGAAGATGGGCCCGGCGCTGGCCGCCGGCAACACCGTGGTGCTGAAGCCCGCCGAAATCACGCCGCTCACGACGCTCAAGGTGGCGGAACTCATGACCGAGGTCGGATTTCCGCCCGGCGTGGTCAACATCGTGCCGGGCTACGGCCACACGGCGGGTCAGCGCCTGGCCGAGCATCCGGGCGTGAAGAAGATCGCGTTCACAGGTTCGACCGCCACCGGGCGCAAAATCGTGCAGGCCTCGGCGGGCAATCTCAAGCGCGTGCAGTTGGAACTCGGCGGCAAGGGAGCCAACATCGTATTCTCGGACGCGTTCCTGCCGGCTGCCATCAACGGATCGGCATTCGCGATTTTCCATAATCAGGGGCAGGCCTGCATCGCCGGATCCCGCCTGCTGTTGCAGCAGGACATCGCCGATCAATTTCTCGAGGGTTTCCTGAAGCTGGCCGGTTCGATCCGGCTGGGTGATCCGCTCGACCCGCGCACCGAGATGGGCCCGCTCACCTCGCAGCGCCAGCAGCAAAGCGTGCTGACCTACTGCGACGTCGCACGCCAGCAGGGCGCACAGCTGCTGCTGGGCGGCAGGAAGCCGGCGGCGGCGGATCTCGCGGGCGGCTACTTCGTCGAACCCACCGTCGTCAAGGCACAGCCGCAGGACCGGGTCTGCCAGGAGGAGGTTTTCGGTCCGTTCGTCGCCGTGACCACCTTCCGCGACGAGGCCGAGGCGGTGGCCATCGCGAATTCGACGGAATATGGCCTGGGCGGGGGTTTGTGGACGTCGAATCTGCAGCGCGCCCACCGTATCGCGGGTTCGATGCGCTCCGGCATGGTGTGGATCAACTGCTACAAGCGCGTGAATCCGGGTTCGCCTTTCGGCGGCGTCGGCAGTTCCGGCTATGGACGCGAAATGGGATTCGAAGCAATGCATGACTACACGGACGCGAAATCCGTGTGGGTCAACGTCGATGCCCAGATCCCGCCGCATTACCCGCGCTGAACCTCGGGGCCGTTGAATGACCGGGGCCCCCCGCCAGGCGGCGCCAGCCGGACTGCATCTGTGCCGTCTCGAGGCCGTCGGCGACGGTGATTGCCTGGAAGTCCGCAGCGACGCCGAACCTGCGCCAAGCATCGTGGTGATGCGCAGCGCCGGCCGGGCATGGGCCTACGTGAACGTGTGCCCGCATTTTTCGCTGCCGCTCAATTCCGAGCCCGGCCGGTTCCTGATCGCCGGCGATCGGCTGGTCATGTGCGCCTATCACTGTGCGGTCTTCAGATTCGACGACGGCCTGTGCATCGAAGGCCCGGCGGAGGGACTGCGTCTGGACGCCGTTGCCGTCAAGATCGAGGACGGTGACGTGGTGGTGGCATGAACGCCCCGGATCTCAATCCCGAGGAGGCGGCACTGCGCCACGGGCCGGATCGCACGGTCGCGGTGCGCGAGCTGTTTGGAATCGACAGCGACCTCGAGGTGCCGGCGTTCGCCCGGCGCTCGGATTACGTGCCGGTCGTCGATGAGGCCTACCGGTTCGATCGCGACACGACCCTGGCGATACTCGCCGGCTTCACCCACAACCGGCGGGTGCTGATCCAGGGATACCATGGCACCGGCAAATCCTCGCACATCGAGCAGGTGGCGGCCCGGCTGAACTGGCCGTGCGTGCGCATCAATCTGGACAGCCACATCAGCCGCATCGATCTGATCGGCAAGGACGCGATCGGCATCCGGGACGGCCTGCAGGTGACCGAGTTCCGGGAAGGCATGTTGACCTGGGCCCTGCAGCGCAGCGTGGCGCTGGTGTTCGACGAATACGATGCCGGGCGGCCCGACGTGATGTTCGTGCTGCAGCGGGTGCTCGAGGTGGACGGCGCGCTCACCCTGCTCGATCAGAGCCGTGTGATCGCCCCGCATCCCTGGTTCAGGCTGTTCGCCACCGCCAATACCGTGGGT
>Ga0302202_10005594_pt1 | contig 12766 bp, 8 predicted proteins | sample II_Bog_N3_3_FD_194579 | JGI IMG/M metagenome (GOLD analysis project Ga0302202, IMG submission 194579) | Peat permafrost microbial communities from Stordalen Mire near Abisko, Sweden - II_Bog_N3_3 | ecosystem: Environmental > Terrestrial > Soil > Wetlands > Peat | place: Sweden: Abisko, Stordalen...
GATAGGGGGCTCCCCATGGACAGCACGGTTCGCAACTTGCTTTTAATCAGTCTCTTCGGTCTCGCCGAGGCCTTTATGGTTTGGACGCTGTGGAATTTTATACGGTCTGGCCGTCGGCGGTCGAGCGCCAGTAGTCAGTTTCCCACTGTCAATCATCAGTACAAGCGCCCAACAAACTGAGGGCGCCCCAGCTTGAGGGCGGCCAGCTCTGGATTTCCGGAGCCGGGAATGCAAACAACTACGGCATGGGTGCCCCATCCTTGCGACGTTTTTGTTTTTGTCGCAAGGGTGGGAAACCACGAACCCGGCGGGCAGTTTTTGTTCTTCCCTGTTCCCTATTCCCTATTTCGTCTTCTCCGGCTCGTCGCCCGCATCCTCCACCAGCACCGCCGAACCGGGAATGACGTCGAAGCTCGTCGCATCCTTGCCTGTCGGATGGAAGGTGACGCGCAGCGGCTCGCGCTGCCACTCTGCTGGAGCGCAGACCGGGTTGGGATGGCTCTCCGCGTCAAAGGCCGAGAGCTTTTTGGCCAGCACAGCCTTGCGCGCCTCCACCTGCGCCACCACGGCGTAGAGGCTCTTGCCGCTGGCGGTCACGCCGCAGTAAGCACCATAGTCGCGAAACCAGACGACCTGGCTGACACCGGGGTCGTAGTCGGGCAGCTTGAGCGCGGCGATGTGGCCGGTCACGCGATCCACCAGCAGCCACGGCCCGCGCTGCCAAACCCAGGGGCTTGCCGCCCGGGCGAACGCCGGTTTAACGCCGGTCGTTGGCTTGCTGCTCGCGGGCTTGTCGCCGGACGCAGGTTTCTCGACAGCTTCAGCATTGTCGCTAGGCAAGGAGTCATTCAGCTTGATCGCACGCCGCACCACGAAGCTGCGGTCGGTCACATCGTGGGCCTCGCCGGTGGTCCACTCCTTCACAACGCCATCGACCAGCAGGGCGCGCACCTTGAGTTCGGTTTCGCTGGGAGCCGCTCCTGCCGGGTCGCCGACCTTCGAGTAAGCCACCTTGCGCGCCGCGCCCAGAACCACCACGTGCGCCTTGCGCGGAGCCGCGTGAATAACTGGTGGGACAGAGAGCAATGTTACTATTGCGACGATTATCAACCACGATTTTCTGTTCATGAAATCTGCTCCCTATGAACAAGGTTCCAGTTAGGGTTCGTGGTATCCCACCCTTCGCAAAGAACGCGAAAGATGGTCACCCGGCCAAACAAAAGGCTGGTTTCCCGCAGCCCAAATCACTCCTTATCTCGAATCTGAAAGATAAGAAGCATAAGGTTCATCAGGAAACATAATCCCCAAAGGAGCGACATCAGGTAAAACCCTCGGCTGCTCTCTAGCATCCACGAATGGATAAAAAGAAGAGCGAAACAGGTACACGCGAGGACTCTGACATACACCTTCCACCGTTTCTTCATGCTGGGTGCCCCATCCTTGCGACGTTTTTGTCTTTGTCGCAAGGGTGGGAAACCACGAACCCATCCGGCGACCTGATCCCGGATCCCTAGCCTCTCTCCACCGCTCTCGCGACCCGGAAGGCCGTACTTTCATTCAAGTGCCGCGCCAGCACCTGCATCCCCACCGGCAACCCAGCCTTGGTTGCGCCGCAGGGGACCGTCACGCCGCAGATGCCCGCCAAACTCGCAGTCACTGTGTAGATGTCGGCGAGATACATGGCCAGCGGGTCGCCGGTCTTCTCGCCTAACTTGAAGGCCGCCGTCGGCGCGGTGGGAGTTACTATCGCGTCCACCTCGTTGAAGGCGCGCAGATACTCCTCGGCCAGGATGCGCCGCACCTGCTGGGCCTTCAAGTAATAAGCGTCGTAATAGCCCGCCGAGAGCGCATAAGTCCCGAGCAGGATGCGCCGCTTGACCTCGGCGCCGAAGCCCTCATCGCGGGAGTGCCGGTACATATCCGAGAGAGTTGCCGAATCCTTCGAGCGCGGCCCGTAGCGCACGCCATCAAAGCGGGCCAGGTTGGCGCTGGCCTCGGCTGTCGCGATCAAGTAATACACCGGCACGGCGTACTTCGTATGCGGCAGCGCGACCGGCTTGATGGTGCAGCCGGACGCCTGGAGCGCGGCGATGCCGGTTTCGATGCAGGCGCGCACTTCGGGGTCGAGGCCCTCGGCGAAGTACTCGGCCGGGACGCCGATGCGCAGGCGCTCCGCGCCTTTATCACTCTCGGCAGCATAGTCCGGCACGGGAGCTGGGGAGCTGGTGGCGTCGTGGGGATCGTGGCCGGCGATGACAGTCAGCAGAGTCGCCGCGTCGCGGACGTTCGAGGCGAAGGGGCCGACGCGGTCCAGCGAGGAGGCAAAGGCGATCAGGCCGTAGCGCGAGACGCGGCCATAGGTGGGCAGCACGCCCACCACGCCGCAGAAGCTGGCCGGCTGGCGAATCGAGCCGCCGGTGTCGGAGCCGAGCGTGGCCACGGCCATGTTGGCCGCCACAGCCGCCGCCGAGCCGCCGCTGGAGCCGCCCGGAACCCGCTCCGTATCGACAGGATTGCGCACCGGCCCGTAGGCCGAGTTCTCGTTCGACGAGCCCATAGCGAACTCGTCGCAATTCAGCTTGCCCAGTAGCACCGCGCCCGCAGATTCCAATTTGGCCACCGCAGTGGCGTCATAGGGCGGACGATAGCCTTGCAAAATCTTCGACCCCGCCGTGGCCGGAGCGCCGCGCATCACCAGCACGTCCTTGATGCCCACCGGAATACCGGCCAGCGGACCAAGCGTATCGCCCTTGGCGGCCGCATCGTCCACGCGGGCGGCCTGGGCCAGCGCGCGCTCTTTGGTCAGGCTCAGGAAGACGTTCAGCCGCGGATTCTTCTGGGCAATGCGCTCATAGTAGCTGGCGGCTAGATCGGCGGCCTTGGTCGTGCCCGCGACGATGCCGGCGCGCAGCTCGGCCAGAGTTTTCGGATGTTCCACATAGTTCTCGACTGGTTTGGATGCGCTGGACAAGGAATTCATCCTCTTTTCCTGGCCTGTTCTCGGCCTATATGCAGCCTGTTTCTTCTGCCGGTTGCTCCATAAATTCTGGGTGCCCCACCAAATTCTGGGTGCCCCACTCTCGCCGCGTTCTTGTTCTTGCGGCTAGGGTGGGAAGATACAATCCCCAATCTGGCCGGATCAAGAATTCCCGCTCCCGGCGCCTACCGCTCAATCACCTTGGGAACCTTGAAGAAGACCCCGTCGGTCTCCGGCGCCTGCGACAAGACTTCGGCACGATCCAGCGAGGGCTGCACATGATCATCGCGCAGCATGCCGCCGTCCGCCCTATCGAGCAACTCGCTGACCTGGGCCAGCGGCGCAACGCCGGAGGTGTCCAGCTCGTTCAGCTCGGCCACGTAGTCAAGAATCGCGTTCAAATCATTGAGCGTGCGCGGAGTCTCCTCCGGCGTGAGTTCAAGGTGGGCCAACTCGGCCACGCGCTGCACTTCTTCCACGGTCACTCTGGCGGTCATCTTCTGCTCTTTCCCATCGCGGCCTTCGGAACGGTCGATGGCGAGCGCTCCCGGCGAAGGTCCGAAAGTAGAGTATAGCGTTTTTTCGCTTGCGCTCTTCCACCGCGCCGCTCAGTCCACGATGAGCGTGAGGGTGATCTGGTGCGAGACGCCGTTCGAGGTTGCGGTGACGGGAATCGAGTAGGTTGCCGGAGTGGTAATACCGGTGCCGGTTGTCGTCGTGACCGTGGAAGAGCCGCCGCTTGAATGCGAACAACTGGAGACGCCGCCGGTGAGAATGGCCAGCAACGCAATCAGCAGCAGCGCCCTGCGCCGCCGAGCCAGCGCAAAGGGCAGCAGCACCAGCCCGCAAGCCAGCGGAAGAACGGGCCACGCCAGCGGGCGCGAGGAGCGGCCCGTGGTCTGGGTAATCCCGGTGGCAATCTCCACCGCTTCATTGCCTGTCGTGTTGGCGACAACGGTTTCGCTTGTGGGGTTGAAGGCGCAGGAGGTGGAGGAGGGCAGCGTGCCACACTGGAAGGTGAAGACGCCCTGCGAGCCGTTGAGCGGATTAATCAGCAGAGTGTAGTAGGCAATCTGGCCGCTGGAGATGGTCTGGGTGGCTGAGCCGGAGGACGCAAGGGTAAAGTCGAAGCCCATGCCGGAGAGCGCCAGAACCGAGCCAGCCGGCAGCGCGCTGCTGGCCACATTCAGACTGCCGTTCTGCGCTCCGGCGCTGACCGGCGCAAAGGCGACGACGGCCGTGCAACTGGCTCCTGGGGCGAGCGTCGCCGGACAGGTGCTGCTGACCAACTGAAAGCCCGCCGTGACCTTGAGAGTCAGGCTGCCGAGGCTGATCACGCTATCGGGATTGGTGATGGTGACAGTGCTGGAGCCGCTGAGCAGGCCTACCCCCGTCTGCTGGAAGCTGAGCACGCTGGGTTGGAACAGAACCGAGCCTGGCACTCCGCCGGTCCCGCTGAGCGGCACGCTGGCCGAGGCCGCCAGCGAGGACGCGATGGTCAGCGTGCCCGTGAACAGCCCGTTGAGGGAGGGCGAGAAGATGACCCCGATCGAGCAGCTTGCTCCGGAGGCCAGACTGGCTCCGCAGTTGTTCTGGGCAACCTGAACAAGGCTGAAGGGAGGCGTGATCGTGAGGGTGAGCGAGTTGGCCGTGGAGCCGCCTGAGTTGGTGAGGATTACTGTCTGCGGGAGGCTGGACTGGCCCGAAGAGACGATGGGAAAAAGAAGCTGCGCCGGATTCACGTTAAGTCCGGCCGGATTCTGGCTTGTGCCGGTGAGCGGCACGGTAGCCGCGGTGACGCCGGAGGTCGATGAGGAGATCGCCAGCGAGGCCGTGCTGCCGCCCGACGCGATCGGCGTGAAGACGACCTGCACCGTGCAACTGCCGCCATTGGCCAGGGTGGTGCCGCAGGTGGTTGAGCCGGTGGAGAAGCTGCCGGCGGAGAGTCCGGTAATCTGGAAGCCCACGTCGGCCAGCGGAGCGCCACCCGTGTTTCTCACGGTGAGCGTCTGCGGCGCGCTGGCCTGGTTCAGCGGCTGCGCCGCAAAGCTCAGGCTCGACGGGCTGACGCCGAAGGCCGGCGGAGCGATGCCCAACCCACTCAATGCCACTGTCTGCGGCTGCGTGCGCGTCGCGTCGGAGACGGTGAGTGTGCCGGCCTGGCTGCCCACCACCGTGGGATCGAATTGCACGCTGATTGCGCAGCTTGAGTTTGCCGGCAGGATGGCGGTGCAGGCATTCGTTTGCAGGAATGCTCCGCTCACCGAGACGGCGATAGAGGTCAGCGAGACTCCGCCGCTGTTGGTCAGCGTCACGGTTTGCGCGGTCGAGAGCTGCCCGACGATCGAGCCGGGGAAGGTCAACGTGGTGAGCGAAAGAGCATCGGTGGGCGGGGCAAGCCCGGTCCCGCTCAGCGTCACAGTCTGCGTTCCGAATGCGTCGGTAAAGGTCAGCGCCCCGGTGGCCGCTCCCGTTTGAACCGGCGAGAACGTCACGGTCAGATTGCACGCGGTGACCGCCGGAACCGAGCTGCCGCAGGCGTTGCTGGCGATGGAAAAGGCTCCGGTGATGGCGCTGGTATAGGGAAGCGCCGGTGAGCCGCTGTTATTGGCCGTGACCTGCAAAACCGTCGAAGTGGTTCCCACCTCCCAACTGCCGAAGCTGACGGAGGCCGGAGTCAGGGTGAATACGCCCGAGGATGCGCCGGTCCCGCTGAGCGAAACCGTCAGCTCTCCTCCGGTTACATTGGTAAAGACGGTCAAAACGCCCGTCCGGCTGCCGACCTGGGTGGGTGTGAACGTGACCTGAATTGTGCAGCTCTGGCCCGGCTGCACAATGCTGCCCGCACAGTTATCGGTTCCGCTGAAGTCGCCGCTGGCGTTGACGTAGCTAGGGGTCAGCGCGATCGTTCCGGTGTTCCTGACGGTCACCGTCTGCGCGCTGCTGGAGCCGCCATAGACCTGGCTCGCAAAGGTCAGGGAGCCGGGTGTCGCGGTGGCCGTCGTGATGTCCTCGGTTGCTGTCCACAGGGGCGTGATCCAGATGCCGCGGCCGTAGGTGGCCGCAACCAGATCAAGCACGGTAGCGGATGCTGGGGCGGCGCTGATCTGGACCACCGGCGAGGCCGGCAGCCCGCTTGCAAAGGCCGACCAGCAACCGGAAGTCGCGACGGCGCAGTTGGCGATCTGCCGCGTCGAAAAGACTCCAGCATCGGTGGCGACATACACCGTGTTGGCGTCCTGCGGGTCCACTACCAGGCTGTTGGCCGGAGCCAAGGGCAGGTTGGCCGTCAATCCTGTCCAATGCGCCCCGCCGTCGGTGGAGCCGTAGACCGCCTGCACATTTTCAAGCTGGTTATGAAACCCCGCAATGGTCACGTACACCGTCTTCCCGGTAGCATCGTGCGGGTCGATGAAGATGCTGGAAATGTCCAGCCCGTAGTAGTTCATCGCGAGGGTGTCGTTGGCGACCGGGCCCAAGGTCGCGTCCGTCCAACTGGACCAACTGCCCGTCGCTGTGTTGTAGGTCGCGGTGAGCAGATGGCCGGGCAGCGTCGCGCCGCCGTTCGCTGAGCCGAACATACCCGCATAAACCACTTCACCGCCCGAGGGCAGCGCCGCGGAAACAGCAACCGGCAGCGCGGCGATCGAACGGATAAGAGCGTCGCCGCTGCAGTACGAACTGCCTCCTCCGTCGAGGATGGGGCTGATAGCGTTGGCATCGCTCCAGCCCACGCCGCTGGCCGGCCCGCGCCAGACGCGGCAGGTTGCGATCAGCAACTGCGAGCTGGTCAGCGGGTCCACCAGAAAGGGTGCCGGAGCGATCATGGTGTACCCATCCTTGACCACATTTGCGCTTGGGCTAGTGGTGTAGTTGAGCACCGGATTGAATGCGCCCGGCGTGCTTCCCGTGGGCGGAGAATCTAGGTAGATGGAGACTCCCGCCCCATTGTTCACGTACCAGTTCGTGAGTGTAATCGGATCGATGGCCACCGGCCCGCCTTCGCCGCCCAGAATCTCTGGCCAGTTGGCGGTCAACCCGGTGCCGCTGTTCACACCGGCGGTTCCGTTTACCCCCAAGCCGGCCATCATCGTGTAAGGCGTCGCGCCCACTTGGGAGATGCTGACAACTTCAGCCAGAGAGCCCAGGCTCCCATTCAAATTCTGAAAATGAGTCGCATCGCTCGCCGCGCACACCGATCCGCTCTCGCCGATGGCGTCGGTCGTGCGCCACAGTCCGCTGTCATTGCCTACAAAAATCTCCAGCGAATTGTTCGCATTCCAGGCAAGAGAATGCTGATACTCGCCCACCTTAGCGCAGAAGCCAACCGTGGAGTTGGTGGTATTGCGCCATGGGCAGCCCTGCGAATAGGGGCAGATGGCCTTCCACAGGTCGTTGGCCCCGGCCAGCAGGATGGTTTCCTGACCGGAGGGAACCGCGGCCAGCGTCAGATTATAGTCGCCGTTCGCGATGGTAGCCGGACCCATCAATGTGTTCGTCTCCAGCGCCGCCGCCGCCCATGGCTGGGCAAAGGTGATTGTCTGGCTGGTGCAGGCTCCCGCGCTCACCGCGCACAGATCCTGCCAGATTCCCTGGTCTTGGTTCTCGCCATCCACGGTCCAGGCAAAGGTGTCGCCGGTGAGCGGATTCACCGCCAGCGCGCCGCGAAAGATGGGGCAGCCGGGCGACCCCGTTTTGCTGGCATTGGGCGGACAGAGGCCCGCGCTCGCCGCCAGGTTCGCGCCCGGCTGGTTGGTCATGCGCGTAAAGGTGATGCCGTCCGGGGACTGGTAATAGCCGTGGTAGCGCACCGCCGCGATGAACAGTTGCCGCACCGGGTTCCACACCACCGCGGTAGCCGCGTTTCCGTCGAGAAGCCCGGCACCGCCGTTCGGCCCCTGCACTTTCATACTGGCGCCGTCGGTGATCGTCGCAAGCGACCAGGTGGCTCCGCCGTCGGAGGAGTAGTACAGTCCCTCATAGCTCTCGCCCGGCCAGCCCGCATTCACCAGCGTGCCTTCGTAGGCTTGCGCGACCGCGGCTACCACCTGTTGCCGGTTCACCGTGCTCCAGGCAAAGCCGGCGAATGCCTCCCCCGCAAAGCTGAAGAAACCATCCGCGGTGGCCGTGATCAGGCTCCAGGTAGTTCCGCCGTCGGTGGAGCGCAGGATGCCCGCGCCATAGTAGGAATCGAGAGCATCGTTGGGGTCGCCGGTGCCGGCCAGAATCACTCCCGTTCCGCCCGGCTGCACACTCAGCGCGCCAATGCTGATGGAAGCGTTCACGGCGCCGATCATCGCCGGCAAGTCGTCCGTGAGGGAGACAAAGCTGATATTGGCGGGACTGGATGTGTCCGCATTCTGTGACCGCCAAACTCCGCCGCCGGTGGCGCCCACGTAGAGCGTGTTGCCGGTGGCGTCCGACGGGTCCAGCGCCAGCGCCGTGATGCGCCCGGTGACCAGCCCATAATTTTGTGAGACGACAGCGGCGGGACCGAGCGGCTGCCAGGTTCCGCCGCCCTGCGCGTGACTCGAAGCCTGCAACAGCAGCGCCGCCAAAGCGAGTAGGATCAGCCATCCGCGCCGCGCGGAGGCACACTTCCCTGCCCTGCCGCCAAGGACAGGTTCACCGTAAAGCTGCGGAATGGCACAAATGCTCACACGCATCCTGACTGCGATTCCGGTGTCCCCTCTCTGTTATCGACAAACTCCGAGGAGAACTTGACCAAAATCCGTTGGAATAGAACGTGCGAAACACGCAGCATATGGGAACAAATTGGTTGGATTATAGACCACTAATGGAACAGTTGCATATTCGGCGGCCGCAGGGCAGGATTCTTCCTTGCCCGTAGCCTCAGAACGCTGGGTGCCCCACCCTCGCCGCTGTCATCCTGAGCGAATGATATAACTTTCGTATATTATTGGTTTAATTGCAGATAATATGGCATTTGAACGATGTGCAGGAATCGTGTAGTGATATTTTATAAATTTCAGCCGATTTAGCTACTATGGCCTCTTTGAAACAGAGGAGCAGACAAAACGGTTGTTCGCATCTGTTCCTGATGTTTCAGAGGCTCAATCCAATGTCCATGCCTTGACTCTTCTCCTGCTTCGGAGTCTGGGCGATCTCAGGCTGCGGCGGCTTTCGCTCCGGAATATGGGCGCTCTGGTGCGAAACGTCATGGCCCAACGTTGCGGGAGCTTTTCGCGGTCGTTGGTAAAGATTTGCGCGTCGTATGCGCCGCGCGAAACGGCAACGTAGGCCATGCGGTTGTTGAGCAGGTCTTTGGCTCCCAGCTCGGTATCGGCGTGGATCAGCACACGGTCGGCGGTCTGCCCCTGGCTGGAATGACTCGTCACGGCGTAGCCGTGGTCAAGGTGCGGATTCTTCACCAAATCGAGTTCGATCTCGCGGCCCCCGTCGATCTTCAAACTCATCCGCCCATCCTGGCCGATGCCCTCGACGGTTCCCAGCTCGCGGTTGGCCAGCTTCAAGTCGGGCGAGGGCGCGGTGAGCTGCACTCGGTCTCCCACTGAGAAAGCCCGCTCCTGCTCGCGGTAGACGGATACCCCCTGCTGGCGCCGTGGATCGTAGCTTTGTTCCGTGCCGTCCTTCCGCTCGACGGTGAGCCGGTTGTTGGGCGCATCGACGCGGGTAACGCGGGCATACTCGCTTTTTGCTATGCCGGTCTCCTGCGAGCTGCGGCTGTAGCGCAGCACGTCGCCGGGATTGTACCGTGCCGCCCATAAACGGCATGCATCGCGGTGGGCGGCGGCGGAAGCTGCTCGCACCCGTCCCAAAGCTCGACATGAAGGCGGGATTTTGGGAAGTGCGCAGCATCTTTCTGGCGCCGCTGCGGTAGGAAGGGCTGCAGCGACAATTACCGTACAATAAGCTTGCAACTGAACCGCGGCGAGTGTCGCTCTTTCCGGCGCAGCGATCGTTGCTCCCGGAACGGCGTGCCGCGCCCCGCGCAGGCGGCTCGAAGCCCGCGCCTGGCAAAGGATCGCCGTGAGAATTAAACGCACAGACTGCTTCCGCGCCGAACAGGTCAGGCTTCTCTATCGAAGCGGTCCGGTCGGCATTGTGGGCGCGATGGGCGGGGCGTTGATCCTGGCTATCATCACGCTCCACATGCGAGTCCAGCCCCTGGCAATCGTCCAACTCTGGTTCGTCTCGCTCGCGTCGATTGCCGCGGCTCATCTCTTGCTGATGCGTGCCTATAGCCGGGCAACCTCGCAGTTGAGCCGCTGGCGCCAATGGGCACGATGGTTCGTCGCTCTCAGTCTCCTGGAAGGGGCCATGTGGGGCGTCACCGCGTTCAACTCACCCGAAAACCTGGCGCAAAACCTGTTCACGATGCTGTTTATGTGTGCCATGACCGCCGGTTCGGGCGCGGCATTCGGCGTCTATCTTCCTGCCTATTGCGCGTTCCTTTTCCCGGCCACAGTTCCTTTCCTCGCCGTCAGCGCCGCTCGGGGAGGAACTCTGCACTATTACCTGGCCGCGATGGTTCTCGTCTACATTGGAGGCATTTTCATGGTGCAGATTGCGTATAACTCGAACTTTCAGGAGACAATTCAAATGCGGTTCGAGAATGCCGACCTTGCGGAGAAGCTTCGCTTGCAAAAGGAAGCGGCAGAGGAGGCCAATCGCGCCAAGTCGCGGTTCCTGGCCGCGGCCAGCCACGATCTGCGTCAGCCGGTTCATGCTCTCACCATGTTTGTCGAGACGCTGCGCGGTTGCAATCTGGCCCCGGAGCCGCGGCGATTGGTCGCGTATATCGGTGAGTCGGTGGCGGCGATGGACGAATTGTTCACCGCGCTGCTCGACATCTCCAAGCTCGATGCGGGTGTGGTCGAACCTCAACTGCAATCCTTTGCCATCCAAGCTCTCTTTGAACGTCTGGGCCGCAACTACGCAGCGGAAGCCGCCGGCAAGGGACTCGAATTGCGTTTTTGCCCTTGCTCGCTCAGCGTGCGGAGCGACCCGCTGCTGCTCGAAAGAATCCTGCGCAATCTGATCTCCAATGCCATCCGGTACACAGGAAGCGGCCGCGTCGTTGTCGGCTGCCGCCGCGGAACACCTCTCCGCTTGCAGGTTTGGGATACCGGATACGGTATTCCAGCAGAGCATACGGAGAGCATTTTTCAGGAGTTTTTTCAGCTGCAGAACCCGGAGCGGGACCGGACCAAGGGACTCGGACTGGGACTCGCAATCGTGCGCCGCCTCACCGCGTTCCTGGATCATCCGCTGTCGGTATCTTCAGTGCCCGGCGGCGGCTCGGTCTTTACTGTGTCCGTCCCGGCCGCCGATTCCGCGGGTCCTCCGGAATTGTCCGGTCCGCAAACCATCTCCGCGACCGATCACGGCCTCATCCTGGTGATCGATGACGAGACGGCTATCCAGGAGGCGATGCGCAGTCTGCTCACCAGTTGGGGTCACGATGTGATCACTGCCGGCTCGGGAAGCGAAATGATGGAGCGGCTTGTCTCCTGTCCCGCGCGGCCCAATCTTATTATCTGCGACTTCCGGTTACGCGAGGAGGAGAACGCCATCGCGATCATCCGGCAGCTTCAATCCGAATACAACGAAGAAATCCCTGCCATGCTGATCAGCGGCGACACCGCTCCAGACCGGCTGAATGAGGCGCAGCGCAGCGGCTTTCTTCTGTTGCACAAGCCTGTATCGGGAGGCAAGCTGCGCGCGGCGATCGGGAACCTCATGACCAAAGCGTGTCTGTAAGATCGGTGGCGATTTCTTCGCCTTGGGGAGGTTTACGGCGATTCTGCAATTCACCGCGCGTTGCCGCAGAGACCCATGATTTTGGGATCGCTCCCTTCCTTATTCCTTTCGCCCATCCCCGCTCCGCTTGCGGAACACCACCCGGCGCAACGCCCACTCATCGCGGAGAATAGAATCGTCCCAATTTCACAGGCCGGATCGCGCAGCCCCGCTTTGATTACTGGAGCCAATCGACGAAGAGGCCGCGCCGTTTCGCGGATATCATTCAAGGCGCGACGCCAGATCGATCTGCCGACCCGCATTGGCAGCCTGCGTCCGATTGACGACGTTCAACGCCTTGAAGATGGCTGTCACGTGCGCCTTTACGGTCTTATCCGAAAGGGTGAGAGCGTCCCCAATCTCCTTGTTCGCAAGTCCTCTCACAAGCAACTTCAACACATCCGCCTGCCGCGGCGTAAGCTGCGCGATTCCCGGTTGCTGCGCGGCGTTCCGCGCGCCATGAGTGAAAAATGCGTCGTGATCGAGCAGTAAAGGCGGGATATATTTCTCGCCGGACAGAACCATATCCAACGCCCTGCGAAAGGTTTGCGAACTGGCCGACTTGGGAACATAGCCCAGCGCCCCTGCATGGAGAGCGCGGCGAACCTCGACTGGATCCTCGCAGGACGACAAGACAATAACAGGAACGTCGGGTCGCCGAGTTCCGAGATCCCGGATGGCAGCGATGCCATCGCTGTCCGGCATCTTCAGATCCAGCACCACGGCGTCCAGATCGCGGTGCGACTCGGCGAGAGCAAGGCCTTCCGCGAAAGTGGCTGCCTGCAAGACGACCGCGGAGGGCTCCGCGCGGTGAACCATCGCAGACAGTCCTTCTCTCACCACGGCATGGTCATCCACAATCAACAGCTTCATGGCGGTCCTCTCCGGTCGCGGGGCAGGCACCCGGGCCAAAAGTCTGCTGTGGTCTTAAGACCACAGCAGACTTAAGTCCAATTTACATCGTAACAACCCGATGCTAAGTTTTATTTGAAACATTTCATCGCC